>Ga0310810_10003515_pt1 | contig 17087 bp, 17 predicted proteins | sample NCmetagenome_FD_207641 | JGI IMG/M metagenome (GOLD analysis project Ga0310810, IMG submission 207641) | Soil microbial communities from experimental microcosm in Duke University, North Carolina, United States - NC | ecosystem: Engineered > Artificial ecosystem > Soil microcosm > Unclassified ... | reverse complement strand
GCGCTGACAGCCCCTCACTAACGCCCCCTCCCAGTCGCCCCTACCGACGCAGTCGACGGACTGCTTTCGTCGGCACCAGTTGCCCATGCGGGATGCTCCAACCGAGCGGTTCGCCCGTGCCGGTTTCATTCGTCCATCGATCTCCGGGCTGTCCTAACCGGTGGCTGGGCAACCGGTGCGGAGGCCCCAGGGCACCCATGCGCACGCAGGTCAGCCGGCCTCCGCCAAGGTCGCCTCGTACCCGTCGGGAACACGCTTTGTAGCGGCGCCACATTGTCCACAAATGTTGGCCAATTGTGCATCTTCATCTGAGCACAGTCACCATTCGGCCGCCATTTCAGGAGAAGCGTAGGCCAAAATGTGCTCAAATGGCACATTTTGGCTTTCAGACCCTTGCGCGCGCCCGCAGCGCTCGATACAATCTTGTTGGCCAGCGCCGCTGGGGCATGGCCCGAACCTCAACGCCAGGAACCCCCAGGTGACCCATCCTCCCCTCCTGCTCGCGCTCCAGGACGCGGCGCCCGCCGTGGTTCCCGCGGACACGGCCTGGATGCTCGTCTCCACCGCGCTGGTGCTGCTGATGACGCCGGCGCTCGCGTTCTTCTACGGGGGCCTCGTCCGGTCCAAGAACTCGCTCAATACCATGATGATGAGCTTCGCCGCGCTCGGCGCCGTCGGGGTGGTCTGGGCCCTCCTGGCCTACAGCCTCGCCTTCTCCGAGGGGAACGCCTGGATCGGTGGCCTCACCAACGCGCTGCTGGCGGGGGTCGGGACGGAAGCCAAGGGAACCATTCCTCACGTCCTGTTCATGGCGTACCAGGGCACGTTCGCCATCATCACCGCCGCGCTCATCTCCGGCGCGGTCGTGGAGCGGATGCGGTTCGGTCCCTACCTGGCGTTCATCGCCCTGTGGACTGTGTTCGTGTACGCTCCGGTGGCCCACTGGGTCTGGGGTGGCGGCTGGCTCATGAGCCGTGGCGTGCTCGACTTCGCGGGCGGCACGGTGGTGCACATCAATGCCGGTGTGTCGGCCCTGGTGGCCGCGCTGGTGCTGGGCGTGCGGAAGGATTACGGCCGCCAGGCCATTCTGCCGCACAACGTCCCCTTCGTGCTGCTTGGCGCGGGCCTGCTCTGGTTCGGCTGGTTCGGGTTCAACGGGGGGAGCGCGCTCGCGGCCAACGAGCTCGCCGCGGTAGCGTTCACCAACACCTTCCTCGCGCCGATGGCCACCCTGGTGGTGTGGGTCCTGCTGGACTACTTCCGGACCGGACGCGCGACGGCGGTCGGCGGGGCCACCGGCATCGTGATCGGACTGGTCGCCATCACGCCCGCGGCGGGGTTCATCAGCCCGGCAAGCGCCCTGGTGCTCGGCGCGCTCGCCGCGTTCCCCAGCTACTTCGCGATCGTCGTCCGCTCTCGGACCCGGCTGGACGACTCGCTGGACGTGTTCGCCGGGCATGGGATCGGCGGCATCACCGGAGCCCTGCTCACCGGCGTGTTCGCCTCCAAGGCCTGGAACGCCGCCGGCAACGACGGCCTGCTCGCCGGCAACGCCGGTCAGCTGGCCACTCAGGCGCTGGGCGTCGTCAGCTCGATCGTGTACGCGGCGGTCGGCACGTTCGTCATCCTCAAGCTCATGGGTCTGGTGACCTCGCTGCGCGCAGTGCCGCGAGCGGAAGGCCTCGGGCTCGACGTCACCCAGCACGGCGAAGAGGCCTACACCAACGGCGAGGGCTCGATTCTCGTCATCCCCGATGCCGTCGTGGTCGGCGCCCCCGCCGCCGCGCTCACCCCGCAGCCCGCGGCCCGCTGAGGCCGGAGGAGAGCGACATGAAGCTCATCGTGGCCATCATCCGGCCGGACCGCCTCAATGAGGTGCTCGAGGCGCTGTATCGCGCCGAGGTGACCGGCCTGACCGTTTCCCGCGTGCTCGGGCACGGTGGCGAGACCGACCGGGTCGAGACCTACCGCGGGACGACGGTGAAGATGGAGCTGCAGGAGAAGGTCCGACTCGAGATCGGCGTGTCGCAACCGTTCGTGGATGTGACCGTCAGAGCGATCCTCACCTCGGCGCGCACCGGCGAGGTTGGCGACGGGAAGGTGTTCGTGCTGGACGTGAACCAGGTGCACCGGATCAGAACCGGCGAGCGCGACGAGCAGGCCGTGACGCCGGCCGAACCCGTGGAGGCCTAGGGCGCGCCGGGTAGCAAGGAGTCACCCTGAACCCTGGCTTCGTCCAGGGTAAGCTCCGGGAAGGGGGCATGCTCAGAGGCATGCCCCCTTCGCTTCGCTCAGGGTGACTCCGGGGGCTCAGGGTGACTCCGGGAAAAAGAATCCGGGTGCGTCCGCCCGGCCTCGGGAGCTATACTGCTCCGGCTAGCTCCTCCATCGGTCCGCCCGCGAGGCCTCATGCCCATGACCTACGAGCACGACTTCATTCCGGCCGCCGCGGTTCCCCGCGCCCGGCTTCCATTGCTCCAGCACCTGCTCGATACCTACGCCTCCGAGACCAGCAAGACCGCCGGCGTGTGGACCGAGCTGCGAGACGACCAGCTGGATTTCCGCCCGCACCAGCGGAGCAGCTCGGTGCGCCAGATCCTGGCGCACCAGCTGCTGAGCGAACGGCGGTTCTTCGCCGAATTCGTCGGCCTCGCGGAGCCGCCGGTCGAGACGCTGCTGCCTCCAGGGGACGCGCCGGCCGTCGCCGCGTACGTGGATCGGCTCCTGGCGCTGGCGCGGCCGCGCCTGGCGCCGCTGGCGGAGGCCGACGAGGCCTTCTGGCTCGCCGAGGTACCGTTCTTCGATGTCCGGCGGCAGCGCATCTGGGTGGTCTGGCGCCGCATTCTGCACACCGCTCACCACCGGGCGCAGGTGGGGATCGCGCTGCGGATGCTCGAGGATCGGGTCCCGCCCACCTACGGGCCCACGGCGGATGTCAACTGGAGCGGCGCCGATCCGACCACCACACTGGACGCGGCGCGCCGACGGGGGGCATAATCCAGCAGCACAGGGGCTCTGGATTCCACCGACAGGCGAGAGGTACGACATGGCTGACCAGCAGGAGGGCAAGCTCAAGCCGGTGACGCCGGCGCGGGTCGCGGATGAGCTGCGCAAGCTCAGTGGCGCGCGTGCGGACGGCACCATCAAGCCCGACGAGTACGAGCACCGGTTCTCGCGCATGATTACCGAGCTGAGGGATCGGCGCATCGACGGCAACCGCGCGGAGATCCTGGCCACGCTGACGCCCCTGCTTCAGGAAGGGGTGGTGTCGGCCGAGGATTGGCGCCGGCTGACGAGGCAGCTCGGGTTGGCCTGATGCTCGCGCCGCTCGAGATGTCCGTTCCGGCGGCGGACGGGCTGGTTCTCAAGGGCTCCCTCACCTATCCCACGGGCCGGCCCGGCGCGGTGTGTCCGCTCGCCGTGCTGGCTCACCAGTATCCCGCCACCCGCGACAGCTTCGCGCCCCTGGTGGGCGACCTGCTCGCCGCCGGCATCGCGACCCTTGCCTTCGATCAACGGGGGCACGGTGCATCCATCATGGGGCCGCAAGGTCCCATCGTCGTGGACGCTCCGGAAGGACTCGGCCTGGAGGTATTTGGCAAGGCGTTCGCGTCCAGCGCGCACCGGGTCGGCTTCGGACAAATCGAGAACGACCTGGTGCGGGTGGTCGGCTGGGGCGCCGCGCAGAACTTCATCGATCCGGAGCGCCTGGCCCTGGTGGGCGCGAGCGTCGGCGGTTCCGGTGTGCTGCTGGCTGCGCCGGTCTTGACCGGAATCCGGGGTGTCGCCACGGTCGGAGCGGCCGGTGCACCCGCGTTCGGGCCGGAGGCGCCGACACGGATCCGCGAGGCAGTTGAGCAGCTTCGGGCTCCGGTGTTTCTCGCCTCGGCGGACGCGGATCCGTTCGAGGGCGGGGCCAACGTCACCCGCTGGAGCGAGGGTCTGGCCCACGTTACCAGCCGTCTGGTGCCGGGAACCGCGCACGCCATGGCGATCTACTACGACGTCCGCGACGAGCTGCTGAGCTTCCTCCGGAAGGCACTGGGCGTGGCGTGAAACAGCGGGCGCTGGGGCCGGGCGCGCCGGCCGTCTCGGTGGTGAGCTACGGCGGGATGCACCTCTCGATCGACGGGCGGCCGCCGGAGTCGCAGGGCATCCGGGTGCTCCACGCCGCTCTCGATGCCGGGGTCACGCTCATCGACACCGCGGATGTGTACTGTCTCGATCAGCACGACATCGGACACAATGAGCGGCTCATTGCCGCGGCGCTGGCCGCGTGGTCGGGCCCACGCGATCGCGTCATCGTGGCGACCAAGGGAGGCGTGGTTCGGCCGGGTGGCCGCTGGGAAAGCGACGCTCGCCCGGTGCAGCTTCGAGCGGCCTGCGAGCGCTCGCTCCGAGCGCTGGGCACCGAGCGGATCGACCTGTACCAGCTCCATGCGCCCGACCCGCGCGTACCGCTCGCCGAGAGTGTCGGGGAGCTCGCGCGACTCCGAGAGGAGGGCAAGGTGCGTTGGGTCGGGCTCTCCAACGTGACCGTGGCCCAGATTCGGGAGGCGCAGGCGATCGTCCCGGTCACCTCGGTCCAGAACCGGCTCAATCCGTTCTTTCGGGAGGCCCTCGGCGGCGGGGTCGTTCGATACTGCGCCGAGCAGGGAATCGGGTTCCTGGCGTACAGTCCCACTGGCGGAGGCCGGCTCAACCTGAAACTGGCGGGGCACCCGGTTCTCTCTGGGATCGCCGCGGCGCGCGCCGTGTCGGCCCATGCGGTGGTGCTGGCCTGGGTGCTCGCGCAGTCGCCCACCGTCATCGCGATTCCCAGCGCCCGGACCGTCGAGCACGCCCTGGACAGCATCGGCGCCGCGGGCCTCGAGCTGTCGGCCGACGATCTGGCGGGGATTGACGCTGCCGAGTTCTCCCGCGCCTGAAGAGCTACTGCCAGCGCATCAGGCTGGCCCCCACGGTAAAGCCCGCGCCCACCGCCACGAAGATCACCAGGTCGCCCCGCTTCACCCGGCCATCCCGCACGACGTCCTCCAGCGCGAGCGGGAGGGTGGCCGCCGTGGTGTTCCCGTAGCGTGCGATGACCGTGGCCATTCGCCCCTCGGGCAACCCCAGCCGCTCGGCGGTCGCGTCCAGGATGCGCTGGTTGGCCTGGTGGGGGATGACCATCGCGATGTCGTCGGGGGTGAGCTGGTGGCGCTGGAGGATCGTGGTGATGCATTCGGCCATCTGCGTGACCGCGAACTTGAACACCGCCTTGCCGTTCTGTTGAAGGAAATGACCCCGGGCGTCCACCGACGCATGGCTGGCCGGCTGGAGGCTGCCGCCGGCGGGCATCAGGAGCTCGGCGCGGCCGCTGCCGTCCACCCGATGGTAGAAGTCGAGCAGCCCGAACCCCGCCTCGGCCGGTTCGAGCAGCACGGCGCCCGCGCCGTCGCCGAACAGCACCGCAGTGGTCCGATCGATCGGGTCGATGATCGCGCTCATGAGGTCGGCGCCGACCACGATCACCCGCCGGTGCGCGCCCGCCGCGACCAGCTGCGCCCCGGTGGTGAGGGCGTAGAGGAAGCCCGAGCACGCGGCCGAGAGATCGAATCCCCAGGTGTTCCTGAGACCGACCTGATCCTGGACCAGGCAGGCGGTAGCGGGGAACATCATGTCCGGCGTCACCGTGGCGACGATCAGCGCCCCGATGTCGTCGGGGCCGAGCCCGCGCCGGGCCATCAGCCGCCGGACCGCCTCCGCGCTCATGGTGGAGGTCGTCTCGCCCGGGCCGCCGATCCGGCGCTCGCGGATGCCGGTCCGGGTGACGATCCAGTCGTCCGAGGTGTCGAGCCGGGTGGCGAGCTCGGCGTTGGTGACCCGGCGGTCGGGGACATAGCTGGCGATCGCGGTGATCGCGGCGCGTGGCGCCGCGGGCAGGGTAGGGGAAGGCATGCACGAATCTCATTCCAACCCGGAACCGGACGCAAGAACGGGTGGGCGCCGCGTTATATTCCGCCCATGCCATTGCTCACTCGCAGGCAGACCGTGACCGCCCTCGTCGGCGGGGTGCCGGTCGGTGCCGGCCACCCCATCGTGGTGCAGTCGATGACGAACACCGACACGGCCGACGTGGCCGCGACGGTGCGCCAGGTTGCCGCCCTCGCCCGCGCGGGCAGCGAGCTGGTGCGGGTCACGGTCAACAACGAGGCGTCGGCCGCGGCCGTGCCGGCGATCGTGGAGGGGCTCGACCGTGAGGGCGCCGCGGTCCCGATCATCGGCGACTTCCACTACAACGGTCACCTGCTGCTCACCAGATATCCCGCCTGCGCCCGCGCCCTGGCCAAGTACCGCATCAACCCCGGTAACGTGGGCGGCAAGCGCCACGACGAGCATTTCCGCGCCATCATCGAGGTCGCCCTTGCCAACGACAAGCCGGTGCGCATCGGGGTGAACTGGGGCTCGCTCGACCAGAATCTGCTCACCGAGATGATGGACGCCAACGCGCGCCGGAAGGAGCCGGAGGACGCTCGGGACGTGACCATGGCCGCGATGGTGGAGAGTGCGCTCCAGAGCGCGGCCCTGGCCGAAGCGGTGGGGATGGCGCACGACCGGATCATCCTCAGCGCCAAGGTGTCAGGGGTGCAGGACCTGGTGGACGTCTACCGGCGGCTCGCGGCCCGGTGCGACCATCCGCTCCACCTCGGCCTCACCGAGGCCGGGCTTGGCGCCAAGGGCATCATCGCCAGCACTGCGGGCCTCAGCATCCTGCTGCAGGAAGGCATCGGCGACACCATCCGGGTCTCGCTCACTCCCGCGCCCGGCGGCGACCGCACCGAAGAGGTGCAGGTCGCGCAGCAGGTCCTGCAGTCGCTGGGGCTCCGGAGCTTCACCCCACAGGTCACCAGCTGTCCGGGCTGCGGCCGCACCACCAGCACGTTCTTCCAGGAGATGGCGCAGCAGATCCAGGATTACCTGCGCGAGAAGATGCCGTTGTGGCGCCTGGAGCGGCCTGGCGTCGAGGAGATGAAGGTGGCCGTCATGGGCTGCGTCGTAAACGGGCCGGGCGAGTCCAAGCACGCGAACATCGGCATCTCCCTGCCCGGGACGTTCGAAGAGCCCAAGGCGCCGGTCTACGTCGATGGCCGTCTGATGGTCACGCTCAAGGGCGAGAGCATCGTCCCCGAGTTCCTCGCCATCCTGGAGAGCTACGTCGCGAGCCGGTATGCCATCACCCCGACCGCTGCCGCCGTGGCGGAGACGGCGCTCCCGCGGTAGCGTGCCAGTTCTGCCGCTCCCCGATGGCATCGACGCCACGCTGCGCGATCGGCCGCTGGTCGCGGTCCCGCTGCTCTTCGCTGCCGGCGTCGCCACCAGCCTCACGCCGTGCATCTATCCCATGATCCCGATTACGGCGGGCATCCTCGGTGGCGCGGGGGCCGATGGGCAGACCCCTGGGCGGACGGCGATGCTCACTGCCGCCTACGTGTCCGGCCTCGCGCTGGTGTACTCGGCGTTGGGCCTGCTCGCCGGCCTGACCGGAACCATCTTCGGGGCGGTGAGCTCGAACCCGTGGGCCTACTTCATCATGGCCAACGTGCTGCTGGTGGCCGGCCTGGTGATGCTCGAGGTCGTGCCCTTGCCGGTGCCGCCCCGGCTAGCCGCATGGGCCTCCGGCCTCGGCGGACGCTCGCCGGCCGGCGCCTTCGCGATGGGCGCCGCGTCGGGGCTCGTGGCCGCGCCGTGCGGCGCACCGGCCTTTGCGGCCGTGCTGACGTTCGTCGCTGCCGGCCGGAGCGCGGTGCTCGGCCTGGTGTACCTGCTGGCGTTCTCGCTCGGACTCACCGCGCTGCTCGCGGTCGTTGGGCTGGCCAGCGGGACCATGACGGCGCTTCCCCGGCCCGGGCGCTGGACCCTGTGGGTCAAGCGGGCCGGCGGCGTGGTGCTCGTCGGGATGGCGGAGTTTTACCTCGTGAAGATGGGGGGTGTGCTGTGAGATCGTGGGGTGCCGCCGCCGCGCTGTTCGGCCTGCTCGCCTTGGGCCCGGCATCGACCGCGGCCCAGGAGTCCGGGATCGCGCTGGGCTCGCGGGCTCCGGCTGTGGTAGTCAAGGATCTCGACGGCACACCCGTCGATCTGGCGCGCTATATCGGAACCCGTCCGGTACTGCTCGAATTCTGGGCCACCTGGTGCGAGGTCTGCCAGGCGCTGCTGCCGACGGTGCGGGCGGCCCGGCAGGAGTTCGGGGACCGGGTCGAGTTCTTCGGTGTCAACGTGACCGTCAATCAGACCCGGGAGCGAGTGCGAAAGTATGTAGCCGCCGAGCAGCCGCCCTTCCGCACGCTGTACGACGAGGACGGCGCCAGCACCCGCGCCTACGCGGCGCCGACCACGTCGTACATCGTCATCATCGATCGCAAGGGCAAGGTGGCCTACACCGGCACCGGCGCCAGCCAGGATCTCGCGAGCGCCCTCCGAGCGGTCACCGCCCCCTGACCCATTCCTCCTTCGGGAAGACCTGCCATGTCCATCCGTGCAATCGCCGCCACGGCCATCGTCCTCTCAGTCGTCACCGTCCCCCGGCTCCAGGCGCAGACGCCAGCGAAGGATTCGAGCAAGGGCCCACCGACCGCGGTGATGGTCTCGGGGCCCGATGTCGGCCGGCGGGCACCGGCGTTTCAGCTTCCCTGGGCCAACAAGGATGGGATCGGCCCGGCGGACCAGCCATATGATCTCGGCCTCGACCGCGGCAAGACCGTCGTGCTGGCGTTCTTTCCGCGCGACTTCACCAGCGGGTGCACCGCGGAGATGCGGACCTTCGCCGAGCAGTACGATTCCCTGTTCGGGCCCGAGGTCGTCGTGGTCGGCATCAGCACCGACTCGCTCGCCACCCACACCCGGTTCGCGGCCAGCCTGAACCTGCCCTTCCGGCTGTTGAGCGACCCCCGGCAGGAGGTGGCGCGCCGCTATGCGGCCAACGATCGATCGGGCTACCTTCGCCGCGTCGTGTACGTCATCGGTCCCGACGGAAAGGTGCGCTACCGCAACCTGCGCTTCAATGCACTCGATCCGAAGCACTACACCGATCTGGGCGCCGCCGTGCGCCGGGCACGAACCGGCTGAGCCCAGCACCGTCTCTCTCGCGGAGCCGCGCATGCGTCGAACCGTGATCCTGGGCCTGGCGGCGCTGCTCGCTACAGTCGCGGTTCCCCTGCGGGCGCAGGACGCGCAGTCGGAAGCCATCACCTGGGAGCTGGGCGGGCTGCGCTCGGCGTTCTGTGTTCAGCTGCTGCTCGCCCCCACCTCCGAGCTGCTGAGCGATCTGCCCACCGGCTATCACGCGGTCCCGGCCTCGGCGGCCCCGAATCTGCACGTCTCCCTCCGCAGTGTGATCGAAGGGCAGACCGAGTTCGCTGCCTGGAGTCCGTCGCGCCTCTGCTTCACGACGGTCGACGAGGTCCGCGCCAAGGACTTCTCGCTCACCGACCGGAGCGGCCGCCGCCCGCAGTTGTTCGCGCTGTGGACAGTGCTGGCCGCCGGCCCTTCCGGCACGCCGGAGGATGTCGCGATCGAGCTGTTTGCCAACAGCGACCGTCTCATCCACTCGGCTCGCCAGGCGGGCCAGGAGATGCGCGAGGCGCGGCTCACCATCGGCAAAGTGCCTGCCGAAGACGAGAACGGCGTCCCCAGCACCGAGGACAGGTTTCAGGTGAAGCTGGGCGGGACCGTCGTGACCTGGGATGGCCACCTCGCCGGCGACAGCGCCGCCGTGGCGGAACCGGTGCAGAACACCTGGGTGACGGTGGGCGCTAAGTCCAGCGTCGCGACGGGATCGCTGGCGCTGACTCCAGCGCGGTCGCAGCCGATGGCTGGCTCGCTCAAGGTGGACGGAAAGAACGAGTTCGCGAAAGCGCTTCGGGCCTCGCCCACTCGGTTCGCCGGGCCCGCGTATCGGGGCGGGAGCGGGAAGGTGACCTTCGGTCGGTGAGATTTGCAGGTTCCCACTTTGGCGGCAGCCTCGTGCAAGGGCGTGCATGTCGAAGATGTTCATAATCGCGCGATCTGAATAATTACTGGCGCGTTCCCGACCCTGTGGTCGGGTTCGATGCCCGATTAGCTTGATACTTACAGTCTGTTGTACTGCAAGCATTTAATGCCGATCAATTAAAGTGCTTTCCACCAGCAAACCCAGTAATTTCCTGCTTGATTTCCCCGAATCCAGATATTCACTTCGGCGAGTTTTCAACATGTGGAAACCGCGCGCGGAGCGGGTTTGGCCCCACTGAACGCACCTTCGGGCGACCGCTCGGGCTTCCTCAGGGCTCGCCGCATCATGACGCTCGATGCCCAGGCCGTGGGCGACGCGATCTGGTGGCGGGACGGACGAGTGCAGGGCGTGGGGACCGCGTCAGCGCTCGCGAGGGTGGTCCCGGCGGGCATCCGCATGTTCGATGCGCCCGACTGCGTGGTCACGCCCGGCTTCGTGGACGGGCACACCCATTTCGCCATGTGGGCCCTGAACCGCCGGCGCGTTCAGCTGGCCGGCGTGACGTCACGGGACGAGGTGCTGGGTCGGGTTGCAGCCGCGCGGCCGGTCCAGGGGTGGGTCGTAGGCCAGGGCTGGGACGCCAACGGTTGGAGCTCGCCGCCGGATCGAGCGGCGCTCGACGTGCTTCATGCGGGACCGGTCTACCTCGACTCGCTCGATGTTCACGCGGCGTGGGTCAACACGGCCGCGCTTGCGGCTGCGGGCATCACCCGGGCGACTCCCGACCCGTTCGGCGGCAGAATTGTGCGCGACGCCGCCGGGGAGCCGACCGGTCTCCTGCTCGAGCGTGCCGTGGAGCTGATGCTGCCTCACTTGCCCGAGCTGCCGGCGGCGGTGCTCGACGAGGCGCTTCGCGACGCGCAGGCCGAAGCGCATCGGCTGGGCCTTACGGGCATCCACGACGTCGAAGGCGACTCGGTGCTCGCCGCCTTTCGCCGCCTCGAGGCAGCCGACGGCCTCCGGCTCCGCGTCCTGTTTCACCCCCCCGTCACCTCGCTGCCGTCCCTGCAGCGCTCCGGCGTCCGGAGCGGTGTGGGCTCCGATTGGCTCCGCATCGGGGGCATCAAGCTGTTTCTCGACGGCAGCCTCGGCAGCCGGACCGCGTGGATGCTCGAGCCATTCGAGGGGACCCGCGACCGCGGCATGCCGATCACCACCGGGGCCGAGGCTGCGCAGGCGATGCGGGACGCCGCCGCGGCCGGCGTCGCGGCCACCGTGCACGCCATTGGCGACGCGGCGGTCCGGCGGGCCCTGGACCTGATGGCCGGGCTGCCGCGGGTAGCGATTCCGCACCGCATCGAGCACTTCCAGTGCGTGCACCCAGACGATCTCGACCGGGCCGCGGCCTCGGGCATCGTAGTCTCGATGCAGCCGGCGCATCTGCTCACCGACATTCCGCTGGTCGAGCGTCACTGGGGGGCGCGCGGGCGCGGGGCCTACGCGTTCGAGTCCCTCCGCCGCCGCGGCACGCCGATGGTGTTCGGCAGCGATGTGCCGGTCGCTTCGATCGATCCGCGGGAGGGGCTGTACGCGGCCCTCGAGCGTCGGGACGGCGCCGGTGCGCCCGGCGGCGGGTGGCGTCCGGAGGAGAAGCTCGGCTTCGACGACGCGGTGCGGGCCTACACGCTGGGCGCGGCCCACGCCGCGGGAGTAGGCGCGCGCGCCGGCAGTCTTGCGCCCGGTCGGGATGCCGACCTCGTCGCCTGGGCCTTCGATCCGGCCGCCGAGCGGGGCTCCGGCGACGCCGTTCGCGCGGGCAGGGCACGACTCACCGTCGTGGGCGGCGAGGTGGTGATGCAGCGGTGACGGGCCGGCATTAGACTCCCTGCCATGCCTCGCACACCGGTACGCCGCACCAAGATCGTCGCCACCCTCGGGCCCGCGTGGGAAGAGCCCTCGGAGATGGCCGCCCTGATCGATGCCGGCGTGAACGTCGTCCGCATCAATGCCTCGCACGGCACGCCCGAGATTCGCGCCCGCTGGATCGAGCGGCTGCGCGAGGTGACCAAGGTCAGGCGCGACGCCGTGGCGGTCCTGCTCGACTTGCAGGGGCCGCGCATCCGCGTGGGCACGCTGCCCGAGCCGCTCCACCTGACCGCCGGCCGCACCGTGGTCTTCGCGCCCGAGGACGCGGCGGTCGCCGGAGAGATCCCGACCACCTATGACGCCCTCGCGGCGGATGTCGGCGTGGGCGCCCGCATTCTCCTGGACGACGGGCTCATGGCGCTCGAGGTGACGTCCGTGCACGACCAGCGGGTAGAGGCGGTGGTGCACTACGGCGGCGATCTCAAGTCGCACAAGGGAATGAACCTGCCGGGGATCGAGGTGAGCGCGCCCGCGTTGACCGAGAAGGACTTGGAGGATGTAGCCCAGGCCACCGCCGTGGGCGTGGACTACGTGGCGCTTTCCTTCGTCCGCCGGCCCGAGGACATCGAGCAGCTCCGGGCGCTGGTGCCGCGGTCCACCAAGCTCATCGCCAAGATCGAGAAGGACACCGCGCTCCGGAACCTGTGTGGGATTCTCGACGCGTCGGACGCGATCATGGTGGCGCGCGGCGATCTCGGCGTGGAGCTGCCGTTCGAGGAAGTGCCGCTCATGCAGAAGCAGATCATCCGGGAGGCGGGCCTTCACGGCAAGCCGGTTATCACCGCCACCCAGATGCTCGAGTCCATGTGCCACGCGCCGCGCCCGACCCGGGCCGAAGCGTCCGATGTCGCCAACGCGATCCTCGACGGCACCGACGCCGTGATGCTCTCGGCCGAGACCGCGATCGGCGAGTTCCCGCTCGAGGCGGTGCGGGCGATGGATCGCATCGCGCGCGAGATGGAGCTGCAGCGCCAGAGCCGAGGCGTGGTCATCGACGCCGCGCTCGGCCGTCGCTCCAGCGAAGGGATGGCCCTGCCGCAGCACCGCATGGCGCAGAGCGCGCCGGTCCGGACTGAGGACGCCATCGCGGTCGCGGTCTGTGCCGCGGCCGAGATGCTGAGCGCGCCGCTCATCGTGTGCTTCACCAGCAGCGGCTTCACCGCGCGCAAGGTCTCCACCTGCCGCCCCACGGTGCCGATCTTCGCCTGTACGCCCGAGCCCGACACCTATCGCCAGCTGTCGCTCGTGTGGGGCGTGACCCCCGCGCTCACCGAGCACTTCAACGAATACGACCTCATGCTCGGCGCCGCGCGCCAGCAGATCCTCGAGCGCGGGCTGGCGCAGCCGGGCGAGCGGCTGGTGGTGACCGCGGGCGTTCCCTTCGACATGCCCGGCACTACCAACCTCCTGAAGATCGAAGCAGTTTAGGTCATGCGGCTCACCTTTCTCGGCACGGGTACGTCGTTCGGCGTGCCCCAGATCGGCTGTTCGTGCGCCGTGTGCCGGTCCGCCGATCCGCGCGACAGGCGCAGCCGTTCCGCCGCGCTGGTCGAGGCGGGCGGCGCCGCGATCCTGATCGACACCCCGCCCGAGCTGCGCCTGCAGCTCATCGCGGCCGACGTGAGCCGGGTCGACGCCGTCCTCTTCACCCACGAGCACGCCGACCACATCAGCGGCATCGACGATCTGCGGATCTTCTCGGTCCGGCAGCGCCGGGCGCTGCCGGCCTACGGCCCGCGCGAGACGCTCGACCGCCTGCGCGGCTCGTTCAGCTACATCTTCGACGATCAGCGCGCCTACGAGGGCACCTCCAAGCCCGACCTCGACCTGCGCGCGATCGAGGCGGGCCGCCCCGTCGAGGTGGCCGGGGTCGAGGTCCTGCCGCTCGCATTCCGCCACGGGCACCTCCGGGTTTACGGCTATCGGATCGGGTCCCTGGCCTACATTACCGACGCGAAGGCCGTGGACGACGCCGAGCGGCGCCGGCTCGAGGGCCTCGACACGCTGGTGCTCAACGCGCTCTGGTGGCGCCCCCACCCGACCCACCTCAGTATCGCGGAGGCGATCGAGACCGCACAGGCGCTCGGCGCCCGCCGCACCTTCCTCACTCATCTGACCCACGAGACCGGGCACGCCGAGCTGGCCGCTCAACTGCCGGCCGGGATCGTCCCGGCGTACGACGGGCTCACCGTGGAGGTGCCGTGATCAGGCTGGCCTACGGCCGCATGTTCCAGGATTCGCTCGACCAGGTGCACGGCCTGCCGCGTCCCCGTCTCGACGAGCTGGCCTCTCGATTCGCCGCCGTGCAGAGCGAAGTGCGCCGTCGCCGGGCCGCGGGCGAGTACGGGTTCTACCGGCTGGTCGATCAGGCCGGCCCGGTGCGGGAGATCACCACGTTCGCCGAGGGAGTGGGACAGGCGTACGACCACGTCCTGGTGCTCGGTATCGGTGGCTCGGCGCTGGGCCCCAGAGCGCTGCTGGCCGGGCTCCGGCGGCCGGCCTGGAACGAGTGGGACGACGAGGGCCGCGAGTTCTTCCCGCGCCTCACCGTGCTGGACAACGTGGATCCCACCACGGTGAGTGCGGCGCTGGCGCGCATCGATCCGCGCCGGGTGCTGGTGAACGTGATCAGCAAGTCGGGCGGCACTGCCGAAACGATGGCGCAGTATCTCATCGTCCGGGCCTGGCTCGAGGATGCCCTGGGATCCGCGGCGCATCGGCACCTGGTGTTCACCACGGATCCCACCCGGGGCGCGCTGCGCGAGATCGCCGCGCGCGACGGCATCGCCACGCTCAGCGTGCCGCCGGAGATCGGCGGTCGGTTCAGCGTCTTGTCACCGGTCGGGTTGCTGCCGGCGGCGTTGGTCGGGGTCGACATCTCGGCCTTGCTCGCTGGCGCGGCGCGGGCGGTGCAGCGCGCCGAGTCCGACGACCTGCGCCGGAATCCCGCGGCACTCTACGCCGCGCTCCACTGGGCGGCGGACACCGACCTCGGCGCGCGGATCGACGTCCTCATGCCGTATACCGACCGGCTGCGGGAGTTCGCCGAGTGGTACCGCCAGCTCTGGGCGGAAAGCCTCGGCAAGCGGGTGAGCCGGGCCGGGGGGGAAGTCTTCACCGGGCCGACGCCCGTGGCGGCGGTCGGGGCCACCGACCAGCACAGTCAGGTCCAGTTGTTCATGGAAGGTCCGTTCGACAAGGTCATCACGTTCGCGGTGGTGGACGATCTGGGCGACGACCTCCGGATTCCGCCCCCGCCCACCGATGTGCCGGGCGCGGAGCCGCTGCCGCCCGACCTGGCCTACCTCTCGGGGCATTCACTTGGCGCGCTGTTGCGCGCCGAGTACGAGGCAACGGCCGCCGCCTTGGCGCAGATGGGCCGGATGAGCTGCACGCTCCGGTTCCCCCGGCTCGATGCCGACAGCTTCGGCGAGGCGGTAATGTTCTTTCAGCTCGCGACCGGGTACGCCGGAGTCTTCTACGGGGTCGATCCGTTCGACCAGCCGGGGGTGGAGCTGGGGAAGAAGCTGACCTACGCGGCGATGGGACGGCCCGGCTTCGAGGCCCATGCGCAGCCGGCGCGAGGGGCGGATCGGGACGAGGTGTGAGTGTGGATTTTGTTTGACGCTCTCCCGCTCCCGGCCTACCTTTACGGAGTGCGGAGCTCCTGAACTCACGAGGTGGTCGAGACATGGCGGACGAGACCCAACGGGCGATCCAGCTGTACGAGGGCGCGGTGACCCAGGTGCCCGGCGGCGTCACGGTGCGGGACCCGGCCCGGCTCCGCGGCCTGGCCACCGATCGCCTCGTGTGGCAGGCCGTCTTCGGCACCGGCGACGCCAAGGAGGCGGCGCGCTGGCTGCTGTGGGAGCTGGGGCAGGTGACTGGCGCGCGGCCTGCGTCCATCCAGGGTCTGTACGAGGCGCGCGGTCGGGGCGACGTGAGCGGCTTCACGGTTCCGGCGATCAACGTGCGCATGCTGGCCTACGACACCGCCCGGGCCGTCTTTCGCGCCGCGCGGGCCGGCAAGGCCGGGGCGATTCTGCTCGAGATCGCCCGGTCCGAGATCGCGTATACCGAGCAGCGGCCCGCGGAGTATGTCGCGGTGTTGATCGGCGCCGCGCTACGCGAGGGGTACACGCTCCCGCTCTTCATCCAGGGCGATCACTGCCAGGTCAACCAGAAGAAGTACCACGCCGATCCGGAGGGCGAGGTCGGCGAAGTGAAGAAGCTGATCGCCGAGGAGATCGGCGCCGGCTTCTGCAACATCGACGTCGACACCTCGACCCTGGTGGACCTGTCCCAGGACGGCCTGGATGCGCAACAGCGGCTCAACTTCGAGCGCGCGGCGGAGATCACCGCCTTCATCCGGGGGCAGGAGCCCGAGGGCGTGACCGTCTCGGTGGGCGCGGAGATCGGCGAAGTGGGCATGAAGAACAGCACGGTCGAGGAGCTGCACGCGTTCATGCGGGGCTACCACCGTGCCCTGGCCGCGCACGGCGGCTCCCTGCCCGGCATCAGCAAGATCTCGGTGCAGACGGGCACCTCCCACGGCGGCGTGGTGCTGCCCGACGGCTCGATCGCCGACGTCAAGCTCGATCTCCAGGCCCTGGCCGCCTTGTCCAAGGCGGCCCGCGAGGACTATGGCCTGGCCGGCGCGGTGCAGCACGGCGCCAGCACGCTCCCGTCGGACGCGTTCGGCAACTTCCCCCGCATCGAGACCGCCGAGATTCACCTCGCCACCAACTTCCAGAACATCGTGTTCGATCACCCCAAACTTCCCACCGCCCTGCGGGACCGCGTGCGGCTCTGGCTCGAGGAGAACGCGGCCGGGGAGCGGAAGAGCGGGGATACCGCGGAGCAGTTCTACTACAAGGCCCGGAAGAAGGCGATCGGGCCCTTCAAGCGCGACTTCTGGTCGCTGGACGAGGACGTCCGCTCGGCGATCGCCGCCGACCTGGAGCGCACCTTCGCCTTCCTGTTCGAGCAGCTCAACGTCAACGGTACGGAGAAGGACATCAATCGCTTCGTCCAGGCGCCGATGCAGCATCACGCGGCGCTCAAGCCCGCGCTGGTCGCGGCCGAGGACGATCCGGACGCCGGGGAATAGGAGGGGCGAATGGCAGGTCGCAAGCAGGGGCGCGAGGTGGTGTACGTCGAGCGCGGGGGCGATGCCTCGGCCAAGTGG
>Ga0310810_10003514_pt1 | contig 17090 bp, 14 predicted proteins | sample NCmetagenome_FD_207641 | JGI IMG/M metagenome (GOLD analysis project Ga0310810, IMG submission 207641) | Soil microbial communities from experimental microcosm in Duke University, North Carolina, United States - NC | ecosystem: Engineered > Artificial ecosystem > Soil microcosm > Unclassified ... | reverse complement strand
CTCGAGGTCGTACTCTTTTGTCAAGGCATCCACGAGCTTGCGGTTCACGTCGCCGCCGACGACACCGACCGTCTTGCCTTTGAGGCCGTCGACGTCCGTGATCGTAGCGCCCGGCGGCGCGAGGAGCAGTGCGACTGCCCGCGTAACGACCACGACGGTCTTCGCCGACGACAGATCTCCGACATCAGGTCGCACGACCGCCAGATCGACCTCGCCGGCTGCAAACGTCTTGGCGACTTCGGGTGCGGTGGATTTGTCGACCACCTTTAGGCGGACCGGCGACTTGTTCTCGGCCATTCGGCTGGACAAGGCCGCCAGGATCTTGGAGGCATCGCCGTCGATCGAGCCAGCCGCGATGGTGAGTGTGGTGGGTTGCGTGAAGATCCGGTAGGCGTACAGACCCAGACCGGACGCCAAGGCCGCGATGCCGATCACCAAGCAGATTCTCAGCCAGCGCGGGAGGCGCCCGCTCGCAAGAGCGACGAGACCCGCGAGGACAGTTGCGCCGATTGCCAGTCTCCGGAGTTCTGCCTGTTCCATTCTCTGCTCCGTGCCCTTCTTACGACCTGTTCGACATGCACCAGGTCGGCGTGAGCGGAAGCGGCGGCGGCCGAGGACGTGGTGCGAGATTAGGTAGAGAGTTCTGCCGCTGTCCACCGGCGCAAAGTCGTCCCGAAAAACGACGAGACGTCAATGTAACGCAGCAGGCTTATCGACCGCGCCCAATACCGGCCCGTGAGCTGACAGGCTAATGGCCCAGAGCTCAGCACGAAAAAAATGGTCCGGGGCACGCTGCCCCGGACCTGAAATTCGCCGATGAAGCGGCGTCGCGCTCAGATGAGCTTACGCGTGCTTCTTGGCCTTCTTCTTCTTCGACTTCTTGTACATGCCGCCGCCCGGATTCTCGTTCCGCGCCAGCTGCATGGACTGCGTCGTCGTGTTGGTTGAAGACTGCTTCTTGCCCTTCTTCTTCTTCGACTTCTTGTACATGCCGCCGCCGGGATTCTCGTCCCGCGCCAGCTGCATGTAGGGCGTCGCCGTCGTGGTGCTGAACGCCTTGTCCGTCACGCCCATCGAGCCGGCGGCGTGAGCCGACAGCGACAAGGCGACGAGACCGGCCGCTCCGAGGAGCGCAGTGCGTAGCAGGGATTTCATGAGACTAACCTCGTTGTTGTGATCTTCGGGGTGATCACTTCGCTACGCCTCCGGCGATGAATTGCAGATGAATAATCGAGCTCGGACTGGCGGATTACGGATAGTGGAATTGACCTTTGGTATATGCTCCCCGGAATACCTTTCATTGATGCCCAAAGGTCGCTTGTGTTTGAAACGAGCGGGTCCGGCTACGCTGGCAAGAGATGCTTTCAGGTTGCGCGACGCTTCGCCCGTTCCTGTCCCTGGACGACGCTACATGCCGCCCCCGGGATTGTCGTCGCGCACCCTTTGCCGCAGCACGCGCACGGATCGGAATGCCGTCGATCTGCGGCTCTTGTCTGGCGTTGCCAGTCCCGCTGGCTTTGCGTGCTTCGCGATTCTCATCGTTCCCGGCACCAAGGCCAGTTGCCCAAACTCGCGATAGAGCTGAACAAATTCGCGGACCATTTCATAGCAGAGGCTGATCTTCCTCTCTTGCCTGAGCCATCGCGTGCCAACCACATCCCAACACGACTGCATTTCGAGCGAGATCGGCGTTTCCCAGGCAAAGTCTTCCGAGAGCCACTGCGCGACTATCTCCAGGATCTGAAGCTTGCGGCCGATTGCCTGCACATGTGCGTATTTGGTCGTCGGCGCGTAACTCACCGCGATGTCGGTTTTCGGATCCTCTGGCTTGCGCAGATGAGGCTTCAGCAGCTGTTCCCATGACCACGACGCGCTGCTGAAATCGAAATGGCACGCCGCCTGGCGCTCTTTCGGAAGCTTCACCTCATTGGCGAGCGCCGTGAATTTGTCGGGCTCTGCGCCCACCATCAGGCAAACGATGTTGTAGGCCCGCTGCAAGTCCAAGCCGTGCTCGTCATAAGAAGGGGTCAGGTTACCCGCCTTCTTGTCGCGCTGGGCGCTGAGAAACCAGCTCCTTGCGGCGTTGATCACCACACGATCCGCGAAGGGATTCGCCATCTTCAAAGCAAGCACCGTCGCAAGCGAATCCGCCGCATCCTCTTCCCGCCCTAGGACCGGCAGTTCGAAGACGCTGATCAGCGCGTGACCGACCTCGTGCGCCAGCACGAACAGCACGTTACCGGTGACGAACTCGACGCTGTCCTTGATCTGTTGCGGGGTTCTCCCCCTGTTGTAGCGGGGGTCGTTTTCGAACATCTGCACGATGTCGAGAATCCTTTTCTCGAGTTCGGCGCGCCTCGCTGTTTTGGCCGCCGAATCGGATTGGGCGAAAGCCGCCGTCACTGCGAACATCGCCAAGAGCGCCGATGCCACCAAATGGGTGAGGTGCCTGGCGGTGATGCGAAGCCGGCGCGTCGAACAGGGGTGTTCACGCGCATCGCGCAAATCGATCGTCGGGCGGATTTTCGATGCTTCGCTCATTCCGCTCTCGGGACCAAGAGAGGAGGCCAGACGCAATGATTGGCGCTTCAAGCGCTATGGCGCATTGATCTCAATCAACATCGGGGAAGGGCATCGCCGCGCGTTTGTGACCCAGACCGGACGTACGGCGCCCCTTGGCGAACCCGCGTCAGTTCAAACGCAGTTCGAGGATATGGCGTTTGTCGGGCTGCAACTCGCCCTTCTCAACGCGCTTGACGATGTCGGTCAGCGCGGCGTTCGCGGGCGTGGACACGCCGGCCTCCTTGCCCTTGTCAACGATGAGGCCATTGAGGAACTCGATCTCCGTGCGGCGGCCTTTGACCATATCCTGTCCCATCGATGGCCGGTGCGCGCCACCGCCGGGCTTTTTCGCCTCGGCGAGGCGATGTGCGTCATATTTGGCCTTGGCCTGGAGATCGCCTTCGCCGGCGCGTGCAATCGTCTCAGGCTCGATGTGATGGATCTCTTCGAGCTGGTAGCCGAGCGCCTGTCCGACGCGGATCGCCTCGCTCCCGAGCCTGGCCGTGAAATGGCGCAACCGGTCGTCGAGCAGTATCTCGCGGCTGATGAGGCCGGTGCAGGCCGACATCCCGTTCGCCATGGCGTTGGTGACAAGCTTCGACCAGCGTTCACCCCAAAGATTTCCCGTCACCTTTGCAGAGTCCGAGAGCGCAACGAGTCGGCAGACCTCCCTGGCACGGTCGGTGACAAGGCCGTGCACCTCGCCGACGCGGAACACCGTGTGGGCCTCGCCATGTTTGCCGCCCGCGCGGCGAACGTGGCCCGGCTCGCAGAGTTCGACCGTGATGGAGCTCGCGATCGAGCCGAGCGTCTTCCCCCAGCCGACGACGCCGGCGATCGTCTCCTCGTTCATGCAGTTTTGCAGTGAGACAACGAAGCCGCTTGGTGCGAGGTACTGCCTGATCATCATCGTCGCCCAGGCCGTGTCGTAGGACTTCGTGCAGACAAAGGCGATGTCGATCGGCTTTTCCTTCGAGAGATGCTGCAGCTCGGTCACATGCAGGGCACGCGCCGCTGTCGTGAACTCGGGCACGTCGCGCAGATGGCTGATGCGCAAGCCTTTTGCCCGTATGGTCTCGACGTTCTCCGGCCAGAAATCGACGAAGGTCACGTCCTCGCCGGCCTGCGCCATGTGGGCGCCCGCATAGCCTCCGACCGCACCCGTGCCGACAATCGCAATCCTGGCTCCCATTCTCGTTCTCCTGCCTTCGTTGCCGTGCGCACAGGCCGCGTGCGATAATGTGTGGTTGACCGGTCGATACCCCAATGACAGGAGCAGACCGTGGCATCCTATCGGCGGATCGAAGTTAAGCCTATCGCAGGAGCGCTCGGCGCCGAAATCTCAAACGTCGACCTGAGCCGCCTGGACGATGAAACATTCGGGGAAATAAAGGCTGCCTGGCTCGAGCACCTCGTGATCTTCTTCCGCGGCCAGACCATCACGCCCGAACAGCAGATCGCCTTTGCTAGGCGTTTCGGGGAAATCCACCAACACCCGTTCATGAAACACATGGACGACCACCCCGAGATCCTCGAAATTATCAAGGAAGAGGGCGACACCAAGGCCTTCGGCGAGGTCTGGCACACCGACCAGATGTTCAATCCCAAGCCGGCGACGGCGACCATCCTCTACGCCAAGGAGACGCCCGATGCCGGCGGCGACACGCTGTTCGCCAATATGTATCTGGCCTACGAAACCCTGTCCGACTCCATGAAGGCCATGCTGAAGGACGTGAAGACCTTCAACATCGGCGACCGCAAGCGGCTGATGCAGGGCGACAAGATCGGCGTCGGGCCCGGACCCGATGGGCGCTACGCTGGCAACGAGAAGATGTCCGCCAAGGTGCGCGATCCCGGCGACCTGCAGACCGAGTCCTCGCACCCGATCGTGCGCACGCACCCGGAGACGGGGCGCAAGACCATCTACATCAGCAACCACACGCAGACGCTGATGGGTTTCAAGCCGGCCGAGGCGCGTCCGATCATCGACTTCCTGCGCACGCACGCGGTCGAGCCCGAGCGCACCTGCCGGTTCCGCTGGGAGGTCGGTTCGCTGGCGATCTGGGATAATCGCTGCACCCAGCACCGCGCGCTCAACGATTACCCGGGCAAGCGCCGGCGCATGCATCGGATCACGATCGCGGGTGATGCGCCGTTCTGACGGAAGCCGGATGGCAGCGCTTCCGCATTGGCACCGGTAGCGGGATGTAGCGAGCGAGGAAGCGGATATGGCGGAATGGAAGGCGGCTGAACTCGAATGGGGGCATGGACCTCGCGTGTTCGAGATGTTTCTGGAGCCGACTTGTCCGTATTCGGGCAAGGCCTTCGGCAAGATCAAAGAGCTTCTATCAACGGTCGGCGAGGACAAGATTACGGTCAAGGTCCGGCTGCAATCCCAGCCGTGGCATCTTTATTCCGGCGTGATCGTTCGGGCGATCCTTGCAGCTTCGACGCTGGACAATGGCCGGGAAGCGGCGTGGCGCGTCATGGAAGCCGTGGCCGCCCATCGCGAGGAATTCGAATTCGACAAGCATTGCACCGGCCCCAACCGCATAGCCACTCCAAACGATATCATTGCGCGGATCGAGCGTTACAGCGGCGTCAAACTGGCCGCTGCATTCGACATTCCGAATTTGGACAGGGCGATCAAATTGCATTGCCGGTACGCCAGGCAAAATGGAATCCATGTCAGCCCGACATTTATGGTCGATGGACTGGTTCAGTCGGACATGAGTAGCGGAGACGCGGTGTCCGTCTGGGCGCAACGCCTTGTTGGCGGCTGACGCAGCAAGACGGCAAGCGCGGGTAGCAAAGATGCTGCTCACGCCTCATGCATCATGCATCATAGGCGTAGCGCCGCACTGCCGCTTCGTTCCAGTCGAGCCCGGCGCCGGGACGGTTCGGGATCGTCACCTGGCTGTCGGTCACCGGGAACGGCTCGCGCACGATCGGGTCGGCCCAGTCCTGCCATTCGAGCCAGTGTGCGGTTTCGGTTGCCCGCATCAGGTGCGCGGCGAACTCCGGGTAAAGATGCGTCGACATGTCGATGCCGGCCGCGCCTGCGATCGCGGCGCTGCGCAGCCAGCCGGTGACCCCGCCGATGCGCATCAGGTCCGGCATCACGTAGTCGCCGCAGCCCATCGTGACGGCCTGATAGAGCGCGCGCGGACCGTAGAAATTCTCGCCGAGCTGGATCGGCGTGGCGAGCTCGCGCGCGAGCTGCGCGTAGCCGGCGAGATTGCTGTAGGCGATCGGCTCCTCCAGCCAGTAGAGGCCCTCTCCGTCGAGCGCGTGGCAGCGATGCAGCGCGTCGCCGAGGCTGAGCCCCTGATTGAAATCGACCATCAGCTTGATGTCCGCGCCCGCCGCGTCGCGCACCGCCCGGATCGCCGCAAGATCGTCGGCGAGCCGCGCGCGGCCGAGGCGAAGCTTCAGCCCCCTGAAGCCGCCCTCGGCGACTAGTGCGTGTGCCTCATCGGAGAGCTTCGCCACATCGGTCAGCCACAGCCCGTTGCTGTTGTAGGCCGGCACCGGGCCGAGCGAGCCGCCGAGAAAGACCGCGAGCGGCATGTTGGCGGCCTTGGCAAGCGCATCCCATGCGGCCATGTCGAGGCCCGCGACCGCGATCATCGCAATGCCTTCGCTGCCGACGAGGTTGAGCGATTTGAGCCCTTTCTGGAAGTCCTCCAGCGGGTGGATCGGCCGGCCGATCCGCGCGCCCGCGAGCTGATGGATCGTCGCAACGATGCTGCGCGCTGAATCCTTCAGGTACGGCTCGAGGTAGCTGCGCCCGGTGATGCCTTCCTCGGTCTCGATGTCGATCAGGATCATCGGCCATTGATCGAACAGGCCGACCTTCGACACGACCGGCCGGCGCAGCGGCACGATCACCGCGTGCGCGGTCACGGACCGCAACGTCAAACGCTCGAAGGTCATGGCGCTCTCCCGTGCCGGGGAGCGCCATTTCCCGCCGGCACCATGCCGGTGTAAATACACTAAGCGGTATACATACGGGGGAAGGCCCATGCCGCGCGACCCGACGCACACCCGGCAGCGCATCATCGATGCGGCCTACAGGCTGTTTCGCCGCAAGGGCTACACGCGCGTCAGCATGGACGAGATCGCGGCGGCCACCGCCGTGACGAAGCGCACCCTCTACTATCACTTCACCAGCAAGGACCATCTGCTCGCGGCCGTGCTGGAAGCCCAGCACGAGCTTGCGCTCGCCGCCTTCCGCACCTTCGGCGACAAGCTCTCCGGTTCGCCGGAGGAGATCATCGACGGGCTGTTCCGCGATCTTGCGGCGTGGTCGGACACGCCGCGCTGGGCGGGCTCGGGGTTCACAAGACTTGTGATCGAGCTTGCCGATTTGCCGGGACATCCCGCGCGCACGATCGCGCGTCGCCACAAGGCGATGCTGGAAGAGCAACTCGCGGAATTGTTCGCGCGCGCGAAGATCGATGCGCCGCGCGAGCGGGCGCGCGAGGTGTGGCTTCTGTCGGAGGGAGCGATCTCGCTGATTCTCGTGCATCGCGACCGCGGTTACGCGGCGGCCGCCGCACAAGCCGCCAAGGCCTTGCTCAAAGCGCGCGATGCCACGCCGCCTCGCAAAAAGAGGCCCGCGGCTCCTAAAGCATCTATTTCGGCCGCGGCTCTTTCAGATTGATGCCAGCCGTCACCAGCCTGCCCTCGCGCTTCGCGGTGACAGCGTCCATCAGCGTGCGCGCCGCGTTGCACACCTCAGTCTGAAACGCATCGTCGCGATCGAGCGCCTCGTGACTGGTCGCGTAGGGTTCATAGTAACCGACATAGCGGTTCAGCTCTGCACTCGCACCCGCGGGGATCAGGCGCATGTCTGCAGCCCAGTCCGACAGGATCCGCCGCAAGGCTTCGGCGCCTTCGGTATCGCCGTGCACCACGACGGCGAAGATGCGGCCCGCGAGGTGCCGCGGGTAGGGCCAGCCGGCGAGCTCGAGCGCCTTGGCCTCATCCGCCTTCTTGCCGTGTGTCGAGGTCGGATCCGGATTGCCACCATCCGCGCAGACGAGACGATCGATCATCAGCTTGAGCGGGCCGGGCGCCTGATACCAGTTGACCGGTGTGATGATCATGATGCCGTGTGCCGCGACCCAGAGCGGATAGATCTCGTTCATCCAGTCGTGCACCTGACCGAGCGCGTGGTTCGGATAGCAGCTGCAGGGCCAGTGGCAGAGCGGCATGGCGGTCGAGACGCAGGATTTGCAGGGATGGATGGTCCTGCCGAACTCGGAGGTAGTGCGGCTCAAGTCGAGAATGTCGGTGCTGAAGCCTTTGCCTGCGATGGTTTGCTGCGCCAGCTCGACGAGCCGCCAGGTCTTCGACATCTCGCCCGGGCAGGTGTGCTCCGAGCGCGCCGAGCCGTTGATCAACAGGATGCGTGAGGCCTCGGCGGGATCGGCGTGACGGCGTTGCGCGTCAGCAATGGCGTCGCGCGCCGCAAGCCAGTCGACCGAGAGATCATAGTCCGGATCGGCGAAGCCCGGTCCCGCCTTGTGGGTGTGCGGTGCCTTGCGGCTGTCGGCGTAAGCGTCCCATGCGGCGTCGGCGATCGCCTGCAACTCCTTCTCCAGCGGGTCGAAGGCCGGGTCGACGAAGCCGGACTTGAAACGGCGCTCGAATGCGGCCCGGTCGAGCTTCACCGGGGGCATGCCCTTGCGGATGTCGGGGGATGGCATCGCGCCCTCCTTGCGCCCGACAACCCGCGAGCGGCGCCGCGTGTTCCGCTGGCCGCAGGCGCGGCAAAGCCGCATGGCAGCCTCGCGAAGTAGTGACTTGCATAATGCAAGTGACTACTTGTATCTTTCCGCAATGCGCCGCAAGAGCCTGGAAAAAGCCAGTTGCCCGATCGCCCGCTCGCTGGAGCGGGTCGGCGAATGGTGGAGCATCCTGATCCTGCGCGACGCGCTGCACGGCTACACGCGCTTCGACGAATTTCGCGAAAGCCTCGGCGTCGCGCCGAACATCCTGACCACGCGGCTCGCGCGGCTGGTCGACGACGGCTTCCTCGAGAAGCGGCAGTATTCGGCGCACCCGCCGCGCTACGAATACGTTCCGACGCAGCGCGGCCGCGATTTCCGTCCGGTGCTGCTCAGCTTGATGGCGTTCGGCAACAAGCACTTCGCACCCGAAGGCGCGATGGTCGAAGTCGTCAACACGACGACCGGCAAGCCGGCGGACATCGGCGTGTTCGATCGCATCACCGGCCTGCCGATTGCCGCGCCCGATTTCCGCATGGTGCCGGGGCCGGCCGCGAATGCGCGCGTGAAGAAGCGCTATGCGCGCCGCAAGGTCGAGGCGGGCGCCGCATGAACATCCGTGCCGAGATTCCCGTCGAGGCCGAGGCGGTCGCACCGCCTCCGCAGGCAAAGCCTGCCGCGATGGACCCGCGTACGCGCGTGCTGCTGCACGGGCCGATCGTGGCGACGCTCATCCGCATGGCCTGGCCGAACGTGCTGGTGATGGCCGCGCAGGCCGCGACCGGACTGGTCGAGACCTACTGGGTCGGCCACCTCGGTACCGATGCGCTCGCCGGCATGGCGCTGGTCTTTCCAGGTGTGATGCTGATGCAGATGATCTCGGCCGGCGCGATGGGCGGCGGAATTTCCTCCGCGATCGCACGTGCGCTGGGGCGCGGGCGGCGCGAGGAGGCCGACGCGCTGGTGCTGCATGCGGTGGTGATCAATGTGCTGCTCGGCGCGCTGTTCTCGGGCCTGCTGCTTGTCTTCGGGCGGCCGCTCTATCGCGCGATGGGCGGCGAAGGCGTCTCGCTTCAAGCGGCCCTCATCTATTCCGACATCGTGTTCGGCGGCAGCGTGCTGCTCTGGGTGATGAACGGGCTTGCGAGCGTTATCCGCGGCACCGGCAACATGCTCGTGCCGGCGCTTGTGATCTGCGTAGGCGCGGTGCTGCTAGTGCCGCTCTCTCCGTTGCTGATCTTCGGCTTCGGTCCGGTGCCGGCCTTCGGCATCGCAGGCGGCGGCATCGCGCTGGTGCTGTTCTATGCCGGCGGCACCGCGGTGCTTGGTTGGTATGTGCTCGCGGGCCGCAACCTCGTGCGCTACAGGCTCGCACCGCTGCGCTGGCCCCTGATGCGCGACATCCTGCGGGTTGGAGCGGTCGCCTCCGTCACCTCCGTGCAGACCAACGTGACGGTCGCGCTTACCACCGCGCTGGTCGGCCTTGCGGCCGGACCCGCCGCGGTCGCGGGCTACGGCACGGCGGCGCGGCTCGAGTACCTGCTGGTCCCGCTGGTATTCGGCCTCGGCGCGCCGTTGGTGGCGTTGGTCGGGACCAACATCGGGGCGGGCAACGCCAAGCGCGCGCTGCGCATTGCCTGGACGGGCGCGACGATCGCGTTCCTGCTCACCGAGACGATCGGCGTTGCCGCCGCGATCTATCCGCGGGCCTGGCTGAGATTGTTCGGCTCCGATCCCGCGATGCTGGAAACAGGTTCTGCGTACCTGCGCGCGGTCGGGCCGTTCTACGGCGTGTTCGGTTTCGGCCTTGCGCTCTACTTCGCCTCGCAGGGCGCGGGGCGCCTGCTCTGGCCGCTCGCCGCGGGGTTTGCCCGCATGGTGTTCGCGATCGGCGGCGGCTGGCTTGCGCTCCGTCTTACCGGGTCGCTGCCGGTGATGTTCTTTGTCGTCGGCGTCGCGCTCGCGATCTATGGGGGCGGGATTGCGCTGTCGGTTCGGCTCGGGGCGTGGTTTTCGGGCGGCAGAAGATAAGCCCAACGCCCTGACAGACGGCGATATTTCCTCGCATCCGGGCTCTGTTTGGAACCGACTCCCTTCCGGTGAGTTTCTTGTCCCGCGGGGGGCTGGGGCGATCGATATTGCCCCTCCCGAACACGAGTTTGGAGGCCACCCGGGACAGCCCGATGGATGCGACCGCTACCCTTTTGCCCCGCGCCAGCACCGGCGTGACAGGGCTGGACTTCGTCCTCGGCGGCGGCTTTGCCCGCAACCGGCTGCACCTGCTCGAAGGGAATCCGGGCTCCGGCAAGACCACCATCGCGCTCCAGTTCCTGATGGCCGGCGCGGCCTTGGGCGAGGTCGGCATCTATGTGAGCCTGGCCGAAACGGAGGCCGAGCTGCGCGACGGCGCGCGCTCGCATGGCTGGGTGCTCGACGAGAAGGTGACGATCTTCGAACTGGTGCCGCCAGAAAGCGTGCTCGATCCCGAGCAGCAACAGAGCCTGCTCTACTCCTCCGACCTGGAGCTCGGGGAAACCACCAAACGCATGCTGGATGAAATTGCCAGACTGAAACCGAAGCGCGTGGTGATCGACAGCCTCTCGGAAATCCGGCTGCTGGCGCAAAGCTCGCTGAGGTACCGGCGGCAGGTTCTCGCCCTGAAGCATTACTTCGCGCTTCACCAGTCCACCGTGCTGATGCTTGACGATTTGACCACGGAAACCACCGACCGGGCGGTGCATTCGATCGCGCACAGCGTGATCCATCTCGATCAGCTTGCACCGATCTATGGCGGCGAGCGGCGGCGCCTCCGCGTCGTGAAGTGCCGCGGGCAGTCGTTCCGTTCCGGGTATCACGATTTCATCATTGGACAGGGTGGGGTGGAGCTTTTCCCGCGCCTGGTCGCTGCCGATCATCGTACCAACTTCACGGGCGAAGTCCTGAAAAGCGCCCTGCCGAAGCTGGACGATCTGCTCGGTGGCGGCATCGCGGCCGGATCGAGCACGCTCGTATTGGGCCCCGCCGGCACCGGCAAGTCGCTGCTGGTGCTGCAATACATTGCGGCGGCTGTCGAGCGCGGCGAGCGCGCCGCGATCTTCGTATTCGACGAGGAGCTGGGACTGCTGCTCGCGCGCGCCAAGGCACTGGGCATCGATCTTGCCGCGATGCGCGATGCCGGCAAGGTGATCGTCGAGCAGCAGGATGCCGCGGAGCTAACGCCCGGCGAATTCGCCCATCGCGTGCGGTCGCGCATCGACAAGGAGCGCGTGCGCATCGTCGCGATCGACAGCCTCAACGGCTATCAGGCGGCGATGCCGGAGGAGCAATTTCTCACGCTGCATCTCCACGAGCTATTGCAGTATCTGAACCGCCGCGGCGCGGCGACCTTCCTCACCATCGCGCAGCACGGGATGATGAGCGACATGAAGCAGCCGATCGACATCACCTATCTCTCCGACACGGTGATCATACTGCGCTATTTCGAAGCCTTCGGGCGCGTGCGCCGGGCCATTTCGGTGATGAAGAAGCGGGTCGGTGCGCACGAGGACACAATCCGCGAGTTCAGGATCGACAGCAGTGGGCTGACGATTGGCGATCCGCTGCACGAATTCCAGGGCGTGCTGCGTGGCGTGCCGACCTACGTGGGCCAGTCGCAGCCGCTGATGGGGCAGATGTGACCGAAGCGGAGGACCACGAGCGAACGCTCATCCTTGCGACGCGTGGCCGCGATGCGATCGTCGCACGCGGCATTCTCTACGAGGCGCATCTGCGAGCCGATATCTGTGCCAGCCTTCAGGCGCTACTTGCCGAGATCATCAGCGGCGCCGAGCTTGCCATCATCACCGAGGAGGCATTTCGCGGAGTCGATACGCGCGCGCTCGTGAACTGGGTCGCGTCACAGCCTGTCTGGTCGGACTTTCCGTTCATCGTATTGACCGAGCACGGCGGTGGACTCGAGCGTAATCCGATGGCGGATCAGCTCACCCGTGCGCTCGGCAACGTCACGTTCCTGGAGCGGCCGTTCCACCCGACAACCCTGATCAGCATGGTGCAGACGAACCTGCGCGGCCGTCGCCGCCAGTATGAAAGCCGGCGGCTCAACGAGGACCTGGAGTCGCGGGTGCAGGAACGCACCGGCGAACTTGCCACCGCGAACCGTCGGCTGCTGCGTCAGATGGAAGAGCGCGAGCGTGTCGAGGCGACGTTGCGCCAGATGCAGCGGCTGGAAGCGGTCGGCCAGCTCACCTCCGGCGTCGCGCACGACTTCAACAACCTGTTGACCGTGGTACTGGGCAATATCCGCTTTCTCGAACGCGAGATCGCCGCTGCCGGGATCGACGGCAAGATCCAGCGACGCCTCGGCTACATGCGCACCGCCGCCGAGCGCGGCGCCAAGCTTACCGATCAGATGCTTTCGTTCTCACGACGCCAGCGGCTGGAGCCGCGCGCGCTCGATCTCAACGAGGCGGTCGCCGGGATGCATGAGCTGTTGCAGAGCACGATCGGCGGCAGCATCCGCATCGAAACCAAGCTGGCCGACGATCTATGGTCCGCCATGGCTGATCCGACCCAGCTCGAGCTGGCGGTGCTCAACCTTGCGATCAATGCGCGCGATGCCATGGGTATCGGCGGCACGCTTACGGTTTCGACGCGCAACGTCGCGCTGGGCCAGCCGATCCATCCGGAAGACCCGCCGCCCGGCGAGCACATCGAGATCTGCGTCAGCGATACTGGCAGCGGGATGACGCCCGAAGTGCGGGCGAAGGCGTTCGAGCCGTTCTTCACCACGAAGGAGATCGGCAAGGGCTCCGGGCTCGGGCTGAGCCAGATTCTCGGCTTCGCCAAGCAGTCCGGTGGCGGCGTGCGCATCCATTCCAAGGTCGGTGAGGGAACCTCCATCTGCCTCTACGTCCCGCGTGCCGACCGCGCACCGGAGCGCACGCAGGAGGGTGAGCTGAGCGCCGCGGATGCGCGCGCGTTGGCCGGCGCGCGAATTCTGCTGGTGGATGACGATAATGCGGTGCGCGATGTGACCGCCGAGGCGCTGCGCGAAATGGGTTACGAGGTGCTGGAGGCGGGCAGCGGCGGCGCCGCGCTCGACGTGCTCGACGGCCTCGACATCGATCTCTTGATCATCGATCTCGCCATGCCGGGCATGAGCGGCGCGGAGCTCGCATCACGCGTGCGCGCCCACTGGCCGGAACTCCCGATCCTTTTCGTCACCGGCTTTGCCGACCGCAGCCTGCTCGCGGATGTGAGCGAGGCCCACATCGTCGGCAAGCCGTTTGCGCCCGGCGAACTCGCGACCAAGGCGCAGTCGGCATTGCTGCGCAGCCCGGCACTCGCGGCGTCATCGCGAGCGCATTAGCGACGAAATCGCTAGTTCACCTGCCGGATCACCTTGCCGACCTTGTCGAAAATCTCGCCGATCTCGTTTTCCGAGATGATCAGCGGCGGCGAGAGCGCGATGGTGTCGCCGGTGATGCGGAACAGGAGCCCATGCTCGTGGAAGCCCTTTTCCATCGCGTCGTAGGCACGCTTGCCGACCGCGTCCGGCTTCGACGCCATGTCGACCGCGGCGACGAGGCCGAGCGTGCGGATGTCGAGCACGCCGGGCGTGCCTTTCAGTGACATGGCAGCGTCGGCCCACTTGTCTTCCAGCGCGGCCGCGCGCTCGAACAGCTTCTCGTCGCGATAGACATCGAGCGTCGCAATGCCGGCCGCGCAGGCGAGCGGATGCGCCGAATACGTATAGCCGTGGAACAGCTCGATCACGTGCTCCGGGCCGCGCATGAAGGCATCGTAGATGCCCTTGCGCATGACCACGCCCGCCATCGGCACGGTGCCCGACGTCACGCCCTTCGCGAATGTGATCATGTCCGGGACGACGCCGTAGCGCTCGGCCGCGAACGCGGTGCCGAGCCGGCCGAAGCCGGTGATGACCTCGTCGAAGATGAGCAGGATGCCGTGCTTGTCGCAGATCGCGCGCAGCCGCTGCAGGTAGCCTTTGGGCGGCGGCAGCACGCCGGTCGAGCCCGCCATCGGCTCCACGATCACTGCCGCGATGGTCGAGGCATCGTGCAGCGCGACCAGACGATCAAGTTCGTCCGCAAGATGCGCGCCCCATTCCGGCTCGCCCTTGGTGAAGGCCTGCTTCTCGCGATTGTAGGTGTGCGGCAGATGATCGGCGCCGGCGAGCGCGGTGCCGAACATCTTGCGGTTCGCCACGATGCCTCCGACCGAAATGCCGCCGAAGCCGACACCGTGATAGCCGCGTTCGCGCCCGATCAGGCGCACGCGCGAGGCCTCGCCACGCACGTTGTTGTAGGCGAGCGCGACTTTCAGCGCGGTATCGACCGCTTCCGAGCCCGAATTGCAGAAGAACACGTGGTCGAGATCGCCCGGCGCGAGCGCCGCGATGCGGCTTGCCAGCTCGAAGGCCTTCGGATGCGAAAACTGGAACGCTGGCGGATAGTCGAGCTCGGCCGCCTGCTGCTGAATGGCCGCGACGATCGGATCGCGGTTGTGACCGGCATTGCAGCACCACATGCCGGCCGAGCCGTCGATTACCTTGCGGCCATCGACCGTGATGTAGTGCATGTCCTTCGCGCGCGCGATCAGCCTCGGCGCCTTCTTGAAGGCGCGGTTCGGCGTGAACGGCACGAAGAACGCTTCGAGGTCATTCGGAACGGTCGGCGCAAGCGGGCGGGTGGCAAGCGACATCTCTTCTCTCCTGCGGGCGGCGCTTTTTTCGGATCTGCTGCCGCTATACCAGCCATTGCGGAGGCGCGGAATGCCGGGGGCCGAATCAGGACGCGGTTGTCGTGGGAGGCAAAACATTCATCAGTCAGTGATTGTACATTTGGGAGGCGTGAATATGATTTGCCAGTCATTTCAACAGGAAAGGAACAACCTTTGGATGATATGTGGATTTACAAATTGAAAATTGTACAACGGAGATCGCTTTGAATACGGTTGCATCTGCCGTATAGCAGCCCTGTGACATCGCCAGTTGAGCGGGGCGGCCCGACGGCAGATCGTTCTTCATCCCGGAGGGGGATCCGGGAAGCGGCAGAGCGGCAGACAATGCCCCACGCAACGACCAGGGACGATGAGCGTCCCGCCATGGATGAGGTACGCGCGGCCCTCGACCGCGTCGCCGCGAGCAATGAGTTCCGCGCCTGTCCGCAGCTTGTCGCGTTCCTACGCTACGTCGTCGAAGCGACGCTGCGCGGCGGCGAGCATCGCATCAAGGGCTACACGATTGCAGTCGAGGCACTCGGCCGGGCCGATGACTTCGACCCGCAGGACGATCCGATCGTGCGTGTCGAGGCGATGCGCCTGCGCCGCGCGCTGCAACGCTATTATGCGAACGGCGGCAGGAACGACGCGGTGCAGATCGTCATGCCGCTCGGAAGCTACGTGCCGGTGTTCCGGCGCACGGCCTTGCCCATCGCCTTCGCGCCCGAGCGCGCGCGCCACGACGTGCCGCCGCTTGCCCGCGCGTCATGGCATGATTTCCTGGCGTTCCTGACCGCCTACCTGGACGACGACTTCCTTGCCGCCGCGCACCATGCGGCGCTCATTCCGTCCGACGCCTATCCGCTTGATCTCGTCGCCCGGGCTCTGCTCGCTGCTCACCGCGGGGAGGCTGACGCCGCGCGGGCTCTGCTCGACCGGCTCGGGACATCGCACCCGGGCCTCGCCGAACTCACGCAACGTTTTCGCGCCGATGCGATTGCCGGCCGGACCGTGCGCGATCTCGCCCCGGTCGAAAGGATGGCTGCGGCAAAATCCTAGGCCGCCGCGACGCGCTCGAGGAACTGATCGACCGCCTGCTGCAGCGTCCCGGCCTGCGCGGTGAGCGCGCTCGAGGCTTCCAGCACATGCGTCGCCGAGCGATTGGTCTCGTCGATCGCTTCGGTCACCGTCGCCATGTTGCCGGCAAGCTCCTTCGCGCCGGTTGCTGCCTCGTGCACGTTGCGGCCGATCTCCTGGGTCGAGGCGCTTTGCTCTTCGACCGAAACCGCGATGGTGGAAGTGAAGCGGCTGATATCGCCCATCACGCCGGAAATCTGCCGGATCGCCTCCACGGCCTGGTCGGTCGAGGTCTGGATCGCTCCGATTTGCGTCGCGATCTCCTCCGTCGCCTTGGCGGTCTGGCTTGCGAGCGTCTTCACCTCGGAGGCGACAACCGCAAAGCCGCGCCCGGCCTCGCCGGCGCGCGCCGCCTCGATGGTGGCGTTGAGCGCCAGCAGATTGGTCTGCTCGGCGATCGCGCGGATCAGCTTCACCACGTCGCCGATGCGGCTCGCGCCGCTCGATAACTGCCCGACCAGCTGGTCGGCGCTTTGCGCGATCTCGCTCGCGCGCTGCACCACGCTGTTCGCCTGGCTCGCCTGATCGCTGATCTCGCGGATCGAGGCGCCGAGCTCTTCGGTCGCGCCGGCAACGCCGCGCACGTTCGATGAGGTCTGCTCGGACGACATCGAGGCCGCGCGTGCCTGGTTGTCGGCTTCTGCCGCGATGCTCGAGAGCGTGCGCGCGGTCGTCTCCATGCGTGACACGTTCTCCGTCACGGCGGAGATCACCGAGGTGACGGTGGCGCGGAAGTCGCCGATCATCTCCTCGATGTTGGTGGCGCGGTCGCGCTGCGCGCGCTCCTCAAGCTCGCGGCGTTCCGCCATCGCCCGGCGCTCGATCTCGCCGCCGCGGAACACTTCGAGCGAGCGCGCCATGTCGCCGATCTCGTCGCGGTCGCTGGCGGCGGGTACGCTGAGGTCGGTCTCGCCC
>Ga0310810_10003513_pt1 | contig 17090 bp, 18 predicted proteins | sample NCmetagenome_FD_207641 | JGI IMG/M metagenome (GOLD analysis project Ga0310810, IMG submission 207641) | Soil microbial communities from experimental microcosm in Duke University, North Carolina, United States - NC | ecosystem: Engineered > Artificial ecosystem > Soil microcosm > Unclassified ... | reverse complement strand
GCGGAACATGAACCCGCGCATGCTGGTCGAGTTCGTCGACGGCTCGAAGACGATGGTCGAGATGGTGGCGCTCGCGAACGCGACCGGGCTCGTTCCCGATATTCCCGGCATGCACGGCCCGTCGGCGCCGGTCGATCAGCTGCACGCGGTGTTCTGCCCGCGTGACGAAGGCGGCCTGCTTTCGCGCAAGGGCGTCGTCGACTTCACCATCGCGCGCGGCGTCGCCCCCGGCGTCTTCGCGGTGGCCGAGATGCGGCACCCGCGGCTGCGCGAGCGGATGGGCGACCTGCAGCTCGGTGCAGGCCCCTACTACACGTTCTTCCGGCCGTATCACCTGACGAGCCTCGAAGTCCCGCTGTCCGCGGCGGCGGCCGTGCTGCACGGCGTGAGCCATATGCGGCCGCTCGCAACGCCGGTCGCCGAAGTGGGCGCGCGCGCCAAGCGCGACCTCGCGCCGGGCCAGAAGCTCGATGCGATCGGCGAATACTGCTATCGCGGCTTCGCGCTCACACGCACCGACGCGCTTGCGCGGAACGCGCTGCCGCTCGGGCTCGCGCAGGGCGCGACGGTCGCGCGCAGCATCGCGGCGGGCGACTATCTCACGTACGAGAATTGCGCGCCCGACGAGAAGCTCGAGATCGTCAAGGTGCGGCGCGCGCAGGACGACTACGTGCGGATGGCCGCGGCGGCATGACGGCTCAACGCGCGGAGCTCGCCGCGCTCGACGATGCGACGCTCGCGACGGCGCTGTCGCGCATGCACGTGATCCGCAAGTTCGAGGAGATCGCCGAAGCGAGCTACATGCGCGGCCTTGTCCATGGCACGATGCATCTTTCCATCGGGCAGGAGGCGAGCGCGGTGGGGTCGGCGCTCGCGCTCTCCGCCGACGACTACATCCTGTCGACGCATCGCGGCCACGGCCACTGCATCGCCAAGGGCGCCGATCCCGCGCGGATGCTGGCCGAGTTCTTCGGCAAGGAAACCGGCTATTGCCGCGGGCGCGGCGGCTCGATGCACATCGCCGACCTCGACGGCGGCAATCTCGGCGCCAACGGCATCGTCGCCGGCGGCCTGCCCATCGCGGTCGGCGTCGGCATGAGCATCAAGGCGCAGCGCCAGAATCGCATTTGCATGGTGTTCTTCGGCGACGGCGCCGCCAACGAAGGCGCGTTCCACGAGTCGCTCAACATGGCGTCGATCTGGACGCTGCCCATCGTGTTCGTTTGCGAGAACAACAAGTACGCGATGTCGATGGACGTCGCGCTCGCGATGGCCGTGCCGAATGTCGCCGATCGTGCGAGCGCGTATGCGATGCCAGGCGTGACGATCGACGGCAACGACTTGCCGGCGGTCGTCGCGGCGGCGCGGACGGCGGCCGACCGTGCACGATCCGGTGGCGGGCCGTCGCTCGTCGAATGCAGGACGTACCGGCTGCGCGGCCACTCGAAGAGCGATCGCAATCTCTACCGGACGAAGGACGAGATCGACGCGTGGCGCCGGCGCGATCCGATCGCGCGGCTGACCGCCGAGCTCGTCGCTGCGAGGCGCTTCACCCCGGATGAATGTTCCGCCATCACGGAACGCGCGCAGGCAACGATCGACGCCGCGCTCGAATTCGCGAAGTCGAGCCCGGATCCCGATCCCGCCGAGCTCACGCGTGACGTGTATGCCGCCTGAGGCCGAGGCACCGGGCGTGACGATCGATAACGCGGCGGCTGGCGGCCGCCACGTTCGCGACGGTGCGCCCGATGCCGTGCGCACGCTCTCCTACGCCGAAGCGATCCGCGAAGCGCTCGCGCAGGCGATGGAGGCTGATCCGCGTGTCTTCCTGTTCGGCGAGGACGTCGGCATCTACGGCGGCGCGTTCGGCGTTTCCGGTGATCTGTTCAAGCGCTTCGGCGGCGAGCGCGTCGTCGACACGCCGATCAGCGAGCTGTCGCTGGCAGGCGCTGCGGTCGGCGCCGCGCTGACCGGCATGAAGCCCGTGCTCGAGATCCAGTTCTCCGATTTCGTCACGCTCGCGATGGAGCAGATCGTCAACCAGGCGGCGAAGATCCGCTTCATGTTCGGCGGCAGGGCGCGCGTGCCGATGGTCGTGCGGCTCCCGGGCGGCTCGGGGACCGGCGCCGCCGCGCAGCACAGCCAGAGCCTCGAAGCCTGGTTCGCGCACGTCCCGGGTCTCAAGGTCGTCCAGCCTTCGACGCCGCACGACGCCAAAGGCCTGCTACTCGCGGCGATCGACGATCCGAATCCGGTGCTCGTGTTCGAGCACAAGCTGCTCTACAAGACCAAAGGCCCGGTGCCGGCCGCGCCGTATCGCGTGCCGATCGGCGTCGCCGCGGTGCGCCGCGAGGGACGCGACGTCACGATCGTCGGCACGTCGGTGATGTCGCAGCGCGCGCTCGCGGCGGCGAAGCGGCTCGAAGCCGCAGGCGTCGACGCCGAAGTCGTCGACCTGCGCTCGCTGCGGCCGCTCGACATCGCCACGATCGCCGAGTCGGTGCGCAAGACGCACCGGCTGCTCGTCGTCTACGAGGGCGTCAAGACGATGGGCATCGGTGCCGAGATCGCGGCGCGGATCGCCGAGGGCGACACCTTCCACGCATTGCGCGCGCCGATCGTGCGGCTCGGCGGCGCCGATGCGCCGATTCCCTACAATCCCGTGCTCGAAAAGGCCGCCGTGCCGCAGGAAGACGACATCTTCGCCGCGGCGATGCGCCTCATCGGCACGCGAGCGTGACGATGGCGATCGAAGTCATCCTGCCGAAAGTCGACATGGACATGGAATCCGGCGTGCTCGTCGCGTGGAAGGTCGCGGCCGGCGACCGCGTCGAGCAGGGCGACATCCTGTTCGAGATGGAGACCGGCAAGGCGACGATGGAAGTCGAATCGCCGGGCAGCGGCGTCATCCGCGACCTGCGACCGGCGTCCGACGCGGAGATACCCGTCGGGACGACCGTTGCGTGGATCGAAGCCGACGGGTGACGAGGCTTCGAGCCGCAGCGTGTGATTCCGGAGAAGCCCGGCAGCGGGGCGGGGTAACATCGCGCGAAATTCAATCCGGCAGACGGGGGGAAACGACATGGGATCGGTATCGCGTCGCGCATTCATGTCGGCGCTGGCGCTTGCCGCGATGGCCGCGGCAGGCCCGGCGCCCGCGCAGGACGTCAAGGGCAAGCTCGTGCTGTACACGTCGCAGCCGGAGCGCGACGCCGCGCAGACTGTCGCGGCGTTCCGCAAGGCTCACCCCGGCGTCGACGTCGAGGTGTTCCGCTCGGGGACGACGGAGGTGATGGGCAAGCTCGCCGCCGAGTTCGCGGGCGGCCAACCGAAGCCCGACGTGCTGCTGATCGCCGATGCGGCGTCGATGGAAGCACTGAAGAACGACGGCCGGCTGCAGCCGTATCCCGAGGCGAAGGTCGACGGCCTCGCGCCCGGCTCGTTCGATCCTGGCAAGACGTATTTCGGGTCGAAGCTCATCACGACCGGCATCGCCGTCAACACCGCGGCGAAGTCGCGCCCCGCGTCGTGGGCCGATCTCGCGAAGCCCGAATACAAGGGCCAGATCGCGATGCCGAGCCCGCTCTACTCCGGCGCCGCTGCGATCATGCTCGGCACGATGACGACGCGGCCCGATCTCGGCTGGAGTTTCTTCGAGAAGCTCAAGGCCGACGATGCGGTTGCAGTTCGCGGCAACGGTGCCGTGCTGACCGCGGTCGCGAGCGGCGAGAAGGCGTACGGCGTGCTCGTCGACTTCATGGCGTTCAACGCGAAGGCGAAGGGCTCGCCGATCGACTTCGTTTTTCCTGCCGAGGGCCTGCCTGCCGTGACCGAGCCGGTTGCGATGCTCAAGACCGCGCAGAACCCGGCGGCCGCGCGCGCGTTCGTCGACTTCATCCTCTCCGACGAGGGCCAGAAGCTCGCCTCGTCGATGGGCTACATCCCTGCCCGCGCGAGCGTCGGCATGCCGTCGTGGTATCCGGCCGGCGCGAAGATCAACCTGATGCCGACCGACATCGCGAAGGTCGTGCAGTCGAACAGCGACAACCTGAAGCGCTTCGCCGAGCTGTTCGGCAAATGACGTCGGGCACGTCGGAGTCGAGCGTAACGACTTCGTTGATGGCGGTGTAAGTCACTTTGGGGTCGAAAACGGCGACTTCGCTGACGCCGGAGTCAACGGCTGACGACAAGTCAATCACCTCTCGCACGTCCACCCTGCTGCGACTTGTTGCTCTGACCCCAAAGCTGTTCGAGGACTACGCGCTGCTCACGTGGCTCGTCGGCGTCGTCGCGGTGCTGTCGCTGCTGCCGCTCGCGCGCCTCGTCGCGGAGGGCATCGCGCCCGGCGGCACGCTGTCGACCGACGCGATCGCGCGGGTACTCGCAAGCCCCACGACGTGGACGGCGACGGGCCACAGCCTGCTCACCGCGTTCGGCGGCACGCTCCTCGCCGTTTTGGTCGGCACGGCCGTCGCGCTGTGCGTCGGGCTCACCGACATCCGCGGCCGCAACGCGGTCGTATTCTGCTTCGTCATGCCCTTGCTGATCGCGCCGCAGGTCGTGGCGCTCGCGTGGCTGCAATCGTTCGGGCCGTCGAGCCCGCTGCTCAAAATGCTTGGCGCCGCGCCCGCGATGGGCAGCCGCAATCCGCTGTACTCGGCCGGGGGCATCATCCTCGTGCTCGGTGTGCAATACGCGCCGCTCGTGTTCCTGACGCTGCGCGCGGCGCTGCGCACGCTGCCGCAGGAGCTGATCGAGGCGGCGCTCGCCGGCGGCGCGCCGCCGCGGCGCGTGCTGCGCACGATCGTGCTGCCGCTGATGACGCCGCCGCTGCTCGCCGGCATCGCGCTTTCGTTCGTGTCGTGCCTCGGCAACTTCGGCATTCCGGCGCTGCTCGGCATTCCGGGCAATTACGTCGTGCTGCCGACGCTGATCTACCAGCGGCTTGCCGGGCTCGGGCCCGGCGTGCTCTCCGAAGTGGCCGTGCTCTCGATGCTGATCGGCGCGATCGCGGTCCTCGGCATCGTTGCGCAGGAGTCGATGCTGCGCCGGCGCGACTTTCGCATCAGCGCCGCGACGATCGCGGCGCGGCCGTTCGAGCTGCGCCGCCTGCGACTGCCCACCGAAGTGGCGTTGTGGACGCTCATCGGCATCGTGCTCGTCCTTCCGCTTTGCGCGCTCGTGCTGACCTCGCTCGTGCCTGCCGTCGGCGTGTCGCTGTCCGCAGCGACCGCCACGCTCGACAATTTCCGCTTCGTGCTGTTCGACCATGCGGCCGCGCGCCGCGCATTCGTCAACAGCTTCGGGCTGTCGGCGACCGCCGCGGTCGTCATCGTGGCATTCGCGATTCCGCTTGCGTACTTCCTGGTCTGGCGGCGCTCGCGACTGCTCCGCGCCGTCAATCTCGTCACGGAGATCCCGTATGCGGTCCCGGGCGTCGTGCTCGCGATTGCCGCGATCCTGCTGTTCCTGAAACCGTTGCCGCTCGTCGGCGTCACGCTCTACAACACGGTGTGGATCATCCTGTTCTGCTATCTCGCGCGCTTCCTGGTGCTGGGCCTGCGACCCGTCGTCGCGGGCTACCACCAGCTCGATCGCACGCTCGAGGAGGCGTCGCAGATCGCGGGTGCGCGCCTGCCGCGGCGGCTGCGCACGGTGATCGTGCCGCTCGTCGCACCGACCGCTGCGGCGGGCGCACTGCTGATCTTCCTGACCGCGTTCAACGAGCTCACGCTGTCGGCGCTGTTGTGGTCGTCGGGGTCGGAGACGCTCGGCGTCGTGTTCTTCTCGTTCCAGCAGGGCGGCGATTCGACGTACGCGGCCGCGCTCGGCGTGCTCACGGTGATCGTGAGCGTCGCGCTGATGCTCTCGACGCTGCTCGTCGCAAAGCGGCTGCCGCCGGGCGTGCTGCCGTGGCGCGATTGACCGCGAAACCGCGATGGCACGTCTGACGATCGACCACCTCGTCAAGCGCTACGGCGAGTTCCGTGCGCTCGACGACGTGTCGCTGACCGTCGATGACGGCGAGTTCGTCGCCATCCTCGGTCCGTCGGGTTGCGGCAAAACGACGCTGTTGCGCCAGATCGCCGGCTTCGACAAGCCCGATGCCGGCAGCGTTCGCATCGGCGATGCCGTCGTGTCGACGCCCGGGCAGCACGTGCCGCCGGAGCGGCGGCGCATCGGCATCGTGTTCCAGTCGTATGCGCTGTGGCCGCACATGACGGTGGCCGAGAACGTCGGCTACGGCCTCGACGTCGCGGGCGTGAAGGATCCCGAGCGGCGGCAGCGGGTGAACGCAGCCCTCGCGCTGGTCGAGCTCGAAGGCTTCGCCGATCGCCGGCCGGCGCTTCTGTCGGGCGGCCAGCGCCAGCGCGTCGCGCTCGCGCGCTGCCTCGTGACCGAGCCGTCGCTCGTGCTGCTCGACGAGCCGCTCGCCAATCTCGACGTGCACCTGCGCGCCGCAATGGAGCGCGAGTTCGCACGCTTTCACGAGCGCACCGGCACGACGATGGTCTACATCACGCACGACCAGGCCGAGGCGATGGCGCTCGCCGACCGCATCGCCGTCATGGACCGGGGACGCATCCTGCAGCTCGCGACGCCGTCGGTGCTCTATCGCGAGCCCGCCGACGACACGGTCGCGCGCTTCATCGGCGAAGGCATGGTCGTGCCGGTCGCCGGCGTGGCGCGCGACGGCGACGCGACGTGCACCGCCGACGTGTTCGGCCATCGCGTGCGCATGCGCTGCGACGCCGGGGCGCGCATCGGCGGCGAGGCTCATGCCTGCCTGCGCGACAACGCGCTGCGCGTCGTCAACGGCGCGACGCCGGGCGTGCGCGCGACGATCACGAGCATCGTGTATCAGGGCGGACGCTTCCGGCTCGACGCTGCGCCGGAGCGGGCGCCCGGCGTGCCGTTGCATTTCGGCGTCGCCGAGCCGTGCAGCCTGCGACCCGGCGACAGCGTCACGCTCGCGATCGACGACGGCTGGGTACTGCCGGGGTGGGTGACGCGAGCGAGCGGTCGCTGACGCGATGCAAATCTCTCTCTACGGCGGATTTGGCGAGAAGGGACGCACGTGCGTCGGCGTCGAGAGCGGCGGCTATCGCGTTCTGCTCGACGCGGGCGTCATGACGAGCGCGCGCGGATATGCGAGCTACCATCCGGCGATCGGTGCCGAAGCCTTGCGCGCGCACGACGCGATCGTGCTCGCGCACGCGCACGAGGATCACGTCGGGGCGCTCGGCTTCTGCATCGCGAACGGTTTTCGCGGCCGCATTTTCATGACGCCGGAAACCGCGCGCGAGTCACGCGCCATCCTGGCCGACTACGCGGAGCCTTCGCACGCCGCGCTCGGCCGCGCCGCGACGAGCGAGCCGTTGCCCCTGGGCGATGACGCGCTCGCGCTCGGGCCGTTCACGCTGTCCACCGGCCGCTCCGGTCACATCGCGGGCGGCGTGTGGTGCGCGCTGGACGACGGCCGCACGCGTCTCGTGTATTGCTCCGACGTCGCGCCGGCGAGTCCGGTGTTCGCATACGATCCGATACGCCGCTGCGATGCGTTGATCATCGATGCGTCGTACGCCGACGACGCGACGAGCGCGGTGGGGCGAGCGGCCGACATCGCCACGTGGATCGGCGCGCGGCCGCAGGGCTGCGTGCTGCCGACGCCGCTCTTCGGACGCTCGGCCGAGCTTCTCGCCATCGTCCCCGAGCCGATCGCGCTGGCACCCGGCATGCGCGACGCGCTTTCCGAGCAACTGGAAGCAGCCGATTGGCTGATCGACGGCGTCGCGGGCCGCCTTCGCGCCAAACTCGCGCGTGCGAGCGACCACGACGGCAAGAGCGCGCTGCCGCGGGCCGCGCTTCTATGCCACGACGGCATGGGCATGTCCGGGGCCTCGCCGGCGATTCTGGCTCTCGCTCGCGCGTCCGCTCATCCGACGCTCTTCACCGGGCACGTCCCCGGCCGGAGTCCGGGCGAGCACATGGTGCGCGACGGGCTCGCAGCGTGGATCCGGTTGCCGACGCACCCGACGCTCCCGGAGAACGTCGCGCTCTGCGCCGCCGCTGCGCCTCACCTCGTGCTGGGCCACTCGTGCGACGCCGCATCGCTCGCCCGCCTCGCGCGCCACATTCCGAACCTGCGTGCCGATGCGGCGACCGGCGACACCCTTTCGGTTGGCGAATGCGCATCCTGATCTCCAACGACGACGGTGTCGGCGCACCGGGCCTGGCGCTTCTCGCCGACGCGGCGCGCGCATTGTCGGAAGACGTGCTGATCGTCGCCCCCGAGCGCAAATGGACGGCGGCGAGCCACCAGCTCACGTTCGATCGCGACCAGACGCTGACGCGGGTCGAGGCGAACGTCTATGCGTGCTCGGGTGCGCCTGCCGATTGCGTCGTCGCGGCGATGACGGTGCTGCACGCGGCGCCCGCGCTCGTGCTGTCAGGTGTCAACGACAAGGCGAACGTCGGCGAAGACATCGCCTATTCCGGAACGACGGCGATCGCGCGCGAGGCCGCGTTCTTCGCCGTGCCGGCGATCAGCGTCTCGCGCGTCGGTGGCGCCGCCGCGCAGGCCTCCGACGGCGGCCATCTGGCACGCCTGCTGCGCGTGCTCTGGGAGCGCCGCGACGACTGGGCGCTGCCCGGCCATTGGCTCGGCGTCAACCTGCCCGCCCGGCTGCCGGCGCCTCTCGTCGAGGCGAACGTCGGCCGCGACAAGATCGCCGGCGCCTGCGACGTGATCGAAGCGACCGCCGCGCGTGTCACCTTTCGCCTGCGCCGCGGCCGGCCCGGCACCTTCGCGCCCGGCGACGAGAACGCCGGCCTCGCCGAAGGCGCGGCCACCGTCGTCCGGTATCGCTGGGACACCTCGGCGCCCCTGCCGGCTGGCGTGGTCGCCTCCTGGCGGGCCGGTGGTAAAATGATCAATTAAGCCCTTGGCTTGCAATCTCTTGTCCGCCGGCCTGCTCACGTTTCCGGCGGGAAGCGGAGGCGCGAAACCTCGAGCCTTCGGAACCGTTCCACTGCGTGCCGCGTCGGCCCCCACCAGGTCGGGCCGGCATGGGGAATGCATACGTCGGGACATCGCATGGCTGATCGCGCGGATATCGCATGGCTGAGTCTGAAATGAGTTCCCCCAACCGAGCGGCAATCACGCGCCACCGCACCCGCAAGGCGCTGGTCGGCGGCATTCCCATCGGCGGAGGATCGCCGATCGTCGTCCAGTCGATGACGAACACCGACACCGCCGACGTTTCGGCGACGGTGCTGCAGGTCAAGGCGCTCGCCGATGCCGGCTCGGAGCTGGTGCGCATCGCGGTCAACACCGCCGAGGCCGCGGCGGCGGTTCCCGAGATCCGCCAGCGCCTCGACGCGCTCGGCTGCCACGTCCCGCTGGTCGGCGACTTCCATTTCAACGGCCACAAGCTGCTGTCCAACTTCCCCGACTGCGCGCGCACGCTCGCGAAATACCGGATCAATCCGGGCAATGTCGGCAAGGGCAGCCGGCACGACCCGCAGTTCGCGGTGATGATCGAGCGCGCGATCGACTACGGCAAGCCGGTGCGCATCGGCGTCAACTGGGGGAGCCTCGACCAGGATCTGCTCACGAGCCTGATGGACGAAAACGCGAAGTCGGCCAATCCGCTCGACGCCGCGCACATGATGCGCGAGGCGCTCGTCACGTCGGCGATCCGCAGCGCGCAATTCGCCGAATCGCTCGGCCTCCCCGGCGACCGCATCGTGCTCGCTTGCAAGGTGTCGAACGTGCAGGACCTGATCGCCGTGTACACCGAGCTCGCGCGCCGCTGCGATTACCCGCTGCACCTCGGCCTCACCGAAGCCGGCATGGGGTCGAAGGGCATCGTCGCGTCGACGGCGGCGCTCGCCGTGCTGCTGCAGCAGGGCATCGGCGACACGATCCGCGTGTCGCTCACGCCCGAGCCCAACGGCGACCGGACGCGCGAGGTGATCGTCGCGCAGGAGATCCTGCAGACGATGGGCCTGCGCTCGTTCTCGCCGCTCGTCAGCGCGTGTCCCGGATGCGGGCGCACGACGAGCGCGTTCTTCCAGGATCTCGCCGACAAGATCCAGACGTACCTGCGCGCTCAGATGCCGCAATGGCGCAAGCGCTATCCCGGCGTCGAGAACATGACGGTGGCCGTCATGGGCTGCGTCGTGAACGGCCCCGGCGAGTCGAAGATGGCGAACGTGGGCATCAGCCTGCCGGGCACGGGCGAGATCCCGGTCGCGCCGGTCTTCGTCGACGGCCAGAAGACCGTCACCCTCAAGGGCGACGACATCGCCGAGGAGTTCGAGCAGATCGTCGCCGACTACGTGCGCGCGACATACGGCGGCGAGCCGCCTGCGGCGCACCTCCGGCCGGAGCGGAAGTCGATCGCCATCCGGCAGGCGCACGAGGCGTCGCGTCCGCCCGGGTACGACCTCAACAGCTGACTTCGGGACCGAAGCACCCAGTTGCGACTTGACGCCGGCGTCAGCGAAGTCGCCGCCTTTGACCCCGAAGTCACGGCTCATGGACTCGCGCAACGCCGCCGCATTCTTCGAGGGCGGAGGCGAGATGGGCGCGCGCATGCGGGCGTTCGACTGGGCGGCAACGGCACTCGGCGCGCCGGACGCCTGGCCGCAGAGCCTGCGCACCGTCGTGCGCGTCATGCTCGACTCGCGCTACGCGATGTGGATGCTGTGGGGTCCCGACCTCACGTTCTTCTGCAACGACGCCTACCTGCCCACCGTCGGCACGAGCGACGGGCAGTTGCTGGGCGCCGTCGGCAGCAGCCCCGATATCACCGAGTTGATCGGCGCATCCGACACGCTGCGCGAAACCGACCGCCGCAAGGACGAATTCCTGGCAACGCTCGCGCACGAGCTGCGCAATCCGCTCGCGCCGATCCGCCAGGCCGCGCGGCTCGCGCAATCGGAAACGGCTACCGTCGCACAGCGGCGCTGGAGCCAGCACGTGATCGAGCGCCAGGTCCGGCACATGGCGCTCTGCTCGACGACCTGCTCGACGCATCGCGGATCACCCGCGGCCGGCTCGAATTGCGCCGGCAGCGCGTCAAGCTCGACATCGGCATGTCGAAACGAAACGGCTACGAGGTCGCTCAACACATCCGCGCCGCGTCGTGGGGGCGGGGGATGAAGCTCGTCGCCGTGACCGGATGGGGACAGGCCGAGGACAAGCGCCGCGCGCGCGAGGCGGGGTTCGACCGGCATTTCACCAAGCCGCTCGACCTCGATGCGCTTGGCGCATTTCTCGGAGACGCCGTTGGCGCGCGCGGCGATGCCTGAGAGACGCACCGCCGCGCCGTCCGCGGCCGTCGTCGCAGGCTACGTGCTCGCGTACGTGGCGCTCGACTGGATCAGCTACATCGACCCGGTCGGCGCGTTCGCGATCACGCCCTGGAATCCGCCTCCCGGGCTTTCGCTCGCGTTCCTGTTGCGCTACGGCGTGCGCCAGGGCGGCTGGCTGTTCGTGGCCGCGCTCGCCGCCGACATCGTCGTGCGTGGCGCCCCGGCGCCGCTGCCGGTGCTCGTCGCCGCATCGCTGCTGCTTGCTGTCGGCTATACGGCGCTGGCGGCGCTGCTGACGCAGGTGCTGCGCGTTCGTCCCGACTTGGTCTCGCTGCGCGACACGGCGGTGTTCGTCGTCGCCTGCGCGCTCGCGTGCGGCGTCATCGCGTTCGCATTCGTCTCGCTGTTCGCCGGCAGCGGCCTTCTGCCCGCGCAGGAATTCGGAAGCGGCGTCGCGCAGTTCTGGATCGGTGACCTGATCGGCATCGTGGTGACGACTCCGGCGCTGCTGGTGGCGACGCGCACGCGCGATCGGCCGTCCTTCGCGCCCGCTTCGGCGGTACTCGTCGAGGCGCTCGCCATCGCGATTGCACTGTGGGTCGTGTTCGGCACGCGTTTCGGCGACGAGCCCAAACTCTTCTACGTGCTGTTCCTTCCGGTCATCTGGATCGCGATGCGCCACGGCATCGAGGGCAGCGTGTTCGGCGCGCTCGCCGTGCAGCTCGGCCTCATCGCCGCGATCGTCGTCACGCGGCGCGGCGCGGGCGCGGTGCTCGACTTCCAATTCGTGATGCTGGCCGTCGCAGCCACGGGCCTCCTCCTCGGCGCGGCGGTGTCCGAGCGCCGGTCGATCGAGCGGCAGTTGCGCGACAAGCAGGAGAAGCTCGATCGCAGCCTGCGGCTCGCCGGCGCGAGCGAGCTCGCCTCCGCACTGGCGCACGAGCTGAACCAGCCGCTGTCGGCGATCACCGCATACCTGCGCGCGTGCGAGATGATGCTCGCGAATCCCGCGGCCGGCACCGCCGACATCAAGACGACGATGGACAAGGTCATCGGCGAAGCCAACCGCGCCGGCAGCGTCGTGCGCCGACTTCGCGATTTCTTCCGGTCGGGCACCGTACAGGTCGAGAATGTCGCGCCGTCGCTGCTGGTGAACGAAGCGTGCGCGACGATCCGCGAGCGCGCCGACCGCAATCAGGTGACGCTCGAGACACCGCTCGGGGACGCGCGGCCGGTCGCCGTCGATCGCGTGCAGATCGAGGCGGTGCTGCACAATCTGCTCGCCAACGCCGTCGACGCGCTGGAGGCACGGTCCGACGGCCGTGTCGTCCGCGTGACCGCAGCGCCCGACGGACCTGGCTTCGTGCGCATTGCCGTCGAAGACAACGGACCTGGAATTTCGCCCGAGATCGCCGATGCGCTGTTCGACCCGTTCGTGACGACGAAGGCGAGCGGGACGGGGCTCGGGCTCGCGATCAGCCGCTCGATCGTCGACGCGCACGGCGGACGCCTTTGGCACGAGACCCTCGCGCCCGGCAGCGCGTTCTGCTTCACGGTGCCGGAGGCGCAATGACGCCGAGCCACACCGCGCTGATCGCGATCGTCGACGACGACGACGCCGTGCGCGATTCGCTCGCGCTGCTGCTGCGCCTGCATGGCTTCGCGACGCGCGAGTTCGCGTCGGGCGAGGCGTTTCTCAAGTGGGCGGGCACGGAGCCCGCCGACTGCGTGCTGCTCGACCTGCGGATGGCCGGCCTGTCGGGCATCGACGTGCAAGGCGAGCTCGCGCGACGGCGGCTCGGCTGGCCAATCGTGATGCTGACCGCGCACGGCGACGTCGCGACGACGCGAGCGGCGCTCAAGGGCGGAGCCTTCGACTTCATCGAGAAGCCGTTCGACGACGAGTTGCTTGTGCAAACGATTCGCGCAGCGACGCAGCGCAGCGCCGAGCGGCGCACGCAGTTCGAGCGCGAGGCCCGCTTCGCCCGCGATCTCGAGCGGTTGACCGCGCGCGAGCGCGAGGTGCTCGGCCATGTGCTCGCCGGCCGGCACAACCGCGAGATCGCGGTGCTGCTCGACATCAGCCCGCGCACCATCGAGGTCTACAAGGCGCGCATCATGGACAAGCTCAACGTCGATCGCCTGCCCGATCTCGTGCGGCTTGCCCTGGAAATGGGCCTGGGCCGCAAGTAGCCGGGAAAGCAGGGCCGGCCCTACGGGTGGCCCGTACGGCGCTCCCGGCTTACGCCGCGCGCGATCCCTTCGTACTCTTGGGTGAGAATTCGGACGCGAAGCTTCGCGTCCGCGTACATCCCATGGAGGATCGCGATGGCACGCGTGTTGATCCCATTCTCCGATCTTGCGAGCGGCCAGCGCGCCGTGCGCCGTCTGCTGCAGGAAGCGCGCGATCCGCGGCAAAGCGTCGAGCTGCTCGCGATGGTCGATCCGCTTACGTCCGGCAAGGTAGCCGTGTTCGTGTCGCGTGCACAGGCCGAAGCGCAATCGCGCGCCGCCGCCGCGCGCTGGCTCGAGCGTCTTGCGCCGCAGCTCGATGGCGCCGGCATACCGCACACGTCGAGCGTCGCGGTAGGACCGCGACGCGACCTGCTGCGCCGGATCGGCGAGCGCAAGGACATCGACCGCGTGCTGCTCGGCACGCGCGCGCGCGATCCGTTTGGACGGTGGCGCCGCCAGTCCGTCGCGCATTTGATGGATCGGCCGCTCGTCAGCGTCTGGTAGTCCGTCATTCGCCGGGTTCGCCGTGTCGCGCTTCGCGCTCGCCCTCCTTTGCGCCTTCACTGCGCTGCCCGCCGCCGCCGCGGAGTCCGCCGGCGGGCTGAACGGCGCGGCGCTGTCGCCGCTGTGGGTCGTGCCGTTCGCCGGCATCCTGCTGTCGATCGCGCTGATGCCGGTGACCGCGCCCGGCTTCTGGCATCACCACTTCGGGAAGACGACTGCGTTCTGGGCGTTCGCGCTGCTCGTCCCGCTCACGCTGAACTTCGGTCTCGGCGTCACCGCGCGCGAGGTCGCGCACACGCTGCTCGCGGAATACCTGCCGTTCATCATCCTGCTGTTCGCGCTGTTCACCGTATCGGGCGGCCTGCACGTGCGCGGCAACCTGCGCGGCTCGGCGTGGCAGAACACGCGGCTGCTGGCGCTCGGCACGCTGCTCGCGAGCGTCATGGGCACGACCGGCGCGTCGATGCTGCTGATCCGCCCGCTGCTCCGCGCGAACGACAACCGCCGCTATCGCGCGCACGTCGTCGTGTTCTTCATCTTCCTGGTCGCGAACATCGGCGGCGCGCTGACACCGCTCGGCGACCCGCCGCTCTTCCTGGGCTTCCTCAAGGGTGTCGATTTCTTCTGGACGGCGAAGGCGATGCTGCTGCCGACGCTCATTGCGACGGCGCTGCTGCTCGCGATGTTCTACGCGCTCGATCGCTGGTTCTGGCGCCTGGAAGGTGGCGAAGCCGCCCTTCCCGACCCGACGCCCGATTCGCCGGCCGGCATCGACGGCAAGGTGAACTTCCTGCTGCTCGGCGCGATCATCGGGTTCGTGCTTCTGTCGGGAATCTGGAAGCCGGATCTCGAGATCGTCGTCTACGGCACGCCGCTCGCGTTGCAGAACCTCGTGCGCGACGCCGGCCTCCTCGCGATCGCGTGGGCGTCCTGGCGGCTGACGCCGCGGCGCACGCGCGCGGCGAACCACTTCAGCTTCGCGCCGATCATCGAGGTCGCGAAGCTCTTCGCGGGCATCTTCATCACGATCACGCCGGCGATCGCGATGCTGCGCGCGGGCAGCGACGGCGTGCTGGCGCCACTCGTCGCGGCGGTGGGCGGGGCGGACGGCCGCCCCAACGACGCAATCTATTTCTGGCTGACCGGCGCGCTGTCGTCGTTCCTCGACAATGCGCCGACGTACCTGATCTTCTTCAACCTGGCGGGGGGCGACGCCGCCGCGCTCACGGGCCCGCTCGCGACGACGCTGGTCGCGATTTCCGCGGGAGCCGTGTTCATGGGCGCGAACACCTACATCGGGAACGCGCCCAATTTCATGGTCAAGTCGATCGCCGAGTCGCGCGGCGTGCGGATGCCGAGCTTTTTCGGGTATCTCGGCTGGTCGCTTCTCGTCCTCGGCCCCATCTACGGCCTGCTGACGCTCGTGTTCTTCGTCTGACCGGGCCCTTTCCCGGCCCGCCCGCCTGCTCCTCTTGCGCCTCGGGCCGCCCTCGGGAACGGCGGGAACGCGCACGTCTGCGGCGGCATCCAATGGTCACTGGAGGAAAATGAACACCACGATGGAAGCCCGGAAGATTGCGCTCGATACCCTGGACGACAGCGGGCTCGTGCAGCAGGTGCAGCGGGGGCAGCAGGCGGCTTTCGAAGCGCTGATGCGCCGCTACAACCGGCGCCTGTACCGCACCGCACGCGCCATCCTGAAAGACGACGGCGGCGCCGAGGACGCGCTTCAGGAAGCTTACATCGCCGCCTATCGCCACATCGGCGACTTCCGCGGCGACGCCGCGGTCGGCACGTGGCTGACCCGCATCGTCGTCAACCAGTCGCTTCAGGCGCTGCGCAAGTCGCGGCGCGAGCGTGTGGTCGTGCCGTTCGGCGACTCCGCCGACGGTGACGTGCCGGACGTGGCCGATGACCCCCAGTACACGCCGGAGAACCTCATGCTGCGCACCGAGATGCGGCGCCTCGTCGAGCGCAAGATCGACGAGCTGCCGGAGGCGTACCGCACGGTGTTCATGCTGCGCGAAGTCGAGGATCTGACGGTCGAGGACACCGCAGCGGCGCTCGACATTCCGGCCGCCACGGTGCGTAGCCGCCTGTTTCGCGCCAAGGCGCGCCTGCGCGAGGCGCTGGCGCAGGAAATGGACGTCGCCACGCAGGACGTGTTCGGCTTCGACGGCGAGCGCTGCGACCGGATCGTCCGCACGGTGCTCGCGCGCATCGCCGCGACACCGCATCCGACGGGCTGAAATTCGCGTACATAAGCCCGCAGTTCCCACTTTTTCGGAAGGAGCAGTCATGAAACGTATTCGTACGGTGGTGGCGGTCGCCCTTTGCTCGGCCGCATTCGTGGCAACCGCACAGACGGGTGCGCCGAACGACGCACAGATCGCGGCGATCGTCGTGACGGCGAACCAGGTCGACATCGACGCCGGCAAGCTCGCGGAAGCGAAAGCCGCGAGCAAGGACGTGAAGGCGTTCGGCAAGCAGATGGTCACCGACCACACCGGCGTCAACAAGTCGGCCACCGATCTCGCGGCCAAGCTGAAGCTCAAGCCGGAGGACAACCCGACGGCACAAAGCCTCTGAAGACGCTGAAGGGTGCCGCGTTCGACAAGGCCTATGTCGACCACGAGGTCGATTATCACCAGGCGGTGATCGACGCGATGGACAAGACGCTTATCCCGAACGCGCAGAACGCCGAGCTCAAGTCGCTGCTCGTCAAGGTGCGGCCGGCGTTCGTGGCGCACCTCGAGCACGCGAAGAAGCTCCAGTCGTCGCTCGGCAAGAGCGCGGCGGCGGCGCCTCATTCGCACAAGGCGAGCTGAAACCGCGTTCCTCGCACAAGGCCTGAGCTTCGCAATGAACGGACTGCGGCGGCGCCTGTTGCTGGCAACCGGCGTCGCCGCGCTCGTCGGCGCGCACGCGCTGCGCGCGCGGGCCGCGCCGGCGACGCACACGGTGACGATCGACGCGTTCGAGTTCAAGCCGCCGACGCTCACGGTGAAGCAGGGAGACGTCGTCCTGTG
>Ga0310810_10003511_pt1 | contig 17097 bp, 15 predicted proteins | sample NCmetagenome_FD_207641 | JGI IMG/M metagenome (GOLD analysis project Ga0310810, IMG submission 207641) | Soil microbial communities from experimental microcosm in Duke University, North Carolina, United States - NC | ecosystem: Engineered > Artificial ecosystem > Soil microcosm > Unclassified ... | reverse complement strand
GCTTTCAGCGCACTCTGGAACGTGCGTGCGCGCTGGCGATACTCGGCGAGCGGCTGCTGAACGTCCTTCGGCAACGACGCCGTCTGCTCCGCCGGTGGCATCTCGCGGCCCCAGAGGATCGCGTCGGCAATCGCGGCGGGCGCCCCGCCGGCGGCTAGGACTTGGGCGATGACGAAGGAAAGTGCCGCTCGTACCACCGGATGCTCCGGTCGATGCCGTCGATGACGTGCTTCGTTTCGCGCAGGCCGTGGCCCTCGCGCGGGTACCGCACCATCACCGCCTCGGTCCCCACGTCGCGCAGGCCGATGTAGAACTGCTCCGCCTCCGCAATCGGCACGTCGTTGTCATTCTCCCCATGCATCAGCATCGTCGGCGTGTGCGCGTTCGCGACGTGACGGATCGCGGATCGCTCGAGGAGCGTGTCCATCAGGTTCCCCTGGTGCGGGAAGACGCCCCACTCCATCTGCTCGTACTGGTTGTAGTACGTCATGTAGTTGTAGCTGATCAGATTGATGATCGCCGCGGTTGGAATCGCGGCCTTGAACACGCTGGTCTGCGTGATCAGCCACGCGCTCAACTGTCCGCCGTAGCTCGTGCCCTCGACGCCGAGGCGATCGCGATCGATCCACTGGTAGCGCCGCATCGCGGCGCTGAGGCCGTACAACACGTCCTGTCCTTCGTTCCCGTTCTGATCGGCGAACACCGCGTCGGTGAAGGCCTGGCCGTAGCCCGTCGAACCGCGGTAGTTCACCATCAGCGTCGCCCAGCCGCGCGCGGCGTACACCTGGTTCTTGAAGTTGAACGCCGGCCCCTGCTGCCCGTGCGGGCCGCCGTGAATGTTGACGATCAGCGGATACTTCGCGCTCTCATTCAACCCGAGCGGCTTGGTGAGGAATGCTTCGACTTCGAACTTGTTGTCGTTCGAGATGAAAGTGAACGACTCGACCTCGGCGAGGCGCTTGCCGCCGAGCACGGATGCGTTCAGATCGGTCAGCTTGCGCCCGGCGACGTACAGCTGCGCCTGATCCGCCGGCGTCGCCAGCGCGTAGGCGAGCACGGTCTTCGCCATCGAGAAGTCGCCGACGGCGCCGCGCTCGCCGACGACCAGCTCGGGCTTCCCGCCCGACGCCGGCAGGCGATAGAGATGCGTCGTCCCGCGCTCCTGGACGGTGAACAGCACGGCACGGCCGTCGGGCGTCCACGCCGGCGCACCCTGGCGGTTGTCGATGCCGCCGCCCAACTCGCGCCGGTGCGATCCGTCCGCATCGATCAGCCACACGTGCGTGTCTTCCATCGTCGTCTCGAGATCGGTGAGGCCGCGCTTCGTGGCCTGGTACGCGATCGTCCGGCCGTCGGGCGACCAGCGCGGCCGGTATTCCGCGCTCTCGGTCGACGTCAGGCGGCGAATCGACCCATCGGCCACGCGCACGGTGAAGAGGTCGTAGTTGAAGAACTGATCCTCGTTCGGCTCGCGATTCGAGATGAACGCGATCTCGTCGCCCTTGGGCGACCAATCGATCGAGTGCTCGTAGTGCACGCCGTCGGTGAGCTGCTTCACCGCACCGGACGCGACGTCGACGATGAAGATATGAAGCCGCCGGTTGTCGTTGAAATGTGAATTGCCCTCGGCGGCGTCGGGCTTGTAGAGATACCGCGTGATGACGATCGGGTCGCCCGTGGCGTCCGCGGTCTCGGGCCCGGGCACCGACGAGATGAACGCGACCTGTCTGCCGTCTGGCGACCAGCTGATGGTTTTCCCGGTCGTCGGCAGCGGGCTGTTGGTGCCGGACATTTCCGCGAGGAACTTCGCCCCGCCGCCATCCGCGCGGGCAACGACGAGGCCGCTCTTGTCGCCGGCGCGGCCGCGGTAGGCGATCGACTGGCCGTCTGGCGCCCACTCCGGCGTCCCGGACGACTCCTTGTCGCCGCCAAACCGGACCGTCTTACCGTCGGCGACCGTCATCACCCACAGTTGGCCGTACGGGCGCTCCGGCCCGTCGTTGTTCTCGACGACGTATGCGATGCGCGACGCGTCCGGCGAGACCTGGACGCCCGCAATCGCCCGCAATTTCACGAGATCGCCGGACTGCAGGCGATCCTGCGCCCGGACGGGCGCGGCCACCGCCAGCGCGGCCATGGTCAGAGCGACGTAAGACTTCGCCATCAAATCCTCCGAAGGCGGGGTATTCTATGGCACCAACAGAACAACCCGGAAAGGAAGACCTCATGCGCCGCGTAATGATCGTCGCGCTCGTGCTCTCGGCGTGCCCCATCATCCGGGGTGACGAGGAGACGAGCAAGCGGTGGTGGGCGCACGTGCAGGCGCTGGCCAACGACGGGATGGAGGGCCGCAACACCGGCAGCCTCGGTCACAAGCGCGCCGCCGACTACGTGGCCGCGCAATTCCAGAAGGCGGGCCTCGAGCCCGCCGGCCTCGTCGGCTACATCCAGCCCGTCCAGTTCAAAACGCGGCGCATCGTCGAGAGTGCCTCCAGTCTGGCGCTCGTCAGGGGCGGCAAAACCGAGCCGCTGACGCTCGGCGAAGATGCGAACATCAGCGTGCGCGTCGATCCGGCGCCAGCGCTCGACGCGCCGCTCGTGTTCGTCGGGTACGGACTGAACGTGCCGGAGCGCAGCATCAACGATTTTGCCGGCGTCACCCTACGCGGCGCGGTGGTCGTCTACATTTCCGCAACGCCAAAGTCGCTGCCCGGGCCGCTGCAGGCGCATTTCGGATCGGCGGCCGAGCGGTGGCGCATGTACAAGAACGCCGGCGCCGTCGGAACGCTGAGCATCGCCAATCCGAAGAGCATGGACATCCCCTGGGCGCGCTCGACGCTCGCGCGTCTGCAGCCGGCCATGTCGCTCGCCGATCTATCGCTCGACGACGCGCTCGGCCAGCAGCTCTCGGTGACGATGAACCCGGCCAATGCGGAGAAGCTGTTCCAGGGGTCGGGCCATACATTCAAGGAAATGCTCGCGCACGTCGATGCCGGCGAGCCGATGCCCAGCTTCGCGCTGCCCTCGCGGCTGAAGGCGACGGCGCGCGTGGAGCGCGCCGACGTCGAATCGCAGAACGTCGCCGGCATCCTGCGCGGGTCCGATCCTGTCAGGCGCAACGAGTACGTCGTCGTGTCGGCGCATCTGGATCATCTGGGCGTCGGCGAGCCGATCAACGGCGACCGGATTTACAACGGCGCGATGGACAACGCGTCGGGCATCGCCGCCATTCTCGAAGTGGCCAATGCACTCCACGACGCGCCGACGCGACCGGCGCGATCGATTCTCTTCGTGGCGGTCACAGGCGAGGAGAAGGGCGAGCTCGGATCGCGGTACTTCGTCGCGCATCCGACGGTGCCGGCGAGGAGCATGGTGGCGAACGTCAACACCGACATGTTCCTGCCGCTGTTTCCACTGAAGACGCTGATGGTGCTCGGCCTCGACGAATCGGATCTCGGCGCGAACATCCGCGCGACGGCGGAGGCGGTCGGCGTCGGCGTGCAGGCCGATCCCGAGCCGCAGCGCAACCGATTCGTGCGGAGCGATCAGTACAGCTTCATCAAGGCCGGGATTCCGGCACTGGCGATGAAAGTCGGATACGAGCCGAATTCTCCGGAAGCCGCGATTGCCGCGAAGTGGACCGCCGAGCGCTATCACGCTCCGTCGGACGATCTCGATCAGCCGATCGATCTGTCCGCCGCCGGCACCTACGTGGAGATCGTGCGCGACCTCGCCGTCCGGATCGCGAATCGCCCCGACAAGCCGAAGTGGAACAACGCGAGCTTCTTCAAGCGGTTCGCGATCATGAGCCAGATCAACCAGATGAAATAGGGCGGTTCGCGACGGTCACTTCTTCGTCGCGATCGGCAGGTCGTCTCTGTTGCCCCACTCTTCCCACGCGCCGTAGTAGTTGCGCAGCTTGTCGTACCCGATCAGGTGCAGCGCGAAGAGATCGACCGATGCGCGCATGCCGACCTGGCAGTACGCGATGACTTCCTTCGACGGCACGACGCCGCGCGACGCGTAGATCTGCTTGAGCTCGTCGGCCGACTTGAACGTGCGCGCCGGCAGGTTCAGCAGGTCTTCCCAGTACACCGGCGTGGACGACGGAATGAAGCCGCCGCGCTTGATGTTGCGCAGATCCGTGCCTTCGATTTCCGCCGCCGTCCGCGCATCGAGGATCGCGATCCCCGGCTTGTCGATGGCGGCGACGACGTCAGCCGCGGTCGCGATCCATGCGGGATCCGGCTTCGGCGTAAAGGGCGCCGGCGGCGGATTGTAGAAGAACGAACGCACTTCGGCAGTGGTCGGGCGTCGATCGGACGTCCACTTCGTCCAGCCGCCGTTCATCAGGGCCACGTTCGAGTGCCCAAAATAGTTGAGGATCCACCACAGTCGTGCCGCATAGATCCCGCCGCGCTCGTCGTACACGACGACGCGCGTGGTGTCGTAGATGCCGAGCTTCAGCATCAAGTCGGCGAACGCCTGCGGCGAGGGCAGGAACGTCGGCGGATTGTTCGCGTCGCGAATCGCCACGGGCGACAGATACACCGCGCTCGGCACGTGCGCCTCGGCATACCCGGTCTGCCGCATGTCGACGATCCGGAGGTTGTTTTCGAAGGCGTGCGCCGCGACCCAGTCGGTTTCGACGAGCTGTTCGGGATGCGCGTACGCCATGGCGGCCACCGCGAGCATAGCGATCATGGCCGAAGTGTAGCCCATTGAGAGGTACAGTTGAGGCATGCCGCGGTCGCTCGAAGGCGTGTCGGTGCTCGTCGCGGGCGCGGGCCTGGCAGGCCTGGCAGCGGCGCGCGAGCTCGCGGCCGCAGGCGCGACGCTGACCGTCGTCGAAGCGCGCGACCGCGTCGGCGGACGCGTCTGGACCGTCCGCGACGGCTTCGCCAACGGACAGCACGCCGAAGCGGGCGGCGATCTTATCGACGACCAGCAGCATGAAATCCGGCGGCTCGGCGAGGCGCTCGGGCTGACGTTCACTCGCATTCTGCGCAGCGGCTGGGGATACGTCAGAAGCGATCGATCCGGGAAGCCGCGCATCGCGCCGCCGAGTGTCTCGCGCGGCTGGGAGCGGCTCGCGGGCGCGCTCGAGCCGCTCGGTGAGCCGTACCGGCTCGCCGAGAAGCGATGGGACTCGCCGATCGCGGCGGAGATCGCGCGGCGCTCGGCGGCCGCGTGGCTCGACGACACGAAGGCCGACGCCGATCTGCGAGCCGTCGTCACCGGACTGCGCGGCTTCTTTCTCGCCGATGCCGACGAGCTGTCGTTGATCGCGCTCGTGGATCAATTCGCGGCGGACGGACCCGGCCTCGGCACGATGTACCGCATCGACGGCGGCAACGATCGACTGGCGACGGCGCTCGCGGCGCCGCTCGGCGATCGCCTGCGGCTCGGGACCGACATCGTCGCCATGTCGCAGCGCGGGCAGGCCGTGCGCGTCAGCGTGCGGAACCGCCGGCGCCTCTCGCAGATCGCGTGCGACTACGCGATCGTGACGCTGCCGGCGGCGGTGCTCCGCCGGATTCCGGTGAGCCCCGCGCTCCCCGCGCAGCAACACGACGCCATCGCGCGGCTCAAGTACGGCCGCGCGACGAAAACGCTGCTGCAGTTTTCACGCCGGTTCTGGCGCCACGTCGGCCGGCCGCGCGCGTTCGGATCGCCGCTGCCCATGGGTGCGGTGTGGGACGGCAACGAGGAGCAGCGTGGGCAGCCCGGGATCCTCACGCTTCTCGCCGGCGGCGGCGCGAGCGACGCGACGCAGGCCATTCTGGCGAAGAACGGGCCGCGCGGGCTCTCTGTCGCGCTGGAGTGGCTCGGCGCGCGCGACGCCGAGCTGATCGCGTCCCGGCACGTCGTCTGGGAGCACGATCCGTGGGCGCGCGGCGGCTACGCGTTCTTCGACCCCACGTTCGATCCGTCGCTGCGCGGCTGGCTGTCGCGGCCCTGCGGGCGGCTGTTCTTCGCCGGCGAGCACACCAGCATCCAGTGGCAGGGCTACATGAACGGCGCCGTCGAAAGCGGGCGGCGCGCCGCGTTCGAAGTCATGGCAACTCACGCTGCGCGGTGACCAGTCTCATGTTTGAAGTCCTAACCTAAGAGCGCGCTTCAAAATTACGACTGGCGGGTCCGGGCCTCGGCCAGCCCACTGGTGCTCAGGCCCACAAACATGCTCACCGGCTGAGGGCCTTCCGCGCAGGCGGGCGCCCGTCCTCGGCCACCCGCGACCGTAATCTTGCAACGCGCTCTAGGTACTGGAGAACTTGAGACTTCAGGCTTGCAGGTTTTTATACATGAAGGTGGCGGCTTCGAGATCTTCACTGAGCGCCTTGCGCGCGTAGCCGGGAATCACGCCGACGATCGTGTAGCCGAGCGCCACGTACAGCGGCTCGGCGGCGCTGCCGGTGACGGTGTCGAGCGTGAGCAGCGTCCGCCCTTCCTCGCGGGCGATCGCCTCGAGCGCGACCATCAGCGCACGCGCGATCCCGCGGCGGCGTGCCGAGGGATGCACGAGCAGCTTCAACACGTCCGCGCGATGCCGCTGATTGGGGGGAAGCGACATCTCCAGCTGCACCGTGCCGACGATGCGGCCGCCGGCGCGCGCGACGACGACGCGCCGGGTGCGCGCGCGGACGCGCGGCAGCACCGCGTCGTGCCAGAACGCGCGCGCCTCGTCGATCGAGAACGGCACGAAGAAGCTGACGCCCGCGCCGCCGTAGACGACGGCGCGCAGCACGTCTGCCAGCATGTCGAGGTCGAGATCGACGCTCGCCGCCGCGGCGAGATCCGGCCGCCATTCCTCAATCGTGACGCCGTCGGTCATATCAGGCGCGACAGCGAGATTATGTCTTAGAGACGCCGCGACGGCGGGTCGACCGCTCACGTCTCGAGGCTGACGTCGGCGGCGGGCAGCGCGGCGGGCCCGGGAAGCTCCGCGCCGGCAATCGCATCGTACAGGCGATCGGCACGCCACTCTTCGTTCAGCGTCTCCTGCAACAGCCGCGCTTCGTCCGTCCGGCTGAGACGCCGCGCATGGGTGCGGGCGCACGCGTACGCCGCAATCTCGTAGTGCTGGATCTGCTGCGCCGCGCCGAGAATCGCCGCGTCGCGCGCTTCGACTGTCTGCGCTTCATGCAGGCGTTCGTCGGCTTCCTGAACGATCCCCGTCAGGCCCGCGCACCGGCGCGATCCGTGCCGCTCGCCCCAGTGCGTGAAGATCAGGTCGAGCCGCTCGCGGTGCATGCGCGCCTCGTCGGCGTGGCGCGCCAGCGCCAGGCGCAAGGCGGCATCGTCGGCGGCTTCGGCAAGGCGCGGCAGCACACGGGCGACCTCGAGCGCGGCCTCGTAGAGCGCGTTCAGCTCGGCGAGATAAATGTCCTTGAGCGATCCGATCGCCATTGCAGGGCTCCCATGTATGACGTGTCGGGAGCTCCTTCACGCAATCGTTATGCCCGCGCGATTGCCTCTTCGAGCTGCGTGACGAGCGCGTCCAGCTGGTCGACGACCGCCTGGACCGGTTCCGGCGTGCTCAAATCAACGCCCGCGCGCTGCAACAACGGCATCGGGTGATCGCTGCCGCCGGCCTTGAGCAGCGTCAGGTACCGTTCGATCGCCGCCTCGCGCTCCGCCGTCGTGCCAGTGGTGAGCTGCCGCATGATCTGCGCGCTCGACGCAAAACACGTCGCGTACTGGTAGACGTAGTACGGCGTGCTGTAGAAATGTGGAATCCGCGACCACGTCACACGGGATAGCTCGTCGTAGTCGAGCGCATCACCGTGGTACGCCTGCAGCAGCCCGAAGTAGATCTCGCCCAGCGTGTCCGCCGTCACCGGCTGCCCCGCTTCGGCCAGCCGGTGTGCCTGCAGCTCGTAGTCGGCAAACATCACCTGCGTGTAGAACGTGCCGACGATGCCGTCGATCGCGTGCTGGAGCAGCACGATGCGCTCGCGATCGTCGGTGGCGCGCTCGAGCATGTAGTCGAGGAAGAGCGCCTCGCTGAGCGTCGACGGCACCTCGGCGACGAAGATCGTGTACGCGGAGTAGACGAACGGCTGGTGCGCGTTCGACAGCAGGGTGTGCATCGAGTGCCCCATCTCGTGCGCCAGCGTGAACACCGCGTCGAGCGTATCGTTGTAGTTGAGCAGCATGTACGGATGCACGCCGTACACGGGGGCCGAGTACGCACCGCTGCGCTTCCCGGGGTTCTCGTAGACGTCGATCCAGTCGCCGACCAGCACGTCGTGCAGCTGACGACGGTACGCGCCGCCGAGCGCGGCCACCGAGTCCGGCAGCCAGTCGAGCACCTGGTCGTACGGATACTTGCGGTCGTACTCGACGAGCGGTACCGTCGCGTCGTAGTTGTGATAGCTGTCGAGGCCCAGGACGCGCTTCCGCAGCCGGTGGTAGCGCCGGAGCGGTTCGACGCCCGCCTTCGTCGCCGCGATCAGGTTCTCGACAACCGCCGTCGGAATGTTGTTCCCGTGCAGCGCTGCGTCCAGCGTGGACTTGTAGTCCCGGCTCTGCGCGTAGCACCAGTCGCGCTGCAGCACGCCGTTGTAGAGCGACGCGTAGGTGTTGACGTGGGCGGCGTAGAGCTGGTGGTACGCCGTGAACGCGGCCGCGCGATCGGCCTGGTTGCGATTGGTGGCGAGAATCGCGCGGTACTGCCCGTAGGTCAACACGACTTCGGGCCCGGACGAGAGCCTGATCGTCGGATGCTTGATGTCCGCCGTCGACAGCGCTGAGTACGCATCGACCGGCGCCGACGCGAAGCGGCTGCCGAGCGACAGCAGATGCTCGCCTTTGTCGTCGAGCACGTGCTCCTGCTGTCGGTACAGATCCTCAATCGCGAAGCGGTACGCGGCGAGCTCGGGATTCTGCGCCATCCACGCCTGCACGTCGGCCAGCGGGATTCTCAGCAGCTCGGGGTTGAACCACGCGCTCGCCTGACTCGCCTTCGCGAACAGAATCTGCACCTGCTGGCGGCGGGCGTTGATCGTGTTGTCGCGCTGATCCTCGTCGTACTTCAGCGACGCGAAATACCAGACCTTGTAGGTCAGCTGGCCGATGTCGTCCGACAGCTTCATCGCGGCGAGCACGGGGCCCGGCCCGCCGGCGAGGGTTCCCTGCAATGCGGCGTACGCCGCGATCTGCGTCTCGAGTGTGCGATACGCTGCTTCCCACGCCGTCCAGTCCGCAAAGATGTGCCCGAGGTTCCACTTGAAACGATCGGGAATATCGGCGCGATCGCGCAGCTGAGGCGCAGGGGCGACGGCGGAATCCATCCGGCAAGCATAGCGCAGGAGTTGGCGGCGACCGGTCGTACGGCTGCAGATTCCGTGCAACGGCGATTTGTGTCATCGTGTGGCGATGCGTTGGATCCGCGCCGCGCTCGTGTCGACCGCTGTTCTCGCCTGCGGCGGCTGCTTTCACATGACGACAGTCATGAAGGTGGACGCGTCGGGCGCCGGCACGATCGAGCACTCGATGGTCTTCACCACGGCCGGGCTGGCGCAATTGAAGCAGCTGCTCATGTTTAGTGGGGGCCGCGGGCAGAATTTCGATCCGCTCTCCGAGCAGCAGGCGCGCGACATGGCGGCGGTGATCGGTGAGGGCGTCACGTACGTGTCGTCCCGGCCCATCGTCACGCCGACCGGCCAGGGGCGCGAAGCCACGTATGCGTTCAGCGACGTCAATCAGCTGAAGATTTCGACGACGCCGCCGACGCCGGGGGGCGTCGCGATCAAGACGCCCACGCTCAACACCGAGACCTCGAAGGTCACGTTCTCGCTGACCCACGAAGCGAATGGCAACGCGGTGCTGCACATCCACGTGCCGGAGCCGAACTGGCTGGGCACGATTGCCTCCGCGAACGCGTCGGGTCAGCTCACGCTGCTCAAGACCATGCTCGCGGGCGCGAAGGTACAGCTGGCCGCCGAGCCGTCCGGCGCGTTTGTCGCGAGCAGCAGCCCATTTATCGACGGTCAGCGGGTGACGCTGCTCGAAGTGGATCTGGACGAGATGCTGAAGGACGAGACGCTGCTATCCCGCCTCGCCGCCGCGAAGACCGAAGACGAGATCGCGGCGATCGCCAAGAGCGCCGCCGGCCTGAAGGTGAGCTTCGATCGCGAGATTACGATCGAGTTTGCGCCCGCGCGCTAGTCCGCCTTCGCGCTATCGCGCGACTTCGGCCTGCGCGTTCGAAGGCGCCGGAGGCGCGTGAGATTCGCGGCGATAGCGCCGCAGCGCCGGCGTGGCCAGCGCGATCCACAGCGTCGCCACGATGCAGCCGATGCCGCCCGTCACGACCGAGAACGTCGCGCCGAACCAGTTCGCCACGGCGCCCGCCTCGAGCTCGCCGAGCTGCGGCCCGCCCAGAAAGAACACCATGTTGACGCCCGTCATGCGGCCGCGCAGCCGGTCCGGCGTCTCGAGCTGCCGGATGATGTTGCGGATGATCATGCTGATCGTATCGGTCGCGCCCGTCATCGCCAGGCAGAAGAACGTCAGCCAGAACCACCGCGAGAGCCCGAACCCGACCGTCGCGACACCGAACAGGACGACCGCCCACAGCAGCGTGCGTCCGCGGCGATCGATCCGATCGGTGAGCGACACCATCGCCGCGCTCATGAGCATCGCGCCCGTGGCCGGCGCCGCGTAGAGCCAGCCGTAGCCCTTCGCGCCGACTCGCAGGATGTCCTGGGCGAAAATCGGCAGCAGCGCGTTCGCCGACGAGAAGAACGTCGCAAAGAAATCGAGCAGCATCGTCGACCAGATGAGCGGCGTGCGAAACACGAAGCGCAGGCCTTCGAGCGCCGCATGGAGCGAGACGTCGTCGCGGCCGCCGGGGGCGTCGTCCGCCGTCCGCTCCGGACGCCCCTGCACGTCGCGCATCAGCAGCAGCGCCGCCACGACGAAGAGGAATGAAAACGCGTTGGCCAGATACGCCCATCCGACGCCCAGCGTCGCGATGACGAGCCCGCCGAGCGACGGGCCGAGCACCGCGGCGCTCTGGAACATGATCGTGTTCAGGCTGATCGCGTTCGACAGGTGGTCGCGCGGCACGAGCGTCGGCACGAGCGCCTGCCGGGCGGGCAGATCGAACGCGCCGACCGCCGAGCCGAGCGCGGCGAGGAGGTAAATCGGCCAGACGTGCGTGACGCCGCTGAAGGCAAGTTGCGCGAGGACGCCCGCGACGATCGTCGCCAGCACCTGCGTCACGAGCATGAGCTTGCGCCGATCGAGCGCGTCGGCGACGACCCCGCTGATGAGCGAAAAGACGATCACCGGCACCACGCGCACGGCGCCGACCATGCCGAGCGCGAGGCCCTTCCGGTCAGGCGGGACGAGCAGCGAGACGTGCCACAGCAGCGCCGCGCTCTGCATCGTCGATCCGGTAAAGGACACGAGCAGCCCGATCCAGATCAGCCGGAAGTTCCGGTGCTGGAGGGCGAGAAACGACTGACGCGAAATCACGCGTCAGCGCACGTCGAGGAGCTCGACGTCGAAGACGAGCGTCGCGTGCGGCGGGATCGCGCCACCAGCGCCCCGCGCACCGTACCCGAGGTCCGAGGGAATGATGAGCGTCCGCTTGCCGCCGACCTTCATGCCTGCGACGCCCATGTCCCAGCCGGCAATCACGCGGCCGGCGCCGAGCGCGAACGAGAACGGCTCGCCGTGGTCGCGGGAGCTGTCGAATTTCTTACCGTGCTTGTCCGCGGCCTTCGGATCGTACAGCCAGCCGGTGTAGTGGACGGTGACCTGCTTGCCGCGTGCGGCCACCGCCCCGCTCCCGACCGTGGTGTCCGTGATCTGCAGACTCGTGATGTTGTCCATAGGATTCGTCAATTCTATGCGACGAGCACGATTTTGCCGATGTGCGCGCTCGACTCCATCAGCCGATGCGCGTCGGCGGCGTCGCGGAGCGGGAACGTCGCATGGATGATCGGCGCGACTGTGCGCGCCTCGAGGAGCGGCCAGACGTGCTCGCGCACCGCGGACGCGATGGCGGCTTTGTCGGCGACCGGCCGCGCGCGTAGCGTCGATCCGGTCACCGTCAGCCGCCGCTGCATGATGGTCGCGAGGTTCACGTCGGCGCGGGCGCCGCCCTGGACGCCAATCTGCACGAGACGCCCGTCCATCGCGAGGACGTCCAGGTTCTTCTGCACGTACTCGCCGCCGATGATGTCGAGCACCACATTGACACCGACGCCGCCGGTCGCTTCTCGAACAGCGGCCACGAAATCCGTCTCGCGATAATTGACACAGCGCTCGGCGCCGATGCGCTCGCAGACGGTGCACTTCTCCGGGGACCCCGCCGTCGCGAACACGCGCGCCTCGAACGCGCGCGCGAGCTGAATGGCGGTGGTGCCGATGCCGCTCGAGCCGCCGTGGATGAGAATCGATTCGCGCGCCCGCAGACGGCCGCGCTCGAAGACGTTCGTCCACACGGTGAAGAAGGTTTCGGGGATGGCCGCCGCGGCGACGAGGTCCAGACCGCGCGGCGCCGGCAGACATTGCGGCGCGGGCGCGGCGCAGTATTCCGCGTAGCCGCCGCCGGCGACCAGCGCGCACACCGCGTCGCCGAGCGCCCAGCCGCCGACGCCCTCGCCAATCGCCTCGATGCGGCCGGCGACTTCGAGCCCCGGAATATCGGACGCGCCGGGCGGCGGTGGATAGCGCCCGCGGCGCTGCAGCACGTCGGGCCGATTGACGCCCGCGGCGGCCACCTTGATCACCACTTCGCCGGCGGCCGGTGTCGGAGTGGGACGCTCGGCAGGCACGAGCATCTCGGGCCCGCCGGGCTCTCGAATCTCAATCGCCAGCATCAGTCCTCACCGAACGCCGCGGTCGTCGTCGCGGGCTCGACGACCAGCGCGGCGGCGCCGATGCCGAGTCCGAGGCTGATGACGATCAGCGCGAGCACCGCGCGCCCGCCCATGATGACAAGTCCACCGGCGAGCAGCAAGGCCGCCACCGCGAGATCGATCAGCCGCAGCGGACGCGCGACCCGCGCGCGCTCACGGCCGAGATGGCGGCCGTTGATGCGTTCTGTAAACAGCAGGTGGCTCCGCAGCACGCCGCCCACGGTGGCCAGCGCACCGAGGCCGATGAACAAGGCGAGCGCCATCGGCGTATGCGCGGCTTCCTTGATGCCCCAGCCGACGGCCACCGCGGCCGCGTACAGCGCGACGACGACGATCTGATGAATCCGCCACCAGCCGTGCGCGCGTCCCGGGGCGAGGTCGGTCCGCGGGGATGCGTCGAGCGCTCGCACGATGTCCGCGGCCGAGGCGTATCGATCCGCGGCCCGCTTGTTCAGGCAGCGCAGGATCACCGGATCGAGCAGCGCCGCGGCGCGGATGCCGCGCGACTCGAGCGGGACGGCCTCACTGTTCAGCACCCGTCCCACGATCGCGAGCGGCGTCGCCGCATGGAACGGATGGATGCCCGACGCATACTCGTACATCACGACTCCGAACGCGAAGATGTCTGATCGCGCGTCGACCGTCTCGCCGCCGATTTGTTCCGGCGCCATGTAGGCCAGCGTGCCCACGACGGCGCCAGGACGAGTCGCAAAGGATTCGGCGCCGCTCTCCGGCTGCTCGACGCGCGCCAGGCCGAAATCGAGAATCTTGAGCCGGCCGGTCGACGTGCGCATGATGTTTTCGGGCTTCAAATCGCGATGCACGACGCCGTTTGCGTGCGCGAATGCCAGCGCCTCGGCCAGCTCTCGCGCGGCGCGCATCAGGCTGTCGCCGGACGGGCGCGCGCCGCTCCCAATCTCGTCCCGCAGCGTCCGGCCGTCAATGAACTCGGTGGCGATGTACAGATCGCCGTCGATTTCCTCGAGCGCGTACACGGTGCAGATCCCCGGATGCGTGAGCGCGGCAGCCGCGCGCGCCTCGCGCCGCAGCCGGGCGCGCTCGCGCGGATCCGCCACGAGGTGCGGCGCCAGCGCCTTCAGCGCGACGGACCGGCCGAGGCGCGCATCCGACGCGAGGTAGACGTGCCCCATGCCACCTCGACCGAGCTCGCGCACGATGGTGTAGGCGCCGACCGTCGCGCCCGGGGCGAGCGGCTCGGCGTCGAGCAGCAGATCGGGACGGCTGTCGGCCACGGGCTCGACGAGAAACGTACCGGCTCGGGCGTGATGATCGAGCAGCGCCAGGACCTCGTCGCGCACCGCCGGATCCTCATCGGCGGGAATCAGCTCACGCGTCGTCACCCATTCACGATCGACGGCGGCTTCAAACAGGTCGCGCACGCGCCGGCGCTGTTCGGGTGTCATGGCGTGCCGGCGCTGAGCTCACGATGCAGCCACGCGCGCGCGAGACTCCAGCGGCGCTTCAACGTGGCGGGCGAGATGTCGAGCGCGTCGGCGGCCTCCTCGATGCTCAGGCCGGCAAAGAACCGCAGCTCGACGATGTGCGCCTGCTCGGCGTCGAGGGCCTCGAGCCGCGTCAGCGCCTCGTCGAGCGCCGGCAGCATCGTCTCCGGATCGGCGGCCACGGCCAGGGCGTCCGTCAGCGTGACCCGATTGAGCCCCGCCCATCGTTTCTGCGCGCCGCGGGCGCGCGCGCGCTCCACGAGAATCTGCCGCATCGATCGCGCGGCAATGCCGACGAAATGGCGCTTGTCGGTCCACGGCGCGCCGGCCTCCGCCAGCCGGAGGAATGCCTCGTGCACGAGCGCCGTCGCTTGCAGCGTCTGACCCGGCCGCTCGCGGCGCATGTATGCCGCGGCCAGGCGCCGCAGCTCGTCGTAGACGACTGGCGTCAGCGCGCGCGCGTCCGGCCGGTCGGAGTCGTGTGCCATCGACGTGCGGATTATCCAATATTCATCGCAGCCACTCGTCGGCGCGGCGCGCGATGACGCGATACCGATTCCTGAGCGCGACGACGCGGTCGAAGTATTCCACTTTGGGAAACTCCTGGCGCAGCAGCCGATCGCGCAACCGCCTGATTTCGTACCGGTAGAGATCGCTGACGAATTCATGCACGAGGGCCGGCGGCGTCCGGTCCGTCGGCTGCACGCCGTGGCCGGCAAGCTGTGCGAGGACATCGGGACGGTACTCGAACCGCCCGCGCTCAGCCAACGAGCGTGCCTTTCACCGCGTCGAGCGTCGCATCGATTCGGATCACGTGCCGCGGACGCGCCAACGCTTGCGCGAGCGGCGCGGGCTTCTCCACCGGCCGGCCGATGATCGGCTCGACGATCTCCGCGAACTTCGCCGGATGCGCCGTCGCGAGGAAGACCCCCATCTGCCCCACCCGACCGACCTGACCTACCTGACCTACGAGGCCCAAATACCCGATCGCCGAGTGTGGATCGAGGAGATAGCCGCGCGTCTCGTAGACGCGCCGGATCGTCTCGGTGACGTCGTCGTCGCTGTAGCGCGCGCCGGCGATGTCGCGCCGCAGGGCGTCGATGTCGCCCTCGTAGAGCCACGTCATGCGCTCGAAGTTGCTCGGATGGCCGACGTCCATCGCGTTCGAGAGGGTCCGAACGGACGGCCGCGGCTCGAATCGGCCGGTCGCGAGATAGGCGGGGACGACGTCGTTGACGTTGGTGGCTGCGACGAACCGCTGGACGGGCAATCCGGATCGCCTGGCGATCAGGCCCGCGGTGAGGTTGCCGAAGTTGCCGCTCGGCGTGCAGAAGGTCACCGCCGCGCCGCCCGCCTGCGCGGTCGCGTGAAAGTAGTACACCATCTGCGGCAGCAGGCGGCCGATGTTCACCGAGTTCGCCGACGTCAGCCGCATGCGCCGGCGGAGATCGGCGTCAGCGAAGGCCTGGCGCGTCAGCCGGTGGCAATCGTCGAAGCTTCCCGCCACCGCGTATGCCTTCACGTTGGTCCTCATCCCGTTGAACATCGTCAACTGGGCTTCCTGCGTCGGACTCACGCGGCCGTCGGGATAGAGGATCACGACGCGCGTGTGCGGCACGCGATGGAATGCATGCGCCACGGCGCTGCCCGTATCGCCGGAGGTGGCTGCAAGCACGGTGAGCGGCTCGTCCGCCTGGTGCAGCGACGCCATCATGCGCGCCATCACGCGCGCGCCGACGTCCTTGAAGGCGAGCGTCGGACCGTGGCTCAACTCGAGCGCCGCGATGCCCGGTTCGACCTCGACGAGCGGAATGGGAAAGTTCAGCGCTTCGACCACCACGGCCTCGAGCGTCGCGGCGTCGAGGTCGCCGCGTGCGAACGGGCGCAGCGCGCGCAGCGCGATTTCGGTCAGCGTGCGATCCGGGAGCCGCGCGAGATCGTGCGAGCTCCACGGCTCGATCGTCTCGGGCATGTACAGCCCGCCGTCCGGCGCGATGCCGTCGAACAGCGCCGTCGTGAACGACACCGCGGGCCCGGATCGCGTGGTTACGAAGCGCATGGACGAACGATGCGCGCACCCTCCGCGACAATCGGCGAGACGTAGCTGCGCGGAGCGGTCCCGATATGGGTCGTGACGGCGGCCGTCATCGCCGCGGCGACGCGATCGGCGGCGGCGTGGCCGCGGCAGAGCGCGAACAGCGACGGGCCGGACCCCGACAGGCTGCAGCCCAGCGCGCCCGCCGCGACCGCGGCCCGCTTGATGTCGGCGAAACCGGGGACGAGCGACGCCCGCCGCGGCTCCGCGATGCGATCCTCGAGCGATCGCGCCAGCAGGTCGAAGTCCGCGCGGTGCAGGGCGTCGACGAACGCGCCGAGATTGGCCCACTGCTGGATCGCGTCGGGCAGGCGCACGGTATCGCCGAGCAGCGCGCGTGCGTTCGCGGTTTCGATTTCGAGATCCGGATGCACCACAACCGAGACGAGGCCGTCGGGGACCGGCAGCCGGACGACATCGGGCGGCTGCGCGCGGCGGACGAGGACGAACCCGCCGTAGAGACAGGGCGCGATGTTGTCGCCGTGCGCGGAGCCGGCGCCCGCGCGCTCGCCTTCGAACGCGCACGCGAACAGCGCGTCGAGCGGCGTATTCGCGCCAAGGAGCGCGTCGACGGCGACGACGGCGCCGACGGCGCTGGCCGCGCTCCCGCCGAGCCCGCTGGCGAGCGGGAGCCCCTTGCGAATCGTCAGCGTGACACCTC
>Ga0310810_10003510_pt1 | contig 17111 bp, 12 predicted proteins | sample NCmetagenome_FD_207641 | JGI IMG/M metagenome (GOLD analysis project Ga0310810, IMG submission 207641) | Soil microbial communities from experimental microcosm in Duke University, North Carolina, United States - NC | ecosystem: Engineered > Artificial ecosystem > Soil microcosm > Unclassified ... | reverse complement strand
GGCACGCTGGTCATGGCGATCGGCTTCATCATCTGGGGATTCATCGCGCACCGCTTCGTGGCGACCCGGCGCGCGGCGGCAACCGCCTGAGGGACCAGACGTCAAGGAGACGCACCATGCGATACGTAGCAGGCATCAGCGCGCTCGCGCTGCTTGCGGTGGCCCCGGCGGCGTTCGGGCAGGCCAAGAAGGCGACGCCGGCGCCGGCCGCGAAACCCGCGGCCACGACCCTGGAGCGAGTCAAGGCGAGCGGGAGTCTCAAGCTGGGATATCGCACCGACGCACGCCCCTTCTCGTTCAAGGACGCCTCGGGGAACCCCGCGGGATATTCGGTGGACCTGTGCCAGGCGGTCGGCGACGCGGTCAAGGGCAAGGCCGGGGTGGCCGACCTCAAGGTGGAGTGGGTCCCCGTCTCGGTGGACAACCAGCTGCGGGCGGTGCAGCAGCACGAGGTCGACATCCTCTGCGCCGCGGCCACCGTCACCCTCTCCCGCCGGGAGCAGGTGGACTTCTCCCTCCCGATCTTCCCGGGCGGGGTGGGCGTGGTGGTGCGCACCGACGCTCCCAAGCGGCTGAGGAACATCCTGAACGGGGAAGCGGCGCAGTACACGCCGGTCTGGAGGGCCGTGGCGCTCAACATCCTGCGGGAACAGGTCTTCACCGCGGTCCCGGGCACGACGGCTGAGCAGTGGGTCAAGGACCGGGGCCAGGAGTTCCAGGTCCAGTTCGCGCTCACCCCCGCCTCGAGCTACGAGGCCGGCATCCAGGCCGTCGTGGACCGGAAGGCGAGCGCCTTCTTCGCCGAGCGGGCAATCCTCCTGGACGCGGTCAAGAGCAACAAGTCGGCCAAGGACCTCGTGGTCCTCGACCGCCAGTACACCTACGAGCGGCTGGCGCTGCCGATCCAGTACGGCGACGACGACTTCCGTCTCCTGGTGGACCGCGCCTTGAGCAAGGAGTTCGCGTCCGCCGGCTACCAGGGCACCTATGCAAAGTGGTTCGGCAAGCCGAACGAGAAATCCGAAGTCTTCTTCCGGTGGAACGCGCTGCCGGAGTGAGCCTTGACCTGGTGGAGGCGGTGACATGATCCAGCGGAGCATCAAGCGCCTGAGCTGGCGGGCGCTCGTGGTGGATGATGAGCTTCCCGCCCCGACCGCCGAAGGCCGCGCGACTCGGGCGCTGGTGCAGGAGCTGCAGGGCCGAGCCATCGAGGTGGTGGAGGCCGCGTCCGCCGAAGACGGCAGCTCGGTGGTCGTCTCGGACTCGGCGATCCACGCGATACTGGTGGACTGGACGCTGGGCGACCAGAACGGCGGCCCTGCCCGGGGAGATCACGAGAGCGCCCGCAACCTGATCAAGCAGGTCCGGTCACGCAACGACAAGATTCCCATCTTCCTGATGGCCGAGCGGGGCGAGGCGTCCTCGATTCCGCTAGACGTCATGGAGATGGTGGACGAGTACATCTGGACCCTGGAAGACACGGCGGCCTTCGTGGGGGGCCGGGTCGCGGCGGCGATCCGGCGCTACGTGGACGTGATGCTTCCGCCCCTCGCCGCGGCACTCATGAAGTTCAGCCAGGAGTACGAGTACTCCTGGCACACGCCCGGCCACACCGGCGGGACGGCGTTCCTCAAGTCCCCCGTGGGTCGGATCTTCTTCGACTACTTCGGAGAGAACCTGCTCCGCTCCGACCTCTCCATCAGCGTCGGGGCCCTGGGTTCGCTCCTGGACCACACCGGACCGATCGGCGAGCACGAGAAATATGCGGCCCGGGTCTTCGGGGCTCACCGCACCTACTGCGTGACCAACGGCACGTCGATGTCGAACCGGGTCATCTTCATGGCCGCGGTGGGGCGCGACCAGATCGCGCTCTGCGACCGGAACTGCCACAAGTCCATCGAGCACAGCTTGGTGATGTCGGGCGCGATCCCGCAGTACCTGGTGCCGTTGCGCAACCGCTACGGCATCATCGGCCCGATTCCGGGGGATCGCCTCAAGCCCGCCGCGCTCAAGGCCGCCATCAAGGCCAACCGGCTGGTAACGAAGGGCATCGAGACCCGGCCGGTGCACGCCATCATCACCAACTCGACCTACGACGGCCTCTGCTACAACGCGCGAAGGGTCCAGGCACTGCTGGACCCGAGCGTGGACCGGATCCACTTCGACGAGGCGTGGTACGCATATGCCCGGTTCAACCCGCTCTATCGGGACCGGCACGCGATGTTCGGGGACCCTAAGGACCACACCGGTCCCACGATCTTCGCCACCCACTCCACCCACAAGCTGCTGGCGGCGCTCTCCCAGGCCTCGCTACTCCACATCCGTGACGGCCGGAGCCCGATCCCGCATCCCCGCTTCAACGAATCGTACATGATGCAGGCGTCCACCTCGCCGCTCTACACCATCATCGTCTCCAACGACGTGACCGCGGCCATGATGGACGGGCCCGGCGGGGTGGCCCTCACCACCGAGTCCATCGAGGAGGCGGTGGGGTTCCGGCAGACCATGGGCCGGGTGCACAAGCAGTTCCAGGACCGGGGCGAGTGGTTCTTCAATACCTGGAACCCGGATCAGGTGAAGGAACGCAAGGGCGCCAGGGCCGTCGCGTTCAGCGATGCGTCTCCCGAGTTTCTCGCGACCGAGCCCGACGCGTGGGTCCTGCACCCGGGAGAGGCGTGGCACGGGTTCGGCGACCTGGAGGACGGCTACTGCATGCTGGACCCGATCAAGGTGTCCATCATCACCCCGGGCGTGGCCGACAAGGGCGGGCTCGACAAGCGGGGGATCCCCGCGACATTGGTCACCGCCTACCTCCACCGGCGGGGGGTCGAGGTCGAGAAGACCACTGACTTCACGATCCTCGTCCTCTTCTCCATCGGCATCACCAAGGGCAAGTGGGGGACACTGCTCAACGCGCTGCTCGACTTCAAGCGTGACTACGACAGCAACGCCTCCCTGGCCGAGGTGCTTCCGGACCTGCCGGCCAACCACCCCGACGTCTACGGCGGTGTCGGCCTGCGCGACCTGGCCGACCGGATGTTCGCGACGCTCAAGGAGACCCGGCAGACCCACTGGCTGTCGGAGGCCTTCTCCACCCTGCCCGACGCCGTCATGACGCCGAGCGCGGCCTACCAGCATCTCGTGCGCGACAACATCGAGCACGTGCCGCTGGCGAAGCTGGCCAACCGCGTCCTGGCTACTAGTGTGGTGCCTTACCCGCCCGGCATCCCGATGCTGATGCCCGGCGAGGCCACTGGACCGGCGAACGGGCCGTACCTGGGGTACCTGAACGCGCTCGCCGCGTGGGATGGGCGCTTCCCCGGCTTCGGCCACGACACGCATGGGGTAGAGCACCGGGACGGTGCGTACTACGTGCAGTGCCTGAAGAAGGGGGCGAAGGCGACCGTCTAGGCCGAGGAGGCCGGCGCGAACACCGCCACCACTTCTCCGTCGGCGAGGCCTTCCGATGTCCGCTCCCGGGAAGAAGATGGGCCTGAGCCAGGCCACGATGCTGGTGGCCGGCAACATGATCGGCACCGGGGTCTTCCTGCTTCCCGTCAACCTCGCCTCGGTGGGCGGGATCGCCGTGTTCGGCTGGGTCGTGGCGACCGCGGGCGCGGCCGCCCTGGGGCTGGTCTTCGCCAAGCTGGGAGAGCTGGAGCCGAAGGAGGGCGGCCCCTACGCCTACGCCCGCGACTTCCTCGGCCCGTACGTCGGGTTCCAGACCAACTACATCTACTGGTTCGGCAACTGGATCGGCAACATCGCGATCGCGATCGCCGCGGTGGGGTACCTGGCCGAGTTCTTCCCCTCGATCAGCCAGCCGCCCGCCAGCGTCTTCGCGAGCGCGGGGGTGATCTGGGTGCTCACCTTCGCCAACATCCTGGGTCCGCGGGTGGTCGGGGCGCTCGAGGCCTGGACCATGAGTCTGGCGCTGATCCCGATCCTTGCCGTCGCGTTCCTGGGCTGGATCTGGTTCGACGGCGACACCTTCCGCGCCGCCTGGAACGTGAGCGGCGGCTCCAATGCGCACGCCGTCTCCCGGGCGGCGTCGATGGCGCTCTGGGCCTATATGGGGATCGAGAGCGCGGCGGTCTCGGCGGGGGTGATCGAGAACCCCAAGCGCAACATCCCCCTGGCCACCCTGCTGGGCCTGGGGCTCTCCGCCGTGGTCTACGTGCTGAGCTCGACCGTGATCATGGGCCTGCTGCCCAACGAAGAGCTCCGCCGCTCCCACGCCCCCTTCGCCGAGGCGGCCCGGATCGCGATCGGCGCGCCGGGGCTGGTCGTGGTGGCCGCTTGTGCCGTGCTCAAGTCAGTCGGATCGCTGGGCGGCTGGATGCTGCTGGTCGGGCAGTCGGCCAAGGCGGCCGCCGACGACGGGATGTTCCCCCGGGTGTTCGCGAAGCTGAACCGCCACGGCGTGCCGGGCGTCGGACTGATCATCGTGGGCGTGCTCATGACCGTCGTCCTCTTCGCCACGATGTCGCCCACCATCGCCGGCCAGTTCAGCCGGATCATCGACCTGGCGGTCATCCTCATCGTCATCCCCTACATCTACTCCGCGGTGGCGGTGGTCAAGATCGTCTTCGACCACGGCCTGCCGCGGCGGACGTTCCAGCTCTACAAATGGATCGCCATCGCGGCGGTGATCTACTGTCTGTGGACGGTCATCGGGGGAGATCCCGAGACCGTCGTGAACGCGATGGTGGCGCTCCTCCTGAGCGTGCCGCTGTACCTCTTCTTCATCCGCTCGATGGAGGCCGCGGCCGAGCGGAAGCGCAGCCAGGAGGCGCCACCCCCAACGAATTCGGAGAGTGCGTCATGAGCGCGGAGCAGGATCGGCTCGAGCAAGCGCGCGAGCAGCAGCCCTGGAAGAAGTGGGGACCCTACCTCAGCGAGCGCCAGTGGGGCACGGTGCGCGAGGACTACAGCGAGTCCGGAGACGCCTGGAACTACTTCAGCCACGACGAGGCCCGCTCGCGGGCCTACCGGTGGGGTGAGGACGGTCTCGCGGGCATCTCGGACGACCGGCAGCTGCTCTGCTTCGGCGTGGCCCTGTGGAACGGCCAGGACCCCATCCTGAAGGAGCGGCTCTTCGGCCTGACCAACAGCGAGGGCAACCACGGCGAGGACGTGAAGGAGTACTACTTCTACCTCGACTCCACGCCGACCCACTCGTACATGAAGTACCTCTACAAGTATCCCCACCAGGCGTACCCGTACGACGACCTGGTGCGGACCAACCGGGATCGGCCGCGGCACGAGATGGAGTACGAGCTGCTCGACACCGGCGTGTTCGACCAGAACCGCTACTTCGACGTGGTCGTGGAGTACGCCAAGGCCGCGCCCGAGGACATCCTGGTCCGCATCACGGTGCACAATCGGGGACCGGACGCGGCGACCCTCCACCTGCTGCCCACGGTCTGGTTCCGCAACACCTGGTCCTGGGGCTCGAGCGCCGCCGAGCGGCCCGGCCTTCGGCAGGTACGTTCCGGCCTGATCGAGGCATCCCATCCGGAGCTGGGCCGGCGCTTCCTGCACGCCGAGAACGGGCCGACGCTGCTGTTCACCGAGAACGAGACCAACATCGCGCGACTGGTGCAGGTGCCCAACCGAACCCCGTACGTCAAGGACGGAATCCACAACTACCTCGTCCACGGCCAGGCCGGGGCGGTGAATACGGAGCGGACCGGCACCAAGGCGGCCGCGCACTACCGGCTCGAGATCAAGGGCGGCGGAGCGGCCACGGTCAGGCTTCGGCTCTGTGACGACGAGGCGCCGGACCCCGCCCTCGGCGGGGCGTTCGGGCGGACGTTCGACGCGCTTCTGGCGACCCGACGGAAGGAGGCGGACGAGTTCTACGCGTCGGTCATTCCACCATCCCTCAGCGCCGACGAGCGCAACGTGATGCGCCAGGCGCTCGCCGGCATGCTCTGGTCCAAGCAGTTCTTCTACTACGACGTCGATCGCTGGCTGGAGGAGCGGGGCGACAGCCCGTTTAGCTCCCGCCGCAAGGCGACCCGCAACGCGCACTGGCACCACATGCAGAATTCCGACGTGATCTCCATGCCGGACAAGTGGGAGTACCCCTGGTACGCGGCCTGGGACCTGGCCTTCCACTGCCTGGCGCTCACGATGGTGGACGCCGACTTCGGCAAGGCGCAGCTCGACCTCATGCTGGAGTCGCGCTACCTGCACCCCAACGGGCAGCTCCCGGCCTACGAGTGGAACTTCGGCGACGTGAACCCGCCGGTGCATGCATGGGCCACCATCTTCACCTACCGGCTGGAGAAGGCTCGTCGCGGGGAGGGCGACCTCGAATGGCTGGAGCGCTCCTTCCAGCGGCTCCTGCTCAACTTCACGTGGTGGGTCAACCGGAAGGACCGCGCCGGAAGCAACGTCTTCGAGGGCGGCTTCCTCGGCCTCGACAATATCGGGGTGTTCGACCGGAGCGCGCCGCTGCCGACCGGCGGGTACCTGGAGCAGGCCGACGGCACGGCCTGGATGGCGCTCTTCTCCCAGAACATGCTCGAGATGGCGGTGGAGCTGGCGCTGGTCCGTCCGGCCTACGCGACGATGGTCGAGAAGTTCATTGAGCACACCATGTGGATCACCTCGTCGATGCTGAATGCCGGCGAAGGTACCGGCATGTGGGACGAGGAGGACGGCTTCTTCTACGACGTGCTCCGCCTGCCCGACGGCACCGCCCAGCGGCTCAAGGTGCGGTCGATGGTGGGGCTGCTCCCGCTCTGCGCCGTGACCATCTTCGAGGGAGAGATGCGGGGGAAGTTCCCGGCGATGGAGCAGCGCCTCCAGCAGTTCCTCCAGGCGCGTCCCGAGCTGACGCGATCGATCCACGACCCGGCCAAGGAGGGCAAGGCCAGACGCCGGATGAGCGCCCCGCTCAACGAGGAGCGCCTCCGCCGGGTGCTCACACGCATGCTCGACGAGGACGAGTTCCTGAGCCCCTACGGAATCCGCGCCCTGTCCCGGTACCACGCCGACCACCCGTACGTGTTCCAGGCCGGCGGCCAGGCGCATGTTGTGTCCTACCTCCCCGCCGAGTCGGACAGCGGCATGTTCGGCGGCAACTCCAACTGGCGCGGGCCGATCTGGATGCCGGTCAACGCACTGATCATCCGTGGCCTGCTCCAGTATTACCTCTATTACGGCGACGACTTCACTATCGAATGTCCGACCGGCTCCGGCCGCCGGATGAATCTCTACCAGGTCGCCGAGGAGATCGGCCGCCGGCTGGCGGGCATCTTCCTGCGCGGGAAGGACGGGCGCCGGCCGGTGTATGGTGGCACGACGTCGTTCCAGGAGGACCCGCACTGGCGGGACCTCCTGCTGTTCTACGAGTACTTCCACGGCGACAACGGCGCGGGCCTCGGGGCCAGCCACCAGACCGGCTGGACGGGCATCGTCGCGCGGATCATGCACCTGTTCGCCACGAGGACGGCAGAGCAGACGCTCGAGCTCGGCAAGGCCTCCGTGGGGGCGGAGGTCGAACAGGGCGACGTGCCGGCGGCGGCCGGCAGCGCGGCTCGAGGCTAGGATGGACCGCGTGGCCTGCCCGGCCCTCTACCAGATCAACACCCGGACCTGGGTGACCGCCCTCTCCCGCAAACAGGGCAAGGCTGCGACGCTGGACGACATTCCCGACGCCAAGCTGGATGGTGTGGCCGCGATGGGAGTCGATTGGGTCTGGCTGCTGAGCGTGTGGCAGACCGGGAGGGCAGGCCGCGAAGTATCGCTGGGCAATCCCGAGTGGAGGGAGGAGTTCCGCCATACCCTTCCCGACCTGACCGACGCCGACATCGGCGGATCGGGGTTCGCCATCACCGGCTACACGGTCCATCGTGACCTCGGTGGAGACCCGGCGCTGGCCCGGATGCGCGAGCGGCTCCGGAGCCGCGGTCTCCGCCTGATGCTCGACTTCGTCCCCAATCACACCGGACTCGATCATCCGTGGGTTGACGCCCATCCGGAGTACTACGTTGCCGGCGGGGAGCTCGACCTGACCCGCAACCCCGGGAACTATCGCTGGGTCCGGCGGAACGGCGGTGACCTCCTCCTGGCGCACGGCCGGGATCCTTACTTCCCCGGCTGGCCCGACACCTTCCAGCTCAACTACGGCAACCCCGCCACCCGGGCGGCGATGCTCGGGGAGCTGATGAAGATCGCCGGGCAGTGCGACGGGGTCCGTTGCGACATGGCGATGCTGGTGCTCCCCGACGTGTTCCGGCGCACCTGGGGCATCCACACCGAGCCCTTCTGGCCCGAGGCCACGCGCAGGGTTCGGGAGCGTTATCCCGGGTTCTGCTTCATGGCCGAGGTCTACTGGGACCTCGAGTGGACCATGCAGCAGCAGGGCTTCGATTACGCCTACGACAAGCGGCTCTACGACCGGCTGCGCGAGGGTCACGCCCGGCCGGTGCGGGAGCACCTCAGGGCCGGGCTCGACTATCAGAACCGCCTGAGCCGATTCCTGGAGAACCACGACGAGCCCCGCGCAGCGTCCGCCTTTGCCGCCGACGTGCACGAGGCCGCCGCGGTGATCACCTTCTTCTCCCCGGGGATGCGTTTCCTCCATCAGGGACAGCTCGAAGGACGGAAGCAGCGGATTTCACCCCACCTGGTCCGGGCGCCGGATGAGCCGGTGAACCCTCGGCTGGAGCAGTTCTACCGCCGTCTCCTCGGCGTACTGTGCCGGCCAGTGGTGCGGCAGGGCCGGTGGCAGCTGGTCGAGCCGTCACCCGCCTGGGAAGGCAACTGGACCTCGGACTCCTTCGTCGCCGGCGCCTGGACCGGCGCGGGCGACGAGCGCCTGCTGGTCGCGGTGAACTACGCCTCGAGCCAGGGCCAGTGCTGGCTTCGGCCGCCGTTCCCCGGCCTGGCCGGACGCCGCTGGCGCCTCAAGGACCTGATGGGTGACGCGGTCTATGAGCGGGACGGGGACGAGCTCGCGGCTCGCGGACTCTACCTGGATGTCGGGCCATGGCAGTACCACGTCTTCGAGCTGGCCCCCTCGCGGCCGGCAAGGTGAACTCATGAGCGATTCGCGTCGCGCCGTCGTGCTCGACTGGACCCGAGGGTATCCCAAGGAGTGGCTCCGGCCGGACCTGGTAGCCGGGCTCACGGCCGCGGCGGTCGTGATTCCCAAGGCGATGGCGTACGCCACCATCGCGGGACTGCCGGTGCAGATCGGCCTCTACACCGCGCTGGTCCCCATGGTGATCTACGCGGTGCTGGGAACCTCCCGGGTCCTCAGCGTGAGCACCACGACGACGATCGCGATCCTGACCGCGGCCGAGCTGGGCCAGGTCGCGCCGAACGGCGACCCCGCCACGCTCCTCAAGGCGACGGCGACGCTGACGCTCCTCGTCGGCGCCATCCTGGTCCTCGCGTCGGTGCTCCGCCTGGGCTTCGTCGCCAATTTCATCTCCGACCCGGTGCTGATCGGGTTCAAGGCCGGGATCGGGCTGGTCATCGTGCTCGACCAGCTCCCCAAGCTGCTCGGCGTGCACATCGACAAGGGCAGCTTCTTTCATAACGTGGGCGCCACCCTGGCGGAGGCTCCACACACTTCCTTCCCCACGCTCGCGGTGGGGGTGGGCACTCTGCTGATACTGCTGGGGGTCGAGCGCTTCCTTCCCCGAGCCCCTGCGCCGATCGTCGCGGTCGTGGCCGCGATCGCCGCCATGAGCCTCCTGGGATTGCAGGCGCTGGGCGTGGAGTCGATCGGCGAAGTGCCCCGGGGACTGCCCACGTTCGTGGCGCCCGACGCGAGTCTGCTGGCGGTACTCTGGCCCGGCGCCATGGGCATCGCCTTGATGAGCTTCACCGAGACGGTCGCGTCGGCCCGCGCGTTCGCGGCCGGTGGAGACCCGCCCCTGGTGCCGAACCGCGAGCTGCTGGCCACCGGGCTGGCCAACGCCGGCGCGGGGCTGCTCGGGTGCATGCCCGGGGGCGGCGGCACCTCCCAGACCGCCATGAACCGCCTTGCCGGGGCGCGCACCCAGCTCTCCGCGCTGGTGACGGCGGGCGCGACCCTGCTCACCCTCGTCCTGCTCGCCAAGCCCATGGGGTTGATGCCCCAGGCCACCCTGGCCGCGGTCGTGATCGTCTACTCCGTCGGACTCATCTCGCTCGATGGCTTTCGCTCGATCCTGGCGGTGCGGCGGACCGAGTTCCTCTGGGCCGTCGTCGCCCTTGCCGGCGTGCTGTTGCTGGGGACGCTCCAGGGCATCCTCGTCGCGATCGTGGTCTCCGTCGTGGCCCTTGGGCAGCAGGTGGCGAATCCCCCGGTCTACGTGCTGGGCCGGAAGCCGGGCACGAACGTCTTCCGGCCGGTCTCGCCCGAGCATCCGGAGGACGAGACCTTCCCGGGCCTGCTGCTCGTCCGGCCCGAGGGCCGGATCTTCTTCCTGAACGCACAGCGGATCGGCGAGCGCATCCGGCGGCTGGTAGACGAGTATCACCCCAGGGTCGTGGTCCTCGACCTGAGCGGCGTCTTCGATCTGGAGTATTCCGCGCTCCTCGCGTTCACCGAGGCGGAGCAGCGGCTCAGGGAGAACGGCGTCATCGGCTGGCTGGCCGGCCTGAGCCCGGGGGTGCTGGAGGTGGTGCAGCGCTCTGAGCTGGCGAAGACGCTCGGGCGCGAGCGGATGCACTTCAATCTGGAGATCGCGGTCCGCGAGTACCTGCGCTCGCTCGAGGCCGAAGGGTCGGACAAGGCGGGCGCCGGCCGGCTCGCCCAGGGGTCAGCCCGAGCCCCCGGAGGGGGAGGGGGTGCCTGACCCCATGGCAGCGGCCCCCGCCGCCCGCAGGCGCCGCCGAGCGGCGGCCGCCATTGTCGCGCTGGCGCTGGCGGGGACGGTCGTGTGGCTCACGGTCACCGCGGGCAATCCCTTCCCGCCCCGCACCATCACCATGGCCACCGGGCCGCCGGGGAGCGCCTTCAGCGAGTTCGGCGCGCGCTATCGGGAGGTCCTGCGCCGGTCAGGGGTCGACGTCCGTCTGGTCCAGACCCACGGCGGGGTGGAGAATCTCGAGCGCCTCCGGGACGCGCGCTCGGGCATCGATGTGGCCTTCGCCGAGAGCGGGCTCACCAGCCCGGACCGGTCACCGGACCTGGTGTCGCTCGGCGCGATCTCGGTCGCACCGCTCTGGCTCTTCTTCCGGAGCGGGATTCAGGTCGGCGCCGCCGGGGCGCTGGCCGGGAAACGGCTTTCGATCGAGCCCGAAGGGAGCGCCACCCGCCCGCTCGCCCTCCGGCTGCTCGCGCTCAACGGGGTGAAGGGCTCGACTCTCCGGCTCCTCGGCCTTCCGCCGGACCGAGCGGCCGACGCCCTGCTGCGAGGAGAGCTCGACGGGGTCGCGATGCTGACCTCGCTCCGGTCGCCCGTCGTGCGGAAGCTGCTGATGGCCGACGGAGTCGTGCTCCTGGGCTATCCCCGCGCCGATGCCTACGTCGCCCTCTTCCCCAGCCTCACCAAGGTCGTGCTCCCTGCCGGCGTGGCCGACCTGGCGCGAAACATCCCGCCGCAGGACGTCCCCCTGCTCGCGGTCGAGGCCAGTCTGGTGGCGCGCCGGGACCTCCATCCCGCGCTGCACTACCTCCTGCTCCAGGCCGCGTCCGAGGTCCACGGTGGCCCCGAGATCTTCCACCGAGCCGGGCGCTATCCGGCGGCCGAGGGGGTGGACCTGCCGCTCAGCGAGCAGGCCAGGCAGTTCTACCGGTCGGGGCTGCCCTTCGCCTATCGGACGCTGCCGCTGTGGCTGGCCGGCATGACCGAGCGGTTCCTGATCCTGCTGATCCCGCTGGTGGTGGTGATGTTCCCGCTGCTGCGGCTGGTGCCCGGCCTGTATGGCTACGTCGTGGAGCATCGGATCTACAGCCTGTACGGGCAGCTGAGGATGCTGGAGGGGGAGCTGGAGGAGGCGGGGCGTGGTCCGGAGCTCGAGCACGTCGGCGTGGCGCTGGAGGACCTGAGCCGACGGGCGAGCCACCTGTCGGTACCGCTGATGTTCACCCAGCGGCTCTTCATCCTGAAGAGCCACATCGCGCTGGCCCAGGCAGAGGTGGAGAAGCGCCGCCGGGCGGGGCCGGCCGGAGCACCCGCCTCCCCGCCCGAGCAGCGACGCGAGGTCAGTTGGCCCGCACTGCCTCGAGCGCAATCGTGACCTGTACGGTGTCGCCGATCATCTTGGTACCGGCCACGGTCTCGTTCCAGATGATGTCGAAGTCTCGCCGATCCACAGCGCCCGTGGCCTCGAAAGCGATCCTCTCGTGCCCCTCGGCGTCCTTCGCGAGGCCTCGGTATTGCCCGGTCAGCGCGACGGGCTTCGAATGTCCCTTGATCGTGAGGATGCCGTTCACGGTCAGCGCGCTGTCGGTCACCACGAACCCGGTTCCTTCGAACTTCATGGTGGGATAACGCGTGACCGCGAAGAATCGATCCGACCGGAGATCGGCATCCCGATAGGCGTTCCCAGTATTTAGGCTCGCCGTCTGAACCTTGACCGTCACCGTTCCGCTCCGCCAGTCGCCCGCCGGGGTGGCCAGGACGGCGTAGTACCGCTCGAATGTCCCCCGCACCTGGCCGACCAGGTGTCGGACCCCAAACCCGACCTGCGAGTGCGCCATATCAACTACCCACTTGGTCTCCGCGCCCTGGGCGGCGAGCGGGGCATGCGATGCGTCCTGGGCGGTCACGCGTGGGGCCGCTGCCGTCAGGAGAGCGACCAGGCTCCCGGCAGTCATGGCGGCAATACGACTCTTCATGATTCCTCCCGGATGTACGGCAAGCCTAGCACGCCAATCCTGAAGAAATCGTGAACGGCCCATGCGGGAATGGTCATACAGAACGGGCCCGCCGGTCAGAGCCTACCGGCGGGCCCGCGTCTCTGCCTGAGCAGCGTCGCTCAGTACCGCGCTTCGACGTACTTGTAGGGGTGGTCCGGCTCCTTGTAGCCGCCCGGCTTCTGCCGCTCCGGGAGCTTTACCTTCTCGCGGGGCGCTTCCTTGTAAGGAATCGCGTCCAGGATGTGGGCGATGATATTGAGGCGGGCTCGCCGCTTGTCGTCCGAGGGGACCACGATCCATGGCGCGTAGTCGGTATCGCTGGCCTTGAACATGTCGTCCCGGGCCCTGGAGTAGTCGTACCAGCGCCCGTAGGACAGGAGGTCCATGCCGGAGAGCTTCCAGATCTTGCGCCCGTCGTCGATACGTGATTCCAGGCGCTTGGTCTGCTCTTCCTGGCTCACCTCGAGCCAGAACTTGATGAGATGAACCCCGGAGTCCACGATGGCCTTCTCGACCAGCGGCACCGCCCGGAGGAACTTCTTCACGTCGGTTTCGGTGCAGAACCCCATCACCCGCTCGACCCCCGCCCGGTTGTACCAGCTCCGGTCGAAGATCACGATCTCGCCCGCGGCCGGAAGGTGGGGCAGGTAGCGCTGCACGTACATCTGGCTCTTCTCGCGCTCGGTCGGGGCCGGCAGGGCGATCACCCGGAACACCCGCGGGCTCACCCGCTCGGTGATCGCCTTGATGGCGCCCCCCTTCCCCGCCCCGTCACGCCCCTCGAAGACGATGGCGACCTTGAGGCCCTTGTGCTTGACCCATTCCTGGAGCTTGACCAGCTCCGAGTGGAGCCGCGCCAGCTCGGCGTCGTACTCCTTGCCCTTGAGCTTCTCCTTCGTGGCGACGCCGCCACCATTGTCGCTCTTGCGGCGCTTGCTGTCACCCATGGTCGGCCCCCTCTCGTAGAGCTTCAAGTATGGAGGCCGGGGGGACCGCCCATACTGCACTTTCGGCTAGGTCCCCGGACCGGACAACATGATACCTTTGAGGTACGGATATCCGCGTCCACCGGCAGTCGTACCTCCCCTCCAAAGGATGGGCAGGGACCATGGCTACCAAGACCACGAAAAAGAAGAAAAAGAAGAAGAAGTAGCACGGCCAGTGTTACCAGGCGCCCGGCACCGAGCCGGGCGCTTTTTGCTATCGGGAGCGCCGCGAGCCGTTCGCCGCGGCCCGCTCGTGCCTGGCCAGGGCACGCAGGCAAAGCGCGAGCAGTCCGGCACTCACCTCCCGCATGACCTGGCGCATCTCGGGATAGGGCGGGTGAAACGGGGTGGAGGCGCGGCTCCGGCCCCACTCGATGGTGTAGGCGATCAGCTTGCCCTTGCTGGGGTCGACGAAGTGCCGACTGTAGGCGTAGTCGTCCGACGAACCGGCCGTCGGGTAGAGACCCACCGACTGCTTGACCTGATACTTCCTGCCTCGCACCACCTCGATGGCCGCCGCCATGGTCCGGCCCATGCGGACGGCCTCCTCCGTGTCCGCCGCCGGCATGTACTCGCGGTACCCCTCGTCGTGGATGCGGCCACGCACCCCATCATAGGTCGCGTTTCGGAAGCTCATCCGAGGCTGCCGGTCCTGGTTGTCGTCGCTCCCCCAGCTGTGCAGGATCGTCTCCCCATAGCTGTGCAGATCCACGTAATACCCGATGTTGGGAAATCGGTCCAGCAGCCACATGACGTTGCGCGTCTCGGGCTCCGACGCGGCGCGCGGGCCGATGTAGGTCTCGTAGTCGCCGGGCTTGTGGGAGCTTTCGACCGTCTTGGGCGCGAAGTGGCGGTCGAAGCGCCAGAGGAACGGGAAATTCCGGTTCAGGTCCACACCGATCGAGCGGTGGTCCTTCCCCCGGGGCGCCGGCCGCCGGTTCTTCCGCCAGAACGGGTGGCGGGCCATGCTGAAGCGCCGGCCGTCGGGATTGACCTGGGGCAACAGCACGATGTCCATCGTCTCGACCAGCCGGCGCACCCGCGCCGGGGATACCACGTGCTTCCCGTGTCGAAATCCCTTGCCGTTCCGGTACGCCCTCAGGAGCCGGACGGCGAAGTAGATCAGGATGTCGGGACCGCCCCACTCGCGCCCGTGCACCCCCGCGATGAAACAGACCGCCGGCCGCCGCTTCCCGTTGCCCTGTCCGATCCGGACGGCATGAACCCGGCGCTTTTCCCAGGTCAGGTGGGGCAAGGGAATCCGCTCGAAGTACCCGGCGTGATTGGCCGCGCCGATCTCGATGGCCCGCTCGATCTCGTCGGCGGTGAGATAGCCCCCGCTCCAGACGACGTCCCCGTAGCGGCCGCTCTTGAGCCGCCGTTTGGCCGCCGCCTGCTCCTCCGCCTGCCGCTCCCGGTCGTGCGGCTCGACGTTCTCCAGGGGCGTGACGCCGTAGCCCTGCTTCCGTAGCCACGGGACCTTCTCCGAGTGGACGTAGGCGTCCACCGTGATGCCCCGCTTGGTCTCCTTGTAGCCGACGACGACGACGCGGAGCTTGGGACCGAGCGCGGTCAGGTGGCGTCGGTCGCGGCCGGTGATCGCAACGTGGAGGATGGGCATGATGGGCTCGCGGAACGGGAGAGAACGGACGCTCCATCTCACTTCGGTGGTTTGGCCGCTCGGTCGATCTGGGAGCGAGGCGAGCGAAAGCCCAGGGGGAGTACCCGGTCGTCTGCCATTATAGGAACCGGCCCCGGGAAGCCGACATTAGACCTTGGGATAGCCCGACCCAGGCCCCGGGGGCCATCACCGAAAACCATTACCCTACAGCCGCTTGACTTAGAGAACCAGCTTCTTGGCGAACAGGAGAACCTGCTTCAGCGGAATCAGCGCGAAGAGGAGCGGCACGAACGGCAGCAGGGCCGCGACGAGCAGCGGGATCAGTCCCCTGAGGTCGAACGGGACCAGCCGCATGTTTCGCACGTTCGCCGCCGGCCTGAAGCCTGGCGTACGGACCGGCGTCAAACGGATCGGAGGCCAAGATCGGTGCGCTCGTCACGGAGACATGCCCCCTGGCGCGCCTTCGGCCAACCCCGCTGGATAGGTGGAACCGGACGAGAAGCGCCTGAACCAGACGCTATGTTGCCTCCTGGGACCTGGGTGCCAAATGGACTTTGGTTCAGGGGCCGACTTCCGGGCACGGGATCCGGGCCGCCATCGTTCCACCAAAGTGCAGTGTCGCGCTCCCGCCCCGGTCCCTATCGTTGAGCCGCAAAGGGATCAGGAGGCACCATGCGGAGAACGATCCTGCTCGGGCTGCTGCTCGCTGCGGCAGCTTGCGGCAGAGACAGACGAGAATCCCAGGAAGTCGCCCTGGGCGACACACTCTCCCTCAAGGTCGACACCACCCCGGAAGACTCGGCGACGACTCCATCCGCCGAGGAGGCGGCTGCCGCATCCGCCACGGTCGGCAAGCTCGGTCTCTCGGTCTATCCGGCCAAAGGGCAGACCAAGGACCAGACGGTCCGGGACGAGCTGGCCCGAACCGATTGGGCAAAGCAGCAGACCGGCATCGACCCGATGACCGTGGCAGCCAACAGCGACTCGGCGGCTGCGGCCGGCAAGCAGGCCGTGGATTCGGCGGCCGGTCATGCGGGCGTCCGGGGAGCGGCTCGTGGAGCGGCGGCCGGCGCCGTGGTCGGAGCGATCGCCGGGGATGCGGGCACCGGGGCTGCCGTCGGCGCAGCTGGCGGGGCCGTGGCCGGTCGGCATAAGAAGAAGGCCGCCGAGAAGGAGGCGGCACAGCAGGGCGCGGCGGCGGCGGAGGCGCAGGCTGCCGGCACCCTCGCGACCTTGAGCAAGGCGATGTCGTCCTGCCTGCAGGGGAAGGGCTACACCGTCAATTGAGCCCGTGGAGGGAGCGGGTAGTCACGCCGTCGATCTTGTGAGGTCGTGCCGTGCAGATCCACACCGGTGAGTGGGACGGGCTCACTTTCCAGTACCGCAACCAACCCGAATTCGACCTCCTCGCCCACGAGATCTTCGAGGGCGGGGAGTACGAGTTCCCCTGCGACACCGACGCCCCCACCATCCTCGACTGCGGCAGCCACATCGGCCTCTCCGTCGCCTGGTTCAAGCGACGGTTCCCCCGGGCCCGCGTCACCGCCTTCGAGCCCGATCCCCAGAATTTCGAGCTCCTCCAGGCCAACGTCGCCGCCAACGGCTTCGGGGACGTCGAGCTGTTGAACGTGGCCCTCTCCTCCGAGCGCGGCACCGCCCGCTTCTACGGCCAGTTCAAGGCCGACGAACC
>Ga0310810_10003508_pt1 | contig 17116 bp, 18 predicted proteins | sample NCmetagenome_FD_207641 | JGI IMG/M metagenome (GOLD analysis project Ga0310810, IMG submission 207641) | Soil microbial communities from experimental microcosm in Duke University, North Carolina, United States - NC | ecosystem: Engineered > Artificial ecosystem > Soil microcosm > Unclassified ... | reverse complement strand
TCCAGCCAAGTTTTTGGTAAGTAATTCAGCAGGTTCTGTCTCACCGCACGATTGCAATGCTGTTGGCAGGCTCGTTGCGTGTGCGGTTCTAGGGAAGCGTATGGGATATCGACCGGGGCAAGGGCGATGGGTCTGGCGCGCGGCCGCGCTGATGGTAGCGGTGTTGACCCTGGGCATCGGGTTTTGCCTGTTCGACGGCGTGCAAGGCGCCACCCATCACCAGGGAATGAGCCCGGACCTGTCCCAGGATCTCTGCTGCGGGCTACTCGTCTCCGGGGTCGCCCTGACCCTGCTGGCGCTCGGGCCGACGAGCTCCATGGCCGTCGAGTCGCCCCCAGCCGTGTACGTGACGTCACTCCGTGGCATAGACCCCCCTCCGAAGCGGCTCGCCCTCTCCTGATCGCTCGGTCTCGTCGTAGCTAGCGCGGCGTCCCGCCGAGGGTCGTCCGCGCCCGAGAAACCCGATCTGCTGGCGCTCACCGTCTGGGCGGCGCCAGGGGGGTGCCATGTCGTCCACGTCGGACCGTCCCAAGGGCGGCGGCAACATCAGCCGCTGGTCCATCGAGCATCCGTACATCGTCATCGCCTTCTACCTGGGCGTGGCGCTGCTGTCGGTGCTTGTCATCTTCTTCCAGATGCCGCGGCGGATGATGCCCTACGTCGAGAGCCCGATCGTGGGAGTGGTCTCCATGATGCCGGGGCTCTCGGCCGAGGAGATGGAAATCTATTTCTCCAAGCCCATCGAGGAGCGGATGGTGGACCTCAAGAACGTCCACTTCGTCCGCTCCACCTCGCAGGAGGGCTTTTCGATCGTCAGCATCGAGTTCTGGTACGGCACGGACATGAGGAAGGCGCTCTTCGACGTGCAGGCGCTCATGAACGTCGTCCAGGCGGATCTGCCGGTGACCGGCTCCAATCTGAAGCCCTCCTGGGTGCTGGCGATCGACCCGCTCAACATTCCGGTCCTGACGCTGGCCGTCACCGGGGAGGGATACGACCGGGTCTCGCTCCGCACGCTGGTGGAGAATGAGGTCGTCAATAGGCTGAAGACGGTCAAGGACGTCTACTCCGTGGTGCCCTTCGGTGGGCAGAAGCTCCAGATGCAGGTCGTGGTCGACCGAGACCGGCTGGCCGCCTACAAGATGACGCTCCTCGATCTCAAGAATGCTCTCGACATGCAGAACCTCTCGCGCCCGGCCGGGACCCTGACCTACCAGGAGCGCGAGGTGCTGGTCCGGAGCGACTTCCGCGCCCGCGGGCCCGAGGAGGTCGCCGGGTACCCGATCGCCAGCATGGAGGGGCGGACCGTCTACTTGCGTGACGTGGCGGAGGTCATGAACGCGCCGCGCGAGCAGCGGAGCCTCTACCGCTTGAACGGCAAGGAGGCGGTCGAGGTCTCGGTCATCCAGCAGCCGGACGCGAGCTCGGTGCGCGTGATCGACGGTGTCAAGGCGAAGCTGGCGGAGATCCGGCAGGACTTCCCGCGCCTCAAGTTCGACGTGGCCTATGACAACTCCACCTTCGTGGGCTTCCTCATGGACAACATGATCGAGGAGCTGGTGGTGGCGGTCCTGCTCACCGGCGTCGTGGTCCTGTTCTTCCTCGGCAACGTCCGGGGCACGCTCATCTCGGTCATCACCATCCCGGTCTCGCTCGGGATGGCCCTGCTGGCCATGGTGCCGCTGGGCATGACGCTGAACAGCTCGACGTTGATCGGCCTGCTCCTGTCGATCGGCCGCCTCGTGGACGATTCCATCATCGACATCCACTCGATCGAGCGGCACCTCCGGATGGGCAAGTCCCCCAAGGACGCCGCGATCGACGGGATCAGCGAGGTTCGCCTCGCGGTGCTGGCCATCACGTTCATGCTCTGCGTGGCGCTGCTGCCGCTCGCCTTCTCGGGGGGCATCGTGCAGTTCATGTTCGAGGGGATCGTATGGGCCATCATCTTGGCGCTGCTGTCCTCTGCCCTCGTGTCCTTCACCCTGACCGCTCTGCTGGCCGCGCATCTCTTCGCCCCCTACCGCGAGGAGGCGGAGGCGCGGCGGTCCTGGCTCCAGCGCCGGGCCCTCGACCCGGTGCAGCGGGGTCTCGAGGGCCTGGAGGCGCGGTATCGCGCCGGGCTCGGGTGGTCGATCCGGAACCGGTTCGTCGTCCTGGTCGGGGCCACAGCCGTGATCCTGGTCGGCGTGGCCCTCTACCCACGGATCGGCAGCGAGATGATGCCGCTGGCCGACGTGTCCCAGGCCTTCGTCCAGCTTGAGGCGACGCCGGGGACCTCGTTCGCGCGGACCTCGGAGATCGCGGCCCGGGTCGAGCAGCTACTGCTCAAGCAGCCGGAGGTCGTCAAGGTGTCGTCGGAGGTGGGGTTCGAGCCCGCGGGCACCTACTTCACCGGCTACAGCATGGGCTCGGTCAACTCGGCGTTCATGATGGTCACGCTGACGGACTCGTCCAGACGGTCCCGGGACATCTGGAAGGTCATCGACGGGGTCCGCGACGAGGCGACGCGGACGATCCCCGAGATCCGCCGTTTGGCGATCAAGGAGATGGGCGCCGACGTGATGGCCTCGAGCGCGGCTCCGATCCAGGTGATCTTCTTCGGTCCGGATCTGGAGCGGCTGTCCGGGATGGGAGAGCAGGCGCGGCAGCTCGCCGAGGAGATCCCCGGCTTCTATCAGGTGACCACGTCCTGGGTCCAGTCACTGCCCCAACTCCAGGTCATGGTGGATCGGACCCGGGCCCAGGAGATCGGGCTGACGGTGGGCGAGGTGGCCGACCAGGCCTACTACGCGCTGAAGGGGGGTCTCACCAACGAGTTCTACCGGCTCGACAACCAGAGGCAGTTCACGATCCTGATCCGATATCGGGACGACCAGCGCCGGGATCAGGCGGATCTCGAGCAAGTCAAGATTGTCGGCAAGAAGGGCGAGGTCGTCCCGCTCACCTCAGTCGCGCGGATCGAGGAGCGCCGGGGGCCCACGCTCATCGAGCACGACAACTTCCGACGCGTGATCTCGGTCCTCGGCTACTACCGCAAGGGCGGGCCGCCGAGCATGGAGCTATCCATGGACCTGCTGATGGCGGCACACGGACGGATCAGCTTCCCGCCCGGCTATGGGGTCGAGCTGCGCGGGGACATGACGCAGATGGAGGAGTCCTTCCAGCGGCTCCTGCGCGGGCTCTACCTGGCCGTGATCTTCATGTTCCTCCTGCTCGTGGCCCAGTTCCGGAGCCTCATCGAGCCCTTCAACATGATCTTCTCGCTCTCGCTGATGGTCACCGGAGTTTTCGGAGGGCTGCTCCTGGCCGGCCAGACATTCTCGACGGTCTCGATCCTCGCCGTCGTGATCCTGACCGGCATGATGATGACCGTGGCCGTCCTCATGATCGATCTCGTGCTGCGGTTGCGAGGGGAGGGAATGAACCGGGACGAGGCCATCCTGATGGCGGCGCCGATCAGGCTGCGCCCCATCGTGATGACCTCGTTGATCAGCATCGTGGTGCTGATCCCGGTGGCCTTCTTCCCGCGGACGGGCATCGACGCCTATGCGCCGCTGGCGACGGTCGTGATCGGCGGCCTCACGATGGGGACCGTGCTGGCTCTCTTTGTGGTTCCGGTCCTTCACACCTACGCGGACGATCTGGCGAAGCTCGTGCGGACGGGGATTAGCCGGTTGAGGACGCGCGGGCAGGAGCCGACGGCATGAGCCCGCAGGTCCGCTATCTGTCGACCACGGTAGCCCTGGTGGCCGTCGCAGTCGCCTTCATCCTCTGGCAGCGTCCGCTTGATCGGCCGACCCCCCGGCTCCCGGCTGCCTCAGCGGCGGCCGCGCGTATGACAGCCCCGCCGATGCCTCCCACGGCGCGGAGGATTCTGGATCAGGCTATGGCCCTCGGGCTGACGCACGGTCAGATAGCTCGGTTGCGGGAGCTTGACCGGGTCTGGACGAGCGAGGAGCGGGAGCTGCAGGCGGCCATCCGGGACGCGGAGCTGGAGCTCTCGGCCTTCATGAAGGAGGCACAGGCATCGAGAGGTGCCAGTGTGCAGCAGATTCAGCAGCGGTCGGTCGAGTTCAGCAGCCTTAGCGCAACGCTCAGAGAACGTCGCCGGCATCACTCGGAGGCAGCTCTCCAGGTTCTGGACGTATCGCAACGTCATCGGCTCGCCGGCATCGAACCCGGCGTAGCGGTCGGGAGAGATCCATGAAACTGACCACGACTGAACACGAGCCAGCACCGGGGCTCCGCGCGGAGTTGCCCAGCCGCAATGGATGGCGGCGCCGAATCAGCTTCGAGCGCGGCCGGTCGGGCGTCCTCAAGCTGCTGATGCTCTTGCTCCTGGTGGCGGCTGCTGCCTGGGCGGCCTACGCCAATCTGCGACCGAACCGGCCCGCCATGGACATGAGCATGCGGGTGACCTCGGGGAACACGCCGTTTCCGGTCGTGATAGCGCGAGTGGAACGCGCCCCGATCCGTGGGACCGTCGTCTACACCGGCAGCGTGGCGCCCTTCAACGAGGAGGACATCTACCCGCGCGTGCCGGGGCGCATCGTGGAGATTCCCGTCTACCCCGGCGACCCGGTGCGCCCCGGGCAGGTGCTGGCGCGCCTCGACAGCGTCGAGCTCTCCTCCAGGGTGCGGGAAGCGGAGGCCGGGGTGGCGGCGGCGCAGGCCAACCGGGCCCAGGCGGAGAAGGAGCTCGCCGCGATGGTCGCGGAAGCGGGCTATGCGCGGGCGGTGGCGGATCGCAGCGCCAGACTCTTCGCGGTTGGAGCCGTGTCGCGGCAAGATTTCGAGAGCGACTCCGCCGCGGCGGTTGCGGGTGAGGCGAAGGTGGAGGCCGCGCGAGCGCGGATCGAGGCGGCGACCTCCATGCAGGCGCAGAGTGCCGCCATGCTGCAGACCGCCACCGTCGTCCGCGACTACGTGACCATCGTCGCCTCATCTCCCGGCTACGTGGTCAAGCGGCTCGTCGCCCCGGGGGTTTTGGTCCAGCCCGGCATGGCCATCCTCAAGCTCGCCCAGATCGACCGGGTTCGCCTGCAGGCCAACGTCGGCGAGAAGGATGTGGCGTCGATCCGGGTGGGCTCGGCGGTCCAGGTGACGACGAGCGCAGCCGGTCAGCCTCCGTCGACTGTCAAGGTGACGTCGGTGTTCCCGTTCGTGGATCAGGGGCCGCGGACGGCGGTCGTCGAGGCGCTCGTGGACAATGCCGCGCGCCGGTTCCTGCCCGGTCAGTACGTGACGATGCAGTTCGTGACCGGAGAGCGTGCCGCCGCGGTGACGGTTCCGGTCGGGGCGGTCACGCGGATGGGAGGAAAGGCGACGGTGTGGGTCGTGAAGGATGGGCGCGCGGAGCCACGAGCCGTGGTGACCGGCTTTCAGAATCCTGAGCGGGTCGAGATCGCCCAGGGGCTCGCGGGTGACGAGGACGTGATCACGCGGGGGCACGAGGGACTGTACGCCGGCGCCCGTGTCAGCGATGCCTCGAGCCCGGGAGCGGCTCCGGCTCGGGCGCCGGACGGGACGCGGGACATGCCGGAAATGCCCGGCACGAAGGAGCAGACCGAAACACCCACTCAGCCCAAGGAGGGATCGCATGCGGGTCATTGATCTAGGGCTGGTTCGGCTGGCTTGCGTGATTGCTCTGGTCGTGCCCGCCCTCCCGGGTCTCGGCGCAGCCGCCGGCGCCCAATCCCTTCCGCGGATCGAGGGCGCCCTGACCATGGAGGAGGCGGTGGATCTCGCGCGGCAGAAGAGCCTCCGCGTGAAGGCGAGCGACGCCGACGCGCGCATGGCGGACTCGATGCGGCGGGAAGCCCTGGCGCCCTTCTGGCCCCAGTTCTCCGCCAACGGCTACGTGAACGAGCAGCGGATGGCGCCGAACGTGTACACGTCTGCGGGCAACACGATGGCCCGCAACTACCAGGTCTTCAACGCCGACCGCAACCGCGACGCGAACCTGACCGCGATGTACCCGCTCTTCTCGGGCGGGCGCGACTACTACGGGTACAAGGCGGCGGCGGCCCGGGCGGATGCGGCGCGGCAGATGCTCCGTGGCACCGAGGTGGACGTGGCGATGCAGATCCGGCTCGACTACATCGCCGCGCTACGGGAGACGGAGAACGTCCGGGTCACGGGTGAGCTGCTCCGGGAGGTGGAGGAGCGGCTCCGGATCAGCCGGGAGATGTTCGACGGCGGGCGTATTCCCCGGTACTACCTGCTGCGCGACGAGGCCGAGCTGGCCAACGTAGTGCAGATGGATGCCATGGCGCGGAGCCGGGCGGACCTGTCCCTCGTATCGCTCAAGACCACGATGGGGGTGGATCTCTCGTCTCCAATCACGCTGGCCGACCACCTCGAACTCACGCCGACGACGCTGTCGATCGGGGAGGGGATCCGGCAGGCGAGCGAGGGTCACCCGGACCTCAAGGTGGCGGCCAAGCAGCGGGAGGCCGCCCAGGCCGATGTGCGCGCGGCCTACGGTAACTACTTCCCGCAGGTGTCGGTGGGCTACATGTACGACTGGGCCTTCATGAAGAACCGGGCCTGGGAGTCGCAGGCCGAGGGCGTCCGCTCGCGCGCCGACAGCGCCGAAGGGTACTCGGTGGGCGTGGTGGTGACATTGCCCCTCTTCGACGGCTTCTCGAGAGAGAACGCCCTCAAGACGGCCAAGGCGAAGCTGGAGAAGGCCGTCCAGTCCGAGGGCCTCGTCCGGCAGCAGATCACTAAGGAGGTCAACCAGGCCGCTCTCATGCTCGGGGCGGCCGAGAAGGGCGTCGAAGCGAGCCGGAAGGGCCTCGAGCAGGCCGATGAGGAATTCCGCATCGTCAAGGAGCGATTCGCCGCCGGGCGCGGTATCCAGGTGGAGATCCTGGACGCGCAGGTCAGCCTCACCCGGGCCCGGTTCAACGCGGTCGCCGCGCTCGCGGACTACAGCAGCGCCCTGGCCATGTGGCTCAGGGCGACGGGCCGGGTCCGCTGACCCGGTAGCCATCAACCAGGAGGAGGCAACGGTGAGACACATCGTGGGCGTGCTGGTGGTCATGGTCACGTTCGCGCTGGGGGTCGACGGCGCTTGGGCGGAGGCCAAGGTGACCGTGACCAGGGAGGAGAACAAGCCGCAGACGGTGGAGATCCAGTCGGGCGAAGAGGTGCGGTTCATCAACGCGTCGGGTAGCACCGCGCACGTATGGTTCGCCGGGAATGACGCCATCCGGTTCTACGTCGGGAGAGCCGGGTCCACTGTCAAGTTCGAGAAGCCCGGCACGTACGAGTACACGGTGCATGTGACAGGCAGCAAGGTTCATTCCCATACGGGCACGGTCGTCGTGAAGTGAGAGAGAGGCGATGATGCCGTACAAGGGTATGACTGACGAGCCCGGGCCAGACGTGATGGAGCGAGCGACTGGGTGGCTGAGCGACCGAGAGGTGATCGTCGAATAGGAGGTGCAGCGATGAGTGGGGAACCGCCGGAAGGACGTGTGTGGTTCCGGTCGCGATCGGGCCTCGTGCTGCTGGCCTTTCTCGGAATCGCGGGGTTCTTCCTGGTAACCGAGCATACGGCCCACGTGCTCGGCGTGCTTCCGTATCTGCTCTTCCTCGCGTGCCCGCTTCTTCACTTCCTGCATGGTGGGCGTGGCGGCGGGCATGGCGGACACGGTGGACACGGCCCGCATGGCGATGATGGCCGTGGACGACGTGAGGGACGGGAGTGATGAGTGCGCGTGCGCCTGCCTACGGTCTATGGTCGCTCGTCGTGATCAACACCGCCGTCTTTGTCATCTTCGCCTTCAGCTTCACACACCCGCGCACGGCACGCGACTGGCGCTCGTTCGGCGGCTTTACGGCCTTTTTGGTCGCGCTCTTCACCGAGATGTATGGCTTTCCGCTCACGATCTACCTCCTCTCGGGGTGGCTCCAGCGGCGCGATCCGGGGCTCGACCTCCTGTCTCATGACACCGGCCATCTCTGGGAGACGCTGCTGGGGTGGCGTGGAGACCCGCACCTCAATCCCGTTCATCTGTTGAGCGGCGGCTTCATCGGCGGCGGCTTCATCCTTCTGGCTTCGGCCTGGCGCGTGCTTTTCGCCGCTCAGCAGGCCCGTCGGCTTGCTACCGCTGGCCCGTATTCTTACGTGCGCCATCCCCAGTACGACGGGTTCATCCTCATCATGCTGGGGTTCCTGCTCCAGTGGCCGACGCTGCTGACCGTGGTGATGTTCCCCATCTTGGTCTGGATGTACGTGCGCCTGGCCCGGCAGGAGGAGCGTGAAGTGCGGGCCGAGTTCGGCGAAGCTTATGCGCGCTATGCGGCGGCCACGCCGGCGTTTGTTCCCCGCCTGCGTAGGACCACGCAGCGACAGCGCGCCTGAGACCGGCCGATGGCCTCGCGATCGCCTCTCTGGCCAGGGCGGCCTTACCCGCTGGGCGCGACGTGGGATGGCGCCGGCGTGAACGTCGCGCTGTTCAGCGAGCATGCCACCGCTGTCGAGCTCTGTCTCTTCGACGGGCCGAATACCAGCCAAGCGCTGGAGCAGGTTGTCCTCCGCGAGCGGACCGATCTCGTCTGGCATGGGTACGTCCCGGATCTGCGGCCCGGTCAGCTCTACGGCTACCGGGTCCACGGGCCTTACGCTCCAGACCGGGGTCTCCGCTTCAATCCAGCCAAGCTGCTCATCGACCCCTATGCCAGGGCCCTCGCTGGGGAGCTGCAGTGGAGGGGTGAAGTCTTTGGCTACCGGGTGGAAGACCCGTCGGGAGACCTCTCACGCGACGAACGAGACTCGGCCGCCTTCGTGCCGCGCAGTGTGGTGGTCGACCCGGTTTTCGATTGGGAGGGAGACCAGCCTCCCCGAACGCCCTGGCACCGCTCGATCGTGTACGAGATGCACGTCAAGGGTTTCACCGCCCGACACCCCGGCGTCCCGGAGAAGCTGCGGGGCACCTATGCCGGGCTGGCCACTCCGGCGGCGCTCGATCACCTCACCGAGCTCGGGATCACGGCGGTCGAGCTCCTCCCGGTCCATCACCATGTGGACGAGCACGCGCTCGTACAGCGAAGGCTCCGCGACTACTGGGGCTACAATCCCATCGCGTTCTTCGCGCCCCACGCCGCTTATGCCGCGGACGCCCATCCGGGCGGCCAGGTGCGGGAGTTCAAGGCGATGGTCAAGGCCCTCCACCGGGCCGGCCTCGAGGTCATCCTGGATGTCGTCTACAACCATACGGCGGAAGGGGACCACCTCGGGCCGACTCTCAGCTTTCGCGGAACCGACAACGCGGCCTACTACCGGCTGGTTCCCGGCCAGCCGCGCTACTACCAGGACTTCACCGGATGCGGCAACACCCTCGATCTGCGGCAGCCCCGCGCCCTCCAGCTCCTGATGGACAGCCTGCGCTACTGGGTGCTGGACATGCACGTGGACGGGTTCCGCTTCGACCTCGCGCCGAGCCTGGGGCGGGAGGGGGGTGCCATGGAGCGCGGGGCCTGCTTCTTCGACGTGATCCGTCAGGACCCCGTGATCTCCCAGATCAAGCTGATCGCCGAGCCCTGGGACGTGGGTCCGGGCGGCTACCAGCTCGGCAACTTTCCGGTGGGCTGGGCCGAGTGGAACGGGCGGTACCGCGATGCGATCCGGCGGTACTGGCGCGGGGACCCCGGTCTGGTGGCCGACCTGGCCTATCGGCTCACCGGCTCGAGCGACCTCTACCAGGACGATGGCCGCCGGCCCTACGCCAGCGTGAACTTCGTGACCGCTCACGATGGGTTCACCTTGGCTGATCTCGTCAGCTACGGGGGCAAGCACAACGAAGCGAACGGGGAAGGAAACCGTGACGGCTCCGATGACAATCTCTCCTGGAACGGTGGCATGGAGGGGCCAACGGAGGATCGTGCGATCCTCACCCTCCGCGAACGGCGGATGCGGACGTTCCTCGCGACCCTGTTCATCTCACAGGGCGTTCCCATGCTCTGTGGCGGGGACGAGATGGGCCGGACCCAGCAGGGGAACAACAATGCCTACTGCCAGGACAACGAGACTTCCTGGGTCGACTGGAACCTGGACGACGCGGACCAGCGGCTGCTCAGCTTCACGCGCAAGCTGATCCAGTTCCGGAAGGCCCACGCCGAGCTGCAGCGCCGCAAGTTCTTCCAAGGGCGGCCCCTCTGCTCGGCCGACATGAAGGACCTGACCTGGCACCGCCCGGATGGCGGAGAGATGGTGGAGGCCGAGTGGCGGCAGGCCACACTGCGCGCTTTCGGCTTTCGGCTGTGCGGAGACGCGATGGACGATGTCAACGAGCGCGGTGAGCCGATCACTGACGACACCCTACTCGTGCTACTGAATGCCGGGCCAGAGTCCGTGGGCTTCGTGTTGCCTACCCCGCATCCCGGTGTCGCGTGGGAAGTAATGGTCGACACGGACGACTCGGCACTGCCGGAGCCGTCGCCACACCTTGCCGATGGCAGCCGTGTGGCGGTCGTAGGCCGGTCTCTCAAGGTGTTGCGGGCCTGGAAGCCCTAGGTCGGAAGCCAAGGGAGGAATGACCATGGTCAATTCGACAGTATTGGCACATGCGGTAGCCACAGTCGTCGGCGTCGGCTACATACTCTGCCGGCTCATCGCCGCGGTTGCCCCTGGGTTTCTCTTCAACGTCGGACAAAGCTGGTTCCACACCGTGAATCTCGAACCACTGCGCACGACGGGTTCGATGTCCACGGGGATGTTTTTCCTCGGCCTGGTGACACTCGTCGTCGTATCGTGGGTTGCCGCGTTCGCCACCGCAGAACTGTACCGACGCTGGGCCGACTGATGTGGTTCACCAGGTGAGTGACGTGAACCTGACCATGAACGCACGCAGGAGGGACACCTCAATGAATGTCGACCGGTCACGACTCAGATTCATGGCGGAGGGGGCGGCGTTCGCGGTCACTCTCTCGATCGGGCGCCGCGTCGGCGCGCAGGCCGGGCCAAACGGGAAGATCACTGTCTACAAGGAGCCGACCTGAGGGTGCTGCACCCAGTGGGTGGGCCACCTACAGAGATCAGGATTCGCCGTGACGGTGGAGAACCGGGCCGACGTCCGGCCGATCAAGACTCAGTATCAGGTGCCGACCGATCTCCAGGCCTGTCATACGGCAGTGATCGAAGGATACGTGATCGAGGGCCACGTCCCTGCTGATCTGATCAGCCGGCTTCTCCGCGAGCGCCCGAAGGTTCTCGGCCTGGCCGTGCCCGGCATGCCGGCCGGCTCCCCTGGCATGGAGGCGCCGAGCTCACCCGCCGAACCTTACCGCGTCTTCATGTTCGATCGGGGGCGCACCGTGGGCGTCTTTGCAACCCGTTCGGGCGGTTGATCGGCAGCTGGCGGCTTGCACCGAGGTCCTTTGTCAGAGGGAGCCATGAGGAAGTTCAGTGTCAAGGGCCGGGTGACGGGTGAGCTGGTCACCCAGTTGATGAGGCTACTACGCGGCGTTTCAGCAGGAGGAGGATGAGATGGCGTTTCTTCGCACGATACCGCCTGTCGAGGCGCAGGGACCCGTGCGCGAGATGTACCAGCAGGTTGCGCGCCGATTCGGCTATGTCCCAAACTGGGCGCAAGCCTTCAGTCTGAGACCAGGCGTACGGGATGGCTGGGCCGCCCTGCTGACTTCCATCCAGCCCAACCTTCCCGCTCGGACCTACGAGCTCGCAACGCTTGCGGCCGCCCGGGCGCTTCGAAGCTCGTACTGCTCTTTGGCCCACGGGAGTGTGCTTGCGGACCAGGTGTTCGATGCGGCGACAGTCACCGCGATCATGAAAGACGCGCCCGAGGCCTCTGTCGAGCCCGGCGAGCGCGCCATGATGGCGTTTGTCGAGAAGGTGGTCCTGAACGCGGACCGCGTCAGCCGCGCGGACATCGACGTGCTCAGGTCTCACGGTTACCAGGACGAGGAAATCTTCGATGTGGCCGCTGCCGCAGCGGCCCGCTGCTTCTTCAGCAAGCTCCTTGACGCCTTGGGGGTACAGGCAGACTCGACCTTCAACGATCTCGACCCGACTCTGCGGGAGGCTCTAACGGTAGGGCGGCCGATTGCCGATCGGCGAGAATGAGCTCTCGGCTGGCTCGGATGGCTGCCGCGCCGCGCCGATCCATTGGGGGCAGTCATGACAAGTCAACGAGCAGAGTGGCAAGCAAGGAGGCCGTGCAACATGGGCGCTGAGAAGATCGACCGTCGTCTTGATCTCTGCGGCAAAGTCTGTCCGGGTCCGACGTTTGATACGCGCATGACCTTGAACGAAATGGCTGCCGGGGACCGGCTGGAGGTCACGACAGATTACTATCCTGCCAAACAGACGATCCCGATGCTGATGCGGGAGCTCGGCTACCCCTGTGAGCTGATCGACGGAGACAAGCCGGTGTTCCGATTCATCATCCAGAAGATCTAGCGAAACGGAAGGAGGTGGAACTGAAGGGCGGGGTGGCTCGAGGCTTACGCAGTAGTGCGCGAAGGTAACGGAGGGAGCAAGATGGCCAAGATACTGGCGCTCGCAACGCACGCGACCGATGATCCGACCAAGTGCACCTTGGCGTTCATTACCGCGGTGGGGGCTTTAGGTGCCGGCAAGGAGGTTACGATCGGCCTCGTCGGCGAAGGTGTCTATGTGGCGAAGGAGACAATCGCGAAGACGGTTCATGGTGTCGGCTTTCCACCCCTTCCCGAGCTGATCGAGAAGGTGGTCAAAGGACACGTCCCGGTCTTTGTCTGAGGCGCTTGCTCGGTCGCCCGTGGGGTGACGGAAGCGGACCTCAAGAGCCTGAACGCCTCATTCATGGATCCGATGAAGCTGGCTGGCTTGATCTCTGAATCGAGCGCCGTCAGCTTCTGACGCGGTGGACCAGCGCTAAGAGCCAATCTGCGGGGCGGCCCGCCGACCTTGGGCCGCCCCGCCCGCGTGCGCGAGCGGCTCTCTACGCAAGAGCTCGTGACTCGGGCCACGATGTATGGCCGGCCAACGTACAATGAATGGGCGAGCGCAGGGAACGCTCGAGGGAGAGGAGCGCTTCCGTGAAGGACCCGGTCTGCGGAATGGACGTGACGCCGGACCATGCGGCTGGCGGTAGCGCCGCGCATTCCGGCACCACCTACTGGTTCTGTAGCCCTGGCTGCCGAGAGAAGTTCGTCGCCGACCCGACGCGCTACCTGGGCCCCCCGAGCACGCGCGCGTCCGACACGCGCACCTACACGTGTCCGATGCACCCGGAGGTGCGCGAGATCGGTCCGGGCAGCTGCCCGAAATGCGGGATGGCGCTCGAGCCGGTGGCGGCAACTGCCGCCGAGGAGGGCCCGAGCCCCGAGCTGGTCGACATGACGCGCCGCTTCTGGGTGAGCGTGGCGCTCACGCTGCCGGTGTTCGCGCTGGCGACCGCGGAGATGGCCGCACCCGAGCTGGCCGCGTCGCTCCACCCGGCCGCGCGGCTATGGACGCAGCTGCTCCTGTCGGCGCCGGTCGTGCTGTGGGGCGGGTGGCCCTTCTTCGTGCGAGGCTGGCAGTCGATCGTCACGCGCAGCCTGAACATGTTCACGCTGATCGCGCTCGGTACCGGGACGGCGTTCGCCTACAGCGTCTTCGCCGCGCTCTTCCCCGACGCGCTCCCGCACGGCATGCGTCACGGCGGTCTGCCGCCCGTGTATTTCGAGGCCGCGGCGGTGATCACCACGCTGGTCCTCCTCGGGCAGGTGCTCGAGCTGCGGGCGCGGAGCGCGACGTCGGGAGCGATCCGCGCGCTCCTCGGTCTGGCCCCGAAGACGGCCCGGCGTTTTTGGGAGGATGGGAGCGAGGAGGACGTGCCGCTGGATCTGGTGCAACCGGGCGACCGGCTCCGCGTACGCCCGGGGGAGCGAGTGCCCGTCGATGGGGTGGTACTCGAAGGGGCCAGTGCGGTGGACGAGTCGATGGTGACGGGAGAGCCGATACCCGTCGAGAAGCTGCCCGGGGCCCGCGTGACCGGCGGCACCGTGAACGGGACCGGAGGCTTCGTCATGCGCGCCGAGCGAGTGGGTGCCGATACGTTGCTCGCGCAGATCGTCCGCATGGTCGCCGAGGCCCAGCGGAGCCGTGCGCCCATCCAGCGCCTGGCCGATCTGGTGTCGGCGTGGTTCGTGCCGGCGGTCGTGGTGGTGGCGGTGGTGACCGCCATCGGGTGGGGCCTCTACGGGCCCGAGCCGCGGCTCGGCTATGCGCTGGTGAACGCGGTCGCGGTGCTGATCATCGCGTGCCCCTGCGCCCTGGGACTGGCCACGCCCATGTCGATCATGGTGGGGACCGGACGCGGCGCGCAGGCCGGCGTGCTGATCAGGAACGCGGAGGCGCTGGAGGCGCTGGAGAAGGTGGACACGCTGGTCGTCGACAAGACGGGCACCCTGACCGAGGGGAAACCACGCCTGGTCTCCGTGGTCGCGGCGGCCGAAGCCACGGAGGAGGAGGTGGTGGCCCTCGCCGCCGGCCTCGAGCGCGGCAGCGAGCACCCGCTGGCGGCGGCGATCCTGGCGGGAGCGGTCGAAAGGAACGTGGCCCCCGCCGACCTGGGCGAGTTCCGCTCGGTGACCGGGCGCGGGGTGACCGGGATGGCGGGTGGGCGGCGGGTGGCGGCGGGCAACGCCCGCCTGATGGAGGAGCTCGGCGTCGAGCCCGGCCCGCTCGCGGGTCGGGCCGAGGCGCTGCGAGCCGAAGGCCAGACGGTCATGTTCCTGGTCGCGGGCGACGCGGTCGCGGGAATCCTGGGGGTGGCGGATCCCATCAAGCCGAGCACGACGGAGGCGATCCGCCTCCTGCAGGGGGAAGGCCTGCGCGTCATCATGTTGACCGGCGACAGCCGCGTCACCGCCCAGGCGGTCGCGCGCGTCCTCCATCTCGACGACGTCGTCGCGGAAGTGCTGCCGGAGCAGAAGGTCGAGGCGGTGCGTCGCCTGCACGCGGAGGGCCGGGTGGTGGCCATGGCCGGCGACGGTGTCAACGACGCGCCCGCGCTGGCCCAGGCCGACGTGGGCATTGCCATGGGCACCGGTACGGACGTCGCGATGGAGAGCGCCGGGGTGACCCTCGTCAAGGGGGACCTGCGTGGCATCGTGCGTGCCCGGCGCTTGTCGCGCGCGACCATGCGCAACATCCGCGAGAATCTGGTGTGGGCCTTCATCTACAACGTGCTGGGGGTGCCCGTCGCGGCGGGAATCCTCTACCCGGTCTTCGGCCTGCTGCTCAGTCCCATGATCGCCAGCGCGGCGATGAGCCTCAGCTCCGTCTCGGTGATCGCCAACGCGCTGCGGCTGCGGCGAGTCGAGCTGTAGCTACCCGAGGACGTCGACCTTGAAGCGCTCGAGCGTCCTCACGTGCTCCTCGGGGCTCGGCAGGCCGCGCCCCATGGTGTTGACGCACAGGTGGGTGATGCCGCGCATCGCGCGCCACGCGGCCATCTCCTTCGCCCACGCCTCCGGGGGAAGGTGAGCCAGGGCCACGCGTCCTTCGATCCCGAACGTCCCGGGATCGCGACCCGCTTCCCGCACGAGGCCGTGCAGACGGTCCACGGTCTGCTGGGCCGCGGGGCCGGGGTGGAACGTCTGCAGCGTGATCCAGCCGTCGGCGAGGCGGGCGGCGCGGCGGAGGACCGCCTCGCTCTCGCCTCCCATCCAGACCGGAATCGGCCGCTGGACCGGCGGCGGGTTGATGCCGGCGTCGGGCACCCGGTGCCATCGCCCCTCATAGGTCACCAGCCCCCTGGTCCAGAGCAGGCGCATGACCTCGAGCTGTTCCTCGACCCGCTTGCCGCGATCGTGGATGTTCTCGCCGAGCGCCTCGAACTCCACTGGATTCCAGCCGACCCCGATGCCCAGGCGCAGCCGCCCACCCGAGAGGACGTCCACCTCGGCCGCCTGCTTGGCGACGAGCGTCGTCTGGCGCTGGGGCAGGATGAGCACGCCCGTGACCAGCTCGATGCGGCGCGTGACCGCGGCGCAGAACGCGAAGAGGGCGAAGGGCTCGTGGAAGGCGTGCTCGTACGTGTACGGGCTATCCCAGCCGCCGGGACGGTCCGGGTTGGCGCCGACCACGCTGTCGAAGGCGAGGATGTGCGTGTACCCCAGCGCCTCGACGGCCTGGGCATAGTCGCGGATCGCGGCCGGATCCGATCCGATCTCGGTCTGCGGGAACACGACACCGATCTTCATGGTTGCGCCCAGCGCCTTGGCGGGGCGGGGCGACGTTACACCACCGGGGAGGGACTCGGCTAGAGGGCTTCTGGCCGATGCCCGCCTACGCGGCGATCCGGTCGTTCGGCTTCGCGTGCCTCGCGTGAGGCCGATCGAGCGCGGGCCTGGCTCGGCGCGCGCCGCGGCTCAGCACGATGAGCCAGTAGCCGGCACCGCAAGCGATGAACAAGGGAATCAGGACCGCGAGCCACGCGATGCGAACGATGCGGGCGATCGAGACCAGCACCGCGCCGATGGCTATGACGAAGAGCGAGAGTGCTTCGAGCATCGAGTTGGCCCCCCTTGGCAATGAGCAAGCGCAAGGGTTGTGCCGGGCCGAAGCATCGAGAACACCGGGGGTTACGAGGCAGAGGCCTCGGTAAGTCTTACCGAAGCGGACTATTCTGCTTCCCTTCCGGGGAGCGCCGCTTTCCGTTTGACTCCTCCGGTTCGTGGGCTTGGCCTCCCTGAGATGCCATGCCCTCGGCGTCAGCACGAAGGCCTGCGTCCGCCACCGGCGAGCGTTGCGCGACCGGTCGGGACCCCTCCATGGCCGTTCAACGGCCGGCCGGCCGTCATGTCCCAGACCAACCCAAACGGGAGGGAATCATGAGGTCATTGACACGGTCCCTTGTGCTGCTGCTGGTGGGCGGCCTCGCCAACCTGGCCGTCGTCGTCGGGGCGTCGGCCCAGACGGTGGTGGGCGTCACCGCCACCGAGATCAAGATCGGCAACACCAACCCCTACAGCGGCAATGCGTCCGCCTACGGCACCATCGGCAAGACCCTCGCCGCCTACTTCAAGAAGGTCAACGACGAGGGCGGGGTCAACGGCCGCAAGATCAACTTCATCAGCTACGACGACGGGTACAGCCCGCCCAAGACCG
>Ga0310810_10003507_pt1 | contig 17116 bp, 14 predicted proteins | sample NCmetagenome_FD_207641 | JGI IMG/M metagenome (GOLD analysis project Ga0310810, IMG submission 207641) | Soil microbial communities from experimental microcosm in Duke University, North Carolina, United States - NC | ecosystem: Engineered > Artificial ecosystem > Soil microcosm > Unclassified ... | reverse complement strand
CGACGGGCGAGCCGGTCTGGACGAAGCCGGGTGCGTTCCAGTGCTTCGGCTCGGCCGGCGAGCAGGCTCCGTACCTCTGCCTGCTCAGCGGCACCGCGACACCGACGGCGGCGGGCGGATTGACCACGTCGAAGAACGCGACGCTGACGCTCGAGGGGCTCGATCCGAGGACCGGGCGGATCACGTGGCGGCGACCGGCGGGCGCGATCGCGGACGAGCTGCTCGGCAACGTGGCCGTCGACGGCGCGACCGGGCAAGTGGTCACCTCCTCCCGGGGCCGGAAGCTCGTCCTCGATCTCCGGTCGGGGACGACACGCGTTCCCGGCGCGCGCGAGGCATTCTGGTGTGCCCGCTTCAATCTCTTCAAGATCCGCCCCGCGAACGGTCTCTCGGCGGAGCGCGTGGGCTCGAGCCTGTACACGCCGTGCAACGCCGGCAAGCACACGGTCGCCACCGTTGCGCCGCCGTCGAGCGTCGCGGGCGCCACGGTCGGGAGGCTGTTCGTCTGGGCCTCGCCCGAGGGGCTCGAGGCCGTCGTGCGACGCTAGCCCGCTCGCTGCGGCAGGCCGATCCGGCCGGCGCGCCTACACATCGACCGCGGGCGACGTGCCGAGCGGAGCGCCGCTGCGGTCGAGTGCGACGACCGCCGCACGGCGGGTCTGCGACGCCGGCGTCAGCACCGTCTCGAACCCGGTTCGGCGGACGGTCGCGCCGCTCCGGAGATCCTGGGCGCCGGCACCCTCGAGAAGCTGCCACGACGCCGGCTCGGTCGCCCCGTTCCAGCTCGCGTACAGCACCCCTCCTCGAGCCGCCAGCGACGGGCGGCCGGCCGGACGGCCCACCCACGGAAAACGGAACGCGCGGTAGCTCTGACCTCCGTACGGGAGGCGCGCGTCGAAGGCGATCGCTCCGGCCGCGGTGAACTCCGTCAAGTACGGAGAGCCGCCCCAGCCGACGAAGACGTTGCCGCCCGCCAGCAGCTGCGCATTGCCGAGGAAATGCGACAGCACCGGGTCGGGTCGGTGGACGTAGGCGTGCTCGAGCGAAGCGCGCATCCGCTTCAGGTCGAGCGAGAGCAGCAGTGCGCGCGACTCGGGCTCCTCGGCCGGCGCCGCCGCGTTGTCGAAGACGCTCACGACGCCGTGTGCGTGCTCGCGTACGTCGTGCTGCCACTCGAAGCGCGCCCCCCGGCCGAGTGCGAAGTCGCTGCGCCTGCCGCCCAGACGCCAGATGATCCGGCCCGTGCGACGGTTCACCTTGTAGGCGGCCCAGGTATTCCGTGCAGAGATGATCAGGTTGCCGTCCGGCGCGACGTCGACCGAGTTGACGTGGAAGTAGTCGAAGCGCGGCCCGGGCGCGCTCTTGACCTGTGTCTCGTCGACCGCGACGTGCTCGAGGCTCCGCCACTCCCTGACCAGACGGCCGCTCGGAAGCGCGACCTCTTGGACGACGCCGCCGACCACCTGCCCGCGTCGACTTCCGCCGACGCTCCTCAGGTCCCACGTGACCGTCTCGTTGCTCGTCACGAGCGCGGTGCCGTCAGAGGTGAGCACGAGCTCGTGCAGGTCTGCGTGGCGTCCGCTCGCGGCCGAGAAGCGAAGGAGCTCGCGATACGACGAATCGACGACGACCCATTCGCCGTCCGCGAGGCCCTGCACCGTCTTCCCTTCCCACCACGTCAGCACCGGCTTCCCCCGGTACAGGCCGACTTTGAAGTCCGCCACGGCTTTGTGCGCCACGGGGTGGAACCAGACGAGCTCGCCCGCCTCGTCGACGATCATCGCGCCGCGGGCGCCCGGTCCGGACGACGGTGCAAGGAACACGAGCCCCCGCGCCGCGCCGTGCGCGGGTCGGACGACCGCGAGCGACGGCGGCGTCAGGTCGGGGCGCGAGACGAAGCGACGCACCTCCCCGCCCTCGGCCGCACCAAGGGTCGAGACCTGCCGCAGCCCGCGCACGACGCGCGCCGCGGGGCCGGCGACGACGAGGCCCGAGCTCGCGGCGATCAACACATCCCTGCGTGTGAATCGGTCCAGGCGGCGAAGCGTACGCCACCGAGACCGATTCGACCTCCGAGCGACCCCGACTAGGCTGGCGCGATGCCGTCGTTCCTCGACCGCCTGGCGGAGCGCACCGTCCTGCTCGCCGACGGCGCGACCGGGACGAACTACCAGAACATGGGGATCGAGCCCGGCCTCGCACCCGAGGAGTGGATCTTCGACGCCCCCGACCGCGTGCAGGAGCTGCACCGACGCTTCGTCGAAGCGGGATCCGATCTCGTGCTGACGTGCACCTTCGGCGCGACGACGCCGCGGCTCGCCGACGGGCCGCTCGCCGGTCGCACGAGCGAGGTGAACGCCCGCGCAGCCGAGCTCGCGCGAGAAGCTGCCGGCGGCGACCGGCTCGTCGCAGGCTCGCTCGGGCCGACCGGCCTGCTCGTCGAGCCGTACGGGGTGCTGACCCGCGAGACCGCGGTCGGCGCGTACGCCGAGCAGGCCCGCGCTCTAGCCGACGGCGGCGTCGACCTGCTCGTGCTCGAGACGTTCTTCGCACTCGAGGAGGCGCTGTGGGCGATCGAGGGCGTCCAGAAGACGACCGACCTGCCGCTCGTCGCGTCGTTCAGCTTCGACCAGGGCACGCACACGATGATGGGCGTCAGCCCCACCGAGGTCGTCGCGGCGGTCGAGCCGCTCGGCGTAGCCGCGCTCGGGGCGAACTGCGGCCGCTCGCTCGACGACACCGACGCGATCGTGGGCGAGCTTCTCGCGGCGGCGCCCACCACGCCGCTCTGGGTGAAGCCGAACGCAGGCGTCCCGCACATCGAGGGCGACACGGTCGTCTACGACGCCGGGCCGGATCAGCTCGCCGCGCACGTGCGCGGCTACGTCGACCGCGGCGTCCGCATCGTCGGAGGCTGCTGCGGCTCGACGCCGGAGCACGTCGCCGCGATCGCCCGCGCGCTCGGCCGCTAGCACGCTTTACGCCGATTTTACGGACCGCGAACGCAGGCCGGGCACGGCCCGGTGAGTCTCCCGTCAGCAGACATCCGATCGGGAGGACCGCATGAAGCGCAGGTTCATCTTGGCGGCCGCCGCGCTCGTCGCGCTCGTGGCGGCCGGTATCGCCGTCGCAGACGGCCTCGACGGCACGAAGAGCGCGAAGTCGGTGGCAGGGGGGTTCTCGACCGGGACACCGTCGCAGTTCAGGACGCGGTCGTGCACGACGACCGACGGCAAGACGCTCGTCGCCACCGAGGGCGTATACACCGGCAACGCCACGGGTGACGCGGACTTCACCGGCCCGATCAGGCTCAGGGCGCGCTCGCTCGTCAACACGACCGACGGGATCGGTGTCGTGTCCGGAACGCTCCGGATCGACGTCGCCTCGGGCGGAGACACGGTCGCGCACTTCGACAGCGTCTACAGCGCCGGCCAGATCGCAGGCCTCGCGGCCGGCCACGCGCACGACCCGCACGTGAAGCTGCTCGCCAACATCTCCGCGTCCTTCAACGTCACCTCGGCCGGCACCTTCGGCGGCGGCAAGCTCGGCGGGACGAGCGGCGGCGGCGCCGTCGAGCTCGGCCCGGGTAGGTGCGAGCCGACGAAGACCGTGAAGGAGACGAGCGAGGCGCGGGGCACCGTGGCCGCGTCGGGGACATCGGTCACCGTCGCGAGCCTGACCTGCACGGTCCCGGCGAGCCTTCAGGCGAAGGTTCTCAGCCTGGTCGGCAGGCGGGCCGAGATCCACTGCTCGCTCTCCGGCGGCGTCAACAACCTCGTCAAGATCGAGGCGAGGTAAGCACCAAATCCGCGGAGGGCGCCGGACGCGGCGCCCTCCGCGTCAAAGCGGCGCGACATCGGCGCCGAGGCCGAGCAGCAGGCCGTCGGCCGTTACGGCAGGGCTCGTCGTCAGGAAGAGCACGACGCCGTCCTCCGGAGCCGGAACGCGCTCGATCACGTCGCCGAACAGGTTCCGCACCGAGCCGAGGCTCGAGCCCGCACGAACGTCGTCGCCGGCCCGGACGTCGGGCTCCCACCACCCCTCCTCCGTCGAGCGGAGCCAGACGAAGCGACCGACGCTTCGCATCCCTGCGCGCGGCGGTGCGGCGTCTCCGGGAAGCATGCCCAGGTGGCGCAGCGCGTTCGCGAGCCCGTCGAGGTGCATGCCGACCGCGGCCTCCTCGAGCAGGCCGCAGCCGCCGACCTCGGCGATCACCGCGGGGATGCCCGCGGCCGCGGCGGCGCTCGTCGTCGTGCCGCTGATCGGCGCTTCGGAAGGGGCGGAGCGAACGAGATACGGCAGGCCGAACGCAATCGCGAGCGCACGCGCCTGCTGCTCGACCGCCGACTCGTCGTAGAGCGAGAACGGCTCGAGCGCCTCGACCATGTCGCCGCCGTGCAGGTCGAGCAGGGCCTCACTCGGCGCGATCAGCTCGTCGAAGACGTGGCGCGCGAGCACCTCGCTGAACGTCCCGTCCAGCGAGCCCGGGAAGCAGCGGTTCAGGTTCTTGCCGTCCTGCGGCATCACGAAGGCGGTCCGTGCCTTGAACGACGGCATGCTCACGATCGGCACGGCGGTGATCCTGCCCCGGAGCTCCGCCGTGTCGAGCGCGTTCATGAAGCGGACGACCGCGGCGATCGAGGAGTACTCGCCGCCGTGGATCCCACCGAGCAGGCACAGGTGCGGGCCGTCGCTCTCGCCCGCAGCCTCGAAGCAGGGCAGCTCGACCCCCGCGAGCAGCTCGTGGTCGAAGCGGATGGTGCGGCGTTCGATCATCGTGCGACCTCCGGGACGTGCGCCGTGGGCTTCGCCGTCCATGCGAAATGACAGGCGGCGACGTGATCGGTCAGGCCGGGACCGGCCGTGAGCGGCGGGTCGTCGGTCATGCAGACGGGCGCCTGGGCGATCGGGCACCTTGGGTGGAAGTGGCAGCCCGTCGGCAGGCGGATCGGGCTCGGCGGATCGCCGACGACGGCCGCGGCCTCCGAGGCCCGGCCCGGCACGAGCTTCGGGACGGCGCGCAGCAGGCCCTGCGTGTACGGATGCCGTGCGTTCGTGTAGAGCTCGTCCGTCGGCGCGGTCTCGACGATGCGGCCGAGATACATGACCGCGACGCGGTCGCACACGTGCCTGACGACAGCCAGGTTGTGCGCAATCAGGAGCAGCGTCAGCCCCAGCTTCTGCTGGAGCTCCTCGAGCAGGTTGAGCACGGTCGCCTGCACCGAGACGTCGAGAGCCGACACCGGCTCGTCGGCGACGAGGACGTCCGGCTCGAGCGCCAGCGCGCGGGCGATGCTCACCCGCTGGCGCTGGCCGCCCGAGAATTGGCGCGGATACGCGTCGAGCGAGCGGGCTCCGAGCCCGACGAGATCGAGCAGCTCGCGGCAGCGGGCGTCGACCGCGGGCCTCGGCACCATGTCGTGCGCGCGCAGCAGCTCGGCGAGCGTCTGCCGGACCGTCAGCCGCGGGTTGAGCGACGCGTACGGGTCCTGGAACACCATCTGGATGCGACGCCTGGTCGCCCGATCGCGCTTCGCCGGCAGCGGAGCTCCTTCGTAACGAACCTCGCCGGCCGTCGGCTCGTAGAGGCCGACGATGCAGCGGCCGAGCGTCGACTTGCCGCAGCCGGACTCGCCGACGAGCCCGAGCGCCTCGCCCTTCGCGAGCTCGAGGTCGACCCCGTCGACCGCGCGCAGGACTCCCTTGGGCCGACCTTGCAGCCGCTGGGCGAGCCCGCGACGAAGCGGGAAATGCATCGAGACGCCGCTGACCTCCAGCAGCGGCTGAGAGGCCCGCTCAGCCACCGGCGATCACCGGCTCCCGGCCGACGTCCTCGGCGGCGAGCTCGTGATGGATGCACGCCGTCGATCGCTCGCCGTCGAGCGCGCGCAGCGGGAACGCGCCCTCGACGCAGTCGTCCTGCGCGAAGGGGCAACGGGGATGAAACCGGCAGCCGGACGGCGGGTCGGCGAGATCGGGCGGCGCGCCGCGGATCGTCGAGAGCACGTCCCGCCGGTCGTCGACGTCCGGGACGGATCGCAGCAGGCCGAGCGTGTACGGGTGGCGCGGCTCGCGGAACACCCGCTCCACCGGGCCCGTCTCGACGATCTGGCCGGCGTACATCACGGCAACGCGTCTGCACGTCTGCGCGATCACGGCGAGATCGTGCGAGACGAAGACGATGCTCACCCCGAGCCGCTCGCGCAGCGAGCCGAGGAGCTTGAGGATCTGATCCTGGATCGTCACGTCGAGCGCGGTCGTCGGTTCGTCGCAGAGGATCAGCTTCGGCTCCATCGAGAGCGCGATCGCGATCATCACGCGCTGGCGCATCCCCCCGGAGAGCTCGTGCGCGTACGCATCGGCCCGTTCCTCCGGATCGGGGATGCCCACGAGGCGCATCAGCTCGATCGCCCGCTCGTGGGCGCGGCGCCTGCCGTAGCCGAGGCGGACGAGCGGGCCCTCGGCGATCTGCTCGCCGACGCGCATCACCGGGTTCAGAGCCGTCATCGGCTCCTGGAAGATCATCGCGATCGAGCGACCCCTGATCGCGCGCAGCGTCTCGGGCGAGGCGGACGCGAGGTCGACGCCCTCGAACACGATCTCGCCGCCGGCGAGCCTCGCGGCCCGCGGCAGCAGACCGACGAGCGCGCGCAGGGCCATCGTCTTGCCGGAGCCCGACTCGCCGACGATCCCGAGCGCCTCGCCGGCGCGGAGCTCGAACGAGGCCCCGTCGACCGCATGCAGCACACCGCCCGACAACGGGAAGTCGACGCGCAGGTCGCGCACCTCGAGGAGCTCCGTCATTCGGGGCGCAGGAGGTCGGCGAGCCCGTCGGCGAGCAGCGAGAGCCCGAGCGCCGTGATCACCACGGCGATCCCGGGAACCGTCGAGAGCTCCCAGTGGGTCGTGAGGTACGTCTGGCCGTCGGCGATCATCTTGCCCCAGTCTGCCGTCGGGGGCTGGACGCCGAGACCGAGATAGCCGAGCGTCACGATCGCGAGGATGTCGAGCACGATGTCGGACATCGCGAAGACGATCGCCTGCGTGACCACGTTCGGGAGGAGATGACGCACGATGATCCGCAGGTTCGACAAGCCGCCCGCCTGCGCGGCCAGCACGTACTCGCGCCGCTTCGCGACGAGAACCTCGCCGCGCACGATGCGCGTATACGACACCCAGCCGACGATCGTGATCGCGATGTAGATGTTGCGCGTCCCTGAGCCGAGAGCGAACACGAGCGCGATGATCAGCACGTAGAACGGGAACGCGACGACGACGTTGACGAACCAGTTCGTCACCGTGTCGACCCAACGACCGAAGTAGCCTGCGAGCAGCCCGATCGCCGTCCCGATCACGAAGGGAAAGAGCACCGCGAGGAACGCGACGCGCAGATCGGTGCGCGCACCGTAGAGAAGGCGCGCCCAGACGTCGCGGCCGAGCTCGTCCGTGCCGAGCGGGTGCGTCCGCGAAGGGCCCTGCAGGATGTCGAGCAGGTTCTGCTGCACCGGGTCGTGCCGGCTCGCAACCGGGGCCAGGAGGGCGAGCAGGATGATCGTGCCGAGGATCGACAATCCTGCGACGAACGAAGGCGTGCGGTACCAGCGGCGGCGAAACCCGCTGCGGTGCTCGATGACCGCCGCTTCGGCGAACGACTCGGCCGCGGCGCCCATCAGTCGAACCTGACCCGCGGGTCGAGCAGCGCGTGCACGATGTCCGTGAGCAGGTAGACGAGCACGACCATGATCGCGAAGACGAGCGTCACGGCCTGCACGACCGGAAAGTCGCGCTGGAAGATCGAGTTGATCATCAGCTGGCCGATTCCGGGGAGGGCGTACACCTGCTCGATCACGAGCGTGCCGCCGACGAGGAAGCCGATGTTGACGCCGAGCACGGAGACGGTGGAGATGACCGCGTTCCGGAGCGCGTGGCGGACGAGCACCCGCCGCTCGGGAAGCCCCTTCGAGCGCGCGGTCGTGACGTAGTCCGACTCGAAGACCTCGAGGAGGCTCGCACGGAGGCTCCGCACGAGGATGGGGGCGATCGCGAGCGCAACCGTCAGCGACGGCAGGAACATCGAGTGCAGGTGGCCGAGCGGCCCGGCCCCGTAGCCGCCGACCGGGAAGCCCCGCCCGAGGTGGAGCGCAAACGCCAGCAGGAGCATGATCCCGAGCCAGAACGGCGGGAAGCCGAGACCGACGAGCGGAACGGCCCGCACCACCTGGTCCGGCAAGCGGTCCCGCTTCGTCGCCGCGAGCGCCGCGAGCGGCACCGCGATCAGCACCGAGAGAAACGTCCCGAGCCCGATCAGCCAGAGGGTCGGCGGCAGGCGCTGCACGACGAGGCGGCCGGCCGGCACGCTGTAGAAGAGCGACGAGCCGAGGTCGCCGCGGGCCATCCGGTGCAGGAAGCGCCAGTACTGGACCGGCAGCGGCTTGTCGAGGCCCCATTCGCGATGGAGCAGGGCCACCTTCGCCGGGGTGGCGTGATTTCCGAGAATCGTCCGCGCCGGGTCGCCCGGCACGAGGTGGATGAGGAAGAAGACGAGAACCGTCACGCCGAGCACGATCGGCACCAGCTGGAGCAGCCGGCGCACGACGTAGCCCGTGAGGCTCACGTCTCCTCCCCCATCGTCACGCGGACGCTAATCCAGCCAGGCGTCCTCGAGGTGGTAGTTGCCGAGCGGCTGGACGAAGAAGCCGTGCAGCTTGCTCGTGTACGCCCAGCGATAGGGCGAGTAGTAGAGGTAGCCGAGATTCGCCTGCGAGGCGGCGATTCGCTGGACCTTCGCGTAGAGGGCCGCACGCTTGACGGGGTTGACCTCACGCTGGGCCTGGTGGGAAAGAGCCGTCACGGTCGGGTTGTTGTAGTGCGTGTAGAAGGAGAACGCGCCGCCCTTCGGATCGAGCGCGAAGGTGACGAGCTCGTCCGGGTCGGCGATGTCCATCGTCCAGTAGCTGAACCCGAGCTGGTACTTGTTCGACTGGATGTCGTTGAACTCGGTGCTCGTGTCCTCGGTCTTGAACTTGACCGTGATGCCGAGCTGCTTCAGGGCCGACTGCAGGATCTGCCCGATCGTGTTCTCGACCTGCGCGCCGGAGCCGACCAGCATCTGCACCTTGAAGCCCTTGGGGAACTTCGACTTCGCCATCTCGGCCTTCGCCTTGGCGAGGTCGTACTGGAGGCCGCCCGCGTTCTTGTCGTAGTACGGCACCTGGGGCGGCAGCTGCGAGTTCGCCGGCGTCCCGTAGCCGAACAGCACCGACTTGACGATCGCCGCCCGGTCGATCGCGTACGAGATCGCGCGCCGCACGTGCACGTCCTTGAGCGGCGGGTAGAGCTCGTTCATGTCGAGATAGTCGGTCCGGGTCGACGGGAAGAGCGACATCGTCACTCCCGACGTCTTCTTCAGCTTGTCGATCGAGTTGAACGGCGGGAACTCGTCGACCTGGATCTGGCCGCCGCGAAGCTGGAGCTCGCGCGTGTTCTCGTCGGTCACGAACGTCCACGTGACGCCGTCCAGGTACGGCTTGCCCTTCTGCCAGTAGAACGGGTTGCGCTTGAGCGAGACCGACTGGCCGACGACGCGCTTGTCCCACATGAACGGGCCGGTTCCGACCGGATGCTTGTAGAACGCCGCGCGGGACTGTCCCGCGAAGTTCTTCGGGATGATCCCGTTCGCGAAGAGCGCCATGTCGGCGACGAAGGGCGCCCACTGGAACTTGAGATGGAAGACGACCGTGCTGGGGTTGGGAGCCGTGATGCTCTTGATCGCGGCGTCGAGATACCCCCAGCCCTTCGCCTGCTTGCGCGCGTCGTCGATCGAGAACTTGACGTCTGCCGACGTCATGGGCTTCCCGTTCGAGAACTTGACCCCCTTGCGCAGCTTGAACGTGTAGGTCTTGCCGTCCTTCGATTTCGTGTACGCGGTCGCGAGCCACGGCTTCAGCGTCTTGCCGTCGTTCCCCGCTTCGTAGAGCGACTCGTTGATCTGCTCCGCGATCCAGATCGACTCGTTCTGGAAGACGTTCGTCTTGTCGAACGAGGTCGAGTCCTCGATGCGGGCGATCGTGATGTGGCCGCCGCGCTTCGGCGTGGCCGCGCTCGGCGACCTCGGGCTCGACTGCGCGGCGAGCGAGGCGACGGTGCCGGTGGCTGCGACGGCCGCTGCCGTCGCGAGAAACGCAAACGCTCTACGGCGTGGATGCACGGCGCACTCCTTTATGACGCGAGAAGACCGTCGCGACCAAACGACGGCTCAGACCACTGACTATCCCAAATGAAGCCCGCGCTCGTCCAGTGAGACCCGGTTCAGGGACACGCCGGCTGCCCCATCAGGGGGAGGGGACGGGCGCGCTCCGGGGCGATGTGGAGGGGAGGCCCTTTATGGATGCGGCGGCAGGCAACGGATCGGCCGGCGCGGTCATCCCGACCGCGGATCCCCGTGCGGCTCCGGCGAGGCCGCCGGGCCGGGCCGAGGGGCCGCTTGCCGACATCGGGCCCGGGGCACGGCTTCTCGAGGCTCGGTTCCGCGCGCTCGTCGAGCAGTTGCCCGGCGGTGTCTACATCGAGCAGCTCGACGCGACGAGCGCCTCGTACATCAGCCCGTGGATCGAGCAGCTGACCGGGTACTCGGCCGTCGAGTGGACGGCGGAAGAGGATTTCTTCACCAGGGTGCTGCACCCTGACGATCGCGACCGCGTCGTCGCCACGTTCGCGAGCGCGCACGAGACACTCCAACCGATCCAGATCGAGTACCGCATCGTCGCCAAGGACGGACGGGTCGTCTGGATCCAGGACGACGCGGCCGTCGCGCGCGACGACGACGGAAAGCCTCTCTACCTGCAGGGGTTCATGGCCGACGTCACCGCTCGCAAGCAGAGCGAGCTCGCGCTCCGCGAGATATCCGCCGAGCGTGACGCGCTGCTGGAGCGCGAACGCGCCCAGAACGAGCGGCTCCGAAGCCTCGACCGGATGAAGGACGAGTTCGTGGCGCTCGTCTCGCACGAGCTCCGCACGCCGCTCACCTCGATCCGCGGCTATGTCGAGTTGATCCGGGACGACGCCGAGCAGCTGCCGGCCGATACGCGGGGGTTCCTGGACGTCGTCGACCGGAACGCCGAGCGGCTGATCCACCTCGTCGGCGACCTCCTCCTGATGGCCCAGGTCGACGGCGGCATGCTCGCGTTCGACTGGGCCGCCGTCGAGCTGAGCCCGATCGTCGCCAGGTGCATCGAAGCGGCCCGACCCGCCGCAGAGCAGGCCGGCGTCGAGCTCGCGTTCGACTGTCCCGACCCCGCGGAGTCGATCCGGAGCGACCCGATCCGGCTCGCCCAGCTCGTGGACAACCTCGTCTCGAACGCGATCAAGTTCACGCCGAACGGCGGTCGCGTCGACGTTCGCATCGAAGCGTGCGAGGACTCCGTCGTGATCGAGGTTCGAGACACGGGCCTCGGGATCTCTGCCGAGGACCAGGCGCAGCTCTTCGACCGGTTCTTCCGGACGCGAGCGGCGACGAACCATGCGATTGCCGGCACGGGCCTCGGCCTGTCGATCGCGAAGGCGATCGTCGACGCACACGGCGGGTCGATCGGAGTCGAGAGCGTCGAGGGCCGCGGCACGACGTTCCGGGTCGAGTTGCCCCGTCGAACGGCCTGACGCGGCCGTCACCCGGTCGTCGCGTCGAGCGCGAGCAGACGCCAGAGCTCGGCCCAGGCGCGCATCCCCTCGTCGAGCCGGCTGAGCCGGAAGAACTCGTTCGGCGCGTGGAGCTGCTCGTCGGAGGTCGAGAAGGAGAAGAGCAGCGTTTTCACACCCAGGATCTGCTCGAAGAGCGAGGCGGCCGGCAGGGTGCCGCCGATCCGCACGAGCAGCGTCTCGGCATCCGGGTAGACGGTCGCGAGGGCTTTCGCGGCGGCGGCGACCGCGGGATGGTCGGCGCCGATCGCGTATGCCGGCACGGCTCCCGGTGCGGGCTCCACCGCGACCTCGACGCCGGACGGACGGCACGCCTCCACGTGGGCCGAGATCGCCGCGACGACCCGCGCTGGATCCTGCTCCGGGACGAGCCTGCAGGTGACGTGCGCCCGCGCGCGGCGCGGAATCACCGTGAACGCGCCGCCGCCCTCGACGCCGTTCACCTCGAGCGTCGGTCGCGTCCAGAGCCGCTCGAGGGTCGAGAAGCCGGGCTCGCCGTACAGCGCCGACACACCGATCTCCGCGCGGTAGGCCTCCTCGTCGAAAGGCACACGGGCGAGCGCCGCACGTTCGGGGTCGGTGAGCGGCAGGACGTCGTCGTAGAAGCCGGCGACCGCCACCGAGCCGTCGAGCTCGTGCAGCCCGGCGAGGAGCTCGGCGAGCGCGTGCAGCGGATTCCGCACGGCGCCGCCGTGCCTGCCCGAGTGCAGGTCCGTGGCCGGCCCGGTCACGACGAGGTCGAAGGCGACGAGCCCTTTCGCGGCGATCGCGATCGACGGCTCCGAGGAGCGCCACATGGCGCCGTCCGCCGACACGACGAGGTCCGCTTCGAGATCGGGGCGGCGGTCGTGCAGAACGCGCGCCAGGCTCGGGCTGCCCACCTCCTCCTCGCCCTCGACGAGGAAACGGACGTTCAGCGGCAGCGCGCCGAGCTCGTCGAGGTACGCCTCGGCGACCTTCAGCGCGACGAACATCGGCCCCTTGTCGTCGGTGGCGCCGCGCGCGTAGATCCGGCCGTCCCGGACGCTGGGCGAGAACGGCGGCGTCTCCCAGTCGGCCTCGTCGCCCGCCGGCTGCACGTCGTAGTGGCCGTAGACGAGGATGGTCGGTGCGCCCGCCGCTCCGAGCCACTCGCCGAGCACGACCGGATGGCCGTCCGTCTCGACGACGCGTCCGTTCGCGAACGCGAGCTGCGCGGCAACCCACTCGGCCGCCCGCCGCAGCTCCGGCTCCCGCGCCGGGTCGGAGCTGACGCTCGGGATGCGCAGAAGCTCCGTCAGCTCACGGAGGTAGCGCGGGCCGTCCTCAAAAGATGGAGTGGCCGCCATCGATCGAGATCACCTGCCCGGTCACCCACGAGGCCTCGTCGGCAACGAAGAAGAGCACTCCGTTCGCGATGTCTTCGGCCTCGCCGAGCCGCCGCGTCGCGATCCCGGCGAGAATCGCGCGCTGCCCTTCCGCCCCGTAGCTCTCCCACTGCCGGATGCTCGTCGGGTTCGAGAGGACGAAGCCGGGCGCGATGCTGTTCACGGTGATGCCGTACGGCCCGAGCTCGTGCGCGGTCTGCCGCGTGAAGCCGATCTGGCCGGCCTTTGCGCTCGCATACGCCTGGATGCCGGTCAGGCTGACGCTCCGCCCGGCGCCCGACGAGATGTTGACGATCCGTCCGTAACCCGCGGCCTTCATGCCCGGCACGACCGCGCGGGTGCAAACGAAGGTGCTCTTCAGGTTGGCGTCGACGACGGATTGCCAGTCGTCGTCCGAGACCTCCTCGAGCGGCCGGCCGACCTGTCCGACGACGCCGCCCGCGTTGTTGACGAGGATGTCGACCGGGCCGATCCGGGCGACGAGCGCCTCGACCTGCGCGCGGTCCGTCGCGTCGACAGAGTCTCGGTCGACGCCGTGCACGATCGCGCCGCAGCGCGCGAGCGCGGCCGCGATCGCCGCGCCGATCCCTTGCGCCGTCCCGGTGACGAGCGCGGTCCGGCCGGCGAGCTCAGGCACGCGACCAGGCGCTCTCGATCAGCTCCCGCACCTCCTCGACGCCGGCCTGCCACACGCGCAGCACGTCGCCGTCGGGGCGCTCGTACGGCCCTCCGAACGAGCCGTCGCCGAGCAGCTCGCGCAGGTCTGCGGGATCCAGCTCCCGCATCTGCGAGACGTCGGCCATCGGCTTCCGCTCGGCGGGCGAGGCGACGCCGGGCAGCCGCGTCCACGGGAAGTTCTCGAGCCACGAGGCGTGACTTGCGTCGGAGTCGATCGACTGCACGACCTCCCAGACGCGCGGGCCGTTCCACCAGTTGTGCCAGACGACGTGCGCGTCGGGATGCGCGCCGCTCCATTCCGCTCCGGCCGCGCCGCCCGGATCGTTGCCGCCGTGGCCGTTGACGAGCAGGAAGCGCCGGAACCCCTGGCCGTGCAGCGAGTCGAGCAGGTCGCGGACGACTGCCCGGTAGGTCTCGACGCGCAGCGTCGGGCTGCCGGGATAGGCGGCGAAGTAGGGGGTGATGCCGTACGGCAGCGACGGCATGACCGGCACGCCGAGCGGCTCGGCTGCCTCGACGGAGACCCGCTCGGAGAGGATCATGTCGACGCCGAGCGAGAGATAGCCGTGCTGCTCCACCGAGCCGAAGGGCAGCACGATCCGGTCGTCTCGTCGCAGGTACTCCTCGAGCTGCATCCAGTTGCAGTCCTGAACCCTCATGCACCGACCTCCTCGTAGACACGGGCCGCCGCGAGCAGAAGCTCGTCGTTCCCGAACGCGGCGGCGAGTTGCAGCCCGGCGGGCAAGTTTCCCTCGACGAGCCCGCACGACAGCGACACCGCCGGGTTTCCCGCCAGGTTGTACGGAGCGGTGTACCGGCCCTCGACGTCGCCCTCGGGCGTGCCGAACGGCGGATCCTCGGGCGGCGCCGGGTAGGCGACGGTCGGGCCGGCGAGCAGGTCGACCTCGTCGAACACGGCTGCGAAGCCGGCCGCGACCGACTCGCGCCCTGCGAGGCCGGTGCGATATGCGTCGTCGCCGATGCTCGACCCGAGCTCGAGCAGCGCGCGGGTCCCGTCGCCGTAGTCGGCGGCCTGCCGCTCGTACAGGTCCCGGTGCACGTCCCACGCCTCCCGCAGAACGACGGCGCCGAGCGCCTCGTCGACGAGATCGAGCGCGGGCACGTCGACGTCGACGACAACGAAGCCGGCCGCAGCGAGCCGCTCGATCGCCTCCAGCACGCGGTCGCCGACGGCGGGGACGAGATCCGGATCGTCGAGCTGCCGCCGCAGGACGCCGAGGCGGCACCCCTTCACCGGGCCGAGCTCGAACGTGCGCCCGGCGAGCACGCCGAGCAGCGCCGCCGCCTGCTCGACGGTGCGCGTCAGCGTGCCGACATGGTCGCACGAGGGCGAGAGCGGGAAGACCCCCTCGACCGGAACGAGCCCGAACGTCGGCTTCAGGCCGACGATCCCGCAGTACGCAGCCGGGATCCGGATCGAGCCTCCCGTGTCGCTGCCGAGCGCGAGGTCGCAGACACCGGCCGCGACGAGCGCCGCCGAGCCGCTGCTCGAGCCGCCCGAGGTACGGCTCTCGTCCCGCGGGTTGAACGTCATCCCGTACGCCGGGTTGACGCTCCCGGCCGCGTACTCGAGCAGGTTCGTCTTGCAGAGAAGCTCGGCGCCCGCGGCGCGAAGCCGCGCGACGACAGTCGCGTCGCGCTCGGCAGGCGGCGGCACGCCGACCGTCGAGGCGTTCGTCGTCACGACCCCCCGAACGTCCATGTTGTCCTTCACCGCGACGGGGGCGCCGCGCAGCGGGCCGTCGACGGACCGCGCGCCCGGCGGCAGGACGGAGGTGACGGCGTTCAGGCGCGTGCCCCACTCGTCGAGCCGGGCGTACGCGGCGAGCAGCTCGAGGTTCGCGACCTCGCACGTGCGGCCCCCGTCCTCGATCTGATGGACGAGCTCGAGCGTCCGCGCGAGCAACGGCCCGTCGAGATCCTCGAGGATCGCGGTCTCGGCCTTCCGTTTCCGCACGGCAAGGTCCCGGTAGATGCCGGAGTGCGTCTTCGCGGAGCGGCGGTTGAACTCGACGAGCCGGTCGACCGAGCCCTCGAGGTCGTGACGGTCGAAGCCGTCGAAAGCCTCGGGCTCGACCGGCGCGACGGCCAGCACCTCCCCGGCGAGCCGAACGAAGAGCGTGCGGTAGCGGCGCTCCGCGAGCGCGTCCGCGATCGAGAGATCCGAGACGGCGGTCGCGAAGAGCATCGCGCCGTACGCCTCCTTCGCCCAGAGGTAGCCGAGGATGTTGCCGGTGCTCTTCGCGTCCGGCAGGTCGTGCACGAGCCGGGCCAGCCGCTCGCTCTCCCGCCCGTCCAGCTCGCCGACGTAGAGCGCACCGCGGCCGCCGAGGAAGATCCGGCCCGGCTCGAGGTAGTCGGCGCCGAAGTTGACGAACGCTCCGACCGTCCGATCCGCGCCGATCCGCGCCGCGATCGCGGGCTCGTTGACGCCGTTCTGGAGCGAGACGACGAAGCCGTCGGCCGCGAGCCGCGGCTCGATCGCGTCGAGTGCGGCCTCCGTGTGCTGGCTCTTCACCGCGAGGAGGACCGTGTCGAGCCGGTCCGGCAGCTCGGCGGGCGAGACGGCGGGGACGCGGACGGTGAACTCCTCGACCGGGCCCTCGATCGCGAGGCCATGCTCGTTGACGGCGGAGACGTGGTCCGGATCCGCGTCGCAGAGCAGCACCTCGCGGCCGTCGCGCGCGAGCCGCGCGCCGACCGTCCCGCCGATCGCGCCTGCTCCCACGACGACGTACTCCACCCGTGCGACCTTAGACGGTGCGCGCACGCGCGCGCTGGCGACAGCGTCGCGGCCGTCGTACGCTTGGGCCATGGCGGGGTGCCCGGCTTGTGGCCACGAGAACCGCGGCGGCGCGCGCTTCTGCGACGCCTGCGGCGCCGCGCTCGCAGTCGCTGCGCCGGGGCGGGAGGAACGGAAGGTCGTGACCGTCCTCTTCGCGGACCTCGTCGGCTTCACCTCGCGCGCCGAGCAGCTCGACCCGGAGGACGTGCGCGCGCTTCTCTCTCCGTACTACTCCCGCCTTCGCGTCGAGCTCGAGCGCTTCGGAGGCACCGTCGAGAAGTTCATCGGCGACGCGGTGATGGCGCTCTTCGGCGCCCCGGCCGCACACGAGGACGATCCGGAGCGGGCCGTCCGGGCGGCGCTCGCGATCCGCGACTGGGTCGTCGAGGAGGAAGCCGACCTGCAGCTGCGGATCGCGGTCAACACCGGTGAGGCGCTGATCGCGCTCGGTGCGCGACCCTCGCAGGGCGAGGGGATGGCGTCGGGAGACGTCGTGAACACGGCGGCGCGACTGCAGTCCGCCGCGCCGGTGAACGGCGTCCTCGTCGGCGAAACGACGTACCGGGCGACC
>Ga0310810_10003506_pt1 | contig 17118 bp, 11 predicted proteins | sample NCmetagenome_FD_207641 | JGI IMG/M metagenome (GOLD analysis project Ga0310810, IMG submission 207641) | Soil microbial communities from experimental microcosm in Duke University, North Carolina, United States - NC | ecosystem: Engineered > Artificial ecosystem > Soil microcosm > Unclassified ... | reverse complement strand
CCGATGATCTCCGTCTTCGGCTGGAAACTGTCGCCGACCTTGATGAGCAACCTCTTGGTCGGCATGCCCGGCGCCGGGTGCCAGGTCGGCGTCGCCAGCACCTCGGGCCACACGGCTTCGCCCGTGATGGACTCCTTGTACTTGAGCGCCATGGTGCCGTCCTTCTTCTCGAACGTCTTCCAGCCGCCGATTGTCGTCGGCCAGCGCATCAGGGCCACCTCGTGATCGCCCGCCTTCGCGAACAGCGTGATCGTCGGGCGGTCGGCGACCGGCGGCTTCCACTTCTTGTGGCCGGCCGCATCGACCTTCGGCCGCTCCAAGACCACGTCGCCCCGGTCTATTTCCGCGCGGAGCTCCATCTTGGCGCTGTGGTACGAAGGCAGCGGCGGCAGCTTGATCGCGACGGCCAGCGGCAGCGGCGCCGGCTGTCCTTTCTTCACCACCAGCTTGCGCCCCTTCTTCGCTCCCGGGGGCGGCGGCGGGAGGGGCAGCGTATTCGCGAGCGCGGCCTCCGGTGACTTCCAGCCGAGAGCGTCGCTCGCCATCTGGGTGGCGGGCGCGATCAGGTCGGCTGCAGGGACGATCTTGGCTCCCTTGTCGACCGCGACGGCGGGTTGAGGCGGGGCGGCCTTGCCCTGCGCGGCAGTGGTCTCCGCCGCGGGCGGCGCGCTGGAGGGCGCCTTGTCCGCCGACACCGCCAGCGGCTGGAACTCGGGGCTGTCGAGCAGGCGCCCCTGCACCTGCCCCTGGACACCAATCGCCGAGCCGTCCTCGAGCAGGCCCGTCGCATCGACGATGCGTTCGCGCAGCACGCGCAGCAGCAGTCGGAAGTCATGCTCGCGGCTGTCGCCCAGCAGCACCGCGCGCGTGTCGGCGTCGATCTTCGAGTTGTCCGCGAGCTGGTGCAGGTGCTGGTAGACCTTCAGCCCCTCCGCCGTCCAGCGATCCATCCGGCCGGGCGTCGCCTTGCCGCGCAGCATGTCCTCGCAGCGCAGGTGCGCCTGCATCGCGATCACGGCGCGCTTTTCTTGCTCGGTCAGCGGCCGGGGCGAGATCGTTCGCCCGGTCGTGACCATCGGCGTTTCCGCGCGCGTCTCGGGGTTGGGGTTCGGGACCTTCTCCAACTCCTCGGGCGGGATCACGTTCTTCGCCGACAGCTCCTCGAGCACGCCGTCCTTCACCTTGTCGTGGCAGGCGTGGCGCTTCTTGTCCGCCAACCGGCGCCGCACCAGGTTCGGGCTCGGGAAGATCCCGAACACCTCGAAGAAGCGGTCCTCGCGCGGGCGCGCGTACTTCCTGCCCGTTCCCATCCGCCCGTTCGCCAGGTCGAGCAAGAACGGCCGCAGCGGCTGCGGCTTGTCGGGCGTCTGCGAGAAGACGGTCGGCAGCCAGTCGTCCGAGAGATCGACGACGGTCAGGCCTTCCTTGCGCGCGTCCGCGGGCGTCTTCTGGCCGACGACCTTGCCACCCTCGAGGACCGGGATCGGCTCTTTGGCCAGTGCGTCGGCGATCTCTGCTTCTTTGGCCGCCGCCTCTTTCGCCGCCGCCATCACCTTGGCCGCCGCCTCTTTCTGCGCCGCCTTCGCCTCCGCCGCGTCTTTGTCGACGGGCGCCGGCGCTGCTTGCGTCAACTGCCCGCCGCCGGCCAGGAGGCCGGCGAGCGCAAGGGCCGTTGCGCGGGCGACCGGGGAGCGGTGGGTGCGGGAACTTCTCTGGGCCGTGCTTCGCATGTACCCCTCCAGCAACCGGCAAGACTACACCTTTCAGCCGGCGCAGACTGCGCGGTTTTTGGCCCCGCAAACGGCCTGCAGGATCAGCGCGGCAGCTTCACGGGCGCCTTCGGAAACGTGATCACGGGCAACTGCGCGGCGACGGTGGTCAGGCCGCCGAGGTCGTTGAGCGTCCCCAGCATCTCCGCCTTCGAATCGCCCAGGAATGTGAGGCGGCGGCGCAATCAGCGGCCCGTGAACACTGGTTTTCGCTTGGCGAGCAACGCGGACATTCCCTCGCGGGCGTCGTCCATGGCCAGGCTGGCCGCCTGATCATGGGCTTCGGCGCGCGCGGCGGCGCGGGCGTCCATGGCGACGCCGCGCCGGATCGCGGCCTTCGTCGCGCGGACCGCGAAGGGGGCGTTCGCCGCGATGGTGCGCGCGACCGTCATCGCCTCGTTCATGACCTGCGCGGCCGGCACGGCGCGGTTGACGATGCCGAGCCGCTCGGCCTCGGCGCCGTCGACGAGCCGGCCCGTGAACAGCAGCTCCGAGGCGCGCGCCACGCCGACGAGGCCCGGGAGCAAGTGCGTGATCGCCATGCCGGGCGCCAGGCCGACCGCCACGAAGTTCGCCCCGTACTTGCCCTCGAGCGCCGCGATCCGGAGGTCGCACACCAGGGCCAGCCCGAAGCCGCCGCCCACCGCGTGGCCGTTGAGCGCGCCGATGACCGGCACCTCGATGTCGAGCAGCGAGAGGAACGGCTCGTACATCGCGTAGCTCCGCTCGTGCGGCGCCAGCTCGTCGCCGCCGCGCTGAAGGCCCGCCTTGAAGTCGGCGCCCGCCGAAAAGCAGTTGCCCGTGCCCGTGACGATCAGCGCGCGGATGCTGGCGTCCGCTCGCGCGGCGGCGCTGGCGCGCGCGAACGCGTCGAGCAGCTCCGGCGTCATGCTGTTGCGGTTGTCGGGCCGGTCGAGCGTGATCAGGCCGATCTGGTCGCGCGCCTCGTAGCGAACTGCGTCCGACATGTGCCTTGGCTATCATAGCCACCATGCGGGGTGCGCAAGGGATCATGCGCGCGGCCGCCCTGCTGGGCGGCGCGGCCTCGCTGGCGATCGGCTGCGGGCCGACGTACGTCGCCGGGTCGTGGAGCGGTGGGATGGCGGGCGGCGCGATGGCGGGCGGAGGCGGTGGGGCGTCCGGCGGTGGCACGGGAGGCGCGGCGGGCGGCGGCGCGAACCGCCGGCCGAACATCGTGATCATCTATGCCGACGACCTGGGCTTCGGCGACGTCAGCGCCTACGGGGCCCGGTTCGGCACGCAGTCGCCCGCGCCGACGCCGCGCATCGACGCGCTGGCCGCCGAGGGCTTGATGTTCACGCAGGCACACTCCGCGAACGGCGTCTGCACGCCCAGCCGCTACGCGCTGCTGACGGGCCGATACAACTGGCGCACGTTCAGCAACATCAGCGAGGGGTTCGCAGCGCCCGACATCCCGAGCGGCGACACCACGCTCGCGGAATTTCTGAAGGCGCAGGGCTATCACACGGCCGCGTTCGGCAAGTGGCACCTCGGCGGTTTTTTCTACGACCGCGGGGGCGTGCCCTACACCGCGCGTTCCAACGACATCACGGATCCCGCGAGCGTGGACTGGGAACACCCGCTGGTCGGCCACGCCACCGACAACGGCTTCGAGATCTTCCGCGGGCTCGCGGTCACCATCAACCTCCCGCCCTACGTCTACGTGAAGGAGGACCGTCTCCAGATCTACGACGCCGGCATCGGCGATTACCGGGATGCGCGCAACAGCGACGCCTACCACAGCTTCACCAACGCCGAGCTGGACGACGGCTACATGTTGAACATGTTGAACGCCGACCTCAACTTCGCGGGTCTCGGCGATCCGCACTACAAGCAAGTCGACGCCGACCCGATCATGCTCGGCGAGGTCGAGCGATACCTGGCGGCGCGGGCGGCCGACCCCACGCCGTTCTTTGCGTACGTCGCCATGTACTCGCCGCACGAGCCCTGGCACACGACGGCGCCGTTCGTGAACAAAGTCGGCTTCAAATACGGCGACTGGATGGCCGAGGCCGATTCCCGGATCGGTCGCGTCCTCACCGCCATCGACGACAACGGCCTGCGCGAGAGCACGCTCGTGATCCTCACCAGCGACAACGGCCCGGAGATCCGCGCCTACATCGATGCGCGCGACAACGGGCGTGACTCCAACGGGCCGTTGCGCGGCATCAAGCACGACGACTGGGAAGGCGGCACGCGCGTGCCGTTCATCGTGCGCTGGCCGGGCCAGGTGGCCGCGCCCGGCACCGTCTCGGACGAGCTGATCTGGCAAGGCGACATCTTCGCCACGGTCGCTGCGTACCTGGGCGCCGACCTGCCCGCCGACGTGGCGCCCGACGGCGAGAGCTTCCTCAACATCCTGCGTGGCCACAGCAAGCCGGCGCAGCGGCGCGACTCGATCGTGGTCGCGTCCCAGTACGACCACCGCGCCATCATCATGAGAGACGGCTGGAAGCTGATCGACAGCACGGGCGGCGGCGGCCTTGCGCAGTCGTTCGACTCTGCCAACCGCGACATCTCGGACGCCATCGGAATAAATCAGGGCACGCCCAAGCAGCTTTTCTACCTGCCCGCCGATCTCGGCGAGGACGCCAACATGATCGCCGGCATCACCGACGTGACGCAGATCCGCAGCAACGTGACGGTCACGGCCGGCGGCGACCTGCTGGGCAAGCTCGATCGTTACCGGACCACGCCCACCAGCGCGATCTTCGCGCCGTTCCCGGACAACGATCTCGACGGCATGCCCAACTGGTTCGAGAACCAGTACGGTCTCGACCGCGAGAATCCAGCCGACGCGGCGCTCGATCTCGACGGCGACGGCCACACCAACCTCGAGGAGTTCCAGCACGGCACGGATCCGACCAAACCGGACTAGCGGCTCCCGCGCGCAGCGCGGGTGTGCCGCTATCATCTCAAAAGTAGTCGCACACCGCGCCTCCGGCGCGGAGCGACTAGCGGCAGATCGCCCGCGCCGTCCGCGGGAATGGAAAGGACCATGCGTGAGAGGATCGTGTACCCAACCCTGATCATCTGCTTGCTGTCGGCGACCTGCGCCCCGCGCGGCGGCGACGACGTCGTGGAAACGACGACGCGCGCGCTCACGGTCCTGACATTCGAGGCCGAGACGCTGGCGCGGACGGCGTCGGCGGCCGGCAGCCAGGTCACCTCCGAGGCGGGTGCCAGCGCCGGCCAGTACGTGCAGCTCAGCGGTACGCCGCCCGTGAATTCGTGGATCGAGTTCACGCTGCCGAACGTCGCCGCCGGAACCTACGACCTGAAAGTGCTCTACAAGGCCAACACCAACCGCGGCATCGTCCAGGCGAGCGTCGACGGCGCGAACCAGGGCGCGGCGTGCGATCAGTTCGCCACGGCGGCCGCCCAGCAGGTCGCGTGCAGCGCGGGCAGCAAGACGCTGAGCGCCGGCAACCACACGATTCGCTTCACGGTGACCGGCAAGAACGCGAGCAGCACCGGCTTCATGATGGTCATCGATCAGATCTCGCTGACGGCGTCGGCCGGCGGCGGCAGCGGCGCGACGTTCGAGGCCGAGACGCTGGCGCGGACCGCGTCGGCGGCCGGCAGCCAGGTCACGTCCGAGGCGGGCGCCAGCGGCGGCCAGTACGTGCAGCTCAGCGGTACGCCGCCGGTGAACTCGTGGATCGAGTTCACCCTGCCGAATGTCGCCGCCGGCACGTACGACGTGCGTCTGCTCTACAAGGCCAACACCAACCGCGGCGTCGTCCAGGCGAGTATCGACGGCGCGCCCCAGGGCCCGGCGTGCGATCAGTTCGCCACGGCGGCCGCCCAGCAGGTCGCGTGCAGCCTCGGCAGCAAGACGCTGACGACGACGGGAAATCGCACCATGCGCTTCACCGTGACCGGTAAGAATGCGAGCAGCGGGGGATTCATGATGGTCATCGATCAGATCTCGCTGACGCCGTCGGGCGGCGGCGGCACGTCCGTCTGGGTGGGAACCTGGGCCGGCGCGCCGCAATTGACCGAGACGGCGAACCTGCCGCCGGCGTCGCTGACCAACGCGACGCTGCGCCAGGTCGTTCACGTCTCCGTCGGGGGCAGCCAACTGCGCGTGAAGTTCTCGAACGAGTTCGGCAACGGCGCCGTCACCATCAACGCCGCGCACGTCGCCGTGTGCAACGCCAATCCGGTCAACAGCACGATCGACACGGCGACCGACCGCGCCCTCACGTTCTCGGGGAGCGCGTCGGTCACGATCGCGCAAGGCCAGGCCAAATGGTCAGACCCGATCAACTTCGCGCTGGCGCCGCTGAGCAACCTGGCCGTGACCGTCGCGTTCGGCGGGACACCCACCAATGTGACCGGCCACCCGGGCTCGCGAACCACGTCGTATCTCCAGTCCGCGAGCAGCAACGTCAGCGGGGCGAACATGTCGTCGGCGTTGACGGCCGACCACTGGTACATCCTGTCGGGCGTCGATACGTTCGCCGACGCGAAGGCGATCGCGATCCTGGGCGATTCGATCACCGACGGCCGCGGCTCGACGACGAACGGGAACGATCGCTGGCCGGACGACCTCGCGCGGCGCCTGCAGTCGAGCGGCGCCACCAAGGTCGCGGTCGTCAACGCCGGCATCGGCGGCAACGCCCTCGCGAGCGGCGGCATCGGCCCGACCGGTCTCAGCCGCTTCAGCCGCGACATCCTCGGCCAGAGCGCCGTCCGCTGGGTGATCGTCTTCGAAGGCGTCAACGACATCGGCGCGGACGTCTCGGCCGCCACGATCACGTCCGCGTACGACACGCTGATCGCGCAGGCGCGCGGCCAGGGCTTGCGCGTCTACGGCGCGACCGTCACGCCGTTCGGCGGCAACAGCTACAACACGCCCGCGCACGAAGCCGTCCGCCAGAGCGTGAACACGTACATCCGGAGCGGCAAGTTCGACGCCTTCATCGACTTCGACGCCGCCGTCCGCGACACGTCGAGCCCACCGCGGGTGCAGACGCAGTACGACAGCGGCGACGGCCTCCACCTGAATCCTGCTGGCTACCAGAAGCTGGCCGACACCGTGAACCTGACGCTGTTCGCCCAGTAGTCGGCCGACGGGTTGTCGATCGGTCGTCGGTCAAATTGTTCGACCGACGTCGGACAATCGGCATAAGTAGCTGTATTTAAAGCATTCCGTTGTTGGCATTGTCGTTGCTTTGTTAGGCAGACAGGAGGCCACGACAATGAAGACCACGATTCTCTCTCTCGTTTCGTTTCTCGCTCTCGGGTTCGCCGGTATCGCCCACGCCGCTGACGGCGCGGCCCGCCGCGGTCAGGTGAACGTGCAGGCGTCCGCTGCCAAGGCGGTCGTCGCCGGCCCGATCGTCGCCAAGGTTTACTCGGGTTTCCCGGGCGCCAAGATCTTCGTTGCCGACGCCGCCACGGGCACGGACGCGGATTGCGCCGCCGCCGCGGCTCGCGGCGCGGGCAGCGTGCTGACCGCGGATCACATCGAGACGGTCTCCGTGGGCGCCGGTCAGGTCGCCTGCGTCGCCGGCACCGGCGAGCGCAAGATCGAGCTCCTGTGGCGCGCGCAGTCGGCCGCTCCGGCGCCCGCGCTGCTCGCGCAGCGATAGTGACCCGACGGACCGCGACGGTGGCCTCCGGCCGCGGTCTTAGTCCACTAACGACTAGCTTCTACTTCTTTCCCAGATGGCGACGCAGCCAGAGCACGAGTGGCGCAGTCGCCCTGGCGTGACCCAGCAGCCAGCGCGCCAGTTCAGGTTTGTGCAGCAGACCGGCAGGAATCGCAGGGAATCCGCAGATGAGCCCCTTGTACTTGAGCAGCTCGGCGCGCGGGTGATCGGGCGCAAAGCCCTTCGGAACGCGCGCGGCTTGTTCGTACGGACCGGCGTCGTAACCCTTGCGGCGTAAGGTCGCGATGATCCGCAGCAGCTCGCGTCCCGGCGCGCCGACCACCGCGCGCCGCCAGCGCGCGACGCGCGCGTCGTCGAAGCGGTAGCACCCGACGCCGACGTATTCCTCGTCGAGACCCAGGTGCAGGTAGAGCACCGCGTTTCCCGCCTCGGCGATCGCGGCGCCGTCGAACCGGATGATGCCGGCGATGTGCGTCTTGTAGGGAGCCCTGTCGCGCGCGAAGCGCAAGTCGCGATAGATACGCAACACGCCGGGCTCGGCCAGCGCATGCGGCTTGTACGTGCGGGCGAGCCCGCGCGCGACGTCGCGAAGCAGGGCGAGCATCGGCTCGACCCAGACCGACTGGTAGCGTCGCTTGTTGGCGGTGAACCATTCCTTGGACATCTCCGACGCCAGCTCGTGCCAGAACTGCATGGCGTCGCGATCGAAGCCTTGGAACGCGCCCATGCGAGGGCCTACCGCCCGCGACGTTCTGCGCGGATGAAGATCCGGGCGACCCAGTCGCTGACCGATGCCGCTTCTGCGAACGCGCGCTGGTCGTCACCCGGCGACGCTGCATTCTGGGCGGGCGCCACGAACGCCCAGTCGAGGAGGGTGCGCGGGTCGGCGGCTGCGATGACGACCTCGGCGCCGAACCGCTGCGTGACGAACTTCAGCGACAGGCGGGTCGCGGCGAGTAACGCCGTCGCTTCGTCCGCGAAGGCGATTCGCCACACCATCGCGGTCGCCGTCGCCGACGCGCCGGTGCCGGCGTAGATCCAGAACCGATCGCCGCGCCAGCCGCGCGCCTGAACGTCGGCGTCCGCCGTCAAACCGTCCTCGCCGAGCACCAGATCGACCATCCACGCACCCAGCGTGGACTCCTCCACCAGCGTCCACTCCGCCGGCGGCGTCGGCGCGGACGGCGCGGCCCACGCCGGTATGACCGCGTCGTTCGTGGGATCGAGAAGGACGCGCGTGTCGGCGGTCGGCGTCGCGAACAGATCCGCGATCGCCTGCGGCCCATTCTGCGTGAATCGAGGCAGCAGCCGGCGCGCGCCGAAGTCGTACGGAAGCGCATAGAACGACGCGAGGTAAGGCGAAGGCTGCATGCGCATCCATTCCTCGTCGTGGAGGATCGCGTTGTCGAAGTGCTTCGCCAGATCGACGGTCGCCGGGTCCAGGCCCAGCAGCGATACGGCGAACCGGTCCTCGTGGAAGCGGGCTTCGCCCTCGACGACAGACTTCGTCGCCAGCGTCGCGTCGTACGTGTCGGCGTGTGCGTCGAACCAGGTCGGCAGGTCCTGATCGTGGTCCTGCAGCGCGTGCACGAATTCGTGCAACAGCACGGCGTTGACCTGGGCGGCGTCACCCGGCACGCCGTGGTCGATCAGCAGGACGTCGTCCGTGTCGCTGCGGTAGACGCCCCACACCTGAGACGCGTCGACCATCGCCATCGACGACGGCTGGAAAGCGCCCTGGACGACCAGGCCCAGCATCACGAACGCGGCTTCGACATTGTTCACGTTGGGCGGGGGTTTTTCGGCCGCGATCTGGTCCGTCAGCCACTGCGCATACTCGGCCTCTGTCATGCGGCTGACGGGCGGAAGCGGCTGCGCCGCCGATCCGCGCAAACAAGCGGCGAGATCCATCAGCCGCGTCTCGCAGGCCGTGTCGAACACATCACAAGGCGTTGGATCGATCGATTCGCAGCCCGGAACCGGATGAATCTGGACAGCGCCGGCGTGGGCCGGGTGGGCGTCGTCACCGCAGCCCGCGGCGATCGATCCGAACGCGAGCAGCAACGAACACGACAGGCGAGCCGATCTCCGCGCCATCACGAGCCCCCGAATTCTTGCTTCAGACACGCGTCGGTCGCGTCGCACGTCGGCTCTTGCGTGCATGCCGTCAGCGCGTCCAGGAAAGAGTCGGTCCAGATGTTCAGCTTGGTTTCGCAGTCCTCGACGGGGAACCAGTAGCCGCACTCGAAGGCATACGTCGAGTAGCCCGGGCAGAAATCGATCAGGTGAGCGGATGGTGGCGTTTCGGCGCGTGCGCGATCCCAGCACGCGGCGGTCGTGCCGTTGAACAGCGTATCGCAGTCTAGCCGGGAGATGCAGTCGCCCACGACGACGGCGGCTTCGGGCCGCAGGGCGTTGATCGAGCCATTCCGCGGATCGGCGAGACACTGCTGATCGCAGCTGCTCCGCGACACAGTGCTGTTGCAGCGGTTGACGGCCACACACACGCCGTCGCAATAGGATGGGAGCGACCTCGGCGCCGGCGGATCGGAGCAGCCCGACACCGCGCCGAGAACGACGGCGACCACCGACAGAAACGCCGCGCCCTTCGCCATTCGCAGCTCACTCCTAGCTCGGCCACTCGATGTGCGCAAGCCGCGGGAACGCGTCGAAAATCCCCCTATAATCGCAGGGTGAATCAAGCTCGCGCCCTCCTCCGAGCGACGTTCCTTCTGGGCGTGGTCGCGTTGGTCGCTTCGAGTTGTGGATCGTCCGGATCGCGAGCGTGTATCCCGGGCGCATCGGTCGCCTGTGCCTGTTCAAACGGCGACGTCGGCGCCCAGATCTGCTCCTCCAGCGGTGCAAGCCTCGGTGCCTGCGTGTGCAGCGGCCGCGGCGGTGCGGGTGGTGTCGGTGGTGCCAGTGGCGGCACCGGCGGCACAGGAGGCAATGCGGGAACAGCGGAGGCGCGGGGCGGGGCTGGTGGCGGAGCCGGCCAAGCCGGGCGCGGCGGGATCGGCGGCTCGACCGGCGGATCAACGATCGGTGGACGGGGCGGGACCGGCGGCGCCGGCGGTACAGGCGGATCGAAACTTTTCATGTGCGTGCCTGGCACCGGGGGCGGTGGCGCGATCGCGAGCCCAGACGGCGGTGTGGCGGCGTGTTCCTCGCCCTTGGCACGCGGCGACTTCGACGGTGACGGCGTCGACGACTGCCTGTTGACGGTGCCCAGCGACGCGTTGGGATGTCCGAGCCAGAGCATCTTCTTCTACAAGGGCCTCGGCACCAGCACGTACGCCACGACGCCGGTGATCACACCCTACGCGGTGCCGGTCGGAGCCCAGGGCACCGCGATCGGCCTGAGCGGGGACGCGTGCGCCGACCTCCTGCTCAGCACCTTCGACGGCCCCAGTTCCGCGACGTCTTTCGGTTACGTCCGCTCACAGTGCGACGGCACGTTCGGTCCGATCCCTGTCCCGTTCGGGATCGCCCTGGGAAGCGCCGTCACCTACAGCCTCGGATATTGGGTGAGCGGAGGAGACTTCACCGGCGATGGGCGCCCCGACAGAGTCACAGTGGCCCGCACCGTCCCGAACGCTCGGGCGATTCATTGGATCACGATGAGCGACCGCGGCGATCCGCCGTCGAACGGTTTGGTCGTTCGCGACACGGACAGCGGCCTCATCTGTGGAAACAATGGTTCAGTCGGTCTCTCGATTGGCAAGGGGGACTTCAACAACGATGGCAAGCTGGACGTGATGGCCACCGTCGACTACCGGGGGCTGGACGTCACGAACGCCTACAGCGAGGTGATCATCGGGCTGGGCGATGGACAGGGCGGCTTCTCGCGCACGATCGAGGACACAGCGACGAAGGTGACTTCCGGCAGCTTGACCGCCGCAGTCGTCGACGCCAACAGCGACGGAAAGCTCGACCTGTCGGTTTCCAACGGCGCGACGATCGGACAGATCTTCTATGGCGACGGGGCGGGCAATTTCTCGACCAGCCCGCCCTGATTTGCTGGGCGCGCTTCCTTCTGTAGCCGGCCCAGAAGGGCCTGGCTCTCTGCGCTAACCGCGCCGCGATCGAGCGCGCGGCGGAGGACGGCGATCGCCGCTGGCCGGTCGCCGCGCTGGGCGAGGTAGAACGCCCAGGTGTAGGCGTACTTCGCGGAGGCGGGTTCGAGCTCGCTCGCGCGGCGGCTCCACGTCACGCCCTCGTCGGGACGATCGCGCGCGACGATGACGGCCAGGTTGTAGGCGGCGGCCGCCGACCCGGGATCTTCGGCAAGCGCGGCGCGGAACGCCGCCTCGGCCTCGGAGATCCGACCGACCTCGCCGAGGAGCATGCCCAGGTTCAGGTGCGCCGCCGCGCTGCGGGGATCGATCTCGAGCGCGCGGCGCAGCGCGGTCTCGGCGTCGCGGTTCCTGCCGATCTTGTTGTAGAGCAGCGACACATTGACGTACGGGGCCGCGACGTCCGGGCGAAGGCGGACGGCGACCTCGTACGCCGCGATGGCGCGCGGGGTGTCGCCCCGCCGCGCGTACAGCTCGCCCAGCTGGGACTGCGAACCGAAGTCGTCGGGCCGCGCCGTGAGCGACGCTTCCAGCTCGCGCGTCGCGGCCTCGAGTGCGGGGCGCGCCCCGCCCGGCACCGCGTTCGCGGGTAGCCCGGCGAGCGCGCGGGCGGCGCGCACGCGCGGCAGGCGCACCGGATCGCGCGTCAGCGCCAGCAGCGCCGCCACCAGCTCCGGATCGAGATGCTCGCCCGCGCTCTCGGCCGCTGCCGCGCGCACCCACGGCGAGGGATCGCGCGTCGCCGCCAGGATTGCCGGCCGCGTTTCGTCGTTGGAGGGAGCGGAACGCAGCAAGCGCAGCAACGACGCGGCGGTCACCTCGTCGCGCGCAGGCCCGCGCACGGCGGCCATCACGTCGGAAAGCTTCGACCAGTCGCCCTTGCGCGCGGCCGCGATCAGCGCGCCCCGGCGCACGATCGGCGCCTGGTAGTCCTTCGCGTACCACTTTCGGACCAGGCGGTTGCTCCACGCGGGCGTCTTGTCGCGGTGACAGCCGTTGCACGCGTTCGGAGAGCCGAACGCGATCGTCGCGGCGGGCGCGGGCGCGCGCATCGAATGATCGCTGCGCACCATGCGCGCGAACTCGGTCTTCGGCATGTGGCAGTCGACGCTGTGGGCCACGCCGTCGCGCGCGCGCGCTTCGTGGCAGGGCAAGCACGCCTGGCTGGCGGTCGCCGCTTCGGTGAAGCGATAGCTCCCGCTCGACGTGTGGCAGTGCAGGCAGTCGAGCTGCCCCGACCGCGCGCACGGACTGCTGCGCCAGCCCGTGAACGTGTAGTTCTCTCCGAGATCGCGCCCGTCGGGGTGAAAGTCCGGGCTCTCGAGACCCACCAGATCGAACGCGTCGAAGAAGTGATCGCCGGGGCGAAAGCTGCTGGTGAGCGGCGACATCTTCGCGTGGCACGGCGCGCACATCTCGTTCTTCTGCTCGTGCGAGAACTTCCCGATCGCGATCAGCTTTGGATCTGCCGGCGCGGCGCCGGGGCCGGCCCGCTGGGCCGCGCGCACGTGCTCCTCGCCGGGCCCGTGGCACGTCTCGCAGTTGATGCCGGGTTCGGTCCAGGTGGTCCGGTACGAGTCCGTCGAGACGTCGTAGTTGCTGGAGAGCTGACTGACGTGGCAGCCGTGGCAGGACGTGTTGAAGGTGAGCTCGGGGTCGGTCCAGTGCACCGCCCGCTCGGTCCCTTCCGTGAAGTGGCGGAGCGCGCTCGCGGCGACGTCGTACCATTGCTTGCGCCGCACGTCGTACCCGATCGGGAGAACCTGCAGGCGGCCGCGCTCGTAGGGCGTGAGAAAGAAGAAGACGTTCTTGCCGCCCATGACGTGGGCGATCGAATGATCGACGTCGCCGGCGGCGCTCGCCTCGCGCACGCGACCGACCGCGAGATCCGCGCGATAGCGATGGTCGGCGACGACGACGTCCTGCTGCTGCGGCCCGAGTTCCGCGCGCGCGAGCGTCGTCGAGAACGGCTGCATCGCCAGGCCGTGGTGCGAGCCGGACCAGCGGCGATAAAACGCCGCGTGGCAGTCGCGGCACTGAGCCGATCCTGCGTATGGGATGGGCGTCACGCGCGACGGCGCCGGTTGGTCTCGCCTGGCGCCGCGAGACAGGAGAACGATCGCTCCCGTCGCGACGAAAAGCATTCCAGCGCTCGCGATCGTCACGGCCCGGCGCACGGCGTTGGCTACTATAGCGGCATGCGACGGGCGTCGGGATTCGTGCGGTGCGCTGTCTTGATCGCAGGCGCGGCTTTGCTCGGGATCGCCTGCGGCGGCGCGAACGGCGCGCCACGGATGGACGGCGGTCCCGACGTACCGATCTCATCCGCGGGAGCGGGCGGCGGTGGAGCGGGCGGCGACAGCGGCAGCGGCGGACACGACACGGGCGGCGCATCGGGCACAGGCGGCGGCGCGGCGGGAACCGGAGGTGCGACGGGCGCGGGCGGCGCCGCAGGCGCGGGCGGCGGCGGCGCGAGCCACCGGCCGAACGTCGTCATCATCTACGCCGACGACATGGGCTTCGGCGACATGGGCGCCTACGGCGCGCGCTTCGGAACGCCCTCCCCCGCCCCGACGCCGCGCATGGATTCGCTGGCGGCCGAAGGTTTGATGTTCACGCAGGCGCATTCGTCGAACGGCGTCTGCACGCCCAGCCGCTACGCGCTGCTGACCGGCAAATACAACTGGCGCACGTTCAACGACATCAGCTGGAGCTACGCCGCGCCCGACATCCCGAGCGGCGACACCACGCTCGCCGAATTCTTGAAGGCGCAGGGCTACCGCACGGCCGCGTTCGGCAAGTGGCACCTCGGCGGCTTCTTCTACGACCGCGCGGGCGTGCCCTACACCGCCCGTTCCGCGGACATCACGGACCCGGCGCAGATCGACTGGGAACATCCGCTGGTCGGCCACGCCACCGACAACGGCTTCGACATCTTCCGCGGCCTCGCCGTCACCATCAACCTACCGCCTTACGTTTACGTGAAGGACGATCGCATCCAGTACTACGAGCCCGGCCTGGGGTACCGCGACGCGCGCAACACCGACGCCTTCCACAGCTTCACGGGCTTCGAGCTGGACGGCGATCTATCGATAGGCGGCGACAGCGCGGGTGGCCTCGGCGATCCGTCGTACAAGCAAATCGACGCCGACCCGATCATGCTCGGCGAGGTCGAGCGTTACCTGACCGAGCGCGCGACCGACCCCACGCCGTTCTTCGCGTACGTCTGCCTGTACTCGCCACACGAGCCGTGGCACATCACAGCGCCCTTCATCGGCAGCGTCGGCTTTCCTTACGGCGACTGGATGTCCGAGGTCGATTCGCGGATCGGGCGCGTCCTCGACGCCATCGACGAAAACGGCCTGCGCGAGAACACGCTCGTCGTCCTCACCAGCGACAACGGCCCCGAAACCGTCGCCTTCGAGAACAGCCGCGCCAACGGCCGCGACTCCAACGGCCCGCTGCGCGGCGTGAAGCGCGACGACTGGGAAGGCGGCACGCGCGTCCCGTTCGTCGTCCGCTGGCCCGGGCAGGTCGCCGCCCCCGGCACCGCGACCAACGAGCTGATCTGGCAAGGCGACATCTTCGCGACCGTCGCCGCCCACCTGGGCGCCGATCTCCCCGCCGACGTCGCCCCCGACGGCGAAAGCTTCCTGAACATCCTGCGCGGCCAAGGCAAACCGACCCAACGGCGCGACTCCATCGTGATCGCGTCGGAGGCCGACCATCGCGCCGTCATCACCACCGACGGCTGGAAACTGATCGACAGCACCGCCGGCGGCGGCAACGGCAAGTCCTACGACTCCGCCAACGCCGACATCCCCGACGCTTTCGGCGTCAACCAAGGCACGCCCAAGCAGTTGTTCCGCTTGACCACCGATATCGGCGAGAACACGAACGTGATCGCCGGAATCACGGACGTGACGATGATCCGCAGCAACCTCGTCACCACTGCCGGCCGCGACCTGCTGTCCCGCCTCGATCAATATCGAACGACGCTGACGAGCGGCATCTTCGCGCCGTTCCCGGATAACGATCTCGACGGCATGCCCAACTGGTTCGAAAACCGCTACGCCGGATTCAACCGCGACAATCCCGCCGACGCCGCGCTGGATTTCGACGGTGACGGCCTGACGAACCTCGAGGAATTCCAGAACGGCACCGACCCTCACAACCGCGACACCGACCGCGACGGCTACCTGGACGGCGACGAGGTGCACACGCGGCACACGGATCCGACGAAAGCGGGGCCCTGAAGCGCCCCCGCGGAGCGACTAGATCGACTCGAGGTACGTCGTGAGGTCGCGGATCTGCGCCGCGGTCAGCGTGGACGTCGCGCCGTGCCTGTCGCCGCCGCAGGCGGCACCGAAACGATCGGCGAGCTCCGCGGCGCAGCCCGTGTGCATGAGCGGCGCGCGCCAGGACACGCCGCGCAGTGACGGCACCTGGAACGCGCCGCCCGTGCCGACGTCGACCGTCGTGTTGTTCGTCAGCAAGGTTCCGGCGTGGCACGCGGCGCAGCCGATCTTCGCGTCGTTGAACAGCGCCTGGCCGCGCGCGACGGCCGCGGCGTCCAACCCGGTTCTCCTTGGCAGCGGGGGGATCGTGTCGATCCATCCCTGCAGCGCCTTCTTCTGATCGGGCGTCAGGGGCGGACCGGCCATGCGTCCCGAGAAGACGTCGTCCATCAGCCGCGAGATGTCGCTCTCGCCGCCGTCCCAGTGGAACGGTGCCGTCGCGCTGATCCCGCCGCGGATCGACTGCGTCCGTCGCGCGCCCTGGCAGGCGAACGTCCAGACACGGCCGTCCTCGCCGCCTTCGGGATGGCACGACGCGCAGGCGAGCCCGCCGCCGGCGTTCGCGTGGAAGATGAGGTGCCCGGTGTCGACGCGCGAGTCGGCGGCGAGGCTGATCGTCGTGCCGGTGTCGCCGCGCCACAAGGCGGCAGGTTCGCGCGTCTGCGCGAGCAACGTGCCGTCGCCGGCGTAGCTGACGGCGATCACCTCGCCCGGTGGCTGGTTCGGCGGGTTCGACCCGAAACCGCAAGGATTGCCCGGCTGGGACACGACCATCATGGGTTCTTCGACGATCGTCGGCATTCCGGGCGAATGGGCGTTGCCGGGCACCGCGATGGCGACCGTCTGCCCGTCGGGCGACACCGCGACGTCGACGGCGAGCGAGACCATGTTGATCCCGCCCGCGACGTTCGACGGCGCCGTTTGCGTTTGGCTCAGGACCGACACGCTGGGCTGAACGATCGCGCCGCAACCTTTGACGCCCGCGTAGCCACCCGCGCCGGGATCGACCACGTCGGTGACGCCCGTCTGGTGCAGAACGACGACGTCGCCGGTCTCCGTGCCCAGCGAGATCATGCGCCACGCGACAGACGGCGTCCGCATCTGCGGCATGCCCGTCGCGAACGAGGGAACAACGCCCGAGCCTAGCTTCAGGTGGCTCGTGACCGCCCCGGTGGCATCGACGACGAGGACGTCGGACTTGCGGAACGTGCTCACGAGCAGCGAGCCGCCCGCGCCCACCACCACGTCGCGCAGATCGCGATCGAGCGTGAGCGTCCGCGTCGGCGCGCCGGCGGCATCCGGCGGCAGGGACACGAGCTCGCCGCCCGCGCAC
>Ga0310810_10003505_pt1 | contig 17118 bp, 12 predicted proteins | sample NCmetagenome_FD_207641 | JGI IMG/M metagenome (GOLD analysis project Ga0310810, IMG submission 207641) | Soil microbial communities from experimental microcosm in Duke University, North Carolina, United States - NC | ecosystem: Engineered > Artificial ecosystem > Soil microcosm > Unclassified ... | reverse complement strand
CAGAGCCAAATGGGGTCAGAGTCCCGACTCTGACCCCACTCGAGGGCCAATCCAGCGGCTAAACCAACGACTCTGACCCCACTGAAAAGGCGGCTAGGCGTTTCGGTCCGTGCAGCCCGGGTACTCGGGGTTGTTCCGCTCCGCCTGGGACGGCGGAAGGTTCTGGTCCGCGCCGTACACGCCGCCCTTGAAGTACGTCCCCGTCGGCCACACCGACTCGGCAGCGCGCCCGTACTGCCTCACGAGTCGGCGAAGATCTCCCACCCGATGCGACGTGAAGTACATCCAGAACGCGCGCTCGCGGAACAGCAGATCCACGCGCGCAGCCGTGGATCCCGGATCGGCGAGCGGCGGCAGACCGGCAACCGTCGTGCGCGCCGCGTTCAGCTTTCCGAGCCACCCGGACGCATCGTTATTCGCCAGGAGATTCTCGGCCTCGATGAGACGGGCTTCGATGCCGGTCGCCAGCGGTACCGGCGAATCACCGCGCGGGTACATCTGCGTCAGCCAGATGGGCGTGCCATCCTGCCCGGGTCGCGTCTTCGACGCGTCGACCTTGATCCGCGGATCCTTCGAGGAGACGTAGTCCAGGCCGTTGCGTCCTTCCTTATCGGCTGGCCCGAAGTTCGGGGTCGCCAACATCCAGTCGTACACGTCGTTCACGATCGTCGTCGTCGAGTAGTCGACGTTGTAGACGTAGTCCGTCGGCACGGCGGCAACCGCGGTCGCGGCATCTGCATAACGCTTGAGGTCTACGAGCGCTCTCCCGCGACCCACGAGCGCAGCATTGCGGATCTTCGTATCCGTCGCAGCCGCGGTCGTGAGGGCGGAGTCGAAGTACGCGAGCGCCTTGGTGAAGAGATCGGCGTTGCTCAGGATCTCCGTCGTGGGCGTCGGTTCGTCTGCGTTCCCGACGGGAATGCCGTTGCAGTACCCCTCGGCGACGATGACGTACGTGAACCCCTCGAGCATGTAGAGCTGCGCGACCTGCGACACCTTCGTCGCTCCTTCCGGCGCAAACTCCTTGACGGCTCTCAAGGCGCGGATGATCTGCGTGTTTGCCTGGCCGAACGTCGACCAGACCGTGGCCGGGAACACGGCCTCGTTCACTGCTCGGCTATCGAGATGCTCGGTGCCACCGCGCGCGCTGATCATCTCATCGCCCAGGAGGCCCGTGGCGATGTTCATGCCGATGCCGTTGCCGGCGTTGTCGCCGGCGAAGAAGTTCGCGAAGTTGCCTAACGCCGACGTCCGGAGCGCGGCGGCGCCGGTCGCCGAGTTCGCCTGCTCGGGCGTGATCTGATCGGGCGTAGAAACCTCCGTCAGCTTGTCCGTGCTACACGCGATGAGAAACGCGGCGCTGGCAATCGCTGCCAGTCGGATCGGCTGAAGGAAAGCGCGGCTCGCGCTGGCGCCCGTGATGTATCGATGCATGTGTGTGTCTCGTCGGGGGTCGGTAGTATGCGGGCGCATGATCAGAAGCCGAGGTTGACGCGCAGGATCCAGTAGCGAAGCGCTGGCGGCGAGAAGAAGTCGTTGTTGCCACCACCAGTGTTCCCGACGCTGCTGTTCGCCTCGGGATCGATTCCCGGATACTTCGTCCACGGCGTGCCGAGGTTCCGCCCACTGAGCACGATGGTCGCCGACTGCGCGCGTGCGGCCTGAGCAAATCGCTCGGGAATGTTGTACGCGATCGAGAGCTCGCGGAATCGGAGGAAATCGTTGCGCACGAACAAGCCCCACTGCGTTCGCTTGCTCGGACTGTTCGCGGCAACGGCAGCCGCCTGATCCGCCAGCGGCGCCGTCGGGTCGTTCACCGCCCGACAGTTGCCGCTCGAGACGCAGCGCTGATTCTGGTAGCCCCACTGGTTATAGAAGTCGCCGCGGTAGTCGAAGAGTCCGGTGACTCGCAGCGTATTCTTGAAGAAGCCGAGCGTTCCAGACAGGCCGGCCTGTTTCTCCGGGAATGTCGAGCCGCGGAACTCCGCCGTGTCGCTGACGACGATCTCGCTCTCGCTGATGATGCCGTCGTTGTTCGCGTCGCTGTACGAGATGAGCCGCCGGTCCCACAGCCCGAACAGCGGATACCCCTCGACGTTGCGCGCGCCAGGCGCCGTCGGGAGCGGTGCGCCGCCGGCATCCGTGAGCTCGTTCTTGATGATCGAGCCGTTGAGACGCACGTCGATTCTGAGTGGGTTCGACTGGTAGAGCGAAGCGTCCACGGCAGCCTCGAAGCCGCGGTTCCGCACGCGAGCGAGGTTCTCCCACTTCGTCGCGCCTGCCCCGTACGACGGTGGCAGCGGACGGTTGAACAGGGCGTCCTTGGACTCCTTGTTGAATCCAGTGAGCTCGAGATTGATGCGATCCTTCAGGAAGCCCGCGTCTATTCCCGCCTCGAACTCCGTCGTCACTTCCGGCTTGAGATCCTCGTTGCCGATCGACGTTAGGCGCAGCCCGGGAGTCTCACCCGCATCCGTTGGGTACGTTGACGCGCTGAGATATTCGAGCGCGGCCACCGTGCCCGGCTGCACACCCGCCTTGCCGTACGCGGACCGCAGACGCAGGCGATTCAGGCCCGGAACGCTCGGCCACCAATCTTCTTCGGAAATGACGTACGACAGTGACGCGCGCGGGTACACCGTGTTGCCGACGTCGCGGCCGAACGCGCTGTTCTTGTCGACGCGCGCACCGATCGTCGCGAAGACGCGATCGCGCCAGCCGAGTTGTTCCTCGAGGAACAGGCCGTACGTCGCATTCTCGGCCGTGAACTCGAACGCCCGCACCTGCGAGCTCGCCGAGTTCGGCGTCGACGATCCGGGGGCGAGGTTGTAGCCCTGACCCTGCGACTGATACAGCTCGTCCTTGAACCACTGCGCGCCCAGCGACGTGCGCGTCGAAACCTGCGGCGTGAGCGCGTACGTCGCCGTCAGACCCATGTCCACCGTGTACTTGGTGCTGTTCGCGCGGTCCAGGAACTTGCCGCCTTCCTGCCCGTTAGGCCCCCACGCCAGCCCGACGCGCGTTCCCTCACCACGCAGCTGCTGACGGTAGTTGAACGAGTGATCCTGGTCGATGCCGAACACGGCACGCCCCTGGAGCCATCCCGTCGGCGACCAGTTGAGCGACGTGCTTCCCGTCAGCCGCTGATCCTGCAACTCCTGCTGGATCGACATGACGTCACCCGGCAGCTCGCGTTGATAGCCCTCGGTCGTGCCGCGAACGCCACGCGCCGTGATCGCCTGAAACGTGAGTCCCGCGAAGAATCCGCCGTCGAACGGCGTGTACAGGCGCTGGTCGGTGTATCCGCTCGAGACGTCGAGTGTGAGCGTCGGCGAGAGCGAGAGGCCGAAGTTGCCGCGAATGTTGTTGGACTTGAGCTGGTTCGGGTGAATCTGCTTCGGGCGCGGTCTGGCGCCGCGTTCCTCGGTCAGACGCGCGATCTCCTTCTCCGGCATCTCGTAGGGGCCGACCTCGGACTCGTGATCGCCCGACACGAAGTAACGAAGCCTGTCGGAGCCACCGGAGACCTGCAGGCCAAACATCGAGCGGCTCTGATCCTTGAACGGCGTCGTCTCCGAATTCATGAGCGGATTGAACGTCGACAGACTGTCGATCGCGCACTGCTTGGCCGCGAACGCCGTGATCTTGCACTGGACCGCGTTGCCTGTGGGCTGCCCCGACGCGTTCAGGGCACGGCCCCAGCTCGTGTAGTTCGGCTCGAACTGCGCGGGCTGCTGCACGATGCCGCCTTCGCCGAACACGCTCCACTGTGTGCGGCCGGCGACCCCACGCTTCGTCTTGATGACGACGACGCCATTCGCCGCGGCCGTACCGTAGAGTGCGGCGGCCGACGGACCCTTGATGATGTCGATCGACTCGATGTCCTCGGTCCCGAGCGTGTTGAGGCGATTGATGCGCTGCGTACTGACGTTGCCGCTGTTAGGCAATTGCTGGTTGTCGTACCGCACACCATCGACGACGACGAGCGGCTCGTTCGTCAGCGACAACGAGCTCGTACCGCGGATGCGGATCGACGACGACGCACCGGTCTGGCCAGCACCCTGGATCACCTGGACGCCGGACGTTCGACCCTGGAGCATCTCGTTGACGTTGGTGATGGGCGCTTCCTTCGCGACGGAGTCCGCCGCGATGCTCGCGACGACGTTGCCGAACGTCCGCCGCTCCTGATCGCCCGTGGCTGTGGTCACGACCTCAGCCAGGCGAGTCGCGGCGCGACTGATGGTGACGTCGAGACGCGTTTCACCCGATGCTGGGACTGTGACCTGTCGCTCGATGGGCGTGTAGCCGATGCGCACGATGCGGAGCGTCTGATTCCCCGCAGGGACGTTCGTGATGACGAAATCACCGGTTTGCGTCGTGGCGGACCCGAGACGGGTTCCGTTGACCATGACCTGAGCGGCGACAACGGGGGCGTTGCCTTCGGCGTCGGTGACGCGCCCGCGAACCGTCGCACCGCCCTGCGCAGCGAGCGCTGCCGGTACTGCAAGAGCTGCGATACATGCGAGGCGCAGTGTCGCGCCTAACGACGATCGTACAGACGAGGCTGTCAAGATGACCTCCTGACGAATGATTGGAACGAGCACGCGTGATAGATCTGGAACGGTGGATGCGCGCGAAGTCGGACACGGCATGGTGGCCATCCACACGACCGACGCGGCGGCGCGCGCGGCGGGTGAGACGGCCCGCCCGCACGAACGGTGGGCGGAGCGCGACTGCCCGCCTGACCGAATGTGAGCGGCGCACACACGCGCGGCGTGGGCGGGCCCGGCGCGGAGCGCCGCGGGCGAAGCGGCCCAGTCGGCAGGCCGCCACGGTACTGGAGGAAGGATCCCATCGGCTCGCGCTCGTTAGGCTGCGGACGCGCTGGCGTGCGAATGGCGTGCCGTCCTCGCGCCACGGCGCGGAGTGACGGGACGAACGCATCCTCTCGTGGATGACAGAATTTCGCAACCCCCAAGGGGCCAACGGCGAGAAATCGGACTCGCGACGACGCGACGGAGGACGAACGCATCGGCCCGGTTGCACAGCGGTTCACGCGTTAGGGACGAACCGAGCAACGCGAGTATGCCTGCCTGATCCGTACGGAAACGAAAACCCCGGGAGCGCAGGTCGCGCTCCCGGGGTTTTTGCCTGCCGCGCCCGTTAGGCGCGAAGCTCAGCCGTGATCAGCGTGCCGCCGCAGCACCGACGAAATCGGTGAAGAGCACGCCCGTGCTCGGCTCCGACAGTTCGAACACTTCGGGATGCCATTGCACGCCGACGACGAAGTTGTCGTTAGGCGACTCGATGGCCTCGATGAGGCCATCGGGCGCCGTGGCCGACACGACGAGCGAGCTGGCCAGCGCCTTGATCCCCTGGTGATGCATGCTGTTCACCGGAACGGTCGCGCCCGTCAGCGCATGCCGCAGTCGCGACCCGTCTGCCACCGCGATGTCGTGCGCGAGGTGATCGCGCGAGAACCCGTAGTTCGGGAAGTAGTCGTGCTTGATGGCATTCGGATACTCGGCGTCCAGATCCTGGTAGAGCGTTCCGCCGAGCGCGACGTTGATGACCTGCAGGCCTCGGCACAGACCGAGCACCGGCTTCCCGTCTTCCACCGCCCATTTCACGAGCTGGATCTCCACGCGATCGCGCGCCGGATCAATGCGGCCGAGCCGCTCGTGCGGGGTCTCTCCGAAAACCGATGGATCGACGTCCACGCCGCCGGGGATGAGGATCCCATCCATGCGCTCGTAGACCGCGCGCAGCGTCTCGACCTCGTCCATCAACGGGATGAGCACGGGTGCCGCACCAGCCATGGCGGCAGCGTGGTAGTAGCGCTGGTTCATGACCACCGAATGCGGCAGCCCCTCGGGGATGCCGTCGATGGCCTGTAACGTCTGCGTGGTGATACCGATGAGTGGTCGAGCGGTCATCTGAAACGGATTGAGTCATTGGATCGACCTCGGACGCCACGTGCGCCCGAGACGACTGCCATAAGCACGAACGACACCAGACTATCCGTTGAAAGGTAGGTCACCGGCCCCGACTATGGGACGCCCGCTCCCTCCGCCTTCGGAATCGCGGGCTCCTCCGGCATTACCCCCTCGCGAGTCTCGGCAATGAGGTGGTCGACGACGGCTTTGATGTCACCGGTCTTTTCATACACCGCGATCTGGCGGTCGGCGCTCGACCCACCCTCGAGGATCCTGAAGGCGTACTCGATTTCCTTGCGGCTCCCCAGCTCGTCGATGACGTCATCGATGAACCACTCGATCAGCTCGCGAATGAGCTCACGGGCCGGCAGCTCTCGCTGCTTGCCGAAATCGATGAGCTTGCCGTCGAGCCCGTAGCGGACCGCGCGCCACTTGTTCTCTTCGATGAGCTCCGAGGGGTAGACGCGGAACGTGATGTTGTCGCGCCGCATCTTCCACAACTTCGCCACGATCGCCTGCAGGATGGCCGCGACGCACACGGCTTCGTCCACGCGCGTGAACACATCGCAGACGCGAAACTCGAGCGTCGGGTACTTCCAGTGCGGTCGAACGTCCCACCAGACCTTGGAGCCGTCGGGAATGCAGCCGGTGGTGATCAGCGTGTCGAGGTACGCCTCGTAGTCGTTCCAGGAATCGAGCACCGGCGTGACGCCCGATCGCGGGAACGCGCGGAATATCACGCTGCGGTACGACTTGAGCCCGGTCTGCCGACCGATCCAGAACGGCGAGCTCGTCGAGAGACACAGAATGTGCGGCAGGAAATAGCGCGCGACGTTCGCGGCGTCGATGAGAAAGTCGCGATCCTCGATGCCGATGTGCACGTGCGTGCCGAAGATCAGCAGCTGGCGCGCGAGATCCTGCATCGCATCCTGCGTCCCGATGTAGCGCTCGAGCGGGGTGATCTCCTGGTCCGCCCAGTGCGAGAACGGATGCGTTCCCGCCGCCGCGATCGAGAGGCCCTTGAGCCCGGCGAGCTCCATCACCCCTCGGCGAAGCCGCACGAGCTCTTCCCGGACTTCCTGGGGCGTGCGGCAGATCGTCGTCCCGACCTCGACGATCGACTGGTGCAGCTCAGGCTTCACCTGCCCCAGAAAGCGATGGTCGTACTCGAGCAGCTGCGTGATGTACGACTGCAGCTCGCGAGTCTGCGGGTCGATGATCTGGTACTCTTCTTCGACGCCAATCGTTAGGGAAGGCGGCTTCATAGTCCGTTGACTCAGCGTTTTGCGACGAGGAACGACGGGACCGACGAGCCACCGCCCGCTGTCACGTTCAACAAGGCCGCGGTCGAGAGTCGCGTCAGGTACCCTTCCATGTAATCACCGTAGCTCACGAACGGTGCCGTGTCGAGCATCCGGTCGACCACCTGGACCTGTCCGTCCACCATGCTCGGGTAGGGCTCGTACGGGATGCGCACGCGCTGCTGTACGATGTGCGGCGCAGCGAGGGCGCGCGCAATGGCGTCGGCCCACGCCGCATCGTCGACCGTCCAGCCGAGCGTGATGCCGGCGCCGCCGTAGTCGTCGTTGGGCTTGAGCACGAGCTGCTCGCGGTGCTCGGTCATGAACGGAACGAGGTCGACGTCGCGTCCCTCGAACTGCGTCTTTCGTTCCACGACCGTTCGCGTCCACGGAACGTGGGCGTTGATGGCCGCCCGCTCGTCGGTGTCGAACAGCTGGGCATTCTGTTCATCGCTGAGCACGGCGAGGCTCGCCTTCTTGTGCAGCATCTTGCAGCGAAAACCGTTCGCCATGCACACGGCGCGGTCGCGCACGGCGCGGACCATCGGGCTCTCGAGCCCGCACTGGTCGACGAGCTCGTGAATCAGCACGCGTTTGTAGATCAGGTCGACCGGTGCGTCATCACCGAACGAGAGTCTGCCGTTGCGGTACTCGGCCTCGCGTGGATCGGCGATGACGCAGTCGATGCCCCGCGAGTGGAAGTAGTCGCGGTACATCTCGAACTCGGTGACCGTCGGTACGTCCGGCCAGTCGACGATGGCGATGCGCGGCAGCTCGCGGCGGCCGAGCCATTCCTCGTACGTCGCGAGGAGGACGTGCAGGATGCCCTGTCGCGACGGGATGGGTGAGATCTCGTACTGCCGCGCGAACGCGCGCATGACGGGCAGGTCGATGAACGCGTCGCTCAGCGCATCGCCGTACGCCGCGCCCGCGGGCGTCTCGGCGTTGTACTCGGTGAGCTTCATCTCGCGGTCTTCGTCGATGATGAAGGTGTCGAGCCGGGACGTCGGGCTGGGATTGCGAATGCCCGGATCGTCGGCGACGAGCGTCTCCTCCCAATCGGTGAGCATGAACTGCTGGCGGAACTGCCGGCTCGCGATCGCCGCCGCGTACGTCTTGGCGAACACGCGCATGAGCAGGCGCACGCGCCCCTGCAACCAGGCATGGCTCGCGGCGTTCGTTAGGCGCGGCCGGAGCACGGTGCACAGCGGCCGCCCACCGAAGATGAGTCCCTTGCCGCTCTGCATGTCGTCCAGCATGCCCTGAGAATCCGCGGCGAGCTGGTCGTCCGTCAGCAGTTCGTGGTAGGCGGAGATCGCGTCGAGCATCGGCTAGCCGCGGCTAGCGGTGAACGCGGTGCTCCACTTGAGCTCTTTCGCCTGCTTGCGTGGCTTCTTCGCCAGCCCGATGACCATGTCGGCCATGTGCTGGACGACCCACGCGAAGTAGTCCGGCGTGAGCGAGTTGATGTCCATGTCCGGCGCCGGATTCATGAAGTCGATCGCGTACGGGACGCCATCGCGCACGGCGAACTCGATGGAATTCATGTCGTAGCCCAACGCCTTGACGATCGTGCGCGCGTCCCTGATCACGCGCGACTCCAGGGCTTCACCGAGGTGACCCTCCTCGACGATGTACTTCCGCACGCGGGGATCGTACTTCATTGGCAGGATCTCTTCCTGACCGAGGCACATGCAGCGGACGAAGTGTTCCCACTCGATGAACTCCTGCACGATCATCGTCAGCATGCCCGACTGATCGTAGTGGTGGATGAGCTCCTCGAGCGAGCGACACACGTACACGTCACGCCAGCCGCCGCCGTGCGCGTCCTTGAGAATGCAGGGGAGCCCGACGTGGTCCACGATGCCCTGCCAGTCGAGCGGGAACTCGAGGTTGCGGAGACTCTCGTCGTGCTTGATGCCGGGCACGTACTGCTTGTTCGGCAGCACGACCGTCTTCGGGCTCGCGACGCCGAGCTTCGACACGAGCGACGCGCCGAAGAACTTGTCGTCGGCGGTCCACATGAACGGATTGTTGATGACGGTCGAGCCGGCGAGCACCGCGTGCTTGAGGTACGAGCGGTACATCGGCACCTCGTGCGAGATGCGGTCGACGATCACGTCGTACGGCACCGCGTCGTCGTGCGCCGGTGCGCCGATCTTCACGAATTCGACGGTGACGCCTTCGTCGCGCTTCTGGACTGCCTCGATGAGCGCGGGCGGGAAGGACCATTCGCGTCCGACCATCAGGCCGACGCGGTACGAACGAGGGGGTTTTGCGGAGCGCTTTGCCATGGTGAAGCTCTATCCGTGCGAGGGAATCGGTGATCTAATGCGTTGGGTGCTGCCTAACGCCTGCTATGGGGCGTCATTCCGAGCGGAGCGCCTGCCCTGAGGAGCGCCAGCGACGTGAGGGAGGAATGCTTGCTCTCCTTGGAGAGGGATCGGGGTGGTGCGACCCGAGAGGGCGGGCATCTCGACGTGCATCCCCAGTCACTGAGTCGTCCGTTGTAAGTCGTTGGTCATCAGTCGTCAGTTCAGACCGCGGAGACGGCGGGGTCAGAGTCGGGACTCCGACCCCCGGCTCTGACCCCAGTGGTCCAGTAGTCTACCCCCGCCGTCTGGACTGAGCACTGATGACCAACGACTAAGCACTGATGACTGGATGACTGGGGATGATGAACTCCAAGGCCAGCCCTCTCAGGCCATGCCAGCTTCTCTACCGGGAGACCACGGATTCCTCGCCCCGCTCAGAATGACAAGCTAGTCGTGTCCTCCTATGTACAGCCGGATCATCTTCTCCCAGATCGGCCAGTCGTGCGCGTGCCCGTTCCAGATGCGCAGCGCATTGCCGATGCCCTTGTCCCAGAGGATCCGCGAGAACTCACGGTTGTTCTCGTACATCGGGTCACCCTGGCCGATGGCGAAGATGAGATCCTGCGCGCGAAACGCGGCGAGCCGCCCCGGATCGTGCTCGTGCTGCATGAAATCGTATGGATTGCACGCGTACACGTTGTCGTCCGAGTAGCCGTCCGTGAACCGCTTGATGTCGTAGTTGCCGCTCATCCCGATGATGCGGTTCACGCGCTCGGGATAGCGAAAGCCGAAGCTCGCGGCGTGAAAGGCGCCGAAGCTCGCGCCCGTCGCGATGACATAGGGGTTGTCGTTCTTGCTCTGCGAGAACGGCAACACCTCGTCGGCGATGTAGGAGAGGTACTGCAAATGACGCCACGCCCTCGCGCCCGGATGCAGGTGCTTGCCGTACCAACTCTCGTCATGCACCTGATCCACGCAGTAGAGCTGGATCCAGCCGTTGTCGATCTGGTCGCGCAGCACCTCGTGCATGCGCCGGTCGGGCCACTCGGCGTGCGTCCCCATGGTCGTCGGAAACACGAGCACGCGGGCGCCCGCGTGCCCGATCACCTGGAGGTGCATGTACTTGTTGAGTGACGGGCTATGCCACCCCGCGTGTTCGTGATGCATCGACTGTTCTGGGGACTTGGGACTGGGGACTCGGGGCTATCAGCCGACGGCCATGAGTGTCTGTCAGCCGTCGGCGTACGGATTCCTGCTACTTCACGAGAACCGGCACCCGCAACAGAAACGGCAACGCCTCGCCGAACCTCCGACCCCAGTCGACCTCGTTGTGCCGACCATTGGGGTCCTCCACCCAGCGAAGCTCACTGCCCAGCGCGTAGCCCTTCGCGACGAGCGCGTCGCGCATGCGCCGCGCATCCTCGAGAGCAATCGCGCCCTCCCGCCTGCCGATATCCAGGTAGATGCGACCTGGAACATGCACCGAAGACTCGAGAATGGAAAAAATGCTGCGGCCGGCGAACCACAGCGAGGGGCTCATCACGCCGACGAAGCCGAAGATCGACGGATCACGCAGGTAGGCGTAGAGGGTGATCAGGCCGCCCATGGACGACCCCACCATCCCGGTGTGCGCCCGATCCGGCCGAGTCCGAAACGCCCCATCCACCAGTGGCTTGACCGTGCCGATGATCCAGTCGAGATACCGATCCCCGCTCCCGCCGCCAACATTGGCGTCAACGAACGGCGAATACTCCGCGATCCGGTCCGTGCCCATGTTGGGGATGCCAACGACGATCGCCTCGATCGACCGCTGGGCTGCCCGCTCCATGGCGACATCGACGCCCCATGGCTCCGCGTAGCTCAGCCGCGGATCGAACAGGTTCTGCCCGTCGTGCATGTAGATCACCGGGTACCGGCGCTCGGCCCGCGAATACGCCGGCGGCAGCCATACGGTGATGTCGCGAGGGCCGCCGAAGCCGATCTCGGCGCTCGCGACCTGGGGGAGGGTCACGAACGAACCGCGCGCGCGGCGGGCGCGGAGGCGTGGCCAGAGCGCGCTGCGACGCTGCGTCACTGGCGGCGCGTCACGGCAGCACGCGCGGTCGAAATTTCAAAGCCGGGAATACGCCACCACCTGGGTCCGCCTGCCGTTCGGTACAGCACGTCGACGGCGGAATCTACACTGGCACGGCACGGAGGAGATGCGGGCGGAATTCCGCATGAGGAGGCACCCGTCGGGAGGGGCTTTCCATGCTCCGCACCGCACCTCCCCGTTATGCCAGTTCTGGCGTGCGTCGGGGGAAGGTGACGCGCCGGAGGATAAGGCAGGGAGCGTTCCGGGGCCGGATGCCAGTCGATTTCAGCGTTAGGCGCGTCGTTTCGGGCTCAAGCCGACCCTTGACACGCCGAGTCCGCCGAGCGGCGGCGACAGGCGTTGGCGGAGCGCAACACAGATCCGGCTTTCCCGAGAATTTCCTAATTTCACCCGAGCCCGCCCTCGGCATAGCGCGTTCACGTCCCGGCATTACGTTTTCGTCGCTGTCGAATGCGCCGCTGTCCCGCGGCGCACGCTGCATTTCCGGAGTGACCGATGGACACCACCACCGATTGTCCCCTCGCAGTCACGCTCGCGGCGACGCTTCGTGAGCGACGCGATCATCTCACGAGTCGCTGGCTCGTGCGAATCGCGGACCGCGTGAATCTGACGCCCAATCGGATCTTCCCATCGGACGATCTCATCGACCACGTACCGATCCTCCTGCTCGGGATCGCGGACTACATCGAGGATCCCAGCCGACCCGTGTTGGCGGAGACGCCCGTCATCGCGAAAGCCATGGAGCTCGGCGCGCTCCGGCATACGCAGGGCTTCGACGAGCACCAGCTGCTCAAGGAATACGAGATCCTCGGCGGCATTCTCTTTCAGTTTCTCGCCGACGCCGTCGAGGAGATCGAGACGGAGTGCACGCGTCGCGAGTTGGTGATCTGCTCCGGCCGGCTCTTTCAGGCCATCGCGGTCATCCAGCAAGCCACCACGACGCAGTTCCTCATGCTCGCGCGTGCGCAGGTTGCCGAGCGGGAGGACCGATTGCGGACGTTCAATCGCACGCTCACGCACGAGCTGCGCAATCGTATCGGGGCGGCACTCGGCGCGTCGCAGATCATGGACATGCCGGACATCGGTACGGACGAGCGGCAGCGACTGAACGCCGTGGTCATGCGCAACGTCGAGAGCATGCGCGTCGTGCTGGACAACCTGCTCGTGCTCACGGGCATCCCGATCGACACTCGCCAGCAGCGTCACGTGCTCCTGCCGGAGGCAGCGCAGGAAGCGGCGCGTCAGGTGCGTGCGGCGGCGCGGGCGAAGAACGTCGACGTGCGCATCGACCCGCTCCTGCCGGGCGTGGAGGTGAGCGCCGCGGCGGTCGAGCTGTGCCTAACGAATCTTCTGGCGAACGCGATCAAGTACTCCGACCCCAACGTGAGCAGTCGGTGGGTCGAGGTTCGCGGCCGCCTGGTCACGCAGGGCGCCGGACCGACGGAAGTCATTGTCGAGGTCAGCGACAACGGCGTCGGCGTTCCACCCGACGCTCGCGGGCGCCTCTTTCAGCGATTCTTCCGTGCGCACGAAGGGCTGATGCCCGACGTCGAAGGCACCGGCCTCGGGCTCAGCATCATCCGTGATACGGTGGGTGGACTCGGCGGACGCGCGTGGGCCGAGTTTCCGGAGAAGGGGTCGACGTTCGCGTTCGCGCTCCCCTGTCGGCGTGAGGAAGACGCCGGCGCAATGAGCGTCTGACGACACGCGAATACCGCCGCGGCAGTAGCTAGGGGTTGGGCGTTCGAACCGGCTCGCGCTCTACGGAAACTCGATCGTCGCGCCCCACTCGCCATTCGGAGGCGGGGCCTGTGCCGGCCCCGAGTCGATCACGATCATCGCCACCGATCGCGCGGCGATCTGCATCGGGCCGCTGCCGGACGACGAGCCACACGAGCCAGAGCGCAAGCGGTGGGAGGATCATCCACATCATCGCCGAGCCGAATGAGACGGACCGGGCCAGCGTCTCCACGCCGTCCTCGATGACGGTGAAGTTCAACATGCCATTGTTGAACCCTGCCGAGATCGAGCCGTGGCCGTCGGGCAGGTGCGTCGCGCGCCACACGGCCGGCATCAACGGACCAAGCGTGACACCCGCCAGGCCCGCCCAGTACGCTGCCCAGCTCGCGAGAAGTTGACCCGGACGCCACCGTCGCATCGAGAGTTCCATCGTTCGACCTCCGCGTTCACAGCTGCTCGGTCTTTCACGTCGCCCAGCGAATCTCCCGGTCCGCCGCATCCTCCTCGAGAAATGCGAGCAGACGTTCCCCTTCCTGCTCCAACGCAGTCCTCATGCGCTTCGCGACCGCTGCGAAGGGCTCGATGACGAGTACCGCTGTCTTGCGCTTTCGTTCCGATTTCCATGTGCCTGCCACGAACCCGTCCACCAGGAAGGTCGCGCGCACCTGAAGATTCTTGAGCGTCACCCGCGGACGATGCTCGTCCGCCACGATCCGCACCCGATCATCGTGCGAGAGCACGAGATTGTCGAAGTCGGCGATGAAGCGAGCAGGAGCGACGACGTCCTCATCGGGACGAGGCGCATCGGGCACATCGAACAGCTCGCGCTTGCGCTCGTCCCGGAACGTCACGAGCGACGGGCGAAGCGTCTCGAAGACTTCGCGCAAACCGGCCATACCCGACCATGCCTGTGCATCGGCCGGCGTCGCCGGGCCGAACGCCGCGAGATAGCGCAGCACCATCGCTTCGGCCGAGGTCGCGGTGGTCGATACTTCGCGAGCGAGCCAGCTGTCGGCGAGCGCGAAGTCCGCCGCTGCGGGAAATCCCCAGAGCGCGTCGGTCGGCACCTGTACCAGCGGAAGGTGGGTGCGAATCGCGTAGCCCATGGCGCGCTCGTCGCCCGCCGGGAATTTCTTCACGAGGTGATCGCGCAACGCGTCGAACGTCGCCGGCGCCTTGCCGAAGAAGCGGCGTGCTTCGGCACTCACCCTGTCCATGTCGAACGTCGCCATCCGATCGCGCAGGATGGATTGCATTCCGCGCGACAGCATGGGTTGCAGCGCACCGCGCAGCGCCGCGTAGTCCGCGGCAGTCATGAGGTGCAGCGTGCCACGCATCGCGGTGACACGAACCACGGCGCGCTCGTGCAGCGCCGCGGCGAGCTGCGCGCGGTCGAACGTCTGCAACCGCGTCCACAGTCCGATGAACGGTGGTCGCGCGACCTGTGCCTGCATGCCGACGAGTCGCTCGATGGCATCGACGGCGGTGACGTTCTCGCGCTCGAGGAGCATCTGACGTGCGAGGAGCGCGCGATTGAGGGCGCGCCTGGAGAGCGTACTGGTCACCACCGTCGCGCGAAGCCCGCGCCGACGAAGTAGTCGGGACCCGTGCGATTGAAGCCGACTCCGGCGCGTACGTCGAGCTGGAAGTTCGGCGTCAGCCCCGCCGTCAGGCCCGTGTTCGCGTACTTCGTCGTCGGAGCACCGTCGCGCTGCGGCTCGAAGCCGAAGACCTCCACGTACATCCCGTACCGCTCCGTGAGCGTGATACCTAACGAGCCGCTGCCGGCCCACTCGGTGAAACGCCGGCGATCCTCGACCGGACGAGCAACGTTGACGTTCGTGGCGAATGCGAGCCGGTCGGTGAGCGTCCACGCCGTCACGAGCTTCGCTTCCGGCTGCATCGCGCTCTGCCTGAACACTCTGCTGCCAGTCGGTACGCTCGTCAGAAGAACCACGGACAGCGCCGGCACGAGGGATGGCCCCGCATCCCGCGCATCGAGGAGCCGAAGCTTCACGCCCAGCGCCGCGTCCTCGATGCCGCGGGTATCGCCATTCGGAGACGACAGCGTCGAGTACGAGCCGGGTTCGATGCGAAGCTCTGCCCGCGGCGCCAGACCGATGCGAGTCAGAATTTCACCGGTGGTATTCGCCCGCTCTCGCGCGGTGCGCGCGAAGGTGTACCCGCCCTCCAACTGCACCTCACGCGGCGCCATCGTTTCAGGCGCCTCCGTGAAATCAGGTCGGTCGGATACCAACGGTTCCCGACCCGGACGCGCGGACGCGCAGCCGGTTGCGAGCGTCAGCGACGCTACGAGGGCGCACCGGCGCCGTATCATGGTTGCGCCAGCCTCGATGCGATTGCATCGGCCGCGAAACCGAGCCGCGCGGCGATGACCGCGAGCCGCGGGTCCGGCACCGCGGGCATTGCCGGAATCGCGTCGTGAAAGCGAGTCTGTGCGTCGAACGGGATGTGCACCTGCTCGAGCTCGAACAGATCGAGCAGCGCGGTGATGCGATCGATGTTCGCATCGCCCGCACCGTCCGCGAGTCGCGCGAGCGCGTCGAGCAGCGCGGTCGACAGGGTATGCGAAAGCTCACCGTCACGGGGAACGGCGCTGCCGTTGCCGAAGGCCGCCGTCACGAGGCGGCGCCTAACGCCCCGCACGATCACGTCGCGCTGGCGCTCCGTCATCTCCGCGAGCGTGAGCTCGAGCGGCGCCTGCGAGGTCCCGGCGTTGGCCGCCGGCCGTACGTGCGCGACGACCGCGGACGCCGCGTGCTGCGTCGCTCCATCGCGGCCATGGTCGAACGGCACGCCGGTGACGTCCACCGCGAACACCGAGCGGTCGCCCGTGCGCCGCTGCCGCACGACGATCTCACTGCCGGATGCGGCCAGCTCCACGGCGCGCGTCGTCGAGCGCCACCCGTCATCATCCGGCGCGGTAGCGCGCGCCGCGGCCGCCGAGCCCGCGAGGCGCGCCATCTGGTCGATGCGCGGCTTTGCCATCGTCAGGTACACGTCACGCCCTGTCCCGATGGCGGGGTCGTTGCTGCGTGCCGTCGCCAGGCGGGCCAGAAACGCTTCTTCGAGCCGTGCGCCATCGGGGCCGGCGAGCTGGATCGCGCGCGCCGCGTAGCGCAGCACTTCGATCGGCTCGAGTCCGCCAATGTCGTCGAAGAACCACGCACACGACGTGAAGAGACGGAGCGCGCCACGTTCCATCTCCAATAGGGACTGGGGACTGGGGACTGGGGACTGGGCGGGCTCATCGTTAGGCGCCGGGCGTTTCACCTTGCCCGCGACCCACGCATCGATGCGCTCCGGCGTCGCCACGACCTCGCCGTACGCATCGCGAATGGCCCACGGATCGTCGAAGTAGCGGCTTGCCTCACGCTCGTAGACCGCGTGCAGTCCGTCCGCCAGCTCGGCAATGCCGGCACGCAGCGGCGTGCGCCACGCCTGGCTCGTGCCACCGTGCATGCGACAGCTGCAGTCCGACCGCCACCGCTCCACGCCGTGCGCACAGCTCCACGCACTCGGCTCCACGATCGCGACGTCGTCCGTCGCGGGCTGATTCGCGAGATACGACGCGTAGTTCTCGACGTGCACGTGCTTCGTCGCCTGCAGGTCGAGCACCACTCGTGCGAGCGCCATCTCGGAGAAGCGATGGTGGTGGCCGTACGTCTCGCCGTCGGTCGCCGCCGAGACGAGACGATGGCGGCTTCTCC
>Ga0310810_10003501_pt1 | contig 17129 bp, 16 predicted proteins | sample NCmetagenome_FD_207641 | JGI IMG/M metagenome (GOLD analysis project Ga0310810, IMG submission 207641) | Soil microbial communities from experimental microcosm in Duke University, North Carolina, United States - NC | ecosystem: Engineered > Artificial ecosystem > Soil microcosm > Unclassified ... | reverse complement strand
TGACGATGTTCGGCGAGTAGTTTGTCGAGCCCTCCGGCTCCGTACTAGACTCGGCCTGGGAGTGTCGTGGTTCCCCCCCGCGGCACTCCCACTGCGTTCAGGCCCGCGGACCCGATGGACGGGCCGACCGCCTCCCCAGGGCGCGGCGCACGACCGTCATGACCTCGTCCACGTAGGGTTGCCCCTGGCCGGTGTCGATGGCGTGCGTGAGGCAGCCGTCGATGTGATCCTCGAGGAGGAGGAGCGCCACGGAGTCGGCCGCCGCCGTCATCGCCTCGACCTGCTGGAGGATGTCCAGGCAGTACGCCTCGTCCTCGACCAGCCGCTCGATCCCGCGAACCTGGCCCTCGATCCGGCGGAGCCGATTCAGGAGCTCTCCACGGTCCTTGGTATAGGCGTGGCGGAAGTGGTCGTGGCCGGTATCGGTGCTCATACCCGGGGGTAGTATGCCATTCCCCGGTTCGCGCTAGGATGCGTCAAGCGATGCCCGACCTTGAACGCGAAGAGCTGATCACGCCGCTCGATCGAGCCCTGGTCATCTTCAGCCATCCCGACGACGCCGAGTTCGGCGCGGCCGCCACGATCGCGCACCTGACGGCCGCCGGCGCGCGTGTCGACTATGTGGTGACGACTGACGGAGGAAAGGGGACCGACGATCCCGCCGTCACCCCCGCCCAGCTCACCGCGACGCGCCAGGCCGAGCAGCGCACCGCGGCGGACCTCCTGGGCGTCTCGGAGATCGTGCACCTCGGTTACCCGGACGGCTACCTGACCCCTTCCCTCGACCTGCGACGCGACATCGTGCGCCAGATCCGCCGCTTCCGACCCGACCTGGTGATCACGCAGAATCCGATGCATCGGCAGGACGGCAACCCGTTCGTCGGCCATCCGGATCACCTGGCCACCGGCGAGGCGACGCTCGCCGCCGTCTACCCCGCGGCGCGTGACCGGCTCAACTTCCCCGAGCTCCTCGACGAGGGCCTCGAGCCGTGGAATGTCCGCCAGGTCCTCGTCACCGGCGTCGAGCACCCGAACCTCTTCCTCGACGTCTCGGCGACGTTCGAGCTCGGACTTGAGGCGATCTTCGCCCATGTGAGTCAGATCGCCGATCGCGCCGCCGTTGAAGAACGGATGCGAGAGCGCACGGCCGAGATCGGAAAGCCGGTCGGGCTGAGCTTTGCGAACGCCTTCCTGTCGATCGTGATCGACTGATGCGAGGGCCAACGCGGTGATGCGCGGGCACTGGGGCGGCAGCGAGCCGAACCTCAAGGCACGCCCGGGCAGCGGCCCCGCCACGTTCCGGCGGATCGTCGGCTTCTTCCGGCCCTATTCGCGCCGGCTGGCCTGGATCGCCGCGCTGATCGTGGTCACCGTCAGCATCGGCGTCGTCAACCCGATCCTGCTGAAGCTGATCATCGACAACCTCACCGGGCCGAAGGACCTGGGCCTGCTCTACCTGCAGGCCGGCCTGATGATCGTCCTGCCGATCGTCACCAGCCTCCTCGGCGTCTGGCAGTCGTACCTGTCGAACGTGGTCGGCCAGCGCGTGATGGACGACCTGCGGCTGGCGCTCTACAGCCACCTGCAGTGGATGCCGCTTCGCTTCTTCACCGAGACCCGCACCGGCGAGATCCAGAGCCGGATCGGCAACGACGTGAATGGCGTCCAATCGGTCGTCACCGATACCGCCGCCTCCCTGCTTGCGAACTTCGCGACCGTGGCCACGACCGTCATCGCGATGCTGATCCTCGACTGGCGGCTGACGATCCTGAGCCTCGGCATGCTGCCGATCTTCGCCTACATCACCTACCGGGTTGGCAAGGTGCGCCGCGTGGTGAGCGGCCTGACCCAGAAATCGCTGGCAGAGGTCAGCGCCATTACCCAGGAGTCGCTCTCCGTCTCTGGGATCCTCCTCTCGAAGACGTTCGGACAGCAGCAGGCCAGCATCGAGAAGTTCGGCCGTGAGTCGCGTCGTTTGGGGGACCTCCAGATCCGGCAGCAGATGATCGGGCGCTGGTTCTTCGCAATGATCGGGACCTTCTTCTCCATCGCGCCCGCCTTCGTCTACCTGCTCGCCGGCTCGCTGATCATCGGCGGGGACACGCACGTCAGCATCGGCACGATCGTCGCCTTCACCACGCTCCAGAGCCGCCTCTTCTTCCCGCTGGGCCAGCTCATGAACGTGCAGGTCGAGATCCAGGGTGCCCTCGCCCTCTTCGACCGAATCTTCGAGTACCTCGAGATGGAGCCGGAGATTCGCGACGCGCCGGACGCCGTCCAGCTCGACCCGGCGGCGCTGCGCGGTGACGTCCGGTTCCGCGACGTCACGTTCCGCTACCCGACGCCGCCGCTGCCAGTCGTCCCGGAGGGAGAGGCGGCGAAGGCCGAGGCGGAGGGTCGGGCGGTCCCGACCTCGATCCGGCCCTTCGGGCTGACTGAGATCGACTTCGAGGCCCTGCCGGGGCAGCTGGTTGCGCTGGTCGGGCCGTCCGGGGCGGGCAAGACCACCACGACCTACCTGATCCCGCGGCTCTACGACGTCGACGAGGGGGCGGTGGAGATCGACGGGATCGACGTGCGTCACGTCAAGCTGGAGTCGCTGGGGCGGGAGATCGGGGTCGTCACCCAGGAGACGTACCTCTTCCACGCATCGGTGCTCGAGAACCTGCGCTACGCCAAGCCCAACGCCTCCATGGAGGAGATCGAGACGGCATCCCGTGCCGCGGCGATGCACGACCGGGTGATGGAGCTGCCCGACGGCTACGACACCATCGTCGGCGAGCGTGGCTACAAGCTCTCGGGTGGCGAGAAGCAGCGCGTGGCCATTGCGCGTGTCCTCCTCAAGGACCCCCGAGTCCTGCTGCTGGACGAGGCGACGAGCGCGCTCGACACCGTCAGCGAGCGGCTCATCCAGGGGGCGCTCGCTCGCCTGATGGAGGGCCGCACCACCATCGCCATCGCGCATCGGCTCTCGACGATCCTCAAGGCGGACCTCATCCTGGTCTTCGACCGAGGGCGAATCGTCGAGCGCGGCACGCACGACGAGCTGGTGCGCCACGAGGGCCTGTACGCGCGCCTCTACGCCGAGCAGTTCGCCAGCGAGCGCCCCGCCTGACGAATCGGGCCGGATCGGGACGTTCAACGTTCCGGCCTGGTCCGGCGTCGGATGGGCATGATCACCACCACCCTGAAGGCGCGGATGAACGTGCTGCCTGATGCATCGGACACCGACCTCCTGCGTGACAGCGTCGTGCAGGTCCAGCACGACCGGGGGAGCGAGCTGTGGGGCCTCGCCCGGCATCTCGGCCTCTCGCCCGAAGAGGCCGATGACGCCGTGCAGGAGACGCTCCTGCGCCTCTGGTCGGCGCTCCGCGACGGGACCGACATCCAGCGTCCGGACGCGTGGGCGTTCCGGTCCCTCTACCGATTGGCGATGGACCGCCACCGCTGGCATCGCCGTGTTCGGCTCCTGACCGAGCGACTCGGAGGCCAGCCGGCGCGACGTGCAGGCGTCGACCACGCGGAGCGGATGGCGATCTGGGACGCCGTCGAGGGACTGCCCGAGCGGCAGCGACTGGCGATCTACCTGCGCTATCGAGCTGATCTGCCGTACGAGGAGATCGGGGCGATCCTGGGGATCGCCGCTCCATCGGCGCGCAGCCACGTAAGTCATGCCCTCGACGCCCTGCGCGTCGAGCTCGGCGAGGAGGGATCACGATGAATGACAACGACCTGGAGCGAGACCTGCGCACCCAGCGCGGGCCGCGCGAAGAGGGCTACACCCCGGCGGTCCTGCCGATGACGCCCGACGGCGGTCCGGTCCGCGCATCCGGCTTGTCGCGACTGCCGCGGGCGGCGATGTTCGGCGGGGTAGCGGTGGCAGGAGCGCTGGCCGTCGCGCTGGTGGCTGGCATCTTCTCCGGATCTGGCCCCGAAGTCGGGTCGGGCTCACCATCCCCCTCGGCAGAGGCATCGACGCCGGCCGTCGGGGCGTGCGGCCCGGCGGACGTCGCCTTTACTGCGGAGCCATGGGGCGGCGCGGCTGGCTCAGTGGGCACAGTCGTCACAATTAGCCTGGTAGACGGGCGTTATCCGTGCGCAATTGATGGTCAGGTGGCTGCCTCCATGACCGATGGGAATGGCAACGTACTCGTCACCGCCAAGACAGCCGCTTCGAGGACCGCAAACCTCGATGCGAATACAGCCTTCACGGTCGGCGTCGCATGGAGCAACTGGTGTGCTGGGCAGCTGGCAACCCCGGTTACGCTCTCGTTCAAGATCGACGGCTGGGCATCCGGTGTCGACGTGCAGGTCCCAGGCGGCCCAGACCGTTCACCCCCGTGCTCGGGAGCCGGGCAACCAAGCTCGCTTTCCGTGACGGACCTTCAGCCGGCTCAGTAGGGGTCGGGGCATCGGTCTCGTCGAGGTGACACACTTGGTCGGTGAGCAACCGACTCGCCACCGAGACGAGCCCGTACCTCCTCCAGCACGCCCAGAATCCCGTCGACTGGTATCCGTGGGGGGCTGAGGCTCTCGAGCGGGCACGCGCGGAGGACAAGCCGATCTTCCTCTCGATCGGCTATTCGGCTTGTCACTGGTGTCACGTCATGGCGCACGAGTCCTTCGAGGACCCTGCCATCGCCGGCCAGCTGAACCGCGACTTCGTGCCCATCAAGGTCGACCGCGAGGAGCGGCCCGACCTTGACGACGTCTACATGGCGGCGGTCCAGACCCTCACCGGCAGTGGCGGCTGGCCGATGAGCGTCTTCCTGACGCCGACGCTCGAGCCCTTCTTCGGTGGCACCTACTTCCCGCCCAACGACCGCCACGGCATGCCCGGCTTTCCCCGCGTGCTGAGCGCCGTCGCGGAGGCGTATCGCGATCGCCGTGACGAGGTCGTCGAGCAGGGACGGCAGCTCGGGGCGCATCTCCGCGAACAGCTCGAGGTCCAGCCCGGCCGCACCGATGTCGAGCGGCGTCAGCTCGACGCTGCTGTAGTGAGCCTCGGAGCGTTGTTCGACGAGCGCCATGGTGGTTTCGGTGGCGCACCCAAGTTCCCGGCGCCGATGACTCTCGAGTTTCTCCTCCGTGCCTGGCGTCGCAACCGGGACGCCAGGGTACTGGAGATGGTCACGTTCACCCTCGACCGGATGGCCGATGGCGGGATCCACGACCAGGTGGGCGGCGGCTTCGCCCGCTACAGCACCGATGCCCACTGGCTGGTGCCCCATTTCGAGAAGATGCTCTACGACAATGCGCAGCTGGCGCACGCCTACCTGGAGGCCTTCCGCGCTACCGGATCGCAGCGCTACGCCGAGGTTGCCCGTCGGACGCTCGACTTTATGATTCGCGAACTGAAGACCAACGACGGGGGCTTCGCCTCGGCGCTCGACGCCGACAGCGAGGGCGAGGAGGGCCGCTTCTACACCTGGGATCTCGCGCCGTTCCTCGAGGTGCTGGCCGCGAGCGGCGTGCCCCCCGCCGAGGCCGATGGCCTGGCCGCCTACTGGGGCGTGGTCGAGGGTGGCAACTGGGAGGGCCATTCGATCCTCAACGTGGCAGGGGCCGACGCACCGCCCGCCGACCTGCTCGAGCGCGCCAGGACCTCCCTCCTGGCAGCACGGGAGCAGCGCGTTCGCCCCGGTCGCGACGACAAGCAGCTGGCCGCCTGGAACGGGATGGCGCTTCGCGCGCTGGCCCTGGGCTACCTGGTGCTCGGCGACGAGCGGTTCGCCGATGCGGCGCGAGGTTGCGTCCGCTTCATCCGGGGGCACCTCCTGCGCGACGATGGACGGCTGTGGCGCACGGCGCGCGAGGGGAAGGCGCACACGCCCGCCTTCTCGGAGGACTACGCGCACCTCGCCGATGGCCTGCTCGCAGCCCATGCTGCCCTCGGCGAGGGCGCCGACCTGGAGCTTGCGGCCGCCTTGATGGACCGCGCGGTCGCCGACTTCTGGGATGAGGCGAGCGGCACCTTCTTCGACACGAGCGACGAGCACGACCGGACCGTTGCCCGGCCGCGATCGCTGATCGACGGGACAACGCCATCGGCCAACTCGGTGGCGGCCGACGTGCTCCTGCGACTCGCGCTGCTCACCGGCCAGCCGGATCACGATCGTCGCGCGCGAAGCGTCCTCCGAGCGGCAGGTCCGGCCCTCGAACGCCACCCGATCCAGTTCGGCCGCATGCTGGCCGCGGCGGATCGGGCGCTTGGCGAGCCGATCGACGCGGTGGTCGCCGGCGAGAACGAACCGGGTGCCACCGCCCTTCGACGGGCGGCGGCGGCTCCCTACCAGCCTGACCTCGTCATCGCGCAGGTCTCGCGCCCTGACGGCATCGCGACTTGGCCGCTCTTCGAGGGCAAGACGGCGCGGGACGGCATCGCGACCGCGTACGTCTGCCGCGGCTACGCGTGCGAAGAACCCACCCGGGACCCCGGTCGGGTGCGCGCCCAGGTGGCCGGCCTGCCATGAGATTCCGAATCGTGGTCGTGGCGCTGCTGCTCACCGCCTGTACATCGGCCTCGCCAAGTCCGAGCGCTGAGGTGACGCAGTCGCCCAGCCCGACCGAGGAGCCAAGCCCCACCCAGCGTCCGAGCCCGACGCCGATCCCGATCGACGAGGCGATGCTGGCTCGACGCTTCACGGTCATGGTCGCGGGCGTTGACTCGAGCGCCGTGCGACGGGCGCGTGGCGAGGACCAGAACACGGACGCCCTGATGGTCATCAGCGTCAGCGCCGACAAGTCGCGGATCGACATCCTCTCGCTGCCGCGCGACACGGTCGACATCCCGATGCCCGACGGCACGATCTATCACCGCAAGATCAACAGCATCGCGCAGGCCTTCGGCATCGAGGGGCTGCGCGGAGCGATGTCCACGCTCCTGGGCGTCCCGATCGACCGATACGTCGAGATGGACATGGACGACTTCACCTGGATGGTGGACGCGGTCGGTGGGATCGACGTCGAGGTCGCGACCCGCATCCGCGACTCGCAGGTCCATCTCTCCCTCGATCCGGGGCCGGCGCACCTCGACGGCGCCACCGCGCTGAGTTACAGCCGCTCGCGCGCCGACTCGGACTACGGGCGCGCGGCCCGTCAGCAGCAGGTGATGGTCGCACTCGCCCGGAAGTGGCTGGATCCCGGCGTCGGACCGCTCATCGGCACCGTGCGGCTGCTCCACTCGCTGAAGACGGACATCGGCCTGGACGAGATCACCACGCTCCTCGAGATCGGCCGGCGCTCGGCGACGGCGCAGGTCACGGCAATCGTGCTGAAGCCGACCCGTTTCTCGCTCTTCGTCGGCTTCGAGCCGGGCACCGCCCGCGGCTGGGTGATGATCCCCAACGTCCCGGAGATTCGTGCCTACGCCAGGTCGGTCCTCACCGACTGAACGGGCTCAGGCCCCGGCGTACGAGTGCTGGCCGACGAAGAGGAGGCCGGCTCCGAGCCAGGTGAAGAGGATCGCGGCGAAGCCCAGCACCAGCAGCCACGGGGCGGCCGATGCCCAGCGGTCGCGGCGCCCGGCGACGTGCAGGTAGCCCCCGTACACGAGCCACGTCGCCGCCGCGGCCAGCTCCTTCGGATCGTTGTTCCAGTACGAGCGCCAGGCGAGGTTGGCCCAGACCGATCCGAGCACGATCGCGGCGGTCAGCACCGGGAAGGCGAGGATCGCCGCCCGATGAGATGCGGCACGGCAGACCGCGGCGGAGGGCAGCGAGGCGATCCCGTCGCGCGCCGCACGCTGCACGATCTCGCCGAGCGCAGCGGCGAAGGCAACCGCGCCAATCGCGTAGGCCAGCATCGCGGTCCCGACGTGGATCGTCAGCAGCAGCGGCGCCTGGAGAGCGGGTACCAGGGGCCGCACCTCATCGGGCTGCAGCAGGGAGACGCCCAGCAGGCCGGCCGCCACGAGGGTGACGGCGGGCGTGAGCCCGGCGATCGGCCTTCGTCGGGCCAGGCCGATGAAGACCGTCAGCAGCGCGAAGGCGAACGCGGCGCTGAACTCGTGCAGGTTGGACCAGGGCGCGTGTCCGGTGGCCGCCACGCGGGCGGCGAGTGCCCCCAGCAGCAGGATGGCCGCCAATGCGGCACCCGCAAGGGCGGTGCTCGAGCCGCTGATCCGCGGCGTCGAGGTCGTGGCGCCTGAGGCGTTCACGGCGAGTGCCGGGGCGGGCCGGCGAACGAGAACCACAGCGGCCGCGGCGAGGCCGATGAATGCCGACCCGAGGAGTGTGATGAGCGCTGCGACGACCAGGGCTGAGGAGGCGGTCATGGATTGCTTCGTCCGTGCCGGCGCCTCGCCGGACGAGGTGTCAGGCGGCGGCGCTCAATCGGATGCGGGCGCCAGCGTGTCGTGGGTTCCGCACCGGTAGCAGGACTCATCGGCGGCCCGAATCGTTGCACCGCAGTTCGCGCACGAGACCAGCAGGTCGGCCTCGCACTGCGTACAAAAGCGGGCGTGGCCGGGGTAGCGCAGGCCATCGTTGGGGCAGTACGCCACTCCCCGCGGCACGTCGATGCCGCCGTCGGGACCGCGGGGCAGCTGGAGGGCGGGGAGCGTCGTAGCCTCGGCCTGCACCCCCACCTGCGAGACGCGCAGGTAACCGATCACCAGCCAGGCGAGATAGAGCCCGACGAGCCCGATGAAGCCAAACGGCAGCAGCGTCGAGATGAGGCCGCCCAGCCCGGTCGAGATGAAATTGAGCACGTCCCTGATCAGCTCCATGGCGCGGCGATTCTAGCATCGGCCCCCGGCCGCGCCGGCGCGTGAGGCTGCGCTACACTCCGCCAAATCGTCGCCCTCGAGGAAGATGGCCCGACCCCGGATCGATCCCCGCACGCCGCTCGCCGAGCTCCACGTCCACCTCGGTGCGGCGGTCACGCCGGCCATCATGTGGGGGATCGCCCACGCCCAGGGGATCCGCCTGCCGACCAAGGATTACTGGGCGTTCCGCGACCTGATCACCTTCGGGCGTCGCCGCCGCTCCTTCGATGCCTATCTGGACCTCTTTCACTGGACGGAGCTGATTCAGTCCAGCCCCACCGCCGTCGAGCGCAGCGTGTACGAGGTGATCGGCGGCGCGTACCGCAAGAGCAACATCACCCGCATCGAGCTGCGCTTCAACCCGATGAAGCGCAACCGGGGCGGCGAGCAGGATCTCGACCACATCATCGCCGCGGCGGTGCGCGGCATGGACCGCGCCGTGCTCGAGTACCCGCAGGTGCGCGCCGGCCTGATCTTCTGCCTCGACCGCGCGTTCAGCCGCGACTTGAACGAGATCATTGCCGCCAAGGCGATCAGCTGGCACAGCCGGGGGGTGGTGGCGGTCGACATCGCCGGACCGGTCGATCCCGCCTTCAGGTTCGCCGACTATCGCGACCTCTTCGAGGAGTGTCGGCGCGCCGGCCTGGGAGTCACCGTACATGCCGGCGAGACGGGCGGACCCGACGAGGTGCGGCAGGCGATCGAGGCACTCGAGCCGACCCGCATCGGGCATGGCATCAAGAGCGCGTACGACGCATCGGTGATGGGGATGCTCCGCGAGCGCGGGATCGTGCTCGAGGTGTGTCCCTCCTCGAACCTGACCACCCGGGTCGTCCGCAACGTGGCGGAGATGCGCTTCATCCTGCGATCGCTGATCGACAACGCCGTCCCGTTCACGCTGTCGACCGACGGGCCCGAGATGCTGCGCACCCACCTGCGCGACGAGCTGGCGCTCATGCTGCGGACCGAGATGATGACTTCGGACGAGATCGCACAGGCGATCCAGACGGCCCACGCGGCCTCCTTTCTGGCCGATGCGCCGCCGCCACTCGAGGCGTCCCATGCCGGCGCACCGATCGCCCTCGAGATCGAGGTCTAGGCTGATAGACTCCCGGCCGTGTCCTCGATCTGGCGGCCGGTCCGGGAGCGGAACCCTGCCCGCAGCCTGATGGTCGTGGTCGCCCACCCGGGCGACGAGGCGTTCGGATTCGGCGGTGCGATCGCCCACGCGGCGGAATCAGGTGCGTACACGGTGGTGGTCTGCGCCACCCGCGGTGCCTTCGACCGGCGACTCCTCGATCCTGCGCCCGCACCCGGAGGCCGCAACCGCTCCTACCAGAAGCCGGTGGTCTGGCGAAACCTGGACACCGTCCGCGAGGACGAGCTGCGCCGCTCAGTCGGGCTGCTGGGGGTGCGTGTCCTGCGCATGCTCGACTATGCCGAGGAGGGCCTCGCCAAGGTCGACTTCGATGAGCTGGTCGGCCGCATCGTCCAGCCGATCCGCATGCATCGTCCCGAGGTGATCCTCACCTTCGGTCCCGACGGCGTCACCGGCGATCCTGACCACGTCGTCGTGGGACGCGCCACGAAGCTCGCCTTCGAGCGCGCGGCGGAGCCGCTGGCCTACGAGGACGACCTGGAGGAGGACCAGGTCGCCTGGCGCGCCGCGAAGCTCTACCAGCTCGTGGTCCCCGGATCGACCCTCCAGGCGCTGGGCGATCGGGCACCCGAGAGCTACGGGTCGCCGGATGGCACCGATACCTTGACCCTGGAGCTTGGGGACCTGGCGCAGGTCAAGCTCGGCGCGATTCGCCGCCACGTCTCGCAGACCGGGTCCGCCGGTCCATTTCACGATTGGCGCCCCGAGGTGCGTGACGCCTTCCTGGGGACCGAGCACTACCGCCTGGCCGCCTCGAATCTCCCGGTCGCCGCGGGCGGCAGCGAGCCGCCGCGAGAGTCCGGCCTGTGGGACGGGCTCACCCAGGCCTGACGACTTCTAGCTCAACATAGGTAGCATCGGCTCGATCGCTCCTCTGCTACCCTCGCGATGCCCAGGCTCCTTCGACATCCCGAAAGGAACGACCCCTGACCACGCTCGATCAGCTCACCGACGAAAACATCATGGCCGCGCTGTCGCTGGTCAAGGACCCCGAGATCGGGAAGGACCTCGTCAGCCTCGGGATGGTCAAATCGATCGAGATCACCGGCTCGGTGGTGGACCTCACCGTCGAGCTCACGACGCCAGCCTGCCCGCTCAAGGCGAAGATCGAGTCGGACATCGTCGATGGGCTGGCGGCCCTTGGCGCGACGACCGTGAAGGTCGACTGGGCAAGCAACGTGAAGCGCTCGTTCGGCGGGCCAGCGGCGGACCTCATTCCCGGGGTCAAGAACACGATCGCGGTCGCCTCCGGCAAGGGCGGCGTGGGCAAGACGACCGTGGCGGTGAACCTGGCCGTCAGCCTTGCTCGGGACGGTGCACGGGTGGGCCTCCTCGACGCCGATATCACCGGCCCGAACGTACCGCTCATGATGGGCACCAGCGGATCCCACGTCACCGGCGTCGGGTCACGGGTCAATCCCGTCACCGCCCACGGCGTGCAGATGATGAGCATCGAGTACTTCCTGACCGGCGGTGCGCCGGTCATCTGGCGCGGTCCGCTCATCCACTCGGCAATCCAGCAGTTCCTGCGCGACGTCGAATGGGGCGAGCTCGACTACCTCATCGTCGACCTTCCGCCGGGGACCGGAGACGCGGCCCTCAGCCTGAGCCAGCTCATCCCGCTCTCCGGGGCGGTGGTGGTCACGACGCCGCAGGAGGTCAGCCTCCTCGACGCTCGCAAGGCGATTGCCATGTTCAACAAGGTGAATGTGCGGACCCTGGGCGTGGTCGAGAACATGAGCGGCTTCATCTGCCCCGATTGCGGGACTGAGCACGACATCTTTGGCACTGGCGGCGCCGCCAGCCTCAGCCGCGAGCTGGGGCTCGAGGTCCTGGCGCGGATCCCGCTGGAGCCGGCCGTGCGAACCGGTGGCGACGCCGGCGCGCCGATCACCTCCACCCAGCATCCATCGAGCGACACCTCGGTCGCCGCCGCCGCGCTGCGCGAGCTTGCCCGCACGGTGGCCGGGCGGATCAGCGTCATCGCCGAGCCCTTCGCCGGAGCACGAGCGAGCTAGTACCACCCGGAAGTCCCCCCATCGGGTGATTGCCCGGCCCCGACGCGTGGGCAGAATGCGGCCATGCGGATCGCGGTGCTTGCCGACCTGCACGCCAACCTGCCCGCCCTGCGCGCGGTGCTCGACGACGTGCTCGCACTTGGATGCGACGCGATGTGGTGCGTCGGCGACGTCGTTGGGCGCGGCCCCCACCCGTCGCAGGTCGTGGACGAGCTGCGCGCGCTCGCCGTCCCGACGATCCAGGGCAACTGGGACGATGCGGTCGCGCTCCGCCGGGAGCACCCCGGCGTCTCCTGGCCCGACACCGAGGCCGAGACGGCAGGGCTCGCCTCGCTCGAGTGGACGATCAGCCAGCTCACCGAGGACCAGCGCTCGTGGCTGCGGCAGCTGCCCGCCAGCGAGCGGTTCGCCGTCGAGGATCGATCGGTCCTCCTCTTCCACGGCTCGCCGACGCGCCAGAACGAATACCTGTGGAGCGATCGGCCCAGCCGGGTCTTCGCCCGCGTGGTCAGCGACCAGGGCGACGACCTGCTCTGCTTCGGGAACACGCACGAGGCCTTCCATCGGCTGGTGGGAAAGAGCCATTTCGTCGCCGCCGGCTCGGTCGGCTGCGGGACGATCGACGACATGGGCGCCAAGTACGCGGTGATCGATGTCGCGGGGCCGGACCTGATGGTCAACTTCCGATCGGTGCCGTACGACCACTTCAGCGTCGAGGCCGACTTGCAGGCCGCCGGCCTCTCGCCGTTCCTCCTGCGCGTTCCTCCCGCATCGCACGTCGCTCTGGACGCGGAGTCGGAGAACCTCGTCGAGGCCTAAACGGCGGCCGCCTGCCGGTACGAGGCGATCGCGCCGATCATCAGCTCCCAGAAGCGGTCGACCTCCAGTCCGGTCCCGACCTCGGCATTGGCCTCGCGCCCGGTGATCCCGTACACGTCGCACACCGTGCGACCGTAGCTGAACTCCGCCTCGGTCTCGATATCCACCCGCATCCGCTGGGCCGGCACGATGCTCGGGTCGATCACCCAGGCCACCGCGCACGGGTCGTGGACGGCCGGCGATGCGAAGCCAAAGACCCGCAGGTAGGTCTCCGCGAAGAACCCGAGCAGCTCGACGCACATGTGGGCCAGCGGGAAGTCGAGCGCGGCGATCCGCTCGATGACCTCGGGCGTGGCGAGGGCGCGGTGCGTCGTCTCGAGCGGCACCATCGTGATGGGCACCCCCGATTCGAAGACTGCTCGCGCCGCCTCGGGGTCCGCGGCGATGTTGAACTCTGCCGCCGGCGTCACGTTGCCGAGGCCCATGGCCCCACCCATCAGCACGATGCGGCGCAGCCGCTGAGCCAGGCTGGGGTCGCGGGACAGGGCGGTTGCGATGTTCGTCAGCGGTCCGGTCGGGACGAGGATCAGGTCGGGGTGCAGGTGGGACGCCTCGATGATCAAGTCCACCGCGTTGCGGGAGTCGAGCGGGACGGTGGGGGCTCCGAAGGCGGGGCCGTCGAGCCCGGACTCGCCATGAATCTCAGGAGCCGCGATCCGGCTCCGTACCAGCGGACGGTCGCAGCCGGCCGCGATCGGGACATCGCGGATGCCGGCCACGCTGCAGACGCGGCGGGCATTGAGCGTGGTCTTGTCGAGGCTCTGGTTGCCGGCCACGGTCGTGATCGCCACGAGCTCCAGGGTCGGGTCGGCGGCGGCCAGCAGGATCGCCAGCGCATCGTCGTGGCCGGGGTCGCAGTCAAGGACGATGGGCTGCCGCGGCGGGCCGCCGGAGGTCATTCCTTCTTGTAGGGACGACCGTCTGCGGCGGGGGCACGGACCCGACCGACGAGCCCGGCGACCACGATGATCGTGACCAGGTAGGGGACCATCTGCAGGAACTGCGACGGCAGACCGATGTTCAGGATCGAGAGGCGCGACTGGACCGCCTCGGCGAAGCCGAAGACGATCCCGGCCAGGAACGCGCCAAACGGGGCCCAGCCGCCAAAGATCATCGCCGCCAGGCCGATGAAGCCGCGCCCCGCGGTCATCTCCTGCTGGAAGGAGCCGGTCGAGCCGAGGGTGAAGTAGGCGCCACCCAGTCCCGCCAGCATGCCGCCCAGGATCACGTTGCGGTACCGCACGTAGAAGACGTTGATGCCGACCGTGTCCGCAGCCTTGGGGTGCTCGCCCACGGCGCGGACGCGGAGCCCCCATCGGGTCGAGAAGAGCATGTAATGCAGGATGAAGATCGCCGCCACGCATGCATAGATGAAGATGTTCTGGCGGAAGAGGATTCCGCCGACCACCGGCAGATCGCTCAGGAACGGGATGGCAACCGGCCCCAGGCGCTCCGGATTGTTCAGGTCCGGCAGCTTGGCCAGCACCCGGGCCGACAAGAATGACGTGATGCCGACTACCAGGATGTTGATCACGACCCCGGCGATGATCTGATCCACCAGGTAGCGAATCGCCAGGACCGCCAGCAGCGCGGCCATCAGGCCGCCGGTCACGATGCCTGCCACGATGCCGATCCACGGGTTTGCCGTGGCGCTGGCCACGACCGCGGAGGTGAAGGCTGCAGAGAGGAGCATCCCCTCGATGGCGATGTTCACCACGCCGGCGCGCTCGCAGAGGATGCCGCTCATAGCGCCGAAGGTGATCGGGACGCTTCGCTGCAGGCTTGTCTGCAGAATCCCGGCCAGGCTCATGGAGCCACCGGACCCCGCCCAGGTCAGGAAGCCGAACGCGAACCCGCTGATGACGAGCGCCAGGACGATCGCCCAGCGAGTTCCGAAGCCACGGGTCAGCTGGATGACTCCGGCCATCGCCGCCAGGGCAGCCAGGAAGTAGGCCGTCGCCGCTGACGGAATAACCAGGTCTGGCACGGTGGCCTTGCCGATGTTCAGTCCGAAGGTCGTCTGGGCCCCGGCTTCCACTTGGCCGAAGACGAGCACGATCACTGCCGCCAGTACCAGGTAGAAGATCCCGAAGCCTCGCTGACGGCTCTTGCTGATCCCGCCTCGACCGATGGCGGCCACCCCGGCGACGGTCACGCCCCCCACCCCTTGCTGAAGATCTCGGTGCCGGTCGTCCGCTCACTGCGGATTCGATAGATGCCTCGCACGAGGCCAGGTGCCGCGATGAACAGGATGATCAGGCCCTGGATCACGACCACGAGGTCCACCGGGATGCCCGTCTGGGCCTGCATCGGCGTGGCACCGGCGCGCAGCGCGCCGAAGAGGATGGCTGAGAAGACGACCCCGACCGGCCGTGACGCGCCGAGCAGTGCAATGGCGATCGCGTCAAAGCCCCAGTGCGGCGAGAAGCCGGGCGTCAGACGCAGGTTGGTGCCGAGGATCTCCGATGCTCCCGCGAGACCCGCCAGGCCGCCGGAGATCATCATCGTCAGCACGACCGTACGGCTGATGTTCATGCCCGCGTAGCGCGCTCCTGACGGGTTGAGGCCCACCGCGCGAAACTCGAACCCCTTCGTCGAGCGGAAGAGGAGCCACCAGACGGCCACCGCCGCGGCGAGCGCGAGGATCAGGCCCCAGTGGAGCCTCTCGTCGCCGATGAGCTTGGGCAGGATCGCGGTCGGCACGATGAACTTGCTGACCGGGTCGTCTCGCCCGGGGAGCTGAAAGAAGGTTTGCCGCAGTGCCAGGTCGACGACGAGGTACGAAACGTAGTTGAGCATGATGGTGGTGATCACCTCATGCGCCCCGGTCCGTGCCTTGAGGATCCCGGGGATGAATCCCCAGACCGCCCCGCCGACGAAGCCGGCCAGCACGGCCAGGGGCAGGTGGATCAGCAGTGGCAGGTCGGGAAGGCTGATGCCGACTCCGGTCGCGAACAGGGCGCCGATGTAGATCTGGCCCTCCGCGCCGATATTGAAGAGACCCGCGCGGAATCCGAGCGCCACCGCCAGGCCGGCGAAGATCAGGGGCGTGGCGCGCAGGAGCGTCTCGGTGACCGGAGTGATGTCCGCGAACGGGTTCCCGATGCCGCCCTGGACGAGGCCAGCGTAGGCGCCGCCGACCGACTTGATGCCCGCGGCGAACGCCGCGCCGGGGTTGGAGCCGATCTTGGCGATGAATTCGGGGTCCGACAGGACGATGACGATCGCCCCGATCAGGAGCGCGGTCAAGAGCGAGAGGAGCGGCACGACCAGCTGGCGCGCGCCGCCCAGAATCGCGGCCGTCAGTCCGCGGTCAGCTGGCGGCGGTGCTTCCGTCGGAACCGGCGGGGGATCGGGCGGCTGGGTCTGGATGCTCACGTGGCAACCTCCACCGGAAGACCCTCTTCCGGATGGGCACCGCCCATGAGCAGCCCAAGCCGTTCCGGCGTTGCCTCCTCGGGATCGAGGATGTCAACGATGTGCCCCTGGTACATGACCGGGATGCGGTCCCCGAGCGAGAGGACCTCCTCCAGCTCGGTGGACACGATCAGCACCGCGGTTCCCTCGTCCCGCTTAGCGACGATGCGCTTGTGGATGTACTCGATCGACCCCACGTCCAGTCCGCGCGTGGGCTGCGCCGCAACGATCAGCTTCAGCGGACGGGAGAACTCACGCGCCACGATGACCTTCTGCTGGTTGCCGCCCGACAGGTTGCCGACGTCATTGCTGACGGAGGGCGTGCGAACGTCGTACTCCTTTGTCAGGTCCGTGGCGGCCTTCTCCACCGCGTCCTGGTGGATGGCGAGGCCATTCGAGAATGGCTCGCGGTAATAGCTGTTCAGGATCATGTTCTCGGCCACGGTGAAGCCGACCACGAGGCCTTCTTCCAGGCGATCCTCGGGGATGTGGCCTACTCCAGCCTCGTAGACCCGCCGCGGATCGGCTCGGACCGAGGCGCCGGAGATCTGGATCTCGCCGCCTTCGATGCTGCGGAGACCGGTGATCGCCTCCACCAGCTCCGTCTGGCCATTCCCATGGACGCCCGCGACGGCCACGATCTCACCCGCGTGGACCGTGAGGTCCACCCCGTCGACTGCGATCTGTCCGCGGTCGTCACGGACGGTAACGCCACGCAGCGTCAGGATCTCGTCGCCTGGCGCGGCCTCGCCTTTGGTGACCTCGAGCTGGACGGGGCGGCCGACCATCATGCGAGCAAGCTCGCTCTCCGTCGTCTCGTGCGGCGTCGTCGTTCCGACCACCTTGCCGCGTCGCAGGACCGTGATGCGGTCCGCGATGTCGAGCACCT
>Ga0310810_10003500_pt1 | contig 17130 bp, 20 predicted proteins | sample NCmetagenome_FD_207641 | JGI IMG/M metagenome (GOLD analysis project Ga0310810, IMG submission 207641) | Soil microbial communities from experimental microcosm in Duke University, North Carolina, United States - NC | ecosystem: Engineered > Artificial ecosystem > Soil microcosm > Unclassified ... | reverse complement strand
CTCGAGCACGCGCACTTTCAGCCCAAGCCGGTCGCGCAGCGCGTGGAGTTGATAGAGCCCCGCGAAACCGGCGCCGATGACGATTGCGTCGAAAGGCATGCGGAGATTCTAATGGCGTTCCATGACTATGGTTCCGATCCTCCTGCTGCTTGGCGTGAGCACTGCCGCGATCGCCCAGGAAATCCCTGCAGCCGCGCCCAATTGCAGCTTGACCGTGCCGCCCGAGGCGGCCGCGAAGGGCCTCTATCCGCCGCGCGGCCTGCCGGCGCGCCTCTTTCCGGTCAATCCCGGCGCGCGGTACACGGGATGCCAATGGCTATGGGTCGCCTACGGCACGCCGATCACGCCCTGGGATTACGCATCGGTGACCTACTACGAAGCGGGCGCGCCCCGCCTCCAGCGCGTGACTTATCCGCCGCTGCCCGTCCAGACCACGGTGCAGACCTGCGTGTTCGGCGCCGACGGCGCGGCGAAGCGGCTCGTCGAGGGCAACGACTGGCAGCACGAGTGCCCGAGTGTGCAGCGGCTGCGCGAGCGGCTCCTCCTCACGCCGGAGGAAAACGCGGTCTGGGACTTCTTCTGACCGCCTAGAATACGGCCATGCCCACTGCTCTCATCACCGGCGCCGGCCGCGGCATCGGCTTCGCCACCGCGGCGGCGTTCGCGAAGGCGGGTTGGACGGTTTTGGGTCTCGACCGGGAATTTTCGGATTTCCCGCACGGACAGAAAATCCAGTACGACCTTCAAAACCTCGAGGGCATCCCGAATCTGATCGCCTCGCTCGGCGAGCTCGACACGCTGGTGAATAACGCGGGCGTCCTACATTGCGACCCGTTCGGCGAGATCCCGGAGAAGCACAAGCGCGAGATCCTCGCCGTGAACCTCGAAGCGCCGGTCGCGCTGATCGAGGCGCTCTCGCCGCAGATGAAACGGAAAAAATCCGGCCGCATCGTCAACCTCGCCTCGGTCGCGGCTTTCACCGGGCATCCGGACCTCTGGTACGGCATCACCAAGGCGGGCGTGCTCAACCTCACCAAGGCCTGGGCGCGCGAGCTCGGCCCGCACGGCGTGCTCGTCAACGCGGTCGCGCCGGGCCCGACGCAGACGGCGATGTACGAGCAGCTGCCGCAATCGCGCAAGGACGGCGTGATGCGCTCGGTTTACTCAGGCCGCGTGTGCATGCCGGCCGAAGTGGCCGGTGCGATTCTCTGGCTCGGCAGCGCCTGCCCCGCTTACGTGAACGGAACGACGCTCGACGTGAACGACGGCTCCTATCCACGCTGACCCCGCTGATGGCGCAAACGCTCAAATCCATTCTTTCGGCCGGCGAGTTCATCGTCGCGCCGGGCGTGTTCGAGATGTTCTCGGCGAAAATCGCCGACCGCCTGGGCTTCCAGGCGTTATATATGACTGGCTACGGCGTCTCGGCCTCGCACCTCGGGCTCGCCGACGCGGGCCTCGTCACCTACCGCGACATGGTCGAGCGCGCGCGCACCATCGCGCAAGGAACGAAGACGCCGCTCATCGCCGACGCCGACACCGGCTTCGGCGGCCTCTTGAACGTGCGCGAGACGGTGCGCGGCTACGAGGCGGCGGGCGTACAGGCGATCCAGATCGAGGACCAGGAGATGCCGAAGAAGTGCGGCCACACCCCCGACCGGCGCGTGGTGCCGCTCGCCGACGCGGTGAAGCGCATCGAAGTGGCGGTGGAAGCGCGCCGCAGCAAGGATTTCCTCATCGTCGCGCGCACCGACGCGCGCACCGCGCTTGGCCTCGATGAGGCGATCCGCCGCGCCGACGCATTCGCTGCAGCGGGCGCGGACATCCTCTTTGTCGAGGCGCCCGAGTCGGAGGACGAGTTCCGGCGCGCGGGTGAGGCGCTCTCGAAAAAGGCGTGGCTGCTGGCCAACATGGTGCCCACCGGCCGCTCGCCGGTCGTGTCCGCGGAGAAGCTGAAGTCATACGGCTTTTCGATCGCGATCTATCCGAGCGCGGGCATGGGACCGGCGTGCGCCGCGCTCCAGGCTTCCTACGAGTTTCTGCTGAAAAACGGAACTACCAGGGATTCCGGCGTCAAAAGCTTCAACATGAAGGAAATGCACGAGCTGGTCGGCTTTCCCGACGTCTGGGACTTCGAGAAGAAGCACGTGGAGCGAAAGCAAGGAAAATGAGGAGCGGCCGCACGCTTTTCGACAAGATCTGGGACATGCACGTTGTCGACGAGCTGGGCGACGGCATGCAGCTCCTTTTCGTCGACCGGCACGTGATCCATGAGCTCTCGGGCTACCGCGCGCAGGAGGTGATCGGCAAGCGCGGCCTCAGGATGCGCAATCCCGAGCTCGCGGTGGGCTCGTTCGACCACGTCGTCTCGACCGCGCCCGGCGCTCGCGGCGGCAACAACGCCAACGCCGAACGCATCATCTCGGGCTTTCGCGCCGAGAGCCGCAAGTCGGGGATCCGCCTGTTCGATATCGGCGAGGACGGCCAGGGCATCGTGCATGTGATCGGCCCGGAAACCGGCTTCACGATTCCGGGGACGCTGCTGGTCTGCGGCGACAGCCATACCTGCACGCACGGCGCGCTCGGCGCAGCCGCCTGGGGCATCGGCACCACTGAGCTCGTGCACGTGCTCGCGACGCAGACGGTCGTGCAGCAGAAGCCGAAGACGATGCGTATCGACTTCCGCGGCACGCCCGCGAAGGGCGTCACCGGCAAGGACCTGATCCTCGCGCTCATCGGCAAGCTCGGCACCGCGGGCGGCATGGGCTACGCGGTCGAATACGCGGGCGAGGCGATTCGCGGCCTCGACATGGAAGGCCGCATGACCGTGTGCAATCTCTCCATCGAATTGGGCGCCAAGGTCGGCATGGTGGCGCCCGACGAAAAGACCTACGCGTATCTCAAGGGCCGGCGCCTCGCGCCTTCGGGCGCCCGCTGGGACCAGGCGCTCGCGCACTGGAAAACGCTGCCGAGCGACGCGGGTGCGAAGTTCGATGCCGAGCATGCGCTCGACTGCGCCGCGCTCGCTCCGCAGATCACCTGGGGCACCAGTCCCGAGGACGTGATCGGCGTGGACGGCACGATTCCGGACAAAAAGCCCGACGCGCTCGCCTACATGGGCCTCGAGGCCGGCAAGCGCATCGCCGGCACCAAGGTCGACCGCGTCTTCGTCGGCTCGTGCACCAACTCGCGCCTGCCGGACCTGCGCGCCGCCGCCGCGATCGCCAAGGGCCGCAAGGTGGCGAAGCACGTCGAAGCGTGGGTCGTGCCCGGCTCCTGGCGCGTCAAGCAGGACGCCGAGGCCGAGGGCCTGCACGAGATCTTCCAGGCCGCGGGCTTCCAGTGGCGCGAGGCCGGCTGCTCGATGTGCGTGGCGGCAAACGGCGACTACGTCGCGCCGCTCGCGCGCTGCGTCTCGACCTCAAACCGGAATTTCGTAGGACGCCAGGGCCCCCAGGCGCGCACGCATCTCGCGAGCCCTGCGATGGCGGCGGCCGCGGCGATTGCCGGGGAAATCACGGACGTGAGGACCCTCTGACGTGAACAAGTTCGAAACCCTCAAATCGGTCGCGGCGCCGATCCCGCAAAAGAACGTCGACACGGATTACATCATCCGCATCGAGCGCTGCACCGGCACGCCGCGCGAGGAGATCGGCAAATACGCCTTCGAGATGGCGCGCTTTCGCCCCGACGGCAGCGAGAACCCGGAGTTCGTGCTCAACCAGCCGCGCTACCGCGGCGCGAAGATCCTCGTCTGCGGCGAGTTCTTCGGCACCGGCAGCTCGCGCGAAATGGCGGTGTGGGCGCTCGCCGGCATGGGCATCCGCGCGCTCATCGCGCCCTCGTTTGGCCAGATCTTCTACGGCAACTGCTTCCAGAACGGATTGCTGCCGATCGTTCTGCCCGCGGCGGAAGTCCAGGCATTGATGGAGCAGGCGGAATCGAGGATCGAGTTCAAGATCGATCTCGAACAACAGCTGATCAACGGAGAAGTCCGCTTCGAGATCTCGCCGCGCCGCAAGAAAATGCTGCTCGAGGGCCTGGACGAGCTCGGCCTCACCCTCGCGCTCGAGCCCAAGATCGCCGCCTTCGAGGCCGCCGACCGCGCCCGGCGGCCGTGGATTTACCCGACTACTTGACCCGGTAGACCTCGTCGAAGAACTTGCCGCGCGCGGCCTCGACGGCCGCGCGCTTTTTCTCGAGCTGCGCGGTGAGGATGGCGTGATCCTCGCCCTTCTCCCAGCGCACCTTGAACACGTGCCGGTCCTTCTCGCCCTTCTTGCGCGCGCCGATCGTCTCGGTCGCCTCGGCAAGCGGCGCGCCCCAGCGCGACTTGAGGACCGCCTTCACCTTGTCCACGTCCTTGATGTCGAAGCGCAGGTCGAAGGCACGGATGATGCCGGCCTTGAGGTAGAAGGTGACTTTCGCCTCGACCCCGCCCAGCTGGATGAGGGCGTCGTCACAGCGCCGGTCGGCCGCGTCGGTGCGCCACTCGAGCTCCTTGCAGTGCACGCTCGGGAAGGCCTTCTTGACGTCGATCTCCTTGCCGCCGATCGCCACGCCGTTCACGTCGTAGGCGAGCGCGGGCAGAGCAAGGAAAGCCAGAGCGATCAGGATCAGGATTCTCAAGTTTTTTTCCTGTAGCAAAAGCAGTCCATCGAATGGTCGTTCACCATGCCCACCGCCTGCATGAAAGCGTACATGATCGTCGAGCCCACGAACTTGAAGCCCCGGCGCTTGAGATCCTTCGACAACGCGTCCGACACCGCGGTTCGCGCCGGGACCGGGCGACCAGGATTCTTCATGGGCTTCTCGTTCACAAAGCTCCAGAAATACCTTGCCGCCGACCCGAACTCCCGTTGTAACGCGAGAAAGCAGCGCGCGTTGACCACGGCGGCCTCGATCTTCAGGCGGTTGCGCACGATGCCGGGGTTCCGCAGGAGAGCCTTTTTCTTCCTCGCATCGAAACGAGAGATCTTTTTCGGATCAAACCCCGCAAAGGCTTTCCGGTAATTCTCCCGCTTCGCGAGGATCGTGTCCCAGGAAAGGCCGGCCTGCGCGCCTTCCAGGATCAGGAACTCGAAGAGCTTGCGATCGTTCCTGACCGGCACGCCCCACTCGCGGTCGTGATACCGGATTGCGAGCGGATTCCTCGCCCAGCCACACCGTTTCTTCAAACCAGGCCGACCTTCTGCTCCTGCATGAGCGAAACGAGCCGCCCGCCCAGCATCGAGAGGCGGTCGGCCATGACGGCGAGGAAGGCTTCGCTGAAGCGCGCCTTGCAGGCCTCCGAAAAGCCGTCGATGTCCTGGATGCGAAGCGGCACCACCCAGCTCATCTCGACCGCGGTCACGGTCGCCGAGCGCGGCAGGGAACTGCGCCGCGCGTACACCATCTCGCCCACGCAGTCGCCGGGGCTAACGGCGTTCAGGAGCTTGCCCGCCTTGGTCACCTTGAGCAGGCCCGCGGCAAGGATGTAGATGTGATCGTCGACTTCGCCTTCGCGGATCAGCTCCGCGTTGGCGGGAAAGCGCCGCAGGCGGCAGGCACGCACCACCTCCCAGAGCTCGGTGTCGGAGAAGCGCTTGAAGAATTCCAGGCGCCGCATGGCGTTGAATTCCTCCACGTCGGAGAGCCGGGAGACGGTCGCATCCTCGAGCGTGAGCATCGGCTCGAGCGCCTCGGCGAACGCCTCCCAGCTGTGGAAGCGGTCTTCGCGCGACTTGCCGAGCGCGCGCAGCACCACCTGGTCGAGCTCCGGCGGCACGCCATCGCGCAGGCTCGAAGGCCCCTCCGGCTCCTTGGCGAGGATCTCCTCCATGAGGTCGTAGGCCGTCGTGCCGTTGAAGGGCCGGTTGCCGGTGAGCATGTGGTACATCACGCCGCCGAGGGAGAACATGTCGGAGCGGAAGTCGATCTCCTCGCCGCCGCGGATCTGCTCGGGCGACATGTAGTAGGGCGAGCCCACGCCCGCGACCTGCGTGGTCTCGGAGCGCGCGAGCTGCGCGGCGCCGAAGTCCGACACCTTGATGTCGAAATTGGGGCGCAGCATGATGTTCGCCGGCTTGATGTCGCGGTGCACGACGCCGACCGTGTTGGCGTATTCGAGCGCGCGGCAGCACTTGTAGGCGATCTGCACCGTCTGCTGCACGGGCAGGAGCTGCGAGGCCTCGCAGCGCGGCTGCAGCGAGGTCCCCTCCACGAGCTCCATCACGAGGTAGCGCAGGTCCTTGCCCGCCTGCTTGTCGATGCCGGCGTCGAAGATGCTGACGATGTGCGGATGGCGGAGCTTGCCCGCGAGCGAAGCCTCGTTCTGGAAGAACTTGAGCGCGCGGCGCGCTTCCTCGGGATCGGCGGGCATCGCATCGAGCACCTTGATCGCGACCTCGCGCTGACCGAAGGGATCCATCGCCAGGTAAACGGAGCCGGTCGCCCCCTTGCCGAGGAGCTTGAGCAGCTCGTATTTGCCGACGTGCTGGGTCTGCATCGTGGAGGGCATGCTAACGCCAATCGCGCCGCGCGAGAGGGCCGCCGCCGGCGGCTCGGGCGCCCTCGTAGTCAGGATTTGTCAGGCCGGACTAGAATAGGCCATGAAGACGCTCATTCCGATCCTTGCCGCCCTGCTCCTCGCCGGCTGCGGTGACGTGCGCTGGACCAAGCCGGGCGGGGATTCGAGCAACGTGGCGCAGGACGAATCGAGCTGCGCCGCCCTGGCGCGCGACCAGGTCCAGCGCCAGTACGGGCCGCCCGTGCCGAGCTCGAGCCGCTACGGCGACCCGAAGTACGGCGCCGACAATTCCATCCCCGGCTCGGCCGATCGCGCCGTGCTCGAGTCGCAGTCGGTCGACCGCTGCATGCGGGCGAAGGGCTACGCCCTCGTGCCGGTCGGCAAATAGCCCGGCTGGGCGGCTCCTCCATAAGCCCGAGCAGGCGCATCCTTCACTTCGTGGCTCGCGGGGCGCGCCCTCAGGCGCAGCTCGGTGAGCTCGGCGCGCTCGCGCTCGGCGTTACGGAACGCCTGATCGCGGCCCGTGAGGTACTGGCGCGGCCAGTGCTGCGCCTGGTGCTGGTACCACGCTGAGGCCTGCAGCGTGAAATAGGGATTGGCGAGATGCGGGCGGGCGAGCGCGACCAGGTCCGCCTTGCCGGCCGCGAGCAGCGTGTTCACCTGGTCGGCGCTCGTCACCGCGCCCACCGTCATCGTGGCGATGCCGACTTCGTTCCTCACCCAGTCGGCGAACGGCGCCTGGTACATGCGCCCATACACGGGCTTCTGCTGCGGCACCGTCTGCCCGGTCGAGCAGTCGATCAGGTCGCAGCCCGCGTCCTTCAGCATGCGCGTGAGCGCGACCAGGTCCTCGCCCGAGAGCCCGCCCGGCGCCCAGTCCGTGGCGGAGATGCGCACGGACATCGGCTTTTCCTTTGAGAAGATTTTTCTGCACGAAGAAAAGACGGCGAGGGGAAAGCGCATTCGGTTCTCGATGGAACCGCCGTACTCGTCGCTGCGGCGATTCGTGAGCGGCGAGATGAAGCTCGCGAGCAGGTAGCCGTGCGCCATGTGGAGCTCCAGCATGTCGAACCCCGCCTCGTCGGCCAATTGTGTTGACCTCGCGAATTGCTGTTCTATCGCTTTCATTTCCTCCCGGGAAAGTTCGCGAGGCGTTTGCGAAACCCCCTCGTAGTACGGAATTCCCGAGGCCGAGACGACCGGCCAGTTGCCTTTCTCGAGCGGATGGTCCATGCGCTCCCAGCCGAGCTGCGTGGACCCTTTCCTCCCCGAATGGCCAATCTGCATGCAAAGCTTCGCCTTCGAGTTGGCGTGGCAGAAGTCGGCGATGCGCTTGAACGCGTCGCGCTGCTCCTCGTTCCACAGCCCCGTGCAGCCGGGCGTGATGCGCCCCTCGGGCGACACGCAGGTCATCTCGACGTAGACGAGCCCCGCCCCGCCGATCGCGCGCGAGCCGAGGTGCACGAGGTGCCAGTCGGTCGGCACGCCCTCCACCGCGCTGTACTGGTCCATGGGCGAGACCACCACCCGGTTCTCGAGCGTCATGCCGCGCAGCCGGAACGGCGTGAACATCGGCACCGGAGGATTCTCGAGGTCGACCTCGAGGCCCTGTGCGTCCACTTTCCCTGCGAACCACCGGTTCACTTCCCGCACGAACCGCGGATCGCGCAGCTCCAGGTTCTCCCAGGTGATCTGCTTGGAGCGCGACATGACGCCGAAGGCGAACTGCTGCGGCTCCATCGACCAGTAGCGGCGCATGTGCTCGAACCAGGCGAGCGACACGTTGGCGGCGTGCTGGGTTTTCTCTACTTCTTCCCTTCGTTGCGTGTCATAAATGTTCAATGCTTTTTTTACGGAAGAATCTTTTTTAATTGCCTCAAAAAGCGCAATCGCGTCTTCCATCGCGAGCTTTGTGCCCGAGCCGATCGAGAAGTGCGCGGTCGCCTTGGCGTCGCCCACCAGCACGGCATTCCCTTTCACCCACGTCTTGTTGACGATGGTCGGAAAATTGCGCCACAGAGAGCGGTTCGGAAGGAGCGGATGGCCGTCGAGCTCCTCTGCGAAGACGCCCTGCAGCGTGTCGATCATCTCCTGCTCGCTTTTCCGGTCGAAGCCGAAATTGCGCCAGGTCGTTTCGTCGGTCTCGAAGATCCAGGTGCTGCGGCCCTCCTCGTACTGGTAGCAGTGCGCGAGGATGAGGCCCTCGGGCGCCTCGCGGAAAAAGTACTTGAAGGCATCGAGCGGCCGCGTCGAGCCGAGCCACACGAACTTGTTGGGGCGCAGGTCGACCCCCGGCTGGAAATGGGCCTTGTTCTGCTCCCTGATTTTCGAGTTGATGCCGTCGGCGACGACGACGAGATCCGAGGGCGGCACGTCTTCGAGCGACTCGATTTCCTTCTGGAACACCAGCTTCACGCCCAGCTCGCGGCAGCGGTCGTGCAGGATGTGCAGCAGCGCCACGCGCGAGCAGCCGCAAAAGCCGTTTCCCCCCGAGCGCAAGGTGCGGCCCTTGTAGACCACGTCGACGTCGCCCCAGTAGGCGAAGCGCCGGCGGATCATCTCGTAGGAAGGGACGTCGTAGGCTTTGAAGGTGTCGAGCGTCTGGTCGGAGAAGACCACGCCGAAGCCGAAGGTGTCGTCGGGGCGGTTGCGCTCATAGACAGTGATGTCCCAGCGCGGCCAGGCCTTTTGCGCAAGGAGCGCGAAGTAGAGCCCACCCGGTCCCCCGCCGACGATCGAGATCTTCATCGCGCCTCCGTCATGCGGCGTCCGGAATCACCGCGTTCGCCTCGATCTCGAGCCGCGCGCCAGGATCGACGAGCCCGGTCACCTGCACGACGGCCATCACCGGGTAGTGCTTGCCGATCAGCTCCCGGTAGGCGGCGCCGATTTCCTTGAGCGCGCCGAAATACTCCTCTTTGTCGATCACGTACCACGTGAGCCGCACGAGGTGCTCGGGACGCCCGCCCGCTTCGGCGAGGACCGCAAGGATGTTCTTGAGCGTCTGCCTGAACTGGCCGGCGAACGTCTTCTCGACGACCTTGCCTCCGGCATCGCAGCCGATCTGGCCCGCGATGTACACGGTGGTCCCGGCCGTGACCGCGATGCCGTGGGAAAAGCCCTTGGGGCGCGCCCAGCCGGGCGGTTGCAGCAGCGTCATCATGCGGGGTTCCTCAACTTGAAGCGCTGCAGCTTGCCGGTCTCGGTGCGCGGCAGCGATGCGACGAACTCGATTGCACGGGGATATTTATAGGGGGCGATGGAGTTTTTGACGTGTTCCTGGAGCTCTTTTGCCGTTACAGAAAAGTCTTTCTTCAATACAACAAAGGCCTTCACGATCATTCCGCGCTCCTCGTCGTGCGCCCCCACCACCGCGCACTCGGCGACCGCGGCGTGTGAAAGAAGCGCGCCCTCGACTTCGGGGCCGGCGATGTTGTAGCCCGCCGAGATGATCATGTCGTCGGTGCGCGCTTGATAATAGAAGTAGCCGTCCTCGTCCATCGCATAAGCGTCGCCGGTGAGGTTCCAGCCATCCTGGACGTAGTTTCTCTGCCGGTCGTCGGCGAGATAGCGGCAGCCGGTCGGCCCCTTGACCGCGAGACGCCCCACTTCGCCGGGTTTGCATGGTTCGCCGTTTCCATCCAGCACCGTCGCGCGATATCCCGGAATCGCATACCCTGTCGCCCCGCGACGGACTCGCTCCGGCGCATGCGAGATGAAGATATGGATCAGCTCGGTCGAGCCGATGCCGTCGATGATCTCGATGCCGCTCGCCTCTTTGAAAAGCCGGCGCGTGGCATCGGGCAGCGCCTCGCCCGCGGAGACGCATTTCCTGAGCGAGCGCACGTCGTGGTTCTTCCAGATTCCGGCGAGTGCGCGGTACATGGTCGGCGCGGTGAAGAGCACGGTCGCCTTGAACCTCCGGATCGACTCGAGCAGGGTCTCGGGCGAGAGCTTCTCCACGAGCGCCGTGCTCGCGCCGAAGCGCAACGGGAAGCAAAGGAGGCCGCCCAGTCCGAAGGTGAAGGCGAGCGGGGGCGAGCCGATGAAGACGTCGTCCTTCGAGGGCTTGAGGCAGGAGCGCGGGAAGCAGTCGCACATCGCGATCACGTCGCGATGAAAGTGCAGCGTGCCTTTCGGCTTGCCGGTCGTGCCGGAGGTGAAGGCGATGAGGGCGACGTCTTCAGCAAGGGTGTCGACGTTCTTGAATGTGTCCGGTTGCCGTTTTGCTCTTTCATCCAGGGATTCTTTTTCATCCGAATACCAGAAGCACACTTCCCGCAGCGTCGGGCAATTCGCCTGGGCCAGCTTCAATTCGGCTTCCAGCCGCTTGTCGCAGAGGGCGTGCGAGACCTCGGCCTTGGTGAGAATGTCGGTGAGCTCCTTGGCGCGCAGGAGCGGCATCGTCCCCACGCAGATCCCGCCCGCCTTGAAGACGGCGAGCCAGCAGGCGGCCATCATCGGGTTGTTGGGTCCGCGCAGCAGTACCCGGTTGCCGGGGACGAGGCCCATGTCCTTCACGAGCACGTTGGCGATCCGGTTCGCATGCGCAAGCAGCTGCGCATAAGTGCATTCGCCGTCCGGCGCCCGGATGGCGATGCGCTCGCCGTCGCCCGCGCGCACCCGCTCGTCGAGCAGCATCGCCGCGCAATTCAGGCGCTCCGGGTATTGGAGCTCGGGAAGGTCGAAGGTGAGCTCCGGCCACTGCGCGCGCGGCGGCAGGTTGTCGCGGGCGAAGCTGTCGACGTGCGCCGACTTCATTTGAGGAGCTCGCGCGCGATGATGACCTTCTGGACCTCGGTCGCGCCTTCGTAGATGCGCAGCGCGCGCACCTCGCGGTACAGGCGCTCGACCGGATGACCGCTCTTGACCCCAAGGCCGCCGAAGATTTGCACCGCGGCGTCCACCACCTGCTGGGCGGTCTCCGTGGCGTGCAGCTTCGCCATGGCGGCTTCTTTCGTCACCCGGGTTTGCTTGACGTCTTTGGTCCAGGCGGATCGATATGTCAGCAGCGCAGACGCTTCGATCCCCGTCCCCATGTCGGCAAGGCGCGCCTGCGTCATCTGCAGGTCGGCGAGCTTCTGGCCGAACAGGGGCCGGTCCTTGGCGCGCGCAAGCGCCTCGTCTAGCGCCCGGCGCGCGAAGCCCAGCGCGGCGCCCGCGACCGTGGTGCGGAAGATGTCGAGGTTGCGCATCGCGAGCTTGAATCCCTGGCCCGGCTCGCCGATCAGCTCGGCCTTCGCCTTCTTCAGCTTGAGCGTCGCCATCGGGTGCGGCGCGATGATGTCGATCCGCTCGGAGGCGTCGACCTCGGAGGCACGCACGAGGAAGGCCGTGATGCCCTCGGGTGCCTTGGCGAAGACCACGTAGAAGTCGGCGATGCCGCCGTTGGAGATCCAGGTCTTGGTGCCGTCGATTTCCCAGCCCTTGCCGGTCTTTTTCGCGACCGAGCTCAGGGCGGCGACATCCGACCCGGCCTCCGGCTCGGAGAGCGCAAAAGCGGCGATCGCCTCGCCGCGCGCGACGCGCGGCAACCAGAGCTTCTTCTGCTCCTCGGTCCCCGCGAGCACGAGCGGCCCGCTGCCCAGGCCCTGCATCACGAAGGCGAAGTCCGCGAGGCCCGCGTGATACGCGAAGACCTCGCGCAGGAGCGAGATCGAGCGCACGTCGGGTCTCTCGGCGACGCAATGCTCGAGGAAATGCGCCGCGCCCAGTGCTCTTGCCGTTTTCTTGCAAAAATTATCCGGATTATTTTCCAAGGAAAAGTCCAGACCGCTTCTCGCCCAGGCATCCGCCTTGCGCGCGAGCTCGCGGTGCCTCTCCTCGAAAAACGGCCAGCCGTAGTGGGCGAAGCGGTCCACGCAGCGCTTTTCTCCGTTTCCCTCTAGTCGCCCTCGAAGACCGGCTTCTTCCTGGCCGCGAACGCCTCGTAGGCGCGGCGGAAGTCCTTCGTCTGCATGCACACCGCCTGCGCCTGCGCCTCCATCTCGATCGCCTCGTCGATGCCGGCGTTCCACTCCTGGTGCAGCATCGTCTTGGTCATGGCGTGCGCGAAGGTGGGGCCGCTCGCGAGGTCTTCGGCGGCTTGCAGCGCCGCGTCGAGAGGCTTTTCGGTGACGCGATTGAAGAATCCCCAGGCGAGGCCCTCCTCGGCCGAGAATGACCGGCCGGTATAGAGCAGCTCTGCCGCGCGACCCTGTCCGATCACGCGCGGCAACATGGCGCAGGCGCCCATGTCGCACCCGGCAAGGCCGACGCGCGTGAAGAGAAACGCGACCTTGGCCTCCGGCGATCCGTAGCGCAGGTCCGAGAACAGGGCGATGAGCGCGCCGGCGCCCGCGCAGACGCCCTCGATCGCCGCGATCACCGGTTGCGGGCAGTGGCGCATCGCCTTCACCAGGTCGCCCGTCATGCGCGTGAATTCGAGCAGCTCCGGCATCGGCATCCGGGTGAGCGGCCCGATGATTTCGTGCACGTCGCCGCCCGAGCAGAAGTTGCCGCCCGCGCCGGCAATGACGAGGGTTTTGATGCTCTTCTCGTATTGCATTTTCCGGAAGAGATCACGGAGTTCTGCATACGATTCAAACGTGAGCGGATTTTTCCTGTCCGGCCGGTTGAGCGTGATGACGCCGACCTTGCCTTCTGCCCGCCAGAGGCAGTGCTTCGGCGCGATCATGCGGCCTCCAGGGTGGCTTCCTTCACCTTGGCGAGCAGGCGGTAGATCTCGGCCTGCTCCCGGCGCGAGAGGCCGGCGAGCGAGTCGACGATCCAGCCCTCGTGCGCGCGCGCCATCTCGCCGAAGGACTTGCGCCCGGCGCGCGTCAGGCGCACCCGGTAGGCGCGCCGGTCGGCGGGCTCGGCGGCGCGCTCGACCAGGTTCTCCTTCTCCAGCTGGTCGACGATGCCGGTGACGTTGCCGCCGGTCACCATGAGATGGCGCGAGAGCTCGTTCATCTTGAGCCCGGCGGGGTAGCGCCAGAGCTGCGACATCAGGTCGAAGCGCGGCAGCGTGGTGGCGTAGCGCTCGCGCAGCCGCGCGCGCACGCGCCGCTCGAGGATCTGCGTGCAGGTGAGCAGGCGCAGCCAGAGGCGCAGCGCGAGGTGGTCGTCGCTGCGGCTTGCCGATTCCCGGTCCATGCGCAGAACCTCTAGATCTAAATAGATTAAGTCTAAAGTAACCCAGCCCTCATGACTTTTCAACCGGCGTGCAGGACCAGGCCCATCCGGCGCGCCGGCGCATAGTCCTCGAGCACCGACTGGTGGATTTTCCGCAGGTTTTTCCACGGCTTGGGGTCGGCGTAGAAGCGCTGCAGCAGGAGCAGGTCGGCGACCATGCTGCCCATCCAGGCGACTTCGGTCGTGTAGCCGAGCACCGCGCGGCAGCCCGATGCGGCGAGGAAATCGCGCGCGAAGCGCTCGCCGCGCTTGCCCTTGAAGACGCTGCAGGCGCCGAAGTAGACGAGGTTGTCGTACGAGCCCCAGCCGGCGAAGGCGCGGCAAAGCTCCTTTGCCCCGATGCGCCCGAGCGCGGTGACGAGCCTGCCCGGCGCGCCGTGGAACGACAGGTAGTAGACCGGCGTGTCGAACGTCTCCCGGTCGCGCCACAGCAGGCCCTTCTTGTAGCGCGAATAGCCGAGCAGCTGCTCGATCGAGTCGACGTGGCGGTGCGCGATGCGCAGCGGCGGATCGAGCTGCGCGGCAAGGCCCTCGAAGAAGGGCAGCACCGAAGGCGAGCGGAAAAGCCGCGCGCCGTGATCGCCCCAATAGGTCTCGAGGCAGACCAGTTTTCTTGGTGCTCCAGCGGTTTTTCTTTTTTTTCGAGAACTCAAATATCCCGCGCCAATCGTAGCCCGGAAAACTGCCAGCGCGCCTCGGCCACCGCGAGATAACGCTCGGCCAGCGCGCCCTGGGGCAGCGGCGAAGTGATGGTGTTCTTTGCGCCGAAGGTCGGTTCCACGGGTCCTCCCGGGGTTCGACACCCCAAACCGTGAATGGGTCTAGTCTATCGTGTAGTCATAACGGATGAAGCCCACGTACTTCGCCACCTTGTCGTAGAGCGTGCGGGCGACCGCATTGTGGTCCTGGGTGAGCCAGTAATACTTCGCCGCGCCGCGACGGCGCGCCTCCGCCGCGACCGCCTCGATCAGCGCCCGCCCCACGCCCTTTCCCCTTGCTTCGTGCGCGGTGAAAAGGTCCTGCAGGTAGCAGACGCTCTCCGCCCACGTGCTCGTGTGAAACAGGTAGTGAGCGATGCCGACGAGCTTTCCGTCCACGTGCGCCGCAAGCCCATGGACACCCTCCTGCTTCATAAGGCGCTGCCACGCCGCCTCATACTCGGCGTCCGTGGTCGGCGTCTTGTAGAACTCCTTGTAGCCGCGCGCGAGTGGCTCCCACGCGGCGCGGTCTTCCGGCCTGAGCGGCGCGATTTTCGTCGGACTCACGGCACTATCTTCGCACGCGCGCTGGAAATGGGCCGCTTCCCACGCGTACACTGGCGATCCGTTCGCCACAACGCATTTCCGGAGGAAAGATGTTCGAGACGACGATCGCGGGCAGCCTGCCCAAGCCGAACTGGCTCGCCGAAACCCGCAAGCTGTGGCCCGAGTGGAAGCAGAGCGGCGAGGCGCTCGCCCAGGCGAAGAAGGACGCGACGCTGCTCTGGATCAAGGAGCAGGAAGACGCCGGCGTCGACATCATCTCGGACGGCGAGCAGTCGCGCCAGCACTTCGTGCACGGCTTCCTCGCCAACGTCGAGGGCATCGACTTCGAGCACAAGGTGAAGATGGGCATCCGCGACAACCGCTACGACGCGATGGTGCCGGTCGTGGTCGGGCCGGTCCGCCTGAAGGGCCGCGTGCACGAAGCGGAGGCGCGCATCCTGCGCGCGCACACGAAGAAGAAGATCAAGTTCACGCTGCCCGGGCCCATGACGCTCGTCGACACCATCGCCGACCGCCATTACGGCGACAAGGTGAAGCTCGCCATGGCGCTCGCCGACCTGCTCAACCAGGAGGCGCGCGCGCTCGTCAAGGACGGCGTCGACGTGATCCAGTTCGACGAGCCCGCCTTCGCCGTCTACATGTCGGAGGTCAAGCGCTGGGGGATCGACGCGCTGCACCGCGCGATCAAGGGCGTCAAGTGCACGACCTGCGTGCACATCTGCTACGGCTACGGCATCAAGGCGAACCTCGACTGGAAGGAGACGCTCGGCTCGGAATGGCGCCAGTACGAGGAGATCTTCCCCGCGCTCGCGAGGAGCAAGCTCGACCAGGTGTCGCTCGAGTGCATCCATTCCAAGGTGCCGGCCGAGCTGATGGCGCTCTTGAAGGGCAAGGACGTGCTGGTGGGCGTGATCGACGTGGCGAGCGACAGGGTCGAGACGCCGAAGGAGGTCGCGCAGACCATCCAGAAGGCGCTCAGGTACGTGCCGGCGAAGCACCTCTTTCCCTGTACGAACTGCGGCATGGCGCCGATGGACCGCGAGATTGCGGTCGCCAAGCTGCGGGCGCTCGTCGCCGGTACCGCGCTCGCGCGCGGCAAGGGGAAGAAGCGGCGCTAGTCCTGGTCCTTCCAGGCTGATCCTCCTGTCGGACGGAACGCGACGCCACGTCGCGGGAAATCCCGGGCGCGCCCGCTGTCGAAGGGACTCCCATTTCCTTGGAGTTCAGCATGAAAGCCACTCTCACCGCCGCGGCGCTCGCCCTCGCGCTCGCCGCGCCCGCCCTCGTTCAGGCGGCCGACAAGACGCCGGTCGCGCGCGCGGACCGCGCCGACTCGGACACGCACGAGAAGAGCAGCATGGTCGACGACACGCTCATCACCACCAAGGTGAAGAGCGCGCTCCTCGCCGAAAAGGGCATCGACAGCGGCAAGATCAGCGTCGAGACCGAGAAGGGCAAGGTGATGCTCTCGGGCGACGTGAAGAGCCCGGACCAGCGTCAGCGCGCCGAGGGCATCGCGCGCAAGGTCACGGGCGTGAAGGAAGTCGACAACAAGCTCGAGGTGAAGTGACGCGAGAGCGTCATCCCCGCGAAAGCGGGGATCCAGGGTTTAGGCCGGGTCCAGGATGTAGATCTTGCGCCCGGCGATGAAGTCCTTGGTCTTGGCCGCATAGGCCGCCATGTGGGGAGCCGCCGCATGCGCCTTGAGCGCATCGAGGCTCTCCCATTTTTCCACCACGAGGAAGGTGTCCGGGCCCCATTTGGTCTGGATGGAGAGCGGCGTGTCGGCATCCAGCGCGGCGCCGTACTCGATGCAGCCTTTTTCGGCGCGCACCGCGGGAACGTTGGCGCGAAAGTGCGCGAGGATCTGGTCGCGCTGGCCGGGCTTGGCGGTAATCACCGCAATCACGTGAATCATGGACGGGTCCTCCTTCGGGTCTTCTAGAGTTTTCTGAGTTTCTGCAGCGAGCGCATGCGCCAGGCGATTCTCTGGTCCGGGAACAGGCGCGGATACTCGGTGTAGCTCACTTCGCCGACGTAGATGTCGCCGCGCGAGTCCATGGCAAGGCCGTGCGGCGCGATGAACCTGCCGGCCTCGAGGCCCGGCCCCGCCTCGCCGCCCAGCCGCGCGAGCGTCCTGCCCTTCGCGTCGACGAAGGTGAGGCGCGGCCCGATGTTCGG
>Ga0310810_10003499_pt1 | contig 17131 bp, 14 predicted proteins | sample NCmetagenome_FD_207641 | JGI IMG/M metagenome (GOLD analysis project Ga0310810, IMG submission 207641) | Soil microbial communities from experimental microcosm in Duke University, North Carolina, United States - NC | ecosystem: Engineered > Artificial ecosystem > Soil microcosm > Unclassified ... | reverse complement strand
ATTGGATGGCAAGGTGTTCGGCGAGCGCTATCGCGGCGTTTTTCGTGACCCCGTAAGGCATCGAATTCAGCGACGCCAGCAGGCCGGCGGCAGACGCGGTGTTGAGCAGGTAGCCCGAGCCGCGCGCGAGCATGCCCGGGACCAGCGCGCGCGCCGCGAACACGTGGCTCATGACATGGACCCGCCAGCTGACGTCCCAATCCGCATCGGATGCGCTCTCCTGTCCCTTCCGCGACAGGCCGGCGTTGGAAAAGAACACGTCGACCGGGCCATATTTGTCCTCGGCCGCCGCGATCAGCGCCTTGACGTCCTCTTCAAGCCCGACGTCGGCGGTGACCGCCAGGCCGTCGATGTCGCCGGCGACCGCCGCCAGCCGGTCGCGCGAGGTTTTCAGGTCGGCGACGACAACGCCGCGCGCGCCAGCCTGCGCATAGGCACGCGCCACCGCTTCGCCGATGCCGCTCGCGGCGCCGGTAACGACACAGACTTTGCCTTTGACGTGCATGTGAAGCTTCCCATTTCCGAGAGTGGTTCATTGCGATTGAAGCATTGGCTTTATGTCGCGGCAACGGCGGTGAGTTCCTTTCCCCTTGTGGGAGAAGGTGGCGCGAAGCGCCGGATGAAGGGTCTCTATCCGCGGCGACAGACCCCTCACCGAATTGCTTCGCAATTCGACCTCTCCCGCAAGGGGAGAGGTAAGAAAGCAAGTTCAACTCGAATAAAGCCCCTTGTCGCGGGCCTGACGGATCGCGAGCGCGGCCAACGTATCGAGAATCGGCGTATCTACTCCTGCTCTTCGTGCAAACGCCGCCGGCGCGCGGACCAGCACATCGATTTCCATGGCGCGGCCGAGTTCGTAGTCCTGCAGGATCGACGGTTTGTGATTGGGCGCGGGGCCGGTGCGGGTCACGCGTTTGACGTCAGGAAAACAGCTTTGCGCGATGCCGTCGGATTCCTCAAGCAGGCGCGGAATGATGTCGGTCAGTGCCTGATCGTTTCTGACTCCGCGCGCGGTCTGGCCGGTGATCAGACACAGCACCGACATCGACATGTTGGTCAGGAGTTTCGACCAGATCGCTTCCCTGATCTCGGCAACATCTGCCGATTCGATTCCGGCCTCGTTGAGCGCCGCGCGCAGCTGCGCGATCCGCTCGCTCCGGTGATCGTCGCATTCGCCGACCAGGAGCCGGTTCCGGTCGGGGGATAGATTCGCGACCACGCCGGGTGCAATGACTTCGTTGGACGAAAAGATCACGCCACCGATGATGCGCTCCCTCGGCACCGCGGCGCGCAACCTGCCGCCGGGATCGAGAAAGCCGAGGTCCGGCGTCGGCGGATGGCTTTTGGGAAGCCCGATATCGTACCACCAGGGAATGCCGTTCTGGGCAAAGACCACGGCGGTGTCGTCGCGCAGCAATGGTTTCAGACCGGTGGCAAGCGCCGCAACCCCGGTTGCCTTCAGCGTCGAGATCACGACATCCTGCGCACCCAGCGCCGCCGGATCGTCGGAGGCCTTGACCTGGCCTTTGAACTCGGCGTCCCCGACCCGCAAGGTCAGGCCGTTTCTCTTGACCGCTTCGAGATGCTGCCCGCGCATCACGCAGGAAACGTCATGACCGGCCCGCGCGAGCCGCACCGCGAAATGGCTGCCGACGGCGCCCGCACCGAAAACACATATCCGCATTGAGCCAAAGCTCCTGCCGTGGGGTTGACGCATAAGGCGCCAGTTTCCACAAGCTTGCGCCGCAGCGCAACCCGCGGATGCGATTTGCATCGCTGGCATGGCGGAAAGAGATGGATCAAGCGCGGGCGTGTCGGGCATATTGCCTGGCGAAACGACCAACAAGGGGATCGCCGATGTCTGCCAATCCGGTTTTATGGGATATCGATCAACGCGGCGTCGCAACCGTCACGCTCAATCGCCCCGAGGTGAACAACGCCTATGACGCCGGCCTCATCAACGGCGTGCTGGCGGCGATGGATGAACTGGGCAAGAAACCGCATCTCCGCGTCGTGGTCCTGAAGGGCAACGGCAAGCATTTTCAGGCCGGCGCCGACCTGAAATGGATCAACGGCGTGCGGCCGAAATCGCCCGAGGAGAACGAGGCGGTGTCGCGCGCCACCTTCGAGGCGGTGCAGCGGCTCAACACGCTGCCGATCCCGACGGTAGCGTTGGTGCAGGGCGGCTGCTTTGGCGGCGGTACTGGAATCATTTCCGCCTGCGACGTGGTGATCGCCGCCGACAATGCGCTGTTCTCGATCACGGAAGTGCGCTGGGGCCTGACGGCTGCGATCATCATCCCGCAACTCTGCGATTCCATCGGCGTCCGTCAGGTGCGCCGCTATGCGCTGACCGGCGAACGCTTTGGCGCCGACGACGCGCGCCGCATCGGTCTGGTGCACGAGGTGGTGCCGCTGGCGGAGCTGGAAGCATCGGGCGCGAAGGTCGTGGAGCAATTGCTGGCCAACGGGCCCAAGGCCCTGGCCGAGACCAAGGCGCTGGCGATGGAAAGTTCCTTTGGCGGCATGCGCGTCGACGACGACGCCTATGCGCGCTTGGTGCGGATGCATTCGAACAAGCGCCAGACCGCGGAGGCGTCCGAAGGTCTCGCTTCGTTCGCCGAAAAGCGCGCGGCGAACTGGGGCGGGGCCAAGGGATAGAAGGCGGGCTCAACAGCCGCGGCAGATGCTGCGCAGGCTCCGATAAACCTCGGCGTCCTCCTGCCGCATTTGCTGCATCGATTCAATCATTCCCGTGTCGGCGCGGGGCGCCGGCTTGCGCTTCGCCGCCAGCGCCGCCTCCTGCCGCGCGTAGCAGGCCTCGCGTTCGGGCTTTGCCTGGATGAACCGGCATTGCTCTACCTCCGCCCGCGCGGGCAGCGCGCCAAGGATGAGGCCGAGCAGAAATGACACGGAGATTTTCAAGGTGATGGGTCCTTACGCTCTCTATTTTCTCAATTCCGCCAGACGAGGGCAAGGTTATCCGTCGCCTTCTCAGCCCTTTGACACATAGCCAAAGCATCCCCCCCGGGGCATGATAACGAGGCTTGATCCGGGAACCTGATTTTGTCTTCCAAGTCAATCGAAGAACCTGCGCGCCAGGTGCCGCTCTACGGCGAATATGACGTCGCCGTGCTCGGCGGCGGGCCCGCCGGCATCGCGGCGGCCATCGCGGCGGCGCGGGCAGGGCGGCGCACGCTGCTGATCGAGCGCTACGGCTTTCTCGGCGGCATGGGCACGGCCGCCGGCGTGACCAATTTCTGCGGGCTGCACGCCAACGTCCATGGCGAGATGCACCGCGTGGTGCAGGGCATTGCCTCCGATCTGCTGGATCGAATCGACCGGCTCGGCGGGCTGAACGCGCCGCATCTCATTTTGGGTAAGATTTTCGCGCAGGCCTATGACACCGCGGCCTACAAAATCGCGGCCGACGATCTGCTGGCCGCGCACAAGGTCGACATTCTCTTTCACGCGCTCGGCGCCGGCGTCGTGATGCATGACGACAAGCGTATCAACGCACTGATGGTCGAGACCAAGGCGGGCCGGCAAGCGGTGCGCGCCGGCATCTTCATCGATTGCTCCGGCGACGGCGATCTGGCGGCCTGGGCGGGTGCGCCGTTCGAGGTCGGCGACAATGACGGCCACATGCTCTACCCATCGATGATGTTCCGCCTCAACGGCATCGATCCCGAAAAGGCCGGCGACGCCTGGCGGACTATTCCGGCGTTGATGGCGGCGGCCGAGGCCGCCGGCACCCACAAATTCCCGCGCAAGGCCGCAATCGTACGGCCGCAGCGTTCGCAGATCGAGTGGCGGGTGAATTTCACGCAAGTTTCGCGCGAAGACGGCGCTGCGGTGAGCGGCCTCGATCCCGATGAGATGACGCGCGGCGAGATCGAGGGCCGCCGCCAGGCGGTAAAAGCCTTCGAATTCCTGCGCACGGTACCGGGATTTGAAAAATCCTACATCGTCGACCTGCCGCCGCAACTTGGCATCCGCGAGACCCGCCGCGTGGTCGGCGGCTACATGCTCTCGGGCGAGGACGTGCTCGGCTGCGCATCGTTCGAGGATTCCATCGGCGTCAATGGCTGGCCGATGGAATCCCATGTCGCGGGCGACGTGATCTTCAAATTCCCGCCGATCCCGGAATCGCGCGGCTTCAACGAATTGCCGTATCGCATGCTTGTGCCCGAAGGGATCGACAATCTGTTGATAGCCGGGCGCTGCGCCTCGATGACCCATGACGGCCAATCGGCCGCCCGCGTCTCGGGCGCCTGCTTTGCGATGGGCGAGGCGGCAGGCGCCGCCGCTGACCTGGCATTATCAGGAAACACGATTCCGCGCGACATTGCGGTAGAAAAGTTGCAACAAGCATTGCAGCAACAGGGTGCTTTTATCGGGCGTGGCCAGGCTGTGCCCGAGGGGCTTTGAGTGTTTACGGAGGAAACGGAATGACGGGATTTGCGCGGCTTGCTTTGGCTATTGTGTTGGCGGTTGCCGCAGGCGGAATCGCGCGGGCCGATGATGCGCTGAAGGCGAAGATCGGCGTACTCCGGCTGTCATCGTCCGCGCCGGTGTTCATCGCGCAGGACAAGGGCTATTTCCGCGAGGCCGGCCTCGATATCGAACTGAAATTCTTCGACGCGGCGCAGCCGATCGCGGTTGCGACCACCTCGGGCGACGTCGATTTCGGCGTCACCGCGTTCACCGCGGGACTTTACAATCTCGCCGGCAAGGGCACGCTGAAGGTGATCGGCGGCATGAGCCGGGAAAAGGCCGGCTATCCCCTGATCGGCTATTTCGCCAGCAACAACGCCTACGCCGCCGGGCTGAAGACGCCGGTAGATCTCGCGGGCAAACGCGTGGCGGTGACGCAGGTCGGTTCCAGCTTCCATTATTCGCTGGGGCTGCTCGCCGACAAATACGGCTTCAAGCTGGCGGACGTCAAAGTGCTGCCGCTGCAGTCGTTGTCGAATGCCGCCGCGGCGCTGAAGGGTGAAACCGTCGATGCCGCGCTGCTCCCGATATCGACCGCGCGCACGCTCGTGGATTCCGGCGGCGCCAAACTATTGGGCTGGGTCGGCGACGAGACGCCCTGGCAGCTCGGCGCAGTGTTCGCTTCGCCGAAGACGCTGACCAATACCGCGCAGGTGACGAAGCTTTTGGGCGCGCTGGTGCGCGCCGACCGCGAATATCACGACGTGATCCTGGCCTCGGTGAAGGACGGCAAGGCCGAGATCAATGACAAGACCAAGCCGCTGCTGGAGATCATCGCCAAATACACCAACCTGCCGGTCGAGCAGGTGGTCGGCAATTGCGCCTATATCGACCCCGACGGCAAGCTCGACGTCAAGAACGTCGGCAATCAGATCTCCTGGCTGCAGGAGCAGGGCTTTGTCGACAAGGGATTTGCGGCGGATGCGATCATCGCCAAGGAATACGTAAAGGCGGATTAGTGTAGGGTATTTGAAGCCGTCATTGCGAGCGCAGCGAAGCAATCCAGCTTACCGCGCAGGGGAAGAATGGGTTGCTTCGTCGCTCCGCTCCTCGCAACGACGAGTATTGAGACGCGGGATCGGAAAAACGTGTCGATGGACCTGATCGCCGACCATATCAGCCACCGCTTCGGCGCGCTCGAGGTGCTCGATCACGTGTCGTTCCAGGTCGCGTCGGGCGAGGTGGTCGCGATCGTCGGTCCGTCCGGCTGCGGCAAGAGCACGCTGCTGCAGATCCTGGGCGGCTTGCTGCGGCCGAGTGCGGGTGCTGCCGAATTGCGCGGCGCGCCGCCGGCCAACAGCCTCAACCCGCTGACCTTCGTGTTCCAGGATTTCGCGCTGCTGCCCTGGTGCACGGTGGAGCAAAACGTCGAGTTTCCGCTGGTGCATACGGCGCTGGGCGCCGGCGAACGCCGCGCCGTGATCGATGACGCGCTGAGCCGCACGAGTCTCTCGGATTTTCGCGGCGCCTATCCAAAGCAATTATCCGGCGGCATGCGCCAGCGCGTCGGCATCGCCCGCGCGCTGGCGGTGCGGCCGGCGATCCTGTTGATGGACGAGCCGCTGTCGGCGCTGGATTCGCAGACCCGCGAATTGCTGATGGAGGATTTTATCGGGTTGCTGGCCGATGGTTCCATGGGCGCGGTCTATGTGACGCACAATCTGGAAGAGGCCGTCCGGCTTGCCGACCGCATCGTGGTGCTGTCGCGCCGCCCCGGCCGGGTTCGCGAGGTCGTGACCATCCCGATGACGCGTGCCGAGCGCGGCGACATCAACGCCCGCGGCAGGCTGCTCACCCTGCAGAACGACCTGTGGTCGCTGATCCGCGAGGAGGCGATCGATGCCGAGCGCGAGGTCCAGCATGCTTGACCGCGCCGCATCGCAGGAAACGCAACGCGACGAGGCCGCACCGCGGCCGGTCGCCTTTCGCGGCGCGGGCTTTACGCCGAGCGCAGGCCGCACTTCCGGCTGGATCGCGCTGGCGCTGGTGATTGCGTTCTGGCAGCTTGCCGGCAGCGCCGGCTGGGTCAACCCGCTGTTTCTTCCCGCGCCGTCGGCGATCGCGGTCGCGATCTACAAGCTCGCGCTGTCAGGCGCGCTCTGGCAGCATCTGTCGTGGTCGGTGATGCGGATCGGGTCGGGCTGGATCCTCGGCACCATTGCCGGCGTCGTCGTCGGCTTCGGCATCGGGCTGTCGACGCTGGCGCGCGGCGTCGGCATCACCTTTATCTCGGCGCTGTTCCCGATTCCGAAGATCGCGCTGCTGCCGCTGTTGATCCTGTGGCTCGGGATCGGTGAGGAGCCGAAGATCGCAACCATCGCGCTCGGCGTGTTCTTCTCCACCGCGATCTCGGTCTACAGCGGCGTCGATGCCGTGCCGCGCAATTTGATCCGGATGGCGCAGAGTTTTAACGTGCCGTTCCATCTGATCGTCCGCCGCGTGATCTGGCCGGGGGCGCTGCCCTCGATCCTCGCCGGCTTTCGCATCACAGCATCGGTGGCGCTGTTGCTGGTGGTGAGCGCGGAAATGATCGGCGCCCAGTACGGCATCGGCGCCTTCGTGCTGCAGGCCGGCAACCTGATGCAGACCGATCAACTGCTCGCCGGCGTCGTCATCCTGTCGCTGTTTGGCCTCGTGGTAGGCAAGCTGATCAACATGCTGGAAGCGCGGCTGCTGCACTGGCGGTGAGGCACCCCCGTCGTCCCGGACCAGCGAAGCGCGATCTGGGACCCATACCGCGTGAGTTCCCGTGCGCAATTGCGCACAAGGCCGGGACGACGAGCGTCACGCATTCCCGCGGTCTTCGCGGAACAGGTCGAGCTTCTGCTGCACCGGGCGGTCGGAGAAGCTGAACAGCACCGAGTCGACATCGGCCTCGTGGGTGACCCACTGCCAGCTCGGCACCACGAACAGATCGCGCGCGCCCCATTCAAAGGTCTGGTCGCCGATCCGGCTGCGGCCGTTGCCCTCGATCGCAGCGAACACGGTCGCATCCGTGGAACGATAGCGCGCGGTCTTAAAACCCTTCGGCAGCATCTGGATGAACGTGCCGATCGTGGGCATGGCGAAATCGCCGGTTTCGGGATTGGAGAATTTCAGCTTCAGCCCGTGGCAGGCATCCCATTCGTTGCGCGTTTTTGCATTCTCCAGCGCCTCGCGGGTGTAGTGATAGGGGTAGTTGAAGATCGGCGACGTCTTTGATTTTCGCTTCTCATCCACGGGCAGCAGGTTATGGCCGTAGCGGGCAAAACTGTCGCCGGCGGGACGGGTGATCTTCTGCTGATCCTCGTCCGATCCTTCGGCGAACGACGCGTCGAAGAACTGCACCATCGGGATGTCGAGCCCGTCGAGCCAGAACATCGGCTCGGAGGTTTCGTTGGCGTGGTCGTGCCAGGTCATCGACGGCGTGATGACGAAATCGCCGGGCTCCATCAACGTGCGTTCGCCGTCGACGGCGGTTGCCGCACCCTTGCCTTCGAGCACGAAACGCAGCGCCGACTGGCTGTGCCGGTGCGCCGGTGCGACGTCGCCGGGAACCACCATCTGTACGCCGGCGAACAGCGAGGTCGTGATCTTGGACTGGCCGCGCAGGCCGGGATTTTCCAGCACCAGCACCCGCCGCTCGGCTTCCTTGGCCGTGATCAGCTTGCCGGCTTCCGTCATGTAGTCGCGGATCGCGTCGAACTTCCACAGATGCGGCCGGCAGGCGCTGCGCGGCTCCGGCGTGATCAGGTCGCCCATGACGTTCCACAGCGCGGAGAGGTTCTCGCCGTCGATCTTCTTGTAGAACGCCTCGCGTTCCGGGGTCTTCTGCACGGCTTCCATCGATAGCCTCCCGTTATTCTTGTCAGGCCCGTTGATTGACAGCATACTTACAATATGGATAGCGTCAATGACGCCGGAAGAAGCCAAACGACAAATTTACGGGAGGTTCCGATGAAGCTGCACGGTTATTTCCGCAGCAGCGCGTCCTACCGGGTCAGGATCGCGCTCAATCTCAAGGGCCTCGCCACCGAACATCTGCCGCATCATTTGCGCAAGGGCGAGCAACGCGCGCCCGCCTATCTCGCGATCAATCCGCAAGGACTGGTGCCGACGCTGGAAGACGATGTCGGCGCAGTGCTGACCCAGTCGCTCGCCATCATCGAATGGCTGGATGAGACGCACCCTGCGCCGCCGCTATTGCCGAAGGATCCGCTGCGCCGCGCAAAAGTGCGCGCCTTTGCGCAAGCGCTGGCCTGCGACACCCACCCGGTGCAGAACCTGAAAGTGCTTGCCCGGCTGCGTCAGCTCGGTCTTGCGGAAGAGAAAGTGACGGAGTGGGCGGCGTGGGCCAACCGCGAGGGGCTTTCGGCCTGCGAAACCCTTATTGCAAACGAACCCGGGCCATTCTGCTTCGGGTCTGCGCCGACGATCGCCGATCTCTGCCTGGTGCCGCAGCTTGCCAATGCGCGGCGCTTCGGCGTCGACGTCTCGGCCTATCCGCGTTTGCTCGAGGCCGAAGCCGCGGCCAAGGAAAGCAAGGCGTTCGCCGACGCCGCGCCGGACAAGCAGCCCGATGCCGAGTAAGCCGATCACGATGGATGCCGTCTATGCCGCGCCCGGTTATCTGTTCCGGCGCATGCAGCAGATTGCGGTCGCGCTGTTTGTCGAGGAATGCCGGGCGTTCGACCTGACGCCGGTGCAATATGCCGCGCTGGTTGCGATCCATACCCATCCCGGCATCGACGCGACGCGGCTCTCGGCCGTGATCGCGTTCGACCGCTCGACGCTCGGCAACGTGATCGAGCGGCTGGAATCGAAAGCCCTGGTCGAACGCAAGCCGGCGCGCGAGGACAAGCGGGTCAAGCTGCTCACTCTCACCAAAGCGGGCGCTACCACGCTGCGCGACATCGTGCCCTCGGTCGAACGGGCGCAGGCGCGGATGCTGCAGCCGCTGAAGCCCGCGGACCGTAAAATCCTGCTGGCGCTGATGACGCAACTGGTCGATCTCAACAACGAGGCTTCGCGGGTGCCGCTGCGCGCCGAGGACGCGCTCGAGCATCTGGGGAAATCGACTTGAAGTGGCTAAGGAGTTAGCCATCGTCGTCCCGGTCTTGAGCCTCGTGTGATAGCGCTCCGGAACCGTAAACCCGATTTGGCACGCGCCCGGATTATCCGCAGGCACCTGGTCGCCAATCATCATGGCCGGTTACCGCCCTTCTTTGCGGCCTCATAGCGCGCCATGAACTCAGGCGACATCGCGCGCAGGCGGGCATCGTCGATCCGCCCGGAGCGGGTGATGTAGCTATGGGCAAAATCCATCAGGTCGAGCTTCATGTGCTCGGAAAAATGCTCGTACCAGTCGGCGCTGGTGCGCGCGGCCGTCACCAGCTTCTGCACGATCGGCTTGCGCTCGCTCTGGTAACGCGCGAGCCCCGCCGGGACGCCGGGCTCCGCCTCCAGCGCCTTGGTCAGCGCGATCGCGTCCTCGATCGCGAGCCGGGTGCCCGATCCGATCGAGAAATGCGCCGAGTGCAGGGCGTCGCCGATCAGCACCATGTTACGGTGCGACCAGTTCTCGTTCCAGATCCACGGAAAGTTGCGCCAGACCGACTTGTTCGACACCAGCCGGTGGCCGTCGAGCGTGGCGGCAAACACCTGTTCGCAGATCGCCAGCGATTCTTCGATCGTTTTGTGCTCGAAGCCGCAGGCCTGCCAGGTCGCGGCATCGCACTCGACCAGGAAAGTGCTCATCGCGGGAGCGTAGCGGTAATGGTGCGCGTTGAAGGCGCCGAATTCGGTCGCAACGAAGGTCTGCGACAGCGTGGCGAAGCGTTTTGACGTGCCGTACCAGGCGAACTTGTTGGTCGAGTGCGAAACCGAAGCGCCGAATTCCTTCTCAAAACTGCGGCGCACCAGCGAGTTCAATCCGTCGGCGGCGACGATCAGGTCGTAACCCCTGAGTTCATCGACCGACTGGATGATGGTACCGTATCGCGGCGTGATGCCGGCGGCGCGCACGCGTTGCTGCAGGATGGTCAGAAATTCGAGCCGGCCGATCGAAGAGAAGCCGACGCCGTCGATCCCGACGCTCTCGCCGCGAAGGTTCAGCGTGATGTTCTTCCAGCTCTCCATCCGGGGCGTGATCGCATCGACCGTCTCGGGGTCGTCGGCGCGCAGGAATTCCAGCGCCGTCTCCGAGAACACCACGCCAAAGCCCCAGGTCGCGCCTTCCGGGTTCTGTTCGAACAGGTCGATGCGGGCGTCCGGGTGACGCCGCTTCCAGAGATAGGCGAAGTAGAGGCCGCCGGGGCCCCCGCCGATCACGGCGATGCGCACGATGCTCCTCCCAATCGACAGTGTACTTACAATATGGCGTTACACTAAACCGCACAAGCTGGCCGGAGTCAGCTGGCGCACTGCTTATCAGATCGCGATGAGCCGCATGATCTACTGCGCGGCGAATTGGCCCAGCACGTCCTTGCAGGCTGATGACAGCGAGCCCGCGTTGGTGGCGAGGCACTGCACGATCCGGCCACCGCCCGGCGCCACGCCGCCGCAGATCGCGCGGACGTCGGCGCCGCAAGCCGACCGCAGCACGAACAGTTCCTCGCGCGGCCGCATCGGCCGCGCCAGGTGCGGCGCCGCCACCGCTCGCGGCCGCCACCGCCTGCTCGCAGGCCGGCGAAAGCTTTGCCTTGTTCTTTTCCAGGCATTGCAGCGCCGGTGCGCCGCCGGTCGGCACGCCCGCGCACACCTTTGGATAGTCGGAGCGGCAGGCGCTGCGGATCGCGGACGCTTGCGCGCCGCCGGGTTGTTTTGCCGCAGTCGACGATGCGGCCTTCGGCGCCGCCACGGTCTCGGTGGCGGGTTTTGCAGCGGCCGCCGGAGCGGCTGCCGCGGGCGCGGCCTTGGGCGCGGCCGCAGCCGGCGCTTCGAGGGCGCGCACCGCGCCCTGGCAGGCCGATGACAGGCTCGACATATTCTTCTGCAGGCATTGCAGCGAAGCCTCGCCACCCGGCGGAACGCTGGAGCAATGCGCGATATAATCGGAGCGGCACTCGGACTTGATCGCGTCACGTTGGGCCTGCGAGGGAGCTTGCGAAAACGCGGGCGCGACGTTCACGAGAAGCGCCGCCATCAGCAACGCTCCAAGCGTTGTCGCACGTGTCAACGTGTTGATCATTTGAATAAATCCTTGTCGTTGTCGCTGCAGCCGCCGCTTCAACAAAATGAAATCATGAACGAGCCGGCAAAAAATCAGGTGCGGCATCATTTTCGGTTTCCGGTTTCCCTGCAAGTGGTTTGTTGCTATTTTTATCGGATGCCGTCGTAAGCTGCTTTTTTGCGTTGAGCCTTTCCAACGATTGGGGCACGGACATGAAGCCGAGGCGTTCGCATGCACGCGACAGATTACAGGGCGTCGTGAGACGGAGCGGTGCCGTTGCAGCCCGCGCGGTCTTCGCGGTTGCGGCATTCGGCGTCCTAAGTGCCTGCGAACAAAATAGTTTTGTGCCGCCGCCACCACCAAAGGTTGAAGTCGCATTGCCGGTGCAGCGCGCCATCACGCGGTACCTGGAAGCGACCGGCAACACCGCGCCGATCAAAAACGTCGATCTCGTCGCCCGCGTGCAGGGTTTCCTGCAATCGATCAATTACCAGGACGGTACCTTCGTAAAGGCAGGTACCACGCTGTTCACCATCGAGCCCGAAACCTACAAGCTCAAGCTCGAGCAGGCGCAGGCGGCCGAGGCCGGCTCGCAAGCTTCGGTGAAACAGGCTGAGTCCGACTACAAGCGGCAGGCCGATCTGGTGCAAAAGCAGGCCGTCTCGCAGTCAACTCTCGAAACCTCGACGGCGACCCGCGACAACATGCAAGCCAATCTGCAGCAGTCCCAGGTCAATACCAAGATCGCGGCCATGAATTATGGCTATACCAACGTCACCGCGCCCTTCGACGGCATCGTCAGCGCGCATCTGGTCTCGATCGGCGAACTGGTCGGTGTCTCTTCGCCGACACAGCTTGCGACCATCGTCGCGCTCGACCCGATCTATGTGAATTTCAATGTCAACGAACAGGACGTGCTGCGGATACGTGAGGAAGCCCGGCGCCGCGGCATGACCGCCGACGATCTCAAGTCGCTGCCGGTCGAGATCGGCTTGCAGACCGAAAGCGGCTATCCGCACAAGGGCAAGCTCGACTATGCCTCTCCGACCATCAACCAGTCGACCGGCACGCTGCCGGTGCGCGGTGTGCTGCCGAATCCCGATCGGGTGCTGCTGCCGGGCTATTACGTTCGCGTTCGCGTGCCGTTCGAGCAGCAGGCGAACGCGTTGCTGGTGCCCGACGTTGCGTTGGGCAGTGACCAGTCCGGGCGCTACGTGCTGGTCGTGAACGGCGAGAATGTGGTCGAACAGCGCAAGGTCCAGACCGGACCGGTCGAGGGCGAATTGCGCGTCATCGATAGCGGCCTGAAGCCGGATGACCGGGTGGTTACCGCCGGGCTGTTGCGGGCGATTCCGGGTCAGAAGGTCGATCCGCAACTCAAGAAGATCGAACCGCCGCCCGCGTCGGCCAAATAGGACCGGTCATGATTTCGAAATTTTTCATCGAGCGGCCGGTTCTTTCCAACGTCATCGCGATCCTGATGATCCTGATCGGTGGCGTGTGCCTGTTTCGGCTCGCGGTCGCGCAATATCCCGATATCGTGCCGCCGACGGTGCAGGTGACGACGCGCTATCCCGGCGCCAGCGCCAAAACCGTGATCGATACCGTGGCGCTGCCGATCGAGCAGCAGGTCAACGGCGTCGAGGACATGCTCTACATGCAGTCCTATAGCGGCGCCGACGGCACCTATTCGCTGACGGTGACGTTCAAGATCGGCACCGACCTCAACTTCGCGCAGGTGCTGGTGCAGAACCGGGTGTCGAGCGCGCTGTCGCAGCTGCCGCAATCGGTGCAGAACCAGGGCGTCACCGTCCAGAAGAAATCGACGGCGATCCTGCTGTTCGTGACGCTGACGTCGCCGAACGCGACCTATGACAGCCTGTTCCTGAGCAATTATGCCACCATCAACATCCGCGACGAGCTGTCGCGGCTACCGGGCGTCGGCAACGTCACCGTGTTCGGCGCCGGCCAGTATTCGATGCGGGTCTGGCTCGACCCGAACAGGCTGCAGGTGCGCGGGTTGATGCCGCAAGACGTCGTCTCGTCGATCCAGCAGCAGAGCCAACAGGTCACCGCCGGCCAGGTCGGCGCGCCGCCGACGCCGCCGGGGCAGGCGTTCCAGTACACGCTCAACGTCAACGGCCGGCTCGACGACAAGAGCCAGTTCGAGGACATCATCGTCAAGACCGGCAGCAATGGCGACGTCACGCGCGTGCGCGACGTCGGCTGGGTCGAACTGGGCGCGCAAACCTACAGCCAGGTGTTTTCGCTCAACAACAAGCCCGCCACCGGCATCGGCGTGTTCCAGTCGCCCGGCGCCAACGCGCTCGAGGTCGAAGCGGCCGTCAAGAACAAGATGGCGCAGCTGGCGAAAGCGTTTCCGCAGGACGTCAAATACGACACGCCGTTCGACACCACCAAATTCGTCTCCGAATCGATCAACGAGGTCTACAAGACGCTGATCGAGGCCGGCCTCCTCGTCCTGGTCGTGATCCTGATCTTCCTGCAGGACTGGCGCGCGATGCTGGTGCCGGCGACCACGGTGCCGGTGACGATCATCGGCGCCTTCGCGGCGATGGCCGCACTCGGCTTCACCGTCAACATCTCGACGCTGTTTGCCATCGTGCTCGCGATCGGCATCGTGGTGGACGACGCCATCGTCGTGGTCGAGGGCGCCGCGCACAACATCGAGAAGGGCATGTCCGGCCATGATGCGGCGATATCGGCGATGGACGCGCTGTTCGCGCCGATCGTCGGCATCACGCTGGTCTTGATCTCGGTGTTCCTGCCCTCGGCGTTCCTGCCGGGACTGACCGGGCGGATGTATTCGCAATTCGCGCTGGTGATCGCCGCGACCGCGCTCTTGAGCGCCGTCAACGCCGCGACCCTGAAGCCGACGCAGTGCGCGCTGTGGCTGCGGCGGCCGGCGCCGCCGGAACAACGCAACTTCTTCTACCGCGGTTTCAATGCGGTCTACGACCGGGTCGAGCGCGGCTACAGCCGGCTGATCGGCAGCCTCGTTCGGCACAGCAATATCTCGGTCATCTCGGCCCTCATCGTCATCGGTGTCGCCGGCTACGGCCTGTCGCGGGTACCGACCGGTTTCATTCCGATCGAGGACCAGGGTTACCTCTTGGTGGCCGTGCAATTGCCCGATGGCGCGGCGCTCGATCGCACCCAGCGCGTGCTCGACCGGGTCAGCGACATCGCCGCCAAACATCCGGGCGTCGACCAGGTGATCTCCATCGCCGGCATCTCGGCGCTGGATAGTTCTTCCAGCCTCGCCAATGCCGGCGTGGCCTATCTGATCCTGAAGGAGTGGAGCGCGCGCGGGGCGGGCGAGGATCTGCGGTCGCTGTTCGTCGGCCTGAACGAGAAGATGTCGGGAATCGAGGAGGCGCGGGTTCTCGTGATTCCGCCGCCGCCGATCCAGGGCATCGGCAACGCCGCCGGATTTGCCATGCAGGTGCAACTGCGCGACGGCAATGCCGACTACGGCAAGCTGCAGGCGATTGCAGGCGCCATCGTCGCCAATGCGCAGTCGCAAAGTGCGCTGCAGCGCGTCAGCTCGTCGTTCCGCTCGCTGGTGCCGCAGTTCGATGTCGACGTGGACCGGATCAAGACCCAGACCCTGCAGGTCACGACCGACCAGATCTTCCAGACCCTGTCGTCCTACATGGGATCGACCTACGTCAACCAGTTCAACAAGTTCGGCCGCACCTTCCAGGTCTATGCGCAAGCCGACGCGCAATTCCGCCTGACCCCGCGCGACATCGAAAACATGATGGTGCGCAACAGCCAGGGCAACATGATCCCGCTCGGCACGGTCGCCAGGATCACGCCGGCGGTCGGCCCGTCGCTGATCAGCCTGTATAACCTCTATCCGTCGGCGACGATCATCGGCCTGCCGGCGACTGGATACAGTTCAGGCCAGTCAATGACGCTGATGGAGGAGATCGCTGGCAAAACCTTGCCGCCGGGTGCGGGCTTTGAATGGACCGCGATGTCGTACCAGGAGAAAGTCGTCGGCGGCCAGATCTACTGGGCGTTCGCCCTGGCGCTGCTGCTGGTTTATCTCGTGCTCGCCGGACAATATGAAAGCTGGTACGCGCCGATCTCGGTGATCCTGGCGGTGCCGCTGTCGCTGCTCGGTCCGATGCTGGTCCTCACGGGCCTTCGAATCGAGAACAACCTCTACACCCAGATCGGCATCATCCTGCTGATTGCGCTGTCGGCCAAGAACGCCATCCTGATCGTCGAAGTGGCGCTCGAATTGCATGTGCGCGACCGCAAGCCGCTGCTGGAATCCGCGATCGAGGCGGCGCGGGCCCGGTTCCGGCCGATCCTGATGACGTCGTTTGCCTTCATCCTCGGCGTGGTGCCGCTGGTGCTGGCGACCGGCGCCGGCGCCAACGCCCGCAAGTCGATTGGCATCACGGTATTTTCCGGCATGCTGGCTTCAACCTGCCTCGCCGTGCTGTTCGTGCCGACGTTCTTCGTCGTGGTGCAGCGTTTCGAGAACTGGCTGGCGGCGCGGAAGCAGCAGAAGGCAGGGACGCAGGTGGCGGGTACCGCGCACTATTAGTGCTTGCTTCTCCCTCGCCCCGCGCTTGCGGGGAGAGGGTCGGGGTGAGGGGCTCTATCGGCTGAGTGGTGCTTGTTGAGAGACTTGTACCCCCTCACCCGGATCGCATCTGGGATGCGATCCGACCTCTCCCCGCAAGCGGGGCGAGGTAAGTGGCAGCCGCTACACCTTCACCATCCGCTTGCCGCGGTTCTCGCCGGCCAATAATCCGATCAGCGCCCTGGGCGTGTTCTCAAGCCCGTTGATGACGTCCTCCTGCACCTTCAGTCTGCCGGAGGCGACCCAGGACTGCAGGTCCTTCAGGGCCTGGTCGCGCTCGTTCATGTAGTCCGTCACGATGAAGCCCTGCATGATCAGCCGCTTCACCACAATCAGGCCGGGCACGCCGCGCGGGCCGGTCGCCGACGGCACGCCGTCATATTGCGAGATCGCGCCGCAGCAGGCGATGCGGCCGCGGTTGTTCATCAGCGCGAGGCAGGCTTCCAGGATGTCGCCGCCGACATTGTCGAAATAGACGTCGATCCCCTTCGGGGCGGCGGCGCGTAACGCCTTGTAGGTCGCGCCGTCCTTGTAATCGACCGCGGCGTCGAAGCCGAGTTCGCGCGTAAGCCAGTTACATTTGTCCTTGCCGCCGGCGATGCCGACGACATGGCATCCCTTGATCCTGGCGATCTGACCGACGATCGAGCCGACCGAACCCGCCGCGGCCGAGACCACGACCGTTTCGCCTTCTCTCGGTTTGCCGACGTGGAGCAGGCCGAAATAGGCGGTGAGGCCGGCGATGCCGTAGACCGAGAGCAGATGCGTCATCGGCTCCATCCTGGGCATCTTCGTCATGTGCTTTGCGGGCACCGCCGCATAGTCCTGCCAGCCGGTATCGCCGAACACGATGTCGCCGG
>Ga0310810_10003498_pt1 | contig 17131 bp, 14 predicted proteins | sample NCmetagenome_FD_207641 | JGI IMG/M metagenome (GOLD analysis project Ga0310810, IMG submission 207641) | Soil microbial communities from experimental microcosm in Duke University, North Carolina, United States - NC | ecosystem: Engineered > Artificial ecosystem > Soil microcosm > Unclassified ... | reverse complement strand
GTCGAATCCGAGCCACTCGCCAGCGAGCCCCAATGCGAAGCGCGTATCTCGACGACCTGCGTCACGACGTCCGGTACACTCGACGCATGTTGCGGTCGAACCCCGGATTCGCCGCCATCGCCATCCTGATCCTCGCCGTCGGCATCGGCGCCACCACGGCCATCTTCAGCGTCGTCAACGCGGCGCTCCTCAGGCCGCTGCCGTTTCGCGAGCCCGAGCGGCTCATGTCGGTGTTCCTGCGCATGCCCGTCCAATACGGGTCGGGCGAGATCGACATGTCGTGGTCGTACCCGAAGTACCAGACCTTCCTCACGACACGACGCACGTTCAGCGACGCTGCCATCCACATGCCGCTCGCGCTCACCGTCGGCGGGGACGACGGCGCCGAACGCGTTCTTGGCGAGTCCGTCAGCGCGCACTACTTCACCATCCTCGGCCTAACGCCGCAGCGAGGTCGCTTCTTTCTCGACAGTGAAGACCGTCCCTCCGGCGGCGACCGGTCCGTCGTGATCAGCGACGCGTACTGGCGCGAGCGGTTCGGCGGCGCGGAATCCGCGATCGGCAGCACGCTCGACATCGGGCCGTATCGCTACTCGGTCATCGGCGTTGCGCCGCCCGGCTTCGCCGGGATGAGCGGAAGCGCGCGCCTCTGGCCACTGTACACCGCCACGCAATCTCTGCAGACGCTGCAGAGCCCGACCACCCACCAGTTCGAGGTCGTCGCGCGCCTGACGCCTGGCGTGACCGTCGCCGCCGCGAAATCCGATATGGTGAACGTCGGCCGCGTCGTGAACGCCACCTTTCCCGACGACGGCAACACCGCACCGTGGCGCGCCACCGCCTACACACTGCAGGAGCTTCGCGTCGACCCGATGCTCGGTCGCTCGGTGATCGTGCTCGCCGTTGCCGTATCCATGCTGCTGCTCATCGCGTGCGTGAACGTCGCGAACCTGCTGCTCGCGCGGGCCGCCGCGCGGCGCCGTGAGCTCGCGGTTCGTCTCGCGATCGGCGCTGGTCGCGGGCGACTCGTCAGGCAGCTGCTCACCGAGAGCGCCGTGCTCTCGCTCGCCGGGGTGATCGCTGGCATCGCGTTCGCCGCAGTCGCCATTCGGGCGCTCTCCGCCATGGCGCCGCTCGCGGCCGCCAACCTCTCCTCCGTTCGCGGCACGCTCACCGCCATCTCGCTCGGCGGCATCGCCCTCGACGGGCGCGCATTGCTCGTGGCCGCCGGTGTCGCGGCGTTCACCAGCGTCGTTGCCGGCCTCGTACCGGCGCTCGTTGCCGCCGCTCTCCCGGTCGCGGACGCCATGCGTCAGGGCGCCGTCGCGACACCGGCGTTCTCCGGGCTCCGGCGCCTAACGGGCAGGGGCATGCTGGTGATGGCCGAGATCGCGCTGGCCGTCGTGCTGCTGGTGATGTCGGGGCTCATGGTCCGCAGCCTCGGCCGCCTCTTCGACGCGCAGGTCGGCTATCGGCCGGACGGCGTGCTCACGATGCGTGTGGGTCTGTCGGCGGCGCGTGTCGCGAACCAGCCAGTCGGGCCGATCTGGGACGAGGTCATCCAGCGCGTCGCGGCGATTCCGGGAGTGACGAGCGTCGCGATGGGAAGCTGTGCGCCAGTCGGCGATCACTGCGAGGGAACGGGTGTGCGCGTCGCGGGTCACTCCGAGGAGGCGCACGTGTCCTTCCACGTCGTCTCGCCCGGCTACTTCGCCACGCTTGGCATTCCGATCCTGCGCGGGCGCGACCTCTCGGCCAGCGATAGACGCGATGGACAGCCCGTGATCGTCATCAACGCGACCGCGGCCCGGACCATCTGGGGCAGTGATGATCCGCTGACGACGCCCGTGCCGCGCGATGATCGCTCGCTCGACGTCGTGGGCGTCGTCGGCGACGTGCGCTACGAGGACATCGCGGCCGAGCCGAAGCCGGCGATCTTCTTCCCGGTCGCGCAGCAGACGCGGAGTCGCGGGATGCTGTTCGTTCGGACGACCGGCGACGTCGCGTCGCTCGCGACAGTCGTGCGGAACGAGATCAAGGCGGTGGATCGGAATCATACCGTGGCTGAAGTCGCGACGTTGCGGCAGCGGATGCATGACGCGACTGCGCGCGATCGGTTTGCGACGCAGGTCCTCTCCGCGTTCGCGATCACGGCGCTGCTCCTGGCGGCGATTGGGATCTATGGCGTGCTGTCGCTCGCCGTGGCGCAGCGCCGGCGCGAGCTCGGGATCCGCATGGCGTTAGGCGCGGAGCAGAGCGGCGTGTTGGCAATGATTCTGGGTCAGGCGATGAGCCTGGCGGCCGTCGGCGGGCTCATTGGGACCGTCGGTGCGCTCTTCGCCGGCCGGGCGTTAGGCAGCCTGCTCTACGGCGTGACCGCCGCCGACCCGGCGACATACGTCGTGTGCGCCGTCGTCCTCGGTTCGGCGGTGCTCGCGGCTGCGATCGTCCCGGCCCTGCGTGCAATGCGGGTCCACCCGATGGTCGCGCTGCGGTCGGAGTAGCTGGCCGCGCGCGCTGGCCATCACCGATGGCGTCTTCGTGATTGCTTGTTACGGCTCGATAATTGGTCCTCGCCGGACGCGGCCACGTCCTGCACCTGCGGAGTGCAGTCGATCTGCCGAGACCGCCGTTGCGTTTCCGGGTCGTTCGCCGAGACCTGCGCATCGGATCCGCGCTGTGAGTGGCGATCGTCGGTCATCTGATCGTCTCGCAATGCGGGACGCCGCGGGTCGGCGTCATTTCGGGAATGCATGATGAACCGGGGTACGGTACAGCGTACAACGCGACGTCCAGGGACGGTTGCGGGCCGTCAGCGACGCACGCGATGTGCCGCGCCGATTCGATCCCGGCGCGTTACCGACCGGACGCGGCGAGGTCGGCCGTCCGCAGCGGCGTGCTCCGAATCCGTCGCCCCGTCGCCGCATAGATCGCGTTGAACACCGCCGGCCCAACCGCCGGCACCGGTTGCTCGCCGATCCCAAACGGCCGGAGCGTGCTCGGCACCACATGCACCTCGACCACCGGCGCCTCGCGCATTCGCACCACGGGGAAGTCACCGTAATTGCCCTGCACGGTCGCGCCGTTCGCGAATGTGATCTCACCCTTGAGCGCCGCTGACAGCGCCCACATCACGCCGCCCTCGAATTGCGCGTCGAGCCCGGAGCGATTGATCACCTGGCCACAATCCACGGCACACACCACGCGGTGCACGCGCACGTCACCCTGTGCGCCCACCGACACCTCGGCCACCTGCGCCACCATCGTCTGCCGGTCATACGCGTTGATCGCGACGCCGCGGCCCCATCGACGACCGTCGTTAGGCACGCCCGGGCGGCGGAATGGCGCGCCCCAGCCGGACTTCTCCGCCGCCAGGCGCAACACGCCGCGCAGGCGATCGCCGTTGTCCACCGAAAGCGGGCCGAGTTTCTCGGTCCCCGGTGATGGCAGAAGCGCGAGGCGCAGCTCGACGGGATCGCGCCGAGTCGCGACCGCGATCTCATCGAGGAAACACTCGCGACCGAAAACTGCCGCGGGATACGAGACCGAGCGCCACGCACCCGTCGGCACGGGTGTCGGGGCGAGCGCGAGCGTCACGTCGAGCGACGGAAACGCATACGGCGTATCGTAGCCACCCCACGGGTCGCCGTCGTCGGCGGGATTGTAGTTCGGGTTGTAGTCGCCGAACATCGTGAGGTTGTAGTCGGCGACCTCGTGACGCCACGCGACCGGTGTCCCGCGCGCATCGAGCGACGCCGTCAGCCGGTTCACCTGACCAGGCTGATACATGTCGTGGCGAATGTCATCCTCGCGCGACCAGACGACCTGCACCGGCCCGCCGACCTTCCGCGAGACCTCGGCTGCCTCGAGCACGTAGTCCACGCCAAGCCGTCGGCCGAAGCCACCGCCCAGCAGCGTGACGTGCACGGTCACCCGCTCGAGGGGAATGCCGAGGAGCTTCGCGACGGCCTCGTGTGCCTGGTTAGGTGCCTGCGTTCCGACCCAGATCTCGCACTGCCCGTCTCGCACGTGCGCGACGCAGTTCAACGGCTCCATTGCGGCGTGGGCCTGGAACGGAGCGCGGTAGGTCGCGGTCATCCGCCGCGCGCCCGCGAGCGCGGCCGTAACGTCGCCGCGCCGCACTGACGTCTTGCCGCCACCCGCCAGCGCGTCGTCCAGCGCGCGCATGAACGCGGCGCTGTCGCCCGTCGCGCCGACGCCTTCCGCCGGTACGATCTCGAGCGCGTCTCGCCCGCGCATCGCTGCCCAGGTATTCGTCGCGATTACCGCAATACCCGACGGGACCTCGACGACCTCGACCACTCCACTCACCGCCCGCGCCCGATCCGCGTTCCATCGCGCGATCCTGCCGCCGTGGGCTGGAGGCCGAGCGATCGCCGCATATCGCATCCCGGGGACGTGTACGTCGAGTCCGTACGTCGCCGTGCCCGCCACGATCGCGTGATTGTCCACGCGCGGCACTCGCGTGCCTAACAAGCGATACTCTGAACGGTCCTTGAAGCGAGGCTCCGCGGGGACGGGAAGGCGGGACGCGGCCTCGACCAGGGCGCCGAACTCGAGCCGCCGACCGCTCGACGCGTGGACCACTGCGCCGCGCTCGGTCGAGCACGCGGATGCGTCGACGTTCCATTGGGACGCGGCTGCGCTCACGAGCATCTCGCGCGCGGCCGCCGCAGCAGTTCTGAGCGGGCGCCATGACCCGGACACGCTGCCGCTGCCGCTGGTGCGCATGTCGGGGAACGCCGTGCCCGGCAGCGCATGCTCCACTCGCACGCGCGCCCAGTCCGCCCCCAGCTCGTCGGCCACGATCATCGGGAGCGCGGTACGCACGCCCTGGCCCATCTCGGATTTCGCGGCGACGATCGTCACGAGGCCCGCGGCGTCGATGCGGAGCCACTTGTTGGGCTCGAACGGCGCCGCTGTTGGCCCAGTGGCGTCCGACATCGCGAACACGCGGTCGTCGCGGGTGATGCCGAGCATCAGCGCCGCGCCCGTGAGCGAGCCCCACTGCAGAAACCCGCGTCGTGTTACCGCCATAGCTCACCCAGCCCGAAGGGAGGTGTGAACATTGTACTCCCGGGTACTGCCCCGATGGTCTCGCGCTATGACAGGAATGCGAAAACTCCAGCGCGGCCGGCCAGTCGGGCCGCCGGACAGGACCTGCCGCAACGGGCCTTCTCGTCAGTGCGTCTGCCCCTCATGGGGTAGGTAGTCGTAGATTGTACGCGACGTTTGGCCCGGCAGCCGCCGGACTCCGGACACCTTCCCGATCAAATCCATGCGACACGCACTCATGTACGTCGGCGGTTTCGAGCGGAATTTCCCGAAGCTCACGACCTCCACCACGTCATTCGACGGTACGGACGGCCAGCCCCACCCCTACCAGCCATGGCCGTCCAGCGCTGATGGGCTCCGCGTCAGCTACATGGAGAAGCACGGCAAGAAGTTCGTCGCCGTTCGCGTGGCCGACAGCAAAAGCGACGTGGTGCTCAAGAACGAGCTGGTGATGGTGCCTGGCGAGCACTTCGGCTACGGGACGCGCCTCAGCGGTGAGCCGACGCTCGTCGAGGACGACAACGCGATGATGAAGATGCTCGAGGACATCACCAAGAAGAACATGGAAGTGAGCGCGGAGCTGCTGAACATTCGCGCGCGCTTCAAGGCGGCGACTGCGAAGCCGGCGAAGGGTCCTCCGCAGAAGTAGCTGCCACTGGCGTGTCGTCGTACAGCATGCGCACCGCGGGCGTATCGAGATCGTCGAACTGCCCGCGGCGCGCGCTGTAGACGAACGCGATGACCGCCACCAACACGATGAGCGTAGCGAGCGGCACGACGATGAAGATCACGCTCACGATTCACGCTCCCGCACGAAGGACGTGCTCGACCAGGACGCGAGCACGACGGTCAACGAGCTCAATGGCATCAGCACCGCCGCGACGAGCGGCGTGATCGTGCCGGTGACCGCGAGCGTCGCGCCGATGATGTTGTAGCCGATCGAGAAGGCGATGTTGCGCCGGATGATGGCGATGGTGCGCGCCGCGCCTTCGGTGAGCCTGACGAGTGGTGTGAGCCCCGGTCGCGTGAGGTAGACGTCCGCCGTCGCCAGACACGCTTCTGCGCCGCCGTGTACGCCGACGCCCACGGACGCCGCCGCGATCGCCGCCGCGTCGTTCACGCCGTCACCGACCATCACCACCGTACCCTGGCGGCGCATCTCTTCCACGACACGGAGCTTCTCTTCCGGCGTGGCGCCGCCCACGCACGACGCCGGCGGAAGCCCGAGCGCACTGGCGACGGTCGCGACCACCTGCGGGTGATCGCCGGAGAGAATGCCGACGCGCCACCCACGTGCGACGAGTGCGTCGATCGATGCACGCGCATCCCGCCGAATCGGGTCGCCAAAGCTCGCCGACGCGACGATGATGCCGTCGACCGCGACGAGCACCGGCGTCAACGTCGGCGCGCACAGCGGCGCCGCGATCGTCCGCGCCGCGATCGTCCGCGTCGCGCGCGCCTCGACGAACGCCGGCGACCCGACGACCACATGCCGGCCGTCGACCAGCCCTTCGATGCCGCCGCCAACGACGTGCGTCGTTAGGCTCGCCGGGATCGCGTTCACGCCCGCGAAGCCACGACGGAAGCCGTCGGCGATGGGGTGCGATGACTCCTGCTCGAGCGCGAGCACGAGCGGCTTCACCCACTCGGGCCCGACCCACGCCTCGAGCGCCACCCGCGCCTCGGTGATCGTCCCCGTCTTGTCGAGCAGCAGCACGCCCGGCTCCGCGAGTCGCTCGATCGCGTCACCGCCCTTGATGAGGATGCCATTCCGCGCCGCGCGCCCGATGGCCATGCTCACCGCGAGCGGCGTCGCCAACGCCAGCGCGCACGGACACGTGACGATCAGCAGCGCGATCGCGTTGTCCATTGCCGCGGTCGGGTCGCGCGGATACCAGAACACCGCGGTTGCGGCGGCCACGACGAGCACGACACCGACGAACCATCCCGCGAGCCGGTTCGCGAGCTGCACGACTGGCGCGCGTCGCCGCGCACTCTCCTCGACCTGCTGGACGATGCGCGCGAGTCTGCTCTGTTCACCGGCAGCGTCCACGGTGACGCGCAACGCGGACGCCACGTTCGTGGTGCCCGCATACACGCGATCGCCGACGCTTACGGACACCGGGCGTGACTCGCCGGTGAGAAGTGCCACGTCCACCGTGGAGTGACCCGACGCCACCGTGCCGTCGGCGGCGAAGCTCTCACCCGCCCGGACGTCGAGCACCATTCCCGGCAGCAGTGCCTGCGCTGGGACCTCATGCGTGGCATTGCCATCCACCACGCGCGCGCTCGACGGCGACAGCGAGTACAACAGCTCCGCCGAATCGGCCGCCGCGCGCTGCCCGCGCTGCTGCAGGAAGCGTCCGGCAAGCAGCGCGAACGTCAGCGTGGCCAGTCCGTCGAAGTAGATCGGACCGACACCAGTGATCGTATTCGCGGTCCCGCGCGCCCACCCGATTGCCAGCGCGATCGCGATCGGGAGATCCATGTTCAACGTGCGTGTGCGCAGCGAAGCCCACGCCCCTGAAAAAAACAAACGCCCTGGCCCTAACAAGGAGGGCGTGGTGAGCAGCAGACACACCCAGCGGAAGAACCGCTCGTACGGCCCCTCCATTCCACCGAACTGCCCGCTGTACAGCGCGAGCGATGCGAGCATCACGTTCGCCGCCACCGCGCCGGCGACCCCAATGCGCGCCAGCATCGCGCGATCCTCGCGACGACGCATGGCCTCGACCTCGAGGCCACGGAACGGGTGGGGATGGTAGCCTAACGAATCGAGTGCGGACGCAACGCGCGAGAGTGGCACCGTCGCGTCGTGCCACACGACGCGCGCGAGCGACCGGCGGACGTTGAGCTCCGCCCGAGCCACGCCAGGCACAACGAGTGGCACTCGCTCCACGAGCCACACGCACGCGCCGCAGTGTACGCCTTCCAGATAGAGATCGACCTGAGAGAGCCCGTCCGGCGTCGGCCGAACGTAGAGGTCACGGAACGCGGCGTGATCGAACTCCTCGAAGCTCCGGTGGCTCGTGGCGACGGGTCTCTCGCGCCGCTCCGCGATGTCGTAGTACGCGCCGAGCCCGTGGTCGGCGATCATCGCGAAGGCGGTGCGGCACCCTGTGCAGCAGAACTGATGCTCTTCGCCCGCCTCGATCAGGCCGGAGGGAACGGGGAGCGTGCAGTGGGCGCAGCTCGTGTCGGTCGCAACACTGGCAACGACGCCAACTACGGCGGTCATGGATCCGCCTGCACGACGCGCTGAACGTGTGCATGCTCGGCTGGTCGTACGGCGATCTTGCCCGCCATCGATAGCACGCCAAGCACGACGGCCGCGCCGGCACTCACGAGCGGCAGGCGTCGCTGGAACGTGCCGAACACGCGCTGCGCGCCGACGCCCACGGCCGTCATCATCGGCAGCGTGCCGACCCAGAAGAAGAGCATCACGAGCACCGCGTCAGGCACGCGCCCGGTGCCGGCTGCCGTGGCGACGAACACGTAGAGCCAGCCGCACGGCAGCAGGGTGGTGAGCAGTCCCGTCGCCGCGCCGCGAACGGTCGGGGACTGGCGGCGCATCCGCAGCAGTGCGGCGCCGAGCGTGGTCTGGACGGCGCGCGGCACGCCAGGCTGCGGCACGCGCACGCCTAACGCGGCGAGCAGCGTCGTCGTGCCCCAGACGGCCATCAGGATGCCGGAGACGATGGCGGCCAGCCGCCCGACGCTGGCGAGCGCGCCGACCTGGTCGATGCGCCCGCCTACCGATCCGGCAATCACGCCGAGCAGCACGTACGACACGAGGCGTCCGGCGTTGTAGGCGACGTGCGGCGCCACCTCGCGCCGCGGACTCGCGTCTCTGCGCAGCCCGGAGTACATGCACACGAATCCGCCGCACATCGCGGCGCAGTGGACGCTGCCGAGCAGGCTCGCGCCGAGGACGGCGAGGAGGAGCGTCATAGGTCATCCCGAGCGAGCGACAGCGAGTCGAGGGATCCACTCAAACGTGCTAGTGGCCGGCTTGGCCACGATGACCGGACGGTAGATCCCTCGACTCCGCGCCTGCGGCGCTCCGCTCGGGATGACACTCGTACGCGGCTCATCTGCGTGAAATGCTCGGCACCGAGCTTCGCGTCGAAGCGCAACTCCCATTCTCCCGCACGACGCGCATCGAAGCGCACCGCGTAGTCCCCGGCACCAGCCTGCGGCGTGAGCGTCATGTCGTGCACGTCCGACGCCCGTGCGACGGCCAACGCGGCCACGCGGATCACCGCACCGGAGATGGCCGCGCCCGTGGAGTCCGTGAACTGTGCCGACAGCAACGACGTACCATCTGGCGCGATCGCACTCATCGCCGGCGTCAGGCGCCAGCCCAGCGACACGTTATGCCGATCCTGCGCGAGCGTCGTGTCCCACTGCACCGCCTTCCTGTAGTAGTCGGGCTCGATCGCGAACGACGGATCGTCGTTCGCGATCACCGCGACCCAGATGTTCGCGGCCACGGTGGCGGCGAGCACGCCAGCGAGCCCGATGGGCCACCACATCCCGCGCTTCATCGCGACTCCGGGCCGACGAGGCGGTACGGAATCTCCGTCGAGAAGCCCGCGCCGTCGCTCACTCGCACGGTGACGCGATGCTCGCCGCGCTCGAACGCCGATTGCGGCAGGAGCACGAACAGCGGCGTCACCGCTGACTGCCCCATCGTCACCCGCAAGGGATTCTGTGGCACGACCACTGACCCCTGGCTGGCCCCGACGACCTCGATCCGGTAGTCGTGATCGGCATCCGTGCGGTTCGTGATCTTCACGCGCACCTGGTTGGCGATGCGTCCGTCTGCCTGCTGCGTGAACGGCTCTCCCTGACCGCCTAACACGGTGACGTCCGCCGCATCACGCGTCGCGAGCGCATACGTGAACGCGCCGAGAAACCCGGCGAATGCGAGTGGGTAGAGCACGGTGCGAGGCCGGATGAGATGCCGCTTGTGTCCCTCCAGCAACTCGCGGGACGAGTAGCGAATCAGCCCTTTCGGCTTGCCGACACGCTCCATGATCTCGTCGCACGCATCCGCGCACTGGGTGCAGTGAATGCACTCCATCTGCAGTCCGTCGCGGATGTCGATGCCGGTGGGACACGTCTGCACGCAGGCGCCACAGTCGATGCAGTCGCCCGCGCCGGCTGGGCGAACCTTGCCCTTCATTCGCGGCTCGCCCCGTGTCGGGTCATACGCGACGATCAGCGATTGTCGGTCGAGCAGCACCGACTGCATCCTCCCGTACGGGCAGGCGACGAGGCAGGTCTGCTCGCGGAAATACGTGAAGTCCCCGAACACCGCGAGCGCAGTCCCCGCCATGATGAGGAACGACGTGGGATGCTCGGCCGGCGAACGTTGCATCCACTGCGAGAGCGCCTCCGTTCCGACGAAATACGCGAGAAAGGTGTGCGCCAGGAACACCGAGAGCACGGCGTAGATCGCGTACTTGAGGAGGCGCCGTGGGTGAAAGTGCCGTTTCGCCTTGTCGAGGCCTAACGAGCCACTCCGGCCGCCTTCGACCCATCGCTCGATTGGTCGGAACAGGAACTCCATGTAGACCGTCTGCGGGCACGCCCACCCGCACCACACCCGTCCGAACAGCGCCGTGAGCAGGAAGATTCCGATGATGATGCTCGCGAGCAGGAGCATCAGCAGCAGCGTGTCCGTGGGAAGGAACGTGGTGCCGAAGAGCGTGAACTGTCGGCGAGGCAGATCGAGCAGGATGAGCGGCTTCCCCCGCATGCGAAAGTGCGGGATGAGGAAGAACACGAGCATGAGGCTGTACGCCACCGCGCGTCGTGCTCTCGCGTAGGGACCGTGCGATGGCTTGGGACGGATCCAGCGTCGTGATCCGTCCTCGTTCAGTGTCGGGAGGACTCGGCCGATGGCAACGGGGGCGCTCACCGCGGTACCATCTCTCCCTGGGGAGCCTTCGGGTTGGGCGGATTCGTTCCGCGAAGCGTGAACACGTAGGCGACCACGGCGTCGAGCTGCGCAGGCTTGAGCACCTTGCCCCATGGCGGCATCCCTTTCTCGAGCACGCCGTCAACCACCGTCTCGTGGATCTCCGCGAGGCCGGCGCCGTGGAGCCAGTAGTCGTCGGTGAGGTTCGGCCCGATCTGTCCGCCGGCGTCGGCGCGGTGGCACGCCGCGCAGTTCTGGGCGAAGGTCTGCTTGCCTAACGCCACGACCGACGCGTCCTTCGTCATGGCCGCGAGCTGCTCCGGCGACGCTCCGGCGGGCTCGGCGGCGCGGCGCTTGGCGTCGACCGCCGCGGCGGCGGCCATGGCGCGGTCGTAGTCGGAGATCCGCCCCTTGCCGATGCCGACGCCCGGGACGTTCAGGAAGTACAGCACCGAGAACACGATGGTCGCCCAGAAGATGTACACCCACCATCGCGGCATGGGGTTGTCGAACTCCTCGATGCCGTCGTAGCTGTGCTCGAGGAGATGATCCTGCTGCTCGTTGTTAGGCATGTCGTCTCATCCTCGGCGAAGCGAAGGATCGTCAGTGTCCCGATAGGGAGGCAGGTCTGCGCTCTCCGCGTCGATCGGCAGGTGGCGCATGCGCTCGTACGTCTGCCGTTTGCTCGGCGCGAAGAGCGAGATCACGATGCCGATGAAGGCGATGAGGAAGATCACGAGCGCGATCTCGGCGTAGCCGGAGAGTCCCGCGCCGCTCACGACATCGGTGAGGCTCTTCATGGCGTGCTCCTCGCCACCTGCGGCGCTTTGACGTCGCGTCCGAGTCGCTGCAGGTACGCGACGAGCGCGACGATCTGCTTGTCCTGAAGCCCCTTGGGTCCGCCCTCGCCTTCGATCGCTCGGGCGATCGAGTCGGCTTGCGCGTGCGCCATCTGTGGCGCGCGGTTCACGGCGTCACCGTACGGCACGCCGAGCATTGCCATCACGTCCACGCGGCGCTGAATCCCGGCGAAGTCGAGTGGCGTGTTCATCAGGCTCGGATACGCCGGCATGATCGACTTCTGGGTGATGGCGCGCGGGTCCTCCATGTGGCGCACATGCCAGAGGTTCGGGTACTTGCCGCCCTCACGCGCGAGGTCAGGTCCGATGCGGCGTGAGCCCCAGAGGAATGGATGGTCGTACACGAACTCGCCGGGCTTCGAGTACTCGCCGTAGCGCTCGGTCTCGTGTCGGAACGGTCGGATCATCTGCGAGTGGCAGTTGAAGCAGCCCTCGGCGATGTAGACGTCGCGCCCCGCGAGCTCGAGTGGCGTGTACGGCTTCACCGACGCGATGGTCGGCACGTTCGATCGAATGAGGAACGTAGGCAGGATCTCGAACAGCGAGGCGACGATCACCGCGACCGCGGTCAGCACGCTGAAGGTCACCGGCAGCCGCTCCCAGGCGCGGTGCCAATCCATGGCGACGAATCGCCCCCAAGCGCTGCTCGCCGGTACCGGCGCGCCGTGGTCCGCTGTGGCGACGTACTCCGGTGCCAGGCGGGGTGCCTGGATCACCGGCTCGTCGTACGTCGCCGGCCGGCGACGCCACGTCATCAGGATGTTGTAGCCGAACAGCACCATGCCGACGAGGTAGAGCGAGCCGCCCACCGCGCGCATCCAGTACATCGGCATGAGCTTCATGACCGTCTCGACGAAATCGGGGTAGGCGAGTCGGCCCGTCTCGTCGAACGCGCGCCACATCAACCCCTGCGTGACGCCCGCGGAGTAGATGGCGACGACGTACAGCAGGATGCCGAACGAGGCGACCCAGAAATGCATCTCCGCCAGCTTCTTGCTGTAGAGCTGCGTCTGGAACAGGCGCGGCAGCAGCCAGTAGATCATGCCGAACGTGAGGAACCCGTTCCAGCCTAACGCGCCCGTGTGCACGTGGGCGATGATCCAGTCGGTGTAATGCGCGAGCCCGTTGACGCTCTTGATCGACAGCATGGGCCCCTCGAACGTCGCCATCCCATAGGCCGTGACCGCGACGACGAAGAACTTGAGCACCGGCTCCTCGACGACCTTGTGCCAGGCGCCGCGCAGCGTGAGGAGGCCGTTCACCATCCCACCCCAGGACGGCATCCACAGCATGACGGAGAACAGCATCCCTAACGTGGATGCCCATTCCGGCAGGGCCGTGTAGTGCAGGTGGTGCGGCCCCGCCCAGATGTACATGAAGACGATCGTCCAGAAATGCAGGATCGACAGCTTGTAGCTGAAGACCGGACGCTCCGCCGCCTTGGGCAGGAAGTAGTACATGAGCCCGAGGAACGGCGTCGTGAGGAAGAACGCCACCGCGTTATGCCCGTACCACCACTGCATGAACGCGTCCTGCACGCCGGCGTAGATCGAGTAGCTCTTGAACGCGCCCGCGGGGATGGAGAGGTTGTTGAAGATGTGGAGGATCGCGACCGTGATGATGCTGGCGATGTAGAACCAGATCGCGACGTAGAGATGTCGCTCGCGCCGCCGGGCGATCGTGCCGAAGAAGTTCACCGCGAACGCCACCCACACGACGGCGATCGCGATGTCGATCGGCCACTCGAGCTCCGCGTACTCCTTGGCCTGCGTGAAGCCTAACGGGAGCGTGATCGCGGCCGCGACGATGATCGCCTGCCACCCCCAGAAATGAAATCTGCTCAGGCGGTCGGAGAACATCCGGGCCTTGAGCAGGCGCTGGGTGGAGTAGTACGCGCCGGTGAAGAACGCGTTGCCGGCGAACGCGAAGATCACGGCGTTCGTGTGCAGCGGGCGCAGCCGGCCGAACGAGAACCACGGGCCAATGTTGAACGCCGGGTTCGCGAGCTGCAGCGCGACCACCAATCCGACGAGCATGCCGACGAGTCCCCAGACGAACGTCGCAATGAGGAATTTTCGGACGATGTCGTCGTCGTAGCTGAACGAGTCGAGCAGGGGGCCGGGCCCGCCAGCCTTCGGCTGGGTGACGGGCGGCGGCTCGTAGCGCGCGTGCTCGGGGCGCGTGGACGTCGGCTCGGGCAGAGTCATCTCCTCTCCTGGCGGTACGGGCCAGCGACATGGGCGCGGACGGAGCGAACGCTCGCCGCGCGCCAACCCGTCAGATCCGTGACGGCAAGGTCGACGTCGCCAGCGGCGTCGTCAGTCGCGGAACCTCCGGGTGATGCGTCGGGGGAACCCCGACAGTAGCCGCACACGCGGCTACACCTCCGCGCATCCATTCATCCTTTCATCCAGAGTTGGCCTGAGACCATTGGACCTAGGATGGGGCGGTACCATGAGAGTGAACGCGTCTCATGACGACGGTCCGCTGCGCCGGATGCTGCTTGGCCTGGTCTTCCTTGGCGCGGCAGGGCTCCTCGTCGAGCTTGGGCTGCTCGAGCACTTCGACTCGGTCACGCAGTGGATCCCACTCGCGCTCCTCGTCGTGGTCCTCGGCGCGACGGGAGCCGTCTACTTCAGGCGCGGGCCCGGCACGGTCCGCTTCTTCCAGGGGGTCATGGCGCTCTGCGTCGTCACCGGTGTCGTCGGCGTCTACCTGCATTACCGGGGCAACGTCGAGTTCGAGCTCGAGCGCGACGGGTCGCTGCGCGGGCTCCGGCTCTTCTGGGAGGCCATCCGCGGCGCGACGCCAGCGCTCGCCCCGGGTGCGCTGTCCCAGCTCGGCCTCCTCGGGCTCGCATACGCGTTCCGTCACCCCGCGCTCCGCGCGCCCATCACCTCATTGTCGGAGGAATCATGATCGCTGCACGTATCCCCGCTGCCGCGCGCGCCATCGCGCTCCCCCTGATGTTCCTCGCCGGTGCCGGCTGCGGTCGCTCCGCAGATCGCGCGGCGGACAGCAGCGTCGTTTCCGACTCCGCTGCCACGTCCACCGTCGGTGCGGCCAGATCCGACACGACGGCGGTCGCTTCCGGCGGTGAAACCGCCGTGCAGGGTGGGCTGCTCGATCCGAACACCGCGACGCGCGAGCAGCTCGCCGCCGTTCCTGGCATGCCGGGCCACGTGGTCGACGCGATCATCGCTGGGCGCCCGTACGCCGACATGCGGGCCGTGAACAAGGTGCTCCTCACCCACGCTCCGGACTCGACGGCGCGAAAGGCGATCTACTCTAAGGTATGGAAGCCGATCGATCTGAACACCGCGACCGACGAGGAGATTCTGCTCATCCCCGGGGTCGGGCGCCGCATGCTGCACGAGTTCAAGGAGTATCGCCCCTACAAGATGATCGAGCAGTTCCGCCGCGAGATCGGCAAGTACGTCGACAAGACCGAGGTCGCGCGGCTGGAGCAGTACGTCACGATCAAATGAGTGGGTGTCATCTCGAGGAGCGGCGTCGCTGGCGCTCCTCGGGAGGACCTCTAGGAACCGCCGGTGCTCGTGAGAGACTGGAGGAATGCCACCAGCGCCCGCTTTTCGTCAGCCGTCAGGCGAAGCGGCTGGATGAGCGGGTCGAGGTACGGATTGCGCCGGCCGCCTCCGTCATAGAACTCGACGACATCGGCGAGCGAGCGCTTGCTGCCGTCGTGCATGTAGGGCGCGGTGACCGCAACGTTGCGAAGCGACGGCGTCTTGAAGCGGCCCTTGTCCTCCGTCAGTCCCGTGATACCAGCGCGGCCGATGTCGGTGAACTCATCCTCCCGCCAGGCGATGCCCGTGTTGTGAAAGTCGCCGTCGCTGAACATCGGGCCGACGTGACAGGTCGTGCAGTTGGCCTTCCCGGCGAACAGGCGGAAGCCGAGTCGAGCGGAGGACGACAACGCGAGTGTGTCGCCGGCGCGGAAGCGATCGATCGGCGCATCGCCCGATCGAAGCGTTCGCAGGTACGACGCGAGCGCCAACCCGATCGTTCGCGGTGTCGGATCCTCGCCGAACTCGCGCCGGAAGGCTCGCGCGTAGCTCGACTGCGCACGCACGCGCTTCTCGAGCTCGACGAGCGGCAGGGCCATCTCGTCCGGATCCTGGATCGGCAGCAGCACCTGGTCCTCGAGCGAACGGGAACGCCCGTCCCAGGTAAACGTCGCGCGGTACACCGCGTTGAGCACGGACGGGGTATTCCGGATTCCGACGCGTCGGCGGGAACCTAACGACACGTCGGACGTATCGGCGAACGCATGATCCGGCCGGTGGCATGACGAACAGCTCACTCGGTGGTCGAGAGACAACACCGGATCGAAGAACAGCCTTTTGCCTATCGCCACCCGTCCCCGCGTGAGGGGATTGTCGTCGGGGACGGGAGCGAACAGGTCGAGACCGAGGGGCGTGGGAGCGCGACGGTCGCTGCCGGCCTGGCAACCGGTGAGAGTGGCGAACGCTCCGATGGCGAGCGCGACGCGGCGGGCGAAGGGCGTCAACGCTTCTCGGGCGAGTTCTCCATCGCCCACAGCTCGCTCACACTTGGTCCAGCGAGACTCGTGTACGCGATGCGACGTCCGTCCGGAGCGAGTCTCGTGTACGCCGGGGCGGGGTAGTTCCCGGACACGATTCGTTGTGCGGAGTCAGCGACCGATGCCGCTTTCCAGAACTCGTACGTCTTGGTGGCGATGTCGTGCTGAAGGAACAGGAGGAAGCGGCTGTCCGGCGTCCAATTGAGCTGTTGGCCGATGAAGCGAGGCCGTGACGTGCTATGCACCACTCGCGTTGCTCCTCCGAACGTGGGGACGATGGCGATGTAGTTCGACCGGGCATCGGCGTATGGAAGGCCCACGATGCCGAGGTGCTTGCCGTCCGGCGAGAGAAGAACTCTCCAGATCTGTCGCTCCCGAAAGAGCACACGTTCTTCAGACGCTCCACGCTGACGAACGATCACGAACGCGGAGTCGCGCGCACTGTCGGCGCGAACCACGTATTCCAGTCGCCCATCGGGTGACTGCTGCGGAATGTCGTTGTAGCCCACCAGCCGATCGAGGAGCTCCGTTTTGCCAGCGGCGAGGTCGACCCGGTAGCGACTCTGTCTCCCACGCTCATAGCCGGACACCGTGATCGAGCGCCCGTCGGCTGCCCAATCGAGGATCGCGGTCTCGCTCAGTGCCAGCGGAATCTGGTGTTCCGCTCCCGAGCTCACGTCGCGCAGCACCAATTCCGTGAGGGCT
>Ga0310810_10003497_pt1 | contig 17131 bp, 15 predicted proteins | sample NCmetagenome_FD_207641 | JGI IMG/M metagenome (GOLD analysis project Ga0310810, IMG submission 207641) | Soil microbial communities from experimental microcosm in Duke University, North Carolina, United States - NC | ecosystem: Engineered > Artificial ecosystem > Soil microcosm > Unclassified ... | reverse complement strand
ACGCAGGATGGCAAAGAGATCGGCCAGGACTGCGACACCTGCCACACGGTCGAATAGCGCTGGCTCGGCCTCTGGCCCTGCCTTTGCTCAGTCTCGTTTTGAATTCGGCGATCCCGCCGGATCCTCGGCGGATCTCTTACGGGAGTTCGAGACCATGCGAAAACGCAGTGACGGTTTCCCGGCGCGCCAGCTGGTGACCGCGCTCGCGCTCGTTTGTACGGCGGCGATCACCATGGCGGCAGCCCAGGGGCTGGCTTCGCCCGCTGCGGGCGGAGGAGCAGTCCATGCCGCCACGCTGTCCGCGCCGACCGCTGGCTTGTCACGCCGAAGCTCCGAAGGGGCGAAGGCAGATCAGTCGACCGGCTACGTCGGCGACGACACGTGCACGACGTGTCACGACACAGAGGGCAAAGCGCTTCACCAAACACTCCACGGCAAGGCGCAGAACACGCGAACGCCGGCCGCGAAAACCGGGCAGGCGTGCGAAACATGCCACGGCCCGGGACAGGCGCACGTCGAGACGGGCGACAAGACGAAGATCAAGCGGTTTACGGCGATGTCCGCGAAGGACGTCAACGGCACCTGCCTCAGCTGCCACACGAAGGGCGGCCACGTGAACTTCGAGGGCGGCATGCACGACGCGCGGAACGTGTCGTGCGCGACGTGCCACAGCGTGCACAACCCGAAGTCGGAGCGCGCGCAACTCAAGACGGTGACCGCGGTGCAGACCTGCCAGGCATGCCACAAGCAGGAAGCGATGAAAGTCCAGAAGTCGGGCCACATGCCGGTTCGCGAAGGGAAGATGGACTGCACGACCTGCCACAACCCGCACGGCTCGACGAACGTGCGCATGCTGAAGACCGGCAACACGCTCAACGAAATGTGCGCGAGCTGCCACGCCGAGAAGCGCGGGCCGTTCCTGTGGGATCACGCGGCGGGGCGTGAGAACTGCGCGAGCTGCCACGATCCGCACGGGTCGAACAACGACCGGATGCTCGTCGCCAAGGATCCGATGCTGTGCCAGCGGTGCCACGTGAGCAGCCGGCATCCCGCGACGATCTACGACGGCACGCAAGTCGCCGCCGCCAGCAACCGCGCCGTCGGGCGGAGCTGCGTGAACTGCCATGCGCAGATTCACGGCTCGAACCACCCGGCCGGCGACAAGTTCCTTCGGTAGCCGTACAGGAGGATGTGATGCGCACCAGAGCTTTCGCAACGGTCGCCGCGCTCCTGCTCCTGGCCGGTCCAGCGGCAGCGCAGCAGGATGGAACCGGTTCGGGCGCCGGGCAGGCCGCCGCCAAGGCGGAGACCAGCGCGAATCGGGAGTTCGGGCCGGCGAACCAGATCGACTTCGGCGTCCGCGGCACCATTTTCGGCAGCAACTCCGACGAGGCGCGGTACCAGCGGTACCGCGATCTCCGCGACGGCGGGACGGTCGATCGCTTCCGCCTGTTCAAGGACACCGACGCGTTCCGTTACAACCTGCAGGCAGACCACATCGGTTACGACGATCAGCGGTTTGCCGCCGGGTACAACAAGTACGGCAAGGTGAAGATGAACTTCGAGTGGAACCAGGTTCCGCTTTTCTACAGCAACAGCACGCAGACACTCTACGACACGTCGAATCCCGGCGTGCTGCGGATGGCCGATTCGGTTCGCGCGGGAATTGCCGCCAATCAGCTCTCACTCGGGAGCGTGATTGCCGGCGCGCCGAGCTTCGAGCTTCGCACGCGGCGCGACTGGACGAACTTCAACCTGGTGTACAGCCCGACGCCGAGCCTCGATCTCACGGTGGTCTTCCGCAACAGCTACAAGCAGGGCAGCTACCCGTGGGGAGGCAGTTTCGGCATCGGCGGCGCGGTCGCCACCGAGCTGCCCGTGCCTGTCGACCATCGAACGACCGACGTCGGCACCAGCCTCGAGTACTCGAACAATCGGGCGTACGCGAAGATCGCCTATGACGGATCGATCTTCCACAACAACGTGACGACGCTCGTGTGGGACAACCCGGTGCGGCTGGCCGACTCGACGGTCGGCCCGGCGCAGGGGCGCGAATCGCTGTGGCCGAACACCGACATGAACACCGTCAGCGCGTCGGGCGGCATCAAGCTGCCGGGACGCAGCCGGGCGTCGGGTTACGTCTCGGTCGGCAACATGACGAACGACAACGCGCTGCTGCCGTTCACCATCAACAGCGCGCTCGTCTCGCCGACGCTCTATCGCACGACGTCGGATGTGAAGGCGCGCATCAGCGCGATGAACTACAACTTCACGTCGCGGCCGCTCGACACGGTCTGGTTCAGCGTGCGGTACCGGCAATACGAGTTCGACAACCGCACGGATCCGTTCCAGGTCGTGAACGGCGTGAATTACGACACGTCGATCGTCGCGCTGAACAAGGAGAGTGAACCGTTCAGTCAGACAAAACATACGTTCGACGCCGATGCGACGTATTCGCCGATTCGTTACGTCGGCTTCCGCGCAGGCTACACGCGCGAGGAGGTCGATCGCACGTACCGCATCGTCGAGAACACGAAGGAGGACATCGCCCGGGCGTCGATCGATCTGACCGGCCTGCCGTGGCTGAGCGTTCGCGGCGTGTTCGAGCACAGCAAGCGGCGCGGCTCGGAGCCCGACACCATGGAGCTCCTCTCGATCGGCGAGCAGCCGCTGATGCGGCACTACGACATCGCCGACCGCGACCAGAACCGCTTCTCGACGATTCTCGTGGTCACGCCGGTCTCGCAGTTCTCCGTCAACGCGTCGGCGGCCGTCGCCACGCAGGATTATCCGAACTCGTATTTCGGCTTGCAGAACAACGACAGCAACGTGTATTCGCTCGGCTTCGACTACGTGCCGAACAACGTCGTGTCGCTCGGTGCGACCTACGGCTATGAGAAGTACACGGCGCTGCAGGCGTCGCGGACGGCGAATCCGCTGCCGGCCAATACCCTGGCGTATCTGAACGATCCGACGCAGCAGTGGAACGACCCGCGCCGGAACTGGACCGACGCGAGCGCCGATCACGTCCACACGGCGGCCGTGTCGATGGATCTCATTAAGCTGTTCCCGAGGACCGACATCAAGGTTGCATACGACTACAGCCGCGCCGAATCGACCTACACCTACGGCCTCGCGGCCAACACGACTCTCGCCGCGCCGCTGCCGCTCACGCCGGTGCTGAACGAGCTGCAGCGCGGGACGCTCGACGGCAGGTACTTCGTATCGCGGCATGTCGGCATCGGCCTGGTCTACTGGTACGACAAATACCGCGTGAACGACTTCGCGCTCGGGCCGGTGTCGAGCCTCGCGCAGCCGGCCAACGTGACGCCAACGCTCATGATGCTGGGGTACTTCTACAAGCCGTACACGGCGAACAGCGTCATGGCGAGGCTGACGTATCTCTGGTAACGGGTTCGCGGGTTCGCAAGGTTCGCGGGTTCGGTTTCTGCGTTCGAGGTTCGCAGGTTCGAGGGTTCGCCGGATGAACCCGTGAACCCTGGAACCGGCGCACCTGCGAACCCGCGAACCCCGAACTCCGAGAGCGCCTGGCGAACGGGCCTCCCTCCGCACCGTTCGTCAGGCGTGTTCTTGTCTCTGGGGAAAAACGCGCACCGCCTCAGAAATTCCCGCCAGCCGGATGCCGTGAATCCGCCAGATTCACGAAAAACCTCCGAAAAACCGCACAAACCGGCTCGGCAAGCTCCTTGCGGAAGGGGCAGTCACGTGTCACCAGTCGCCAGTCACCAGTCGAGTCGCCAGTCGGCCAGTCCGACTTCGAGGCAGACAGGCTCGGTGGCTGGCGGCTGACGACCGAGGCCGACGACCAGACCGGCGACTGACGACTGAGACCGACGACCAAGACCGACGACTGACGACTGAGACTGCCGACTGACGACTGAGACCGCCGACTGACGACTGCCGACTGGAGACTGAGCCTTGTCCTGCCACGTTGCCCACGAGCGCGCTGCCGCCGGTCGACGGCCTCTCGCGCTCCGCGCACACCCTCTGCGCATAGCGCTCGTCGGGCAGCCCAATGTGGGCAAGAGCGTGGTGTTCGGGCGGCTGACCGGTCGCTACGTGACGGTCTCCAACTATCCGGGGACGACCGTTGCCGTAACGACGGGGCGGTCGCTCGTGGGCAACGAGGTCTGCGACATCATCGACACGCCCGGCGTGAATACGCTCGAAGGCGCCATCAGCGAAGACGAGCGGATCACGCGCGACGTACTGACCTCCAGGCAGTGCGATCTCGTCGTGCAGGTGGCCGATGCGCGCAACATCCGCCGCGCGCTGATGCTCACGAGCCAGATCGCGGCGCTCGGCAAGCCGATGCTGCTGGCGCTCAACATGGTCGACGAAGCGCTCGCGCGCGGCATCGTCGTCGACGCGCCGGCGCTCGCGGCCGAGCTCGGCGTTCCCGTCATCGAGATGGTCGCGGTCGAAGGCCGCGGCCTGCCCGAACTGCGTGAGTCGCTTGCGCGCGCGGCCCGGCCTGATGTGCCGGCGCATCCCGCCGCCAGCGACCGCGCCGCCTGGGCGCACGACCTGACCGATCGCGTCCGCCACGTCAGCAAGCTGTCGCTGGCCTCGATCCAGGAGGTGCTCGCGCGCGCGACGCGGCGGCCGGCGACGGGTCTGCCGATTCTGGCCGTCGTCCTCTACGCGCTGTACCTCTTCGTCGGCGTCTTCGGCGCGCAGACGCTGGTCAAGCTCCTCGAGGACGACGTGTTCGGCCGCGGGATCAATCCGGCCGCGATCTGGTTCGCGGATCGGTTCGTCCCCATCGCGCTCGTTCGCGACTTCCTCGTCGGCCAGTACGGCGTCATCACGATGGGCCTGACGTACTCGATCGCGATCGTCCTGCCCGTCGTCGCGACCTTCTTCCTGATGTTCGGCTTCCTCGAGGACAGCGGCTACATTCCGCGGCTTGCCATCTTTTGCGATCGCACGTTCCGCGCGATGGGTCTGAACGGCAAGGCCGTTCTCCCGATGGTGCTCGGCCTCGGCTGCGACACGATGGCGACAATGACGACGCGGATTCTGGGGACGCCGAAAGAGCGGCTGATCGCGATCTTGCTGCTGGCGCTCGGCATTCCGTGCTCCGCGCAGCTCGCGACGATCATGGGCATCCTCGGCGGCATTTCCTTCGCCGCGCTTGCGACGCTCTTCGGCGTCGTTCTCGGCCAGATGTTCCTCGTTGGCTGGCTGGCGGCGCGCGTGCTGAAGGGCGAACGGTCGGAATTCATCCTCGAGCTGCCGCCGATCCGCTGGCCGCGCTTCGGCAATCTGCTGACCAAGACCAGGCTGCGCGTCTGGTGGTACCTCGGAGAGGCGGTGCCGCTGTTTCTCATCGGCACGGCGCTGCTGTTCGTCCTGGATCGAATCGGCGCGCTGGTGTTCATCGCGACTGCCGGCCGCCCGATCGTGACCGGCCTGCTGGGGTTACCGCCGGCGACCGCGCAAATCCTCGTGATGGGATTCCTGCGCCGCGATTACGGCGCCGCGGGACTCTTCCAGCTCGCGCACGACGGACAGTTGACGGGCGTCCAGGCGGTTGTCGCGCTCACGGTGATGACGCTCTTCGTGCCGTGCGTGGCGAACTTTCTGATGATGGTGCGCGAGCGCGGGCTCAGGACGGGATTGGCGATTCTGTCGGTCATCACGCCGGTCGCAATCTTCACCGGCGCCGGGCTGAACTATGTCCTCCATGCGTTTGGCATTCAGTTCTAACGGGATCAGGCCGCTGACCGCGCTCTCCGAGCAGGAGAAGGCCGTGATCGTCGAACTGCGGGCGGAAATGAAGGGACGGGCGGATCGCCTGCTGGCGCTCGGCGTGACTCCCGGCGCCACCGTCACGCTGCTGCAGCGGTTTCCCGGCATCGTCTTCCTCTGCGACCAAACCGAGCTCGCCGTGGAACGCGACGTGGCGGCTGCGATTCTTGTCCGCCCGGTGGAGGGGCACGTATGACTCCGGATCTGCGCCTGGTGTTCTGGGAAACGACGAAGGCGTGCAATCTCACGTGCAAACACTGCCGCGCCGTGCCGCAGCGGCGGATCGGTCCGATGGAGCTGGCGACGTCGCGAGCCTTCGATCTGATCGATGCGATCGCCGAGGTGGCCAAGCCGGTCTTCGTGCTCTCGGGCGGCGAGCCGCTGTTTCGCCCCGATCTGTTCGACATCGCCGAGTACGGCGTGGCGAGCGGATTCCGCATGGCGTTGGCGACCAATGGCACCCTCGTCACCGACCGCATCGCCGCGAAGATCGCCGACACCGGCATCTCGCGTGTCGCGATCAGCCTCGACGGCGCGCAGGCCGCGACGCACGACCGCTTCCGCGGCGCCCCGGGCGCCCACGCGCTCGCCATCCGCGGCCTCGAGGCGTTGCGCCGCGAAGGTGTGTCGATTCAAGTCAATTCGACGATCGCCAGACACAACGTGTCGGAGCTGCCGGCGCTGCTGGATCTCGCGCTCGGCCTTGGCGCCGACGCGCTGCATCTCTTCATGCTCGTGCCTGTGGGCTGCGGCCTCGAGCTCGCGCCGGCCGAGATGCTGCCGGCCGACGAGTACGAGCGCGTCCTGCACTGGTTCGACGAGCAGTCGAAGACGTGCCCAATCGATTTGAAGGCGACGTGCGCGCCGCACTACTACCGGATTCGCGCGCAGCGGCTCGAGGACGAGCGCCGGCGCGGCGACTTCAGCGGCACGTTCATCGCGCCAGGCACGAAGGCGAAAGCGGGGCACCAGCACCTGTCCGCGATGACGCGCGGCTGCCTCGCTGGCACGAGCGTCTGCTTCATCTCGAACGAGGGACGGGTGTATCCGTGCGGCTATCTGCCGGTGAGCGCCGGCGACACGCGCGTGCAGCGCTTCGAGACCATCTGGCGCGACTCGCCCGTGTTCGCGCAGCTCCGCGATCCGGGGGCGCTCGAAGGCAAGTGTCACGACTGCCGCTACGACGCGATCTGCGGCGGCTGCCGCGCGCGCGCCTACGCCGCGACCGGCTCGTTTCTATCTGAGGAACCGTTCTGCACCTACCGCCCCGACCTCGATCGCCGGGGCGCCCCTTCCGAGGAGGCCCGTCATGATCAGCAAATGCATTAGCAGCGCGCTCGTCATCGGCGCGACGACGATGCTCGCCGCCCAGTCCCCGGCCCGCTACGACAAAACGCACGAGCAAACGCTCGCCGGCACCGTCAAAGCCGTCGCCAGCTATCCGAGCCCCGACGGCGCCGTCGGCGTGCACATCGACCTGAGGACGGCCGACGGGCTCGTCGACGTCCGCGTCGGCCCGGCAATGTTCATCGGCATGGAGAACTTCTGGTTCTTTGCCGAGGATCCGCTGGTCGTGACCGGCGCGCGCATCGGCGGCGCCGAAGGCCCCGTCTACGCGCGGACGATTCAGAAGGGATCGTCGACGGTGGTGCTGCGCACCGACGACGGCACCCCGCGATGGCCGGGCGCGGACAACGGCGTCGACGGCTGCGGCGTCAATCACGCGCCGCTTCAACGCACGACGTTCGAGTGAGGGCGCCATGTCCGACGAACACACGTATCACACGAAAGTTCGGCTCGCGCACGACTTCGAGTTCGTCGCCGAGTTTCCCGATCTGCCGAAGCCGGCGTCGCTGACGCTCGACGAGCCGTCGCCGCTCGGCCACGACGACGGCCCGAACGCCGCAGCGGTGCTGGGCGCCGCGATCGGCGACTGCCTCGCCGCGAGCCTCGCGTTCTGCCTGCAGAAGTCGCGCGTGAGCATGGATCACCTCGAGGCCGAGGTCGTCACCCACGTCGGGCGCAACGCGTTCGGCAAGCTTCGCATCACAGGCATCGATGTGGAGCTGAAGCCGGAAGTCGACGACGCCGACGCCGGCCGGCTTCACCGATGCGGCCATCTCTTCGAGGACTTCTGCATCGTCACCGAGAGCGTCCGACAGGGAATTCCGGTCAACGTGAAAGTTGCGGAACCGGCACTGGTTGCCGTCTGAGGAGGGAGTCATGAAACGCGTCGCGGGCGCCGTCATAGGCATTACCATTACCGTCCTGCTCATCGCGACGATGGCGCGGGCGGAAGACAAGGTACAGACCGGGAATGCGTTGTTCTCGTCGCAGAAGTGCGTGCTGTGTCACGCGGCGGCGGGCAAGGGCAACAAGAAAGGCTCGCTCGAGGACGTCGCGAACAGGGTGAAGGCCGACGAGATTCGCGAGTGGCTCACGGCGCCCGAAGCGATGCGCGAGAAGACGAAGGCGACGCGGACGCCTGCGATGAAGGATCCGAAGCTGACGAAGGATCAGGTGGACGCGCTGGTCGCGTTTCTCCTCACGCAGAAGGGCGGCGGCGCCGGCGCCGAGAAGTAGCCGGCGAACTATGGCCAACGTCCACACGTCGCCGCGGGCGACGAAGCCGAAGGCGGTCGACGCGGAGTTCGACCGCCGCACCTTTCTCGATGCGCTGCTCGCGGTCGGGTTCGTTTCGACTGCGGCGGCCATCGCGTATCCGGTGGCGATGTATCTCGTGCCGCCGGCGACGGGGGAACCCGAAACCGCGAGCGCCGTCGCGGCGAAGGCCGGCGAACTGAAGCCGAATTCAGGGAAGGTGTTCAAGTTCGGCAACAAGCCCGGCATCGTCGTGCGGACGCCCGACGGAGAGCTCCGTGCGTTCAGCGCCGTCTGCACGCACCTGGACTGCACGGTGCAGTTCAAGAGCGACACGTCGCAGATGTGGTGCGCGTGTCACAACGGCACCTACGACCTGGGCGGCAACGTCGTATCGGGTCCGCCGCCGCGCGGGCTCGAGCCGTTCAAAGTGAACGTGCGAGGCGAGGGAAGCGACGCCGAGATCGTCGTCTCGAGAGCCTAGTGGCGGGGACAGCCACTGGGAGCACGAGGCTTTGGCCGATCGGAAGCGCATGCTACAGAGCACACTGAACTGGCTGGACGAGCGGTTCGATCTCACGGACATCAAGGCGTTCGTGAAGGAGAAGGGCGTCCCGCTCCATACGCAGGAAGTCTGGTACTACCTGGGCGGCCTGACGCTGTTCCTGTTCGCCGTCCAGATCTTCACCGGCATCCTGCTGCTCCTCTATTACCGCCCGAGCGCCGCGGAAGCGTACGAGAGTGTTCAGTTCATCGTCACGAAGGTGCCGTTCGGGTGGCTGATTCGCAACATCCACAGCTGGTCGGCCAACCTGCTGATCGCCGTCGCCTTCGCGCACTTTTTCAGCGTCTTCCTCCTCAAGTCGTATCGCCAGCCGCGCGAGCTCACATGGGTGAGCGGCATGCTGCTGCTGTTCCTCATGCTCGGCTTCGGCTTCAGCGGCTACCTGCTGCCGTGGAACGAGCTTTCGTTCTTCGCGACGAAGGTCGGCACCGGCATCGCGGGTGCGGTACCCGTCGTGGGGCATTTCATGCTGCGTCTGCTGCGCGGCGGCGACGATGTCACCGGGGCGACGCTGTCGCGGTTCTACGGGTTGCACGTCGCCGTGTTGCCGGCGATCACGACGGCGCTGGTCGGGCTCCATCTGCTGTTCGTCCAGCGGCAGGGCATGAGCGTGCCGATGAAGATCGAACGGCGCGTCAACGCCGGTGAGCCGCTGCGCACGATGCCGTTTTTCCCGAACTACATCCTGCGCGACGTGCTCGCGTGGTACGTGTCGCTGGCGCTGCTGGCCGCGCTGGCGCTGTTCTATCCGTGGGAGCTGGGCACCAAGGCCGACCCCTTCGCGCCGGTGCCGCCGGGGATCCGCCCCGAGTGGTACTTCCTCGCGATGTTCCACACGCTCAAGCTGCTGCCGAGCCATATCTGGATCTTCGAAGGCGAGCGCGTCGGCGTAATGGCGTTCGGGCTGGCTGCCGCGTTTCTCGTCTTCGTGCCGTTTCTCGATCGAAAGGCCTCGCGCGGCGAGCGCAGTCCGGCATTCACGATCGCCGCGGTGCTCGGTCTGGTGTACCTGGTGGTGTTCACGATCGTCGGCCATCTCGCGAAGTAGGCTTGTATGGGAAAGCCGCTGCCGCTTGCCGCGTTGATCCTGCTGCTCGCTGCCCCCGCGTTCGCGCAGCCGTCAGGGGAGCCGAACTCCTGCGCGACGTGCCATGCGTCGCTGCCGGATCAGCGGCTGTCGAGGCCCGCGAACACGTTCTCGGGTCCGGACGTTCACCGCGAGAAAGGGTTCCAGTGCGTCGATTGCCACGGCGGCAATCCCGCGGCCGCGGACAAGGCGCGGTCGCACGATTTCTCGGGTCGTGAGTCGGCGATGGCGTTCCGGGGCAAGCCGACCGGATCGGCGATCATCGCGACCTGCGCGCGCTGTCACAGCGACGCGGAGCTGATGCGGACGTACGCGCCGAAGCAGCGCGTCGATCAGTCGACGGAGTACGCGACGAGCGTGCACGGCAAACGGCTGGAAGCCGGCGACAAGAACGTCGCCACGTGCGCCAGTTGCCACGGCGCGCACGGCATTCGCCTGGTCAGCGACGCCAAGTCGCCGGTGTTTCCGACCAACGTCGCCGCGACGTGTGCCCGGTGTCACGCCGACGAGAAGCGGATGGCGGAGTACAAGCTGCCCGACGGCACGCCGCTCCCGACGCACCAGTTCGCCGACTACCAGAAGAGCATTCATTACACCGCGCTCACGAAAGGCAACGATCTGTCGGCGCCGACGTGCAACGACTGCCACGGCAATCACGGCGCCGTGCCGCCGGGCGTCGGCGCGATCGCGAACGTCTGCGGCACGTGCCACGCTGTCTTCGCGCAGAAGTTCGAGGGCAGCGTGCACCAGCAGATCTTCGACAAGGGCTGCGTCGAGTGCCACGGCAACCATGCAGTCCTGAAACCGTCGGACGAGATGCTCGGCGCCACGGGACACGCCGTTTGCGCGACGTGCCACAGCGGCAACGACGACAAAGGCGCTGCCGGCGCCGAGAAGATGCGCGGCGGCATCGAACATCTGAAGGCGAGCGTCGATCGCACGGGCGCGCTGCTCGCGCGCATCAAGAACGCCGGCATCGAGGTGAGCGACGACGAGCTGGCGCTGCGGGAAGCGCGGACGAAGCTCACGCTGGCGCGAACCGAGATGCATGCGGCGAATCCACCGGCCGTGGACGGCGTGCTGACGGAGGGCGAGAAGATCGTCGCGGACGTCGAGAAGAACGGCCAGCGGGGGCTGGGCGAGCTGTCCTATCGGCGGAAGGGCCTCGGCTTTTCGCTCGCAGCCATCATGCTCGTCGTGTTGGGGCTCGCCCTGAAGCTGCGACAGATCGATCGACGAGCACATCTGTAACCCGCCATGAATGCGCTAGCATGTGGTCCATGAGCACCACGCGCTGGCCCATCATCGCGGTCGCCGTTTTCTCGTTCGTGAACATCGGCGTCGCCGGCCAAGGTGCCGGCCAGGGCCGCGGCCGCGGCGCCGCGGTGGCGCTGCCCGAAGGCCCCGGGAAAGACGCCGTCCAGGCGCAGTGCACGAAGTGCCACGCACTCGGTCTCATTCCCAATTCCGGCGGCTTCACGAAACAAGGCTGGGACGAGCTGATCGGCACGATGGTGTCGCTGCCGGCGGCCGAGCGATCCGACATCAGCGACTACCTTGCGAGGAACTTCCCCGAACAGCCGCGTCCGAAGCCGGTCGTCGTCCCAGGCGGCATGAACGTGAACATCCGTGAATGGAATGCGCCATCGCTCGGCTCGCGCCCGCACGATCCGGAACCGGGTCCCGACGGGTCGATCTGGTGGACGGGCATGTTCGCGAACGTGATCGGCCGCGTCAATCCGAAGACCGGCGAGATCAAGGAGTATCCGCTGACAACGCCCGGGTCCGGGCCCCACGGCCTCGAACTCGATCGCGACGGCAACGTCTGGTTCACCGCGAACCAGGCCGCCTATATCGGCAAACTCGATCCCCGAACTGGCGCGGTCGTCGAGTACAAGATGCCCGAGGGCGTCCGAGACCCGCACACGCCGCTCTTCGCGTCCAGCGGCATGCTGTTCTTCACCGCGCAGAATGCAAACACGGTCGGCCGCATCAATCCGGGGACCGGCGAAATCAAGGTCCAGCGGACGCCGACCGAGCGCGCGAACCCGTACGGCATGGTCTTCACGACGAAAGGCGTGCCGTTCGTCTGTGACTTCGGGACGAACAAGATCATCGAGATCAATCCGGACACGCTCGCGATCAAGGAGTACCCGCTGCCGAACGCCGACAGCCGGCCACGGCGCATCGCCATCAGCCCCGACGACATCATCTGGTACGCCGACTACTCGCGTGGGTATCTCGGCCGTCTCGATCCGAAGACGGGCGCCGTGACCGAATGGGCGTCGCCGAGCGGGCCGAAGTCGCAGCCGTACGGCATCACCTATCAGGGCGGCGCGATCTGGTACGTCGAGTCCGCGATCAAGCCGAACGTCCTCGTGCGCTTCGACATCAAGACCCAGAAGTTCCAGAGCTGGATCATCCCGGGCGGCGGCGGGGTCGTCCGCAACATCAAGATCACCGACGATGGCAGGAACATCGTGATGGCTGAGAGCGGCGTCAACAAGATTGCGCTCGTGGAGATCGGCGCGCCGGCTGCGTCGCGCTGAGGGGACCGGCCGACGGGAGTGGCAGCCGGTCCCCGGGGAAGGCGGCGTCAGAACCGATAGAGGAGTCGGACGAACGCCGTGTTCCCCGTGTACGGACGGTTTCCATAGCCGGTCGAGAGCTCGCCCAGCAGATCGATTCGCGGCGTCCCCGCCGCGCCGGGCACGTCGACGGTCGCGAAGTCGCTGACGTCGAACTTTTCGTACCAGTAGCCGACGGCGATGCCCACCTGGTGCTGGAAGAAGTAGCTGCAGTCGGCCGCGAACCGATGCCATGTGTTCGTGACGTTCGGCAGCGGCAGGAACGTGCCGGCCGCCGTCAGCGAGGCGACGCGCGGGCCCCCGAACACGAACCCGTTGTCGGAATCGCTGTAGTCGTAGCTCACCTTAACGTCGCTCTTGTTCCCGAACAGCTTCGGCAGATCGACGAAGGTGTTGAAGTTGTTCACGTTCTCCGTGTTGTTCAGCGTCCAGTTCCGCGTCGGATCGTCGAACTGCGGATCCGGCGGCGGGTTCGCGTTGCGCGACATCTGGTTCGACGCGAAGTGATCGCGCCCGTAGGTGGCGCCGAAGTTCACGATCCCGCTCGGATACACGTTGACGCCGACGTTGATGTTCGTGTTGTCGTTGTCGAGCAGCCCGAAGTCGTGTCCCGGCCCCTTGTAGGCATCCTTGCCCGCCGACATCGAGAATGTCAGATCGACGACGTCGATCGGGTTGACGACGAAGAGCAGGGTGCCGCGATCACGATCCCGATTGGCCTCGTCGTAGAACCGAAGGCCAGGCTGCGAGCCGCCGTCTTCGAGCGACGCCTCCGAGAAGCCCGAACCTTCTCGTTTGACGTGCTCGTACAGCCCTCGTACGGTGACCCAGCGGTTCCCGACGGTGTCGATCGAGGCGCGGAACGCATGATCCGTCATGTTGCTGAAGGCGCGGCCGGTCCGATCGAATGCGTCGTACCCGTAGCCGACCTTCAATGACGTGAACGGGGCGATCTGCACCGTGACCGCGGCATCGAACGTGTTCTGCGTGATGTTGAACTGCTCGGTCTCGCCGCCGGTTTCCTCCGGCACCGCGTCGAAGCGGACGTACTCGCGGGCGTCGAAGACCGGCGTCTTGTTGACATGGTCGTTATACCGATAACGTGCCGTGAACCCGACGTACCGATTCGGCCGCGACGCGAAGTTCAGCATGCCGTTCACGCCGTCGACCTTCGCCTGCGCCGTCGCCCGCGGCAGTGCGCCGAGTCCTGGGAAACTGGCCAGCACGGACGCGCTGTTGATGACCGGGTTGATCGTCCACGGAATCAGCGCCTCGTCCTGATTCATCTGCGTGAACGCGACGGTCCCATTGATCGTCGTATGGGCCGGCATCTTGTACAGCGCGACCGCGCTGACCGAGTTCAGCGTGTTGCTCGGCGGCACCGACATCCGGCCCTGCGCGGGGCCGTTGCCGTTGCTGTAGCCGCTCGGATCGAATGGATTGGTGTCGGTCGCCCGGATCGGGTTGTCCCACACCAGCTCCTTCAGGTTGTTGTCGAACCACGACGCGTTCCAGCCCACGCGCATCATGCCCTTTTCGCGCGCGTACTCGAGGCCGGCCGACGCGTCGTGCGTGCGGTTGTCGAGCGCCACCGGCAGCTCGTTCGCGTTGTTGAAGGCGAACGAGGCCCCCCACGGCTGCGCGCCCGTCTTGCGCGCCGACGACACACTCGCGTCGAACGCCGTCGACGGGTTCATGTCCACGGTCAGCTTGAAGCTGGCCGTCTCCCGCAGCTGCTGCAGATCGAAGGTGGGCGAGAGGACGCGATACACCGACGATTTCTGCAGATCCGACACGCTGGCCGGCACGCCAACCGCCGTCTTGGCCTGCACCTGGGCGCGCGCGAACGGATCGAGCGTGAACACGTTGGGTGCGGCCTCAATCCACGGCGACGACGTGGCGTACCCGTAGTTGAGCGGAATCGAATCGAATCCACCCGTGAAGCGGACGCGGCTGCCGGTGAACGCCGCGCGATACTGCTGGTCGCGGCGGCCGATGTTGAACGCGGTCGCTTCGAGCACGAACGAGGGTGTCTCTTTCGCGACCGCAATCCGCGAGAACGGACCGTTCTGCAGATCGCGATATCGCTCGAGGCGCGCGAGATCGCCCGTCGCGTCGTTGCCGCGTACGCCGAAATCGATCGATCCGAGCCACGCCGGCGCGGCGGCGGGCGGCGCGGTCTGTGGCATCGGCGGCGGCGGCTGCTGCGGTCCGGCCTCGTCCTGCGACGACGCCGGAAGCGGAGAGGTCAGCAGCAGCACCCCCGCGATGACGAAGAGTCTGGTGCGCATGACAGTTCTCCTTGCCTACCGCAGGAAGGCTTTCCCGGATGGCGCGTTCGACCCGTGAATCGCCTGGTGACAGACGACGCACGATCGGCCGGTGATCTTGTTGGCGTTGGTCGAGTTCGCCTGCACGTAACCGTCGTACACCGTTGGAGGATGACGCGAGGTCACGTGACACCGCTGGCAGAGATACGGCTGCTTGGCGACGAGCATGCGGTCGTTGTTCGACCCGTGCGCGTCGTGGCACGTCACGCAGGCGTTGGCCACGGGTGCGTGTTCCCAGAGATACGGGCCGCGCTTCTCCGCGTGGCAGCTCGCGCAGCTTTCGTCGACCGTCGTACCCGTCTTCAACAGGCGCACGTTCTGCGCGCCGTGGACGTTGTGGCAGGCCGAGCACGCCATCGCGCCCTCGCGCACCGGCATGTGGTTCAGCCGGTTCTGCTTGTTGACGACATTCCTGTGGCACGGCGCGCATGTCGTCGTTTCCGTCTTGGTCTTCAGCAGCTTCGGCCCCTCGGGCGCGTGAGCGTTGTGGCACGACACGCATCCCACGTTGCGGTTGTCATGCTGACTGCCGGACCAGAGCGCATGCGACGCGCGGCTGTGGCACGGCGTGCACTGCGCGGAGGACTGCTGCGGCGTCATCGTTTTGAATGTGGCGATCTTCGTCGCGTCGCCGTTGCCGTCGACGTGGGCCTTGCCCGGACCGTGACAGCTCTCGCAGCCGTGCGTCGCCGCAGGCGTGCGCCCGTTGGTGGTGAGCGCGTGTGCCGTGCCTTTGTAGTTCTGATTCTCGTGGCAGGTGAGGCACGTCGCCTCCCCGACGTATGCGCCCGGCGTCTGCGCTCGCGCGACAGCGGCGCAGGCAGCGACGACGATCGCCGGCAGCACCGCGCGCGCAACAAACCGGATCGGTTCCATACGGTTGCTCCCTTGATTCCATCGGGTGAGGAGCAATGAGGGAACCAACGCGTGTTGCCGATTTCACAAGGAAATCGTCAAGGAGCTTGTGAACGTGACGAACAACCGTGACGGGTTGTCAGCGCTCTGCTTGGAATTCGGCAAGGCGCCGAATCAGCTCCGCGCGATCGTCAATCGCGCGATCAGCGAATCGAGAAGTCGATCGCGAGCCTTACGCGGACATCCACCGCAATTCCCGCGACACGGCCAGGCTCGAAGCGCCATCGGCTCACGGCGTGGATCGACGCGTCGTCCAGTCGGCCCGGATCGAGCGAGCGGACCACGCGTATGTTCGATGGGACGCCGTCTGCGCGAACGACGAACTCCAGAACGACCGTTCCCTCAATCCGCTCGAACAACGCATCGACGGTGTATGTCGGCTGCACCTCGATGATCGGGCGCGGCGCGGTGACACCGCTGCCGAGCAGATACACGCCGCCGCCCGTCCCGCCGCCGCTGCCGGGGCCGATGCCCGGGCCGGTGCCGGAGCCGATTCCCGTTCCGGTCCCTTCGCCGACGCCGCCGCCCGAGCCGGATCCGGTCGACGTGCCGTACGACACGCCGCCAATCGGCAGGCCGATCTGATCGATCGTGCCGGAGGCAAGCGGTGCGGCATCGAGCAGCACGGCCGGAGCTGTCGGAACTGTCAGCGCCGTTCGGGCGGAAACCACCGAATCAACGGCGCGAAGCGTCATCGAGTCCGTGCCGATCGCTTCACCGCGACGAATGGGGCCCGGATGTCTGTTGCCGCCGCCACCGCCGCCGCGTCCCGCGGCAGGCGGGGCGACGAACACGACGCGTCGGACCAGGCGCGTGGACTCGCCCGGGGAACGCGGCGTCGTCACCTGGGGTGGTACTACGGCGACCTTCACGAAGGTGGCGAGTACCAGGCCGGCAACCGCGTGCACGCCAGCGGACAGCAAGAACGTCGTCGCGCCGCCGATCCATCCGTGGGTCGACGACTCGGGGCAGCCGACTTGCACGTCCACCACGTGGATCACGGTCAGGGAGGACGCAATCCCGATACCGTGAAGAATCGGACAGAAACCGAGCGATTTGACGGGTGACGGGCATGGAGAGCGCGAGATTTCTCGCTATACGCGCAAAGAATTGCGCGCGCAGTGTCAGGAGGGACGCTCGGAACGCTGCTTGGCGTGTGAGCGCACGTAGGCCTGATATCCCAGCCACGACGTCCAGCCGCTGAGCGTGCGAATGTACTGGGCGCGCTCGAACGCGCCTGGAGATTCGGTGTTGGCAAGGCTCAGACGGC
>Ga0310810_10003496_pt1 | contig 17132 bp, 18 predicted proteins | sample NCmetagenome_FD_207641 | JGI IMG/M metagenome (GOLD analysis project Ga0310810, IMG submission 207641) | Soil microbial communities from experimental microcosm in Duke University, North Carolina, United States - NC | ecosystem: Engineered > Artificial ecosystem > Soil microcosm > Unclassified ... | reverse complement strand
ACGCGCTCCCGGAAGGCCCTAGACGCATCGCCGTGATCGGCCTGGGAGCCGGAACCATGGCGGCTTGGGGCCGCCCCGGCGACCTCATCCGCTTTTACGAAATCAATCCGCTGGTCCCCATGATCGCCACCAAGTGGTTCACCTTCCTGCCGGATTCGAAAGCCCTGACCGAGGTCGTGCTGGGCGATGCGCGCATCCAGATGGAGCCGGAAGTCTCGGTGTTTGATTTTATCGCCGTGGACGCGTTCTCAAGCGACGCGATCCCCATGCACCTGCTCACCGCCGAGGCCGCCGACATCTATCGAAAGCGCCTGACGCCGGGCGGCCTGCTGCTGTTCCACATTTCCAACCGCTCGCTCAATCTGGAGCCGGTCACGCGCGGTCTCGCCCAGCACCTGAACTGGAACGCCGCGCAGATCCTGGGGGAAGACAACCCGTCCACCGGCGAAGACGGATCGCGTTGGGTGATCCTCACCGAGAACCTGGAATTACTGCAGAAGATCACGCAACCCGCGCCGCATATCGGCTGGACCGATCCCGGCCGCCAGCCGATTCTCTGGACCGACGATTTCGCAAGCCTCCTGCACGTCCTGAAGTGGTGAGCTTACTTCACCCGCTTAGCCACCGCCTCTTCCGTGAACATGTCCAGGATGGTGCGCGTGAGTTTGAGGTCGTCGCCCGCCATTTTGCCTTTGTAGACGATCCTCAGCGGCATGTCCTGGAAATTAAGGTTTTCGACGAACGAGATTTCATCGCCGTTCACCGTGCCCTCGACGATCTCGGTTTCCGTGCCGGTGAGCTCCGATTTGGCCTTCCCGGTCAGCTTGTTCCCGTCGGCCTTGAACGTATAGGTGTACTTCTGGACCCCGACCTGCGTGTCGAAGGACGCAGTCCACGTCCCCGTCACGTCCGCGGCGAGGACCGCTGCCGCCATCGCGGCCACGAGCACCCCGCTGAGCAGAACTCTCTTCTTGGTCATCCCCGTGCTCCTTACCTAAAATCCTAGCCTACTTTTTCTGAGTTGCGGACCCGCTTCTGGTGTAGAATTAGGATGAGTGTAGATGTCGCAGTTTGCAGTTTCCGAGTCCCCCAAAGGTCCCCGTACTGCCGGCCTGCTGGCGCGCCTCGCCGATTTGTGGTGCCGCAGCATGCACAACAGCCCGATGTTGCCGATCCATGGCCGCTATCAATGCCGCAGGTGCCACCGTTATCACGAGGTATCCTGGGAAAGCCCCGCCAAAGACCGGCCTCCACAGCCGCCTGCCCGCTAGCGCTACTTCAGTTTGATTTTGATTTCAGCCGCATAGAGCATGGTCCGGTCATTGTCTCGCGCGGCCCATTTCAGCAGCGTGTCGATGCTTGGCTGCACCCGCGCATGGAAAACCTCCCGGCCGTTGGCGGTCACGATCACCGGTTGGCTGAAATCGAACTTGTCCGGAGACACAAGAAGTGTGAAGGCGGTGACGCCCTTGGTCGTCGCTTGCACCGAGTTTCCGGATCGAACTAGCTCGACCCGTCCAGACTCCTTGGGCCTGGCGAACAACGGGTCGGTGCCCAGGGAATCCGTGAACACGTTGGCGTCGGGCAACTGTTTCGTTTCGCCTGCCGCCGAGCCGAACGCATCGATTACCAGCCAATGCGCCCGATTGTGCGCGCTATCCGCGGCTTCCCACGTCAGCTTGTCGGGATGCGGATCGCGAGGATGCTCCACGACGAACTCTTCAAAAGGTCCCTTGATCTCTGGCCACCAGGCGGTATTGTGCTCGCCATCGGGCTGCGGATGGTAATCGATCTGCACGCCGTTCTTCATCAAGTGGCGCGTGAACGGTTCCACGATCGAAAGCGGATACAGGCGGTCTTTACCGCCGTTCACCACGAACAGCGGCTTATTGCGGATGTTGCCGGGAAAGTTGTTTCCGTCATCGATCTCGCCGTTCGCGAGCACCATGATGTATCCGTTGAGCGGCAAAAAACTCGCGTACGGAGTGGTATCCCGCATAGCGACGAAGTACGCGCCGGTGCCGCCATCGGAAACGCCCGCAACCACTACGCGGTTCTCGTCGACGTTGTAGCGGCGCTTCAGATCGTCGACGATCGTGCGCAGGTTCAGCACCTGATCGTCGCTCCACCAGGGTGCATCGTTCCAGGCATACGGGATCACGTAAATCTGCTCGGCGCCGGCGCCCTCGCCCGACCCATTTCCAGACAACGTCCCGATCTGCCCGTTGCCGCGCGGCTTGTTGTCCGTGCGGCCGCCCACACCCCCATGGAGCTGAAAACGCACCTGATAGCGCCGTGACGGATCGTACCCGGCGGGAATCGTGACGGCGTAAAAATGTTCGATGCCGTCCGAGGTGCGATTGTTCAACTGCACCACGCCCGCTTTTTGCGCCGCATACGTCCTACCCTGCTTCAGCCGTCGGAGCGCCTCGTCAAAGGTGACTCCGGACTTCAGAACCTCTTCGGCAGCCCGCGTGGCGGCGGTTGTGGAATCGGCCGCCCAGAACTTCTGGAACGCGGAATCGATCCGGGTTTGCCCCTGCAGGAACGGAAGCAGCAGGAGCGCAAGGGCCAGTCTCCTCATCGGGACACCCCTATCATCTGCCCTCCTACAGCGTGTTTGAACTGGGCCGTATCCGTGTAGCTTTGCCACACGGCGATCTTGCGATCCTTGAATCGGAACACGTGCACGAATTCGGCGTCGATGGGAGTGCCCGTGGCCTTGTACGTTCCGCGATACCGTCCGCGAGCGATCACCACTTCCCCGGCCCCCAGAATCTCATCAGCCGTCGCAGTAAACACCTCCCATTCCGCGTCCATCCGGGTGAAAATGCAGTCGCAGATCGCGTCCGGACCGATGTACGGTTTCCCGGTTGCGTAAATGAAATTCTCCGCGGGGTGCATCTCCACTTGCGGATCAAGCAGATCCTTGGTCGCGCGGATATCCTTGATCGCGTACAGCCGATAGAAACGCTTCACGATTTGACGATGGTCAGTTACCATAACACCCGCTCCAGCGATTCGCAAAAGAAGTACTCGCCCCACATCACCGACTCGTCTACCCCCAAGCTCTTGTTGACGTGATACATCCCGCCCTTCAGGATTCCTTCCCACTTGGGATCGGACTTGGCCAGATGCCTTTCGCACAGAGAACGCAATATGTGAACCGCCGTGGACCAGTACAAATGGCCTTTGAGCGAATCGGGAACCAGGCGGCACAGACGCAGCAGTCCGGCGGCGCAGATCGCGGCCGAGGAGGAATCCGGTAGCGTGCGATTTTCGACCGGCGCGTTGAAATCCCACGGTGGAATGCCATCGTGCGGCGAGTGCGTGATGTAGAAATCGGCGCACGCTTCGGCTGTATCCAGGAAATGCGGATCGCGGCTGTACTCGTAGCAGGTCGTGAAACCGTAAAGCGCCCAGGTCAGCCCGCGCGACCAGCACGAATCTCCGCGGAACCCCTGATGCGTGGTCTGGCGCAAAAATTCGCCGGTGTCGGTGTCGAAAATCCCTTCCTGCGCGGTGGAACCGTCGCCCCGCACCAGCACGCGCCGCGTGGTATGCGAATGCCGCATGGCGATATCCCGCAGCCGCCGGTCGCCGGTTTCCCTGGCGGCCAGAAAAATAATGCCCACATTCATCATGATGTCGATAAACAGGGAATTGTCGGCGACGAACGAGCGCAGATACTGCCCTTTTTCCTTGAATCGCTGGGCCAGCGTCCGGCCAGCCTCGATCAGCACTTCTCGATGCGCCGGATCTCCCGTGATCCGCCACCAGCGGTAGTAGGTGGACAAGAACAAGAATCCCAGGTCGTGGACGTCGTGATCCTGCTTGCGGGGTTCCAGAGGCGTGGTGTAGCGAATGGCTTGCTCCAGCCAATAGTTGGCCTCGTTGGAATTCGGCGGCGCATTCTTGTGGAAGATCCACATCATCCCGGGCAGGAAGCCGTCGCCCCAGTTGGTCCAGGCCGGCCCTTCCCGCTCCCATTTACCGTTCTGGGTATGCAGCGGATAGAAGCCCGGGTGCTTTTCGGCGAGTTTCCTCACCTGTTTCTGCGCAAAAGCGTAGGCCTGCTCGAAAAGGTCGCCGGTGTCACTGGACAAATGAATCACGGTTCCGTTCTCCAGAACATGAGGATACCGCTTAAACGCGGGCCGGCTTGGCGTGTGATCAGGATTTCCCCGCCCGGCTGCGCCCGGCTGATGCTTCGCGAGACAAACGCCGTCTGGTCGAAGCTCAGCTTCAAACGGGCGTGCCCGCCCGGCCAGTCCAGATCCTGAAACTCGATCTGCAGCAGGAAATAGCTGGGATACCGGTCCAGCCGAACGATCCGGCCGCGTGCGACGCTGCCCTTGGGGGCAAGCAACTGCCGGCGGTTCTTAAGGTCGGCGAGCATCACGGCCCGGACTGGATCGCCTACCGCCGCCTGCATCAGGTCCAGATCGGGCATGTCGAGTTGCAGGGTAAGACCGGCGGGAATCTCCGTCTCGGTGGGTGCTGCAGGCGCGGACGCCTCGGTCAGCACAGGGTCGTTGAACGACAGCGTGCTTTCTCCTGTAAACTTCCGGCAGGAGGAAAACCGGACCCAGTTCCGACTCACCCCCTCCGGCATCGCCATCATCAGCTGGCTGTCCACCGGCAGCAGAAACTCATCGTCCCCGATGCGGAGGCGGCTATAATTGACCGTCGTCTCCGCGGCCGATACGCCCAACTCGGCCGGAATGTCTTCCGCGAACACTTCCATGCGGAGGACATCGAACGTGGCCGGATCGGCATAAAACGACCCGTGAAACCCGACTATTGCCTCGCGATTGTTCACTCGTAAATGGTGACCACTGGTCGAACGGGATACTCGAAAGTCGTAACGCCGCGCAAGATGCCCGGTCAGTTGAGTCTGCCCCCGATCCTCGAAGACGGCAGCATTGGCCAGAAATAAAATCCTCTCATAGATCGCGAAATTTCCATTTCCAAACATGCCGGTGGCCACCATGTCGCCCAGTTCGCGATCCTCGAATTCCTTCGACCCCGGCCACGCGAACAACTCTTTGCCATCCACCAGCGCGACTTCCAGCCGCAAGGTGTCTTCGATCCGCGCGCGGCTGCCCGCCGCCTGCCGGCTGCGCTCGACGGTCTCGGTGCAGGTGTAATTCGGCTGGCGCTGCAGAACGGCGGCCATTTTCTCCCGAATGCGAGGCAATACATCGGCCGGCTGCGCGGACAGGCACAGCACCGAGGCCACGAGCGCCGGTAGAAGTCGCATTCGGATTTATTATGGCATCCGTCGCGATTTTTATGCGATCTGGATGACCTCTGTTAGCATCAAGAGCATGTCAGCGAAAATCACCATCAATGCCAACGGCTCCATCCGCGTGGAAGGCGAATTTGAGATTTGTGACGCGGAGGGCAAATCGTTTGGGCTAGCCGGACGCACCACTGTCGGTTTGTGCCGCTGCGGCCACTCCGCGAACAAGCCGTTCTGCGATGGATCGCATCGCAAGGTCGGTTTCGAGTCGGTGTGTCCGGCCCGTGACCTGCCGCCTCCCACGCCCAAGGTGTAGCCCCAACCGCTCGATCACTCTCGCGGCTCAGAAAAGAGGCCGACAGAGCCGCGACAGTCATGGAGCGGTGCCGGGGTATACTCGCACGACCGCAGGACTACGGAATCTCCCGATAGATCCCATTTTGAGATATTTCTTCGCGTCCTCCTACCAAGTATCGAACTGAAGAGTTTCGGATTTGAACGGGGGTGGCATATTGGGCTTGAGAACAGCGGTTCCCATTTCGGCAATCGCGATCCTGCTGGTGGTGCCGGCTGAGGCGACCACCAGCTACTACACGGGCGCGGCGGGAGAAACGTCGTTTAATGGCGCGATTGGAGGCTTGAGTTTATTAAGTCCGCTTCTGACGTTTTCGGCTGCCGATCTCGCCTCTGGCGGTCTGTTCAACGCCAACGGCACCGGCATCAATTTTCTGGGATTCGATGATTTGAACGCGCCGGCCGATTTTACCGTGGTCTCGAACAAGCTGACCGCAACGCAGCAAGCCGAGAAAGTCACGATCAATTTCCCCGCCGCCGGCGTGTATGCCTTCGGGATCCACCTCACGCTGACTTCGAGTTTCGGGTTTTGGTGCGTCGAGCTGACCCAGGGAAGTTGCAACTACCAGATCACCAACACCTCGCCCAGCAATGTGCAGTTCTTCGGCTTCGTCAGCAATACGCCCGTCACCGCCCCGCTCTACATCCGCCCCCAGACGGGCTCCCCGACCATGGTGCTCGCGGACTTCGAAGCGTTTTCGGTGCCGGAACCGAATACCATGCTGCTGGTCGGGCTCGGATTGACTATTTTGCCGCTGGCCCGCTCGAAACGCCGGAGACGAGCTTAGTCAGACGCGGTGCGGTTTCGACGATTTCGACCGGAAGCAGGCTGGCCCGCACCAGCTGCGGCCCCTCGAATTCGATATCGGCCAGCGCGCCCCGCTGGGTTTCGACGCGCTGGAACTGGTCGAACACCAGGTTACCGAGCGAATAGAAGATCACCCCATGACCGTACCGCTCCCACGGCTGGGTGACGTGCGGATGATGGCCGGCCACCACACGCGCGCCCGCGTCGATGGCCGCCCGCGCGAAGGCGGTCTGCTGAGCGTTGGGGATGGGCGAGTACTCGTTACCGGCGTGCATTGAAACTATAATCGCGTCGGCACGCGCCGCCCCGCTTGACGAAAGCCGGGCCACATCCTCGCGCATACGGGCCAGATCCATGACCGCCACACGATCGTCCCTATCGGGGTGATTTCCATTGGACTGGTCGTAGGTGTATGCCAGGAAGCCGAACTTTAGCCCATTCCGCTCAAGGATTGCGCCCGCATGGGCCTCCTCCGCCGATTTGCCTGTCCCGGCCACGGCCAACTGATGGCGATGTAACCACTCGACTGTGAACTCCAAGCCGTGCGATCCCTGGTCGCGGGCGTGGTTGTTGGCCGTGGAGACGACATCGATGCCGGCCAGTTCCAAAGCCGCGATCATCTCCGGCTCCGCCTTGAAAATCATCCCGTGTTCGACCACCGCGCCGCGATCCGAGAACGGCGACTCCAGATTCACGAAGCCGATATCGGCGGACTGGAACAGCGCGGCCAGATCGCGCAATGGAAAGGCCGGATCGCCGCGGCCGCGCGCCACCCGGCCCACATGGCGGGAAAGCATCACGTCGCCGCCCAGAATGAGGCGCGTGCGCGCCGGATCGGGCGCAGGCCGTTCAGCCGTCCGGGAAAGCGGCAGAACGCCCAGCAGTGGCAGCATGCTGCGGCGCGTGAATTTCATGGCGACGTCTTTCGGAGAGCGTTTCGTCTACGGAGAGGCAGCTTGCGCTTGGTCCAGGAACCACATCGTACCAGAAGCGGGCGCCCCGCTGGGGTCGCGCGTCGCGATCTGCGCCGGCCACTTCATCGGATCATACGGTCCGTTTAGGACCGCCTCCAGCGCGTCGGCCTTATCCGCACCCGTGGCGAGCATCACTGTATTTCTCGCGGCTTCCAGCACGCCCGGCAACAGCGTCACCCGCCACTGACTCATCTTGTCGACCCATACCGCGGCCGCCAGACGCTCATGGTCGTCGATGAGCGCCTCGCCGGGAAACAGACTGGCGGTGTGTCCGTCGGATCCGATACCGCGGTGGATCACATCGAAGCGCGGCTGCTCGCCGGCCTTCAGACCGAAGGAGCCTTGAAAGAGGGCACGGATTTCTTCGGCATATTGGTGGGCGGCCTCGTGCGGCTCTCGTTCCGTGGGTACGCGATGTATGTTTCCGGGAGGAACCTTCGCCCGAGTCAACCAGGTGTCGTTCGCCAGCCGGAAGTTGCTTTGGGGATCCCAGGGAGGAACGTATCGCTCGTCCACCCAGAAAATGTGCACTCGGGTCCACAGGAAGCTGCTTTTCCCAAACAGTTCAAACATCGGCCGTGGCGATGACCCTCCCGAAACCGCCAGCGTCGCCCGCTGCCGCGCGGCCAGCGCTTCCGACAAGAGGTCCATGATGCGCTGTCCACACGCCTGGGCCGCCGTGACCGGATCGGAGTATCGCAACACGCTCATACGCGCATTCCTCTATGCCGACAATGCCCGCTCGTACACCGGGTCCGGGCCCAGGATTCCTAGCTCCTCCTGCATCAGCGCCTCTTCGGAGGCGGATGGGAGCAAGGAACGATAGTGGCGGCCGCATCCCGATACCTCGACATTGTGATCGCTGCCGCGGGCGATGGTGAGATTGTCGGAAGCGGTGGAAAGGGTCACCGAGCTCAGCCCCGGTGGACCGTCTTCCCGCCCGCTGGACTCGATCGTAACGCGCGCCGCGGGCAGTGCCGTCCGGATCCAAGCCGAGAAATAGCGGGCGCAGGTAGTCACCGACGGGCCCCCAAATTTCACCTGTGCGGCTTTGATCTCCGCCGCCTCCAGCGCCTCATCGTCGAACAGATGGGACAGGACTTCCCGCCACCCGGTGAGCCGCGTCCAATGCAAGTCAGCCACGCGCCTCCCGCGTCCGCGGAGCCGTCGCAAGAACTGAAGCGCGCTATCGGCGTCCGGAGCGTTCGACGAATCGAAAATGATTTTGTCGGCCAGCGTGAACAGCGACTCTAATGGTCCCGGCTCTAAGGCGGCTGCCCCCCGGCACCACAGCACCGCCGGCAGATCCGGAACGCGTAGCGGCACCAGAAACTTCGCTACTTCTGAAAACCCGCCCTGACCCGCGGTGATCTCGATTCCCTCCGAGCAGATCTGTTGAGCTTTTCCGAACGGCTTCCAGCACTCGGCGAAAATCCGGGCGTCCAGAACGGCGCTGCTTCCGCTCTCTCCCCTAGGTCGCAGGATCACCGCGCGGCTGGGATGATTGTGCATCAGGACGCCCACCGTCTGGCGGACCCGTTCGGCGTCGGCGGCGTCCTCCGCCGCCACTACCAGGGTCATCGCGCAGGCTCGTAGCACGCCTCCCGATTCGGCCTGCTCCCGCGCCATCTGGGCCCACAACTGTTGCAGGTCTTTGAGAACTCGTTCGGGCTGAACCGCAATCGCCGCGCTCATAACTCAACTATTCCGCCAGTGGCGTCCCAGCCGCGCAATCACTGCATCGGCGTCCGCCGGACCCCAACTGCCGGCTTCATAATTTGGGTAATCGAAACGCCGGTTGTTCCAGTTTTCCAAGATGGGCTCGATGACGGCCCAGCTCGCCTCCACCATGTCCTGGCGGGTATAAAGGGTCGGATCTCCGACCATTGCGTCGACAAGTAAAGTCTCGTAGGCAGAAGGAGATCGCTCGCCAAAGCTCGTTCCATAGTTGAAGTCCATGGAGACCGGTCGCAAGCGCATCCCGCTGCCCGGCTCCTTGGACAGGAAGAGCAGCGAAATGCCCTCCTCCGGCTGGATACGCAGGATCAGCAGGTTCGGCCGCGCCTTCTGTTCGCCATCCCCGGAACCGAACAGCGCCAGCGGGGCCGAGTTGAACTGAATCGCGATGTCGGTAACCCGCCTGGGAAGTTTCTTGCCGCTTCGAATAAAGAACGGCACGCCGGCCCAGCGCCAATTGTCAACGAAAAAGGTGCCTGCTGCGTAGGTATCGGTCTGCGCATCGGGATTCACGCCGGGTTCCTGGCGAAATCCTTTGTATTGCCCCGCCACCGCGTACTGATCCACTTCTTCGGGGCGCATGATCTTGATGGATCGCAGGAGCTTGGCGCGCTCGTCGCGGACAGCGTCGGGCTCGAAAACCGCGGAAGGCTCCATGGCGACCGTCGCCATCACCTGCAGCAGGTGATTCTGGATCATATCGCGAAGCGCGCCGGCCTCTTGATAATAGGCGCCCCGGCCTTCGACGCCGATCGACTCGGCGGCTGTGATCTGCACATGGTTCACATAACGCCGGTTCCACAGCGGCTCGAAGATTCCGTTCCCGAAGCGCAGAGCCAGGATGTTCTGGACCGTTTCCTTCCCCAGATAGTGGTCGATGCGGTAGGTATCCTGTTCGCGAAACACAGCGTGAATGCGGGCATTCAATTCTTTGGCGCTATCCAGGTCGTGGCCGAACGGTTTCTCGACAATCAGCCTGCGCCATGCGCCTTCGGGGGCCGTGGCCAGATGGGAATGACCGATTCCGTCCACGATGACGGTGTAATAGCTGGGCTGGGTAGATAGATAGAACAGGACATTGGACTGTCCCGTGGTTTTCACCTTTTCTTTCAGCGCTGCGTAGAGCTGTGGATCCTTCACATCGCCCGCCACGTAGTGAAGGTTGCCGGCGAAACGCTTCCACAGGTCTTCATCCAGTGCGCCGTCTTCGCTGAACTCCTTCACTGCGTCGTGCATGCGCTGGCGATAATCTTCGTCGCTCATGGACGTGCGTGAGTTGCCGACGATCGCGAAGGATGCCGGGAGGCGCCGGTCGTACGCCAAGCGGTACAGGGCGGGCAGGAGTTTGCGCCGGGCAAGATCGCCGGCCGCGCCGAAGATCACAATCGCGCACTCGGGCACGCGCCGTTCAAAGCGCAGGGGATCCGCAAAGGGATTCCGGACCTCCGTCATTTCTGCATGGTAGCATTGGGATTACCCGCCGGTTTCGCTTTTTTCGAAAACACATCGCCTCTATGCTGGAACCCAAGAAAGTCCTGGCTGTGCTCGAAGACTTGTTCTTCACCGTCAAGATCAATGAATCCGCGAAACGCGCCGGCTTGGGAATTGCATTCCTCAAGAGCGAGTTTGACGTGCTGGAGCAGGCCAGGCACAACCCCGCCCTCATCATCGTGGATCTGAATTTCCATGGTGTGGACCCGCTCCGCCTGATCCGGAAGCTGAAGTCGGAAGATCAGACCAAGGGCATCAGCCTGATCGGGTATCTCTCGCACATCCAGGGCGAGCTGAAGCAGCAAGCGCAGGAAGCTGGCTGCGACATGGTGCTAGCGCGCTCCGCATTTTCCCAGAACCTGCCCCAGATCCTGAAGCGCCACGCGGGTTCCTAAGACCTTCACCACGTTACTCCCTGCCCTGCCGCACCCGCTCGAAATCCGCCGTCAATTGCCGCGTAATCTTATCCGCCACATCCGCGCTGGCGCCGCGAAACTTCGCTCCGTTACTTTCCTGAGTGGTGGACCAGATCACATCGCCATCCTTGTTCACCAGCCGGACCGTGGCCAGCGCCTCGTGTTTACGCTCATGAATATCGGTGGATTCTTTGTCTCCCACCCCAACGCTGAGCGAGCGGGCGCCGGCGGAAGTCCGGGTCGAACGAGTGCCGGTACCAATGCCGCTGCGCAGGTCCACGCTGTCCGAGGATTGGAACTGGTCGGTGTAGATCAGGTCCTCGGCGGCCCCGCGCAGTACAGCATCGGCCCGCTCGGGATTCTCGGTCAACACATATAGCTTGGCTCCGTTGAGGCTGGCGATGATCAGATCGCGCATTTGCGCGGCGGTTTCCCCGCCGGTGAGCCGGTCGACATACACCCGTTTGACGCTCAAGAGCTGTTTCGATAGATCCTCCTGGGCCCCGGCCTGCCCGGCCCACAGCAGCACCACCAGCATACCCTTCGTTTTCATTGGTTCCTCGCTTTGCGCGCTTGCTCATCCTGGTATTGGACTTTCAACCCGGTGCGCGCCTCCAGACCGGCCAGCGTGGGCCGAATGCCGTTCTTGTCGACGCGAAACACCATCGCCTGCTGCTTACCGTCCTCGCCGCGATAGCCGATGGTCAGGAAATGCTTGCGCGATTTGCTGAGCAGGAAGACCGGCGAAAGCACCAGCGCCAGCGCCAGGCGCCGGTCGACTTGCTGCCCGTATTCGACCAGGTCGATACGGTCATACGCCACGCGAATCTGCGTTTTCCCTGCGTAGAACGCCAGGTACCGATCATCGGCTAGCACGATAGACCCCTGCGTTCCAGCCTCCAGCCGGGGAGCCGTGCCTCCAATGTATTCGACCCCGGTCTGCGCCTCCATCAACCTCGCGATGATCGCCAGCAGGCATAGGGAGCGCGGGAGCATACAAACTTAAGTCGGGGCAAGTGTTCAGAATTCTCAAACCGGGAATACACTGGAGACTGGTCCGGATTTTCTCCTTATGTTCGGCATGGATTCCTCCAAGCTCCAAAACAAGCACATCCCTTCCCCGGACGACCAGAATGAAGACGTCATCATCAGCCCGGATACCCGGCGCGAGAATCGAATTCCGCCCCGCCAGTCCCGCACGCTCAAGTGGCCTGTGTTGGACGCTTCTGGAGCGCCCTCCATCGACCTGGCACGGTGGCGATTCTCAGTGGAAGGCCTGGTCGCCAGGCCTGGCTCCTGGAACTGGGAGGAGTTCCAGGGTCTTCCCCGGGTGAAGGTTTTCGCCGATTTTCACTGCGTCACGCGCTGGTCCAGGCTAGGCAACCTGTGGGAAGGGGTGTCGCTACGCGAACTGGTGGATCGGGCCGGAGGCATCCTGCCCAAGGCCCGGTTCGTTACGATCTATGGATACGACTACGGCTGGACCACCAACCTCCCGGTCGAGGATTTATTAGTGGCGGATGCGCTGGTCGCCCTCATCCATGACCGCGAGCCGCTGAGTACCAATCATGGCGGCCCGGCCCGCCTAATCGTACCTCAATTGTATGCCTGGAAAAGCGCTAAGTGGTTGGCAGGACTTGAGTTTACGGAGAACGACCGGGCTGGCTTCTGGGAGCGCAACGGATACCACATGCGTGGCGATCCGTGGAAAGAAGAGCGTTTTGGATCGTAAATGTTTCGCCAAAGACCAACGAATGGATAGAATAGCTTAAAGGTCTCAAAGCTTACAACATCCATGCTCCGGCTCGCCGTGGTAACACCCAATCCGCTTGCAGCCGATGCGATTGAGCTGCTGGCCCACGAATCCGGGGCGTTTCAGCTGTGCTACAAGGCGTCGCCGGTTCCTCCTGGCAAGGAAGTGATCCGGTCGCTGGCGGTGCAAAACCCCGAGGTCGTTCTTCTGGATCTGGGCGACTGGGACGAATCCTCACGCCTGGTCAAAGATATACAGCACAACCAGCCCCGCGCCGTGATCATCGGGTTCCGGCCGCGCTGGACCCGGTCCGAGCAGCTCACCTTCGAGGACGCCGGCATCCTGGACCTGCTGCCGGAGCCTTTCTCTCCCGGGGATATCGAAGCGGCCACGTATGAAGCCATGCACCGCCGGTATCCCATTACTCACCAGAACATCCTGGCGTTCTTGCCGGCCAAGGCCGGGAGTGGCTGCTCCACGGTCGCTCTGCATCTGGCGGCGGCGATCTCCGACACGGACAAGAAGGTTCTGCTGGTGGAATGCGACCGGCGCTCCGGCCCGTTCTCGATCATGCTGAACCTGGAGCGCCACAACGGGCTTCCGGAGGCTCTGGAACATCATGGCACGCTGAGCCCTCTTGAATGGCGTCAGGTCACCGCTCAAGTCGCGCAGATGGACGTGCTGCTGGCGAATCCCACCCGGCGTAGCCGCCTTCCGACGTGGGCCGACTATTACCAGTTGCTCCTGTTCGCGCAGGGGCAGTATGACTACATCGTGGTGGATCTGCCGGAGGTCATCAACCAGGCCACCGCCGAGTTCGTCCGCAACGCGCGGGCGGTATTCATGGTGTGCCAGCCCGAGCTGCCTTCCGTGAAGCTGGCCCAGTTCCGCCGGGCCGAGCTCGAAAGCTCCGAGATTCCGGCGGAGCGCGTGAACCTGCTGGTCAACCGCTGGGAGCGAGGCCGCCTGACCAAGGAAAATATCGAAAGCATCGTGGGCGGGCCGGTGTTCGGGACCCTGCCGAACGATTACAAAGAAATCCGGAATTCGGTTCTGGAAACCCGCCTGGTTGCGCGCAACAGCTCATTCCGCAAGGCCTGCGAGGCCCTGGCCCCCGCCATCTGTGGTCTGCCGCAAGTGCCGCACATCATCCCGAAGTTCACACTGCTGCGTAAACTGGGCACCATGAGTACCTAATCCCCTTGATTGGCTCCCCGCCGCATGTCAATTCTGCGGAGGGACTCTGCAGGAGAAGTTTGCTGCCTCGTTTGTGCTGCCGCTACCGTTGTACGCGGCCACCTGCGGATACGGACAGAGCGGACGAATCGTATCAACCACTCCGTTGCTCACATGCATGGCCGTGATCCGGCTGGGAGCGGCCTTTGATTCCCGCCACCGTTCCAATGCCCCCATCGCATCGAATTGATTGGGACCCTGCCCCCCTCCGCAGTGCATCATACCGGGCACCATGAACAACCGGTAGGAGTCACCCACCTTGCTTGCGCCTCCGAGCCGTTCCTGCACGCTCTTATAGTAGTTAACGCTGTTCACAGGGGAAATCTGTTGATCATTCCAACCGTGATATTGGATCAGCTTGCCTCCACGGGTAAAGAAGGGTTGTAAGTTCGGATTGGTCGCATTGATCAAGCCATCATCGGTCTTGTCCGCTAAGCCGACACCACTATCAAAATCGAGCCTCCGGTAATCCCAACTCGGATCCTTGAAGACGACGTACCGGAAGTGGCTCTCTGCTATCGCCAGGGGCTGCAAGCCATTGATGGGATCCCATCCCAGTTCACTTCCGGGCAGCATGCCCGGGTAGACCTGCTGGTTGGTCCGGGGATTCATCGCTCCCGCGTACATTTTGCGGGCTCCCTCGACCTGAGGCGCCGTCAAACACGCCGGCTCGTCGGCGCCCTTGCACTCTAGTAGTTTCGGATCGAAATTGCAGCGCGTGGGATCTTCCAGCACTCCATCCTTGACCCCGTCCAGCGCGTCACATGCTCGAAGTACGGCTTCATGCAGCAGGGATAACTTCGCCGCCGGCAGATTGCCAGGCTGGTCCTTGTGGGCTGCCTGCGCTGCCCAAACAATTCCTGACATCAGATGGGACCAGTAATTTGCGGGTGCTCCAGCCACAATGCCATCGAAGTCTTCCGGATAGCGCTGTGCCTCCATTAGCCCCTGTCGCCCGCCCGTCGAGCAGCCGTTCCAATAAGAGAACTTCGGCCCCCTGCCGTAGAACGCGCCAATGATCGTCTTTGACGTGGCCACCATCTCATGAACCGCACGGCTTCCGAAGTCCACCAGTTTTTCCGGATGCCCCAGGGCAAATGAGGCATCGGCGCCTGTGCCCTTGTGCCCGGTATCAGTGGAGGCCGTCGCGTAACCCTCCTTCAAAGCGGATGCCATGGCGGCGTAGCTGATCACTCCGGCCCAGCCCCCATTACCGACCGCCTGAAACTTCCCGTTCCAATTCTTGGTGGGAAGCCAGAGTTCCATCTCGATGTGCGAGTCAGAGGACGGCATGAGAATTGCCGTAACGCGGCAACCTGCGGGCAGCGTCACCAGCGCTGGAGGCGGTGTGCCCGGAGGAAATGCAAGGAACGCCTCCGCCGCCGTTATCGTCACGTGTGGAAGCGAGAGCGCCTTCAGGCGCTCACAAGGAGTCTGCGCAAAAGTTACTACTGTGCTTGCCAGAAAAAGCAGTCCAACGGTCCGGACCATGAAAAGTGACCTCGGTTTCGCCGTCCGACCAATCATTCTGCGCTTTGTCCATGGCATATCGTTGGACCATTCTATCCGAACCGGCTCCTCAATTTCGGATTAGGGGAATCCGGACAGACTGCCTCCTTGAACGGAAGCCGGCTCGCCATCAATCTCCAATCTCCCAGAACTCGCTTTCGACTTCTTTCAGCCACTTACATCTCTCATCGCCTCTGCTGGCTCGCCTCCGGATCCAAACTTCGAGGGGGAGTCTGCAACCTCAATCGAGGCAAATCGCCGGAAGGAGGGCGTTTGAAGACGGATTCATGTGAAAATCGTCGTCTCTTTTGTTTCAATAACTTCCTGGGTTCGTTTTGTCGCTGCGTTTACCAGCGATCACCACCGACCCGCGGAGCCACGCTATCCTGAAGGGACCCCATGCAACAGGAAGTCGTCGAGGCCGAAGGCCACCTGATCGATTCGCATCTGATGGAGCAGATCTTCGATACGGTGGTCGAATACAACGGCAAATTTGAAGTGGAAGAGTTTCGCATCGGCCGCACCAACGCCGATAAGTCCTACCTGCGTCTGCGCGTGGAAACGCCCGGCGAGGCCGACATGCAGCAGGTGCTCAGCCAGTTGCTCGGGCTGGGCTGCAGTCCGGCCGATACCGGCAACGCCGACCTAACCGCGGTCGAACGCGATTGCTGCGCCCCCGAGGATTTCTATTCCACCACCAACCATCGAACCCTGGTTCGGGTGAACGGCCAGTGGGTGGAGGTGGAGAACCAGCGCATGGACGCAATGGTGGTGATCTCGGGCGGGCGCGCGGCATGCCGCAGGCTGCGCGATCTGAAGAAAGGCGACCGCGTGGTGGTGGGCATGCGCGGCATTCGCGTGGTGCCCGAATCCAAGGAGCGCGACCGCCTGGCATTCGCCTTCATGAGCAATGAAATCTCCTCGGAGCGCCAGCTCGAAACTGCTGTCCGCCAAATTGCTTCCCTGATGCAGCAAACGCGAGCCGAAGGAAAAAAGATTATCGTGGTGGCCGGTCCTGTGGTGGTGCACACCGGTGGAGTCGCGCCCCTGGCTAAGATGATCCGGGCCGGATGGGTCAACGGTCTGCTGGCCGGGAACGCCCTGGGCGTGCACGATATCGAGGCTGCCCTGCTCGGAACATCGCTCGGCGTGCGCCAAAGCGACGGCCGCCAGGAGGAGCATGGGCATCGCAACCACATGCGCGCGATCAACGCGATCTATCACGCTGGCAGCATTGCCAAGGCGGTTGAGACCGGCCGTCTCAAGAGCGGCGTGATGTATGAATGCGTGAAGGCAGGCATCCCGTTCGTCCTGGCTGGGAGCCTGCGCGATGATGGTCCCCTGCCCGATACCATCACCGATATGAACAAGGCTCAGGATGCCTACGCCGAGCAACTGAAGGGCGCTGGAGTCGTTCTGTGCCTGGGCTCCATGCTGCACTCCATCGCTACCGGCAACATGCTGCCGAGCTGGGTAAAGATTGTCTGCGTCGATATCAATCCGGCCGTGGCGACCAAGGTCAGCGATCGCGGAACCGGCCAGGCCGTGGGAGTCGTGACCGACGTCGGACAATTTCTGGGATCGCTCGAGCGGGCGCTGCCGCAGACGC
>Ga0310810_10003495_pt1 | contig 17139 bp, 10 predicted proteins | sample NCmetagenome_FD_207641 | JGI IMG/M metagenome (GOLD analysis project Ga0310810, IMG submission 207641) | Soil microbial communities from experimental microcosm in Duke University, North Carolina, United States - NC | ecosystem: Engineered > Artificial ecosystem > Soil microcosm > Unclassified ... | reverse complement strand
TCGAGCGCTTGATCGCGATGATCGTCTTCGCCTTGTCCGCGTCGATGATCGGCATCCCGAAGATCGGGCTGCCCTTGTCGTGCCGCGCCGCCGGATTCACGACGTCGTTGGCCCCCACGACGAGGCACACGTCGGTCTGCGGCATCTCCGGATTGATGTCGTCCATCTCCACCAGCGACTCATACGGGATCTCCGCCTCGGCGAGCAGGACGTTCATGTGCCCGGGCATCCGGCCGGCGACGGGATGGATGGCGAACTTCACGTCGATCCCCCGCTTGGTCAACTGGTCGTACAGCTCGTGCACGCGGTGCTGCGCCTGCGCCACCGCCATCCCGTAGCCCGGGATGATGACGACGCGATCGGCGGCGGTCATGATGTCGGCGACGTCCTGCGGCGTCGCGCTCTTGACCGTCTTCGCTTCGCCCGCCGCCGCCTTCGCCTGGACCTGGCCGAACGCGCCGAACAGCACGTTCGTGAACGACCGGTTCATCGCCTTGCACATGATGACTGACAGGATGAAGCCCGAGGATCCGTCGAGCGCGCCGGCGATGATCAGCAGCTTGTTCGAGAGCACGAAGCCCATCGCGACCGCCGACAGGCCGGCATATGAGTTCAAGAGCGAGATGACGGTCGGCATGTCCGCGCCGCCGATGGGGATGATCAGCAGGACGCCGAAGATGAGCGACAGCACCACGATCGCCGCGTACGCCTGCCAGTAGTTGTGATCGACGAAGCCGAGATAGATGCCGGCGACGACGGCGAGCGCGAGCAGGGACAGGTTGACCAGGTTCTGATTGCGATAGGTGATCGGCCGGGTCGGGATGATCTCGCGCAGCTTCCCGGCCGCCATGAGGCTGCCGGTGAACGTCAGAAATCCCAGAATGACCTCCAGCGCAATCGCGGACGTCCGGAACGTCGTCAACTGCGACTGCTGGCGCCACATGATGTATTTCGCCGTGCCGACCAGGCCGGCCGCAAGGCCGCCGAACGCATGCGACAGCGCGGTCCGTTCCGGGACGGCCGTCAGCGGTACCCACGACAGCGGAATCCCGACTGCGAACCCGACCACGACCGCCGCGGCGACCCACTTGTAGTCGACGATCTCCGGCGCCATCAGCGTGCCGACGACCGCCATCGTCATGCCGAGCACGCCGGCGAGCACGCCGCGGCGCGCCGTGCGCGGATGGTTCAGCCACCGCAGCGACATGATGAAGAGGACGGCGGCGGCGAAGTAGCTGAGCTGGATGAGATGCTCGTTCATCGCGCGCTCCGGACCGTCTTCGCGCTCTGCTTCTCGCGGAACATCTTGAGCATGCGATCCGTGATCAGAAAGCCGCTGACGATATTCGTCATCGACGCCGCCACGGCGACGGTGCCGAGGATCGTCGTGAGATCGGACTCGCGCTCGCCGGCAATCAGGATCGAGCCGACCACGGCTATCGCCGAGATCGCGTTCGTCAGGGACATCAGCGGGGTGTGCAGAAGGCGGGAGACGTTCTGGATCACTTGAAACCCGACGAACGTCGCCAGCATGAACACGAAGAGCATCGACCAGAAATCAAACGCAGGCATATGGCGGGACTATATCCTTTCCCAGGCGGTTAACGGAGGACTCGCGGGAGCGTCCTTCACATATGCGGGCATTCCCTCACGAGCTCCGGCAGGCCGTCCGTGCCCTTTGCCGGATTCCCGGCACCGCCGCCTTGTCAATCGCGACGCTCGGGTTCGGCATCGCCGCGGCGACCGGCACGTTTTCAGCGGTTTACGCGGCATGGCTGCGCCCATTGCCATTCGACCACCCGGATGGCCTCGTCTATCTGCACACGACGCGCCAGACCCAGGCGGGCGGGACGACAATGTTTCGATGGTCCGTTGCCGCGGCCCGCGCTGTCCGCGACTCCGCGCGCTCGTTCGAGCACCTCGGAACGTACTCGCGCACAACCGTCGGGATCGCCATCGCCGGAGATCCCGCGGAACAAGTCGATGGCGAAGTCGTCTCCGCCGGCTACTTCGAAGCGCTGCGCCTGACGCCGGCCGTCGGTCGTCTCTTCACGCCCGACGAGGAGCCGCCCGGCCACGCGGTTGCGATCCTCAGCGACAGCCTCTGGAAGCGCCGGTATGGATCGGATCCTGCCGCCGTCGGCCGGACGCTGCTGGTCAACGGCGTGCCGTTGACGATCGTCGGCGTGATGCCCCCTGGCTTCGAAGGGATCAGCGGACGCGCCGCGCTCTGGTTTCCAGTCGGGATGGCGCCGGCGCTCACCTATCGCCAATACCTGACGACGCCCCAGCTTTTCATCAACCTGATCGGGCGCTTGCGCGAGGGCGTGCGGCTCGAGCAGGCGAACGCCGAGCTCGCGACGATCGGATCCGGGCTGCCCATTATCGTGCCGCCTGGCGCGCCGCCCGCACGCTGGAGCGCGACGGCCGTGCCGCTCGGCGACGCACGCGTCGATCCGCGCGAGCGGCGTTCGCTGACGCTGCTGCTCTCGGGCGCCGGCGGCCTGCTGCTCGTTACATGCGTCAACGTCGCGCTGCTGCTGCTCACGCGGGCGCGATCGAGGCGCGGCGAAATGGCGGTCCGGCTCGCGCTCGGCGCCTCGCGCGGACGACTCGTTCGGCAGTTGCTGGCGGAGAGCGCGGTGATCGCGGGAGCCGGGGGCGCCCTTGGCGTCGTCCTGGCGTCGTGGGGTCTGGCATGGCTGCGGACGGCGGCACCTGCGGCCATTCCGAGCGCGCAGAACAACTACGGCCAGATCTCGTCCTTTTCGACGCCGGCGATTGATGCCGTCTCGCTGCTCTTCGCCGCCGCGATCGCGGCCGGTGCGACGATCGCGGCCGGCCTCGCGCCGGCATGGACGTCGACGAACACCGATCCCGCCGCCGCTCTCGCGGCTTCGTCGCGCGCGCTCGCCGGGCGCGGCCGCGAACGAGTGTTCTCGGCGCTCGTCGCGTCTCAGATCGCGATTGCCGTCCTGCTCCTGACCGGCGCGCTGCTGCTCGCCTCCACCGTGATGCACCTGCAGGACGCGCGGTCCGGATTCGACGGAAGCGCCGTGGCGTTCTGGATCAACGCGCCCGCGTCGCGATACGTCGACATCGAGGGTCCCGCAGTCGTCCAGCGAGTACTCGAGCGCATCCAGCGCGTGCCCGGCGTTCTCGAAGCCGCGGTCAATCGGTGCACGCCGTACGGCGCGAGCTGCGCGCGGACGATTGCGTTCTTTCCCGAACATCCCACGGCGCCCTCCGACGCGCCCGTGGTCGGCCGTCACTACGTATCGCCCGGTTACTTCCACGTCGTCGGCGTCGCGCTCAGAAAAGGACGGCTGCTGACGGACGACGACCGGGCCGGACGCCCATTCGTCACGGTGATCAACGAGACGGCGGCGCGCCGGTTCTGGCCCGGCGAGGATCCGATCGGCCGGCGCGTGTGGTTCGGCTCCGGGACCGGCTTCACGAGTCCCTCGACGCCGCTCGAGGTCGTGGGAGTCGTCGCTGACGTGAAATACTGGCCGCTCAACGAGCCCGTGGGGCCGGACTTCTATACGTCCTATCTGCAGTTCACCTATCCATCCTCGCTGTATGTGGTGAAGGCGAACGACGCGGCCACCGTGGTGCCCGCCATCAGGCGCGCCGTCGCGGAGATCGATCCGGCGATGCCGATCTATGACGTGCAGCGCATCGACGAGCGGGCGACGAACGCGGTGGCGCCCGCGCGGTTCACGGCGACGGTGACGACGCTTTTCGCGGCGTCGGCGGCCGCGCTCGCGGCGCTCGGGATCTTCGGCGTCATGGCGTATTCCGTCGCTTCGCGGCGGCAGGAATTGGGTCTGCGGATGGCGCTCGGCGCGACCGCAGCCGACCTGCGCGTCGACGTCCTCCGCCACGCCCTTGCGCTTGCGATCGCGGGGAGCACTGCCGGGCTGATCGCGGGCTTCTGGCTGCTGCGCTCGCTGCGCGTCGCGCTGTATGGGATCTCGTCAACCGATCCGCGCGTGCTCGCCGCCGCCGTCGCGTCCATGTGTGCGGTGGCGCTTCTCGCGGCGATGCTGCCGGCATGGCGCGCGAGTGCGATTGATCCGATGATCGCGCTTCGACAATCGTAGCGCGGCGATCTCGTGCACGACCTACCCGTCTCCGCAGCGCGGCGCCGCGAACCTGTTGCGCGGTCGATGCGTATTCAGGTGCATGTCCGCACCGCGACGACGAACGATCAAACGCTACGGATGGATTCCGGATCTGCCCGATCGCCGCGATCGGATGTTCACCGGGCGGCCGTCGCTGCTCGGCGAGCTGCCGCCGCGCGTCGACCTGGGTCCGCTGTGCCCGCGTGTCTACGATCAGGGCGCGCTCGGGAGCTGCACGGCCAACGCGATCGCCGGGGCGCTGCAGTTCGATCAGGCGAAGCAGCGGCAGACGGACCTTTTCACTCCGTCGCGGCTCTTCATCTACTACAACGAGCGCACGATCGAGGGCACCGTCGACGAAGATTCCGGCGCGACGCTGCGCGACGGGATCAAGAGCGTTGCGAGGCAGGGCGCGCCACACGAGCCCTTGTGGCCGTACGTGATCGCGCGGTTCCGGAAGAAGCCCTCGGCGGAGGCGTATGTCGACGGCCGCCGCCACCAGGCGCTCTTATACCAGCGCGTCCCTCGTACGCTCGACCAGATGCAGGCGTGTCTTGCCGAGGGCTATCCGTTCGTGCTCGGCTTCTCCGTGTACGAAAGCTTCGAGAGCCGCGTCGTCGCGAAAACCGGCGTCATGCCGATGCCGGGACCAGCGGAAACGCTGCTCGGCGGCCACGCCGTCGTGGCGGTCGGCTACGACAACGACGAACGCCGGTTCCTGGTCCGCAATTCGTGGGGTCCGGCATGGGGCCGCGGCGGCTATTTCACGATGCCCTACGACTACCTGCTGGACCCCGGTCTCAGCGATGACTTCTGGACGATCAGGACGGTGGAATAGGTGGAGACGCCCAAGGCCTAAGGCCCAAGGCCCAAGATCCAGTTGACACACGGCCATGAGGCGAGATATTTGTTGTAGCCATATATGGCCATTCGCAAGCTCGAACGCGAGCTGAAGCGCGGCAGCGCGGAACTGTTGATCCTGGCGCTGCTCGAAGAGCGGCCGCGCCATGGCTACGAGATCGGCCAGTTGATCGCCCGGCGCTCCGACGGCGCCATCAACTTCCACGTCACGTCGCTCTACCCCACGCTCTATCGCCTCGAGGATCGCGGCCTGATCGAAGGACGCTGGGTGGAGCGCGCCGGCCAGCGGCGCCGCCGGTACTATAAGCTCACGCCCGCCGGACGCCGGACGCTCGCGAGCCAGAGAGACGTGTGGGACAACTTTTTCTCCGCGCTCAATCGCGTCGCGAAGATCAGGACGGCATGACAACTCCCGACCCCCAAGACGCGCGAGAGCGGGCGGGGGTGGGATCTCGCGAGCACTGATGAAGGCTGACCTTTCATGAATTGGAAGACGCGGCTCAACGACGCTTTCCGCCCGACTCAGCTCGACGAAGACGTCCTCGAAGAACTTGCGGAACACGCCGCGGCGACGTATGCGGCAGCGCGCGCGGAAGGCTGCGACGCCGTAGACGCGATGCGGCGCGTCGACACGCAAATCGCGGCGTGGGTCGGCGATCCCGCGAGCCTGACGCGCCGGCCGCGCCGCGAACCCGCCGTCGTGCCTCCCGCGGGCACCGCCGGCGTCGTCGGATCGGTCCTTCAGGACGCGCGCTACGCATGGCGCCTGCTCCGCAAGCAGCCCGGCTACGCCGCCCTCGTCATCGCAACGATGGCGCTGGGTATCGCGGCAACGACGGTGCTCGGGAGCGTCGCCTATGGCGTGCTGTTGAAGCCGCTCCCGTGGGCCGGCGCGCCGCGGCTGGTGCGGCTCTACGAAACGCGGCAGGGCAGCACGCGCCGCCTCCGTCCGACGATGACCAACCTGACGTATCGCGCGTGGGAAGAAAAGCCTTCCACTACGCTCGACGGCCTCGGCGCATGGTCGATCGAGCAGGTCGCGATCCCGGGCAGCGGCGCGCCGCGAATCACGATCGCCGACGTCACGCCCTCGCTCTTTCCGCTGCTCGGTGTCGCGCCCGCGATCGGCCGCGGCTTCGCGCCCGGCGACGGCCAGCCGGGCAAGCCATCGATCGTGATTCTTTCATATGGTTTCTGGCAGCAGCAGTTCGGCGGACGCCCCGACGCGATTGGCGCGCCGCTGAGACTCGACGCGACCACCTACACGATCGTCGGCGTGATGCCGGCCTCGTTCGTGTTCCCGGATCGCGAGACGCGCGCGTGGACGCCCTTTTACGTCGAGCCCGTGACGCGGCCGGGCCGCGACGGCTTCATGATCTCCATCTTCCAGGCGATCGGGCGGCTGCGGCCGGGCGCCACGCCGCAGCAGGCGGCCTCTGAAGGCACCGCGCGAGGACGGAGCGTTCCGGATCCCGGCGTCGTCGCGATGGCCGTGTGGGGCAGCAACGGCCCGGTCGACGTGACGGTGACGCCGATGCTCGACGCGCTGACGAGCGATGTGAAACCCGCGATCCTGATCCTGCTGGCGGCCGTCGTGCTTCTGCTCGTGACGGCGACGGCCAACGTGGCGAGCCTGCAACTGGCGCGGGCGACCGGACGGCGCCGCGAGATGGCGATCCGCGCCGCGCTCGGCGCCGCGCGGGCGCGCCTCGTCCGACAGACGCTCGTGGAGAACGTCGTGCTCGGCGCGTTCGGCGGCCTCGCGGGCCTGGCGCTCGCGGCGGCGATGCACCGCGTGCTTCCCGCGATCCTCCCCGCGAATTTTCCGAGACTGCAGGATCTCGCGTTCGACTGGCGGATCCAGACCTTCGCGATCGCGATGTCGCTCGCCGCGGGCCTCGGCTGCGGCCTGCTGCCCGCGCTGCACGTCGCCGGCGCGAGCGTCGTGCCCGCACTCGGCGAAGATGCGCTCGCCTCGGCGGGCGGCGGCCTGCGGACGCGAACCTCCCGCGCGCGCGCCGCGATCATGGCGGGCCAGGTCGCCATCGCGTCGGTACTGCTGGTCGGCGCGCTGCTGCTGGCGCGCAGTTTCGTCTCGCTGTTGAACGCAAACCTGGGTTACGACGCGACGAACGTGTTGACCGCGCATCTCGTGCTGCCGGATGGCGACTACAAGCCGGAACGGCGCCTGGCGATCCTGGACGACATCGTCCACCGGCTGTCTGCCGCGCCCGGCGTGCGGCAGGTCGGATACGCGAACTCGACGCCGTTCACCAGCGGCGAATCATTGTCGTCGTTCCCCGTCAAACGCCGCGATGGCAGCTCCATCCAGGTGCAGACGGGTATCCGCCAGGTGAGTCCGGGATACTTCGCCGCCATGGGCCAGCGGGTCGTCGAGGGCCGCGGCTTCACCGACGCGGACACGGTCGGCGAAGAGCAAGTCGTGATCGTGAATCGCGAGTTCTCGCGCAAGTACCTCGAGGGACGCGCGCTCGGGTGGGGCTTGCCCCTCACGCTGAAGAACAAGGTCCGCCTCGAGACCGGCCGGCCGATCGTCGGCGTCGTGGAGGACACCGTCCGTCATGACGTGACGGACGCGCCGCTGCCCGAGGTCTATTACGTGGTGTCGCGGCGGCCCGACGCGAGCTCCACGCAGCGCATTCTCGCGAGCGATCTCCATCTGATTGTCCGCACGATCGATGACCCGCGTCCGCTGACCCCGTCGCTGCGCGCGATCGTGGCCGGCGCCGCTCCGGGCGCGCCGCTCGAGTCCGTCATGACGATGCGCGATCGCGTCGCGGACAGTCTCTCGAAACCGCGGCTCTACGCGGTGTTGCTCGGCACCTTCGCGGCGTTCGCGCTGGCGATCGCGGGCGTGGGGCTCTTCGGCGTGCTGTCCTACAGCGTGGCGCAGCGCGCGCGCGAGATTGGCGTCCGCTCCGCCCTCGGCGCGCAGGTGCACGACATCGTGCGCCTCGTCGTGGCGCAGTCGATGACGATCGCTTCTGTTGGAGTCGCGACAGGACTGATCGCCGCGTACTGGGTGTCGAAGGCGCTCGAAAGATTCCTCTACGGCGTGACGGCGCACGACGCCCTCAGCTTCGGCGCCGTCGCGGCGCTGCTACTCGGGGTCGCCGCGGTCGCGACCATCGTCCCGGCGAGGAGAGCCGCGGCTGTCGACCCCGTCAAAGTCTTGCGGGCTTAGGCGCGTCTCAGCGAAGCGCCTTCGCGATGGCGGCCTCGGCCAGCGGCCCCATGATGGCGTAGCCGGCCGCGTTCGGGTGCAGATCGTCCGCCGTCAGCTCCGCCTTCATCACGCCCGACTGATCGACCATCGCGGAGAAATAATCCAGGTAGACGTGGCCGTTCGCGGCCGCGTAGCGCTTCATCCAGTCGTTGATCGTCGTGATGCGTTCCATCGGCCGCGAGGTCGTCTGCGGGACAGCGCGTTCGGCCGTGTGGTAGGCGCTGGTCGGAGTGATGCTGGCGAGGACCACTTTGATGCCGTGCGCCTTCGCGAGCTCCGCCATCGATTCGAGGTTGCGCTCGATGTCCTCGTCGGTCATCGGACCGGTGTTGCCGGCGATGTCGTTCGTGCCGGCGAGAATCACGACAGCCTTCGGCTTCAGCTCGATCACGTCGGGACGGAAGCGGATCAGCATCTGGGGCGTCGTCTGTCCGCTGATGCCGCGATCGACGTAGGGCTTGCCGGGGAAGAAGCCGCCGAAGCGCGGCTGCTGCCAGAGATCGGTGATCGAGTCGCCCATGAAGACGACGCGCGCCGCGCCGGCCGCCGGCGCGGGGAGGTCGCGGTTCATCTCGCGATAGCGGCCGAGCTGCGGCCAGTCGCGCAGTCGCGTGGCGTCGCGGACGGCGGCTTGAACGGCGACCGCCATCTCCGGACACGTGGTATCGACCGCCGGAGACTGGGCAGGCGCCGGATTCTGAGCCGTCAGCGCCGCGGCGGCGAGGGTGGAAAGTAGCAAGCGCGTCATCGCATCTCCTGTGACAATAGTGTGGCCCGGATTATGCGCTAAACCTCTGGCGGTCCGGTGGCGTATTCAGACTGACGGTGATACCTTCCTACACCTTTCGGCGTGCTGCGCCCGCCGGCGCGGCCCTGGCGCTCGTTCTGGCCTGCGTTATGCCCTTTGATGCCGACGCGTTGCAGGGATCTCAGCCAGGCACCTGCCGGATCGCGGGACATGCCGCCAGCGGCGCGGTTCCCCTTCCGGGTGTAGCCGTTGCGGTGAAAACCGGTCAGACGCTTCGCATCGCGACCTCGACCGACGCGGATGGCGGCTATGCCGTCAATCTGCCGGCGGGACAATACACGATCACCGCCGACCTGACGGGCTTCGATCGCGTCGAGCAGACGATTACGGTGGCGGCCGATGCCGCCTGCGGACAGACGGTGAACATCTCCATGAACCTTACCGCTCGGCAGGCGCTCGCGGCCAATCCGCGCGCGCCCCAGCAGACCGCGGTCGCCGCTGCGCCCGGAGGCGGCCGCGGAGCGCAGCCTGCCGCCCAACCTGGGAGCCAGCGAGTGCAGGTGCAGCCGCAGGGAGATGCCGCAGCGGCGCAGGCGGCGGAAACGACGCCCGCGGAGGAAGCCGCGGCGACGCGCCTTCTGCTGCCCCCGGGATTTTCGAGCGACGCGCCGTCTGACGCCATCGCGCTGAACGGAAACGCGGCGAGCCTCGATCGCGGCATGATGAACGATCGCTTCGATGCGATCGGCCGCGGCATGTTCGATCCCGCGACCGGCGAATTCAACAACGCGCTCGGCGGTGCGGGCTTCGGCGACGGACAGGGCCCCGGCGGGCGCGGCGGCCCCGGAGGTCCCGGCGGGCGCGGACAGGAAGGGCGCGGCGGCCCGGGCGGTTTCGGCGGACGCGGAGGACCGGGCGGACCCGGCGGCGGGCGCGGCGGCGACGGCGGCGGCTTCTTTCTCGGCGGGCGCGGCGGACAGCAGAACCGCTACTCGGGGACGACGAACTACAGCTTCGGCGGATCGGTGCTCGACGCGAAGCCGTTCCAACTCCAGGAAGGCCAGACGGTCAAGCCGTACACCAGGAACAGCTACGGCGCGACGATCGGCGGTCCCGTCAAGATCCCGGGCGTCTACGACGGCACGCGCAAGACCAATTTCATCCTGACCTACAGCGGGACGCACAACAACAACCTCTTCGATCAGTACGCGACGGTACCGACGGCGGCGGAACGCGCCGGCGACTTCTCCGCCGCGGGCGTGGCGCTCATCGACCCCTCGACCGGACTGCCGTTTGCGAACAACCAGATACCGGCCTCGCAGATCTCGCAGGCGGCGCAGACGCTGCTGCGCTTCATTCCGGCGCCGAACCTGGACGGCTCCACGCTGAACTTTCACAACGTCGCGAACTACGGCACGGCGAACGACACGATCAACGTGCGCGTGACGCAGAACTTCACGCCGGCCGTCGCCGGCGGCGGCGGGCGCGGCGGGCGCGGCGGCGGCGGGTTCGGCGGCGGCCGCGGGGGCGGCCGCAACGCAAATGCCACCGGCACGAGCGTCAACATGACGGCACAGCTCCAATACCGCCGCAGCGACGCCGATTCGATCAACGTCCTGCCCGCTTTGGGCGGCCACACGTCGAGCCGCAGCCTGGCCGTGCCGATCTCGTTCAACATCCGCCACAAGCGGACGATGCACGCGATCAGCGTCAATTTCTCGGCGACCTCGTCGAGTGCCACGAATCATTTCAGCGGCATCGAGGATGTCGCGACCGAAGCCGGCATCTACACGGGCGTCACCAATCCGTTCGACTACGGCGTGCCGAGCCTGTCGTTCTCGAATTTCCAGGGGCTGCGCGATCTGACGCCGTCGCGCCGGACCGACAGGCGCCTGACGCTGTCGTACGCCTGGACGCAGCCGTGGAAGACGCATCTGCTGCGCGCCGGCGGCGACTTCCGGCTCGATCGCACGAGCAGCCAGACGGACGCATCGCCGAACGGCTCGTTCGTGTTCTCCGGCCTCTACTCAGCGGGCGGCCTCCAGCCGCCGCGGGGCTCCGGGCTCGACTTCGCCGACTTCCTGCTCGGCCTGCCGCAGTCGGTGACGCAGCACTACGGACCGGAAAACGTGCGGCTGCGCGGCAAGTCCGGCAGCCTCTTCGTCCAGGACGACTGGCGGTTCAATTCGAAGCTCACATTCAATCTCGGTGTCCGCTACGAGCTGATTTATCCGTTCACGGAAGTGAACGGGCAGCTCGTGGATCTCGACGTCAACCCGACATTCACCGCGGTCGCGCCGGTTCAGGCCGGACAGACGGGTCCGTTCACGGGCGTCTTCCCGAAAGGCATCCTGAGGCCGGATATCAACAACGTCGGGCCGCGCCTGGCGTTCGCCTACCGCGTACAGCCCGGCCTCGTCGTCCGCGGCGGCTACGGCATCGCCTACAACTCCGGCTCGTACTCGACGATCGCGCGCCAGCTCGCGGTCCAGCCGCCGTTTGCGTTCTCCGACACCGTCACGGCGGGGCAGGGCGCGCCGCCGCTGGTGATCGCGAATGTGCTGGCGGGCGTCAGCAACGTGCTCCAGAACAACTACGGCGTCGATCCGAACTATCAGCTCGGGCGCGTCCAGACCTGGAACGCGGACGTGCAGAAGGATCTGACGCAGGCATGGCTTGTCGGCGGCGGCTACACGCGCACGACCGGCGGCAGCCTCGACATCGTCCGCGCGCCGAATCGCACCCCGACCGGACTGAAGATCCCGACGATCCAGGCGTTCACCTATCAGACATCGCAGGGCGTCTCGGTGCTCAACGCCGGCAGCATACGGCTGCAGCGCCGCATGGTGAAAGGCATCGGCGGCTCCGTCACTTACACGCTCGCGAAGTCGATGGACGATGCGTCGACCACGGGCGGCGGCGGAACGACCGTCGCGCAGAACGATCAGGATCTGCTCGCGGAGTACTCGCTCTCCAGCTTCGATCGCCGGCACCAGGTGAGCGGGAATCTGTCGTTCGAGCTGCCCTTCGGCCCCAACAAGCCGTGGCTGCACGGCGGCGGCGTGTGGGCCGCGATCCTCGGCGGCTGGCGCGGCGCGGCGAACTATGCGTTCCAGACGGGCACGCCGCTCACGCCCATCGTGCTCGGCGGCATCACCGACATCGCGCGCGGCAGCAACGGATCGCTGCGGGCTGACGTCGTGCCCGGCGTGCCGCTGTTCGCGAGCGGGCTGGCGTTCCCCTATTTCTTCAATCCGGCGGCCTTCACGGCGCCGCAGCCTGGCCAGTTCGGCGACGCGGGCCGCAACAGCATCACGGGACCGAGCACCAGCGTGCTGAACGCGCAGCTCTCACGAGACATCCGGATGAAGAACAACCGCGCATTCACGCTCCAGGCCAACTTCTCGAACATTCTCAACACGGAAAACTTCGCCGCGATCAACGTGAACGTCAACACCACGCAGTTCGGCCAGGTGACGCGCTTCGGCGCGGCGCGGTCGGCCCAGCTCAATCTGCGGTTCCGTTTCTGATGCCTGCCGCCAGACGCCTCGTCGTTTCGATCCTCGCCGCGGCGGTGTTCGCGGCGCTCCCTGCCGCCGATTACGCGGAGCACGCCGCGCCTCCTGCCGCCGATTACGCGGAGCACGCCGCGCCTCCTGCCGCGGATCACGCGGAGCACGCTGCGCCTCCTGCCGCGGATTACGCGGAGCACGCCGCGCTTCCTGCCGCGGATTACGCGGAACACGCCGCGCTTCCTGCCGCGGATTACGCGGAACACGCGGCGCCTCCTGCCGCGGATCACGCGGAGCACGCCGCGCTTCCTGCCGCGGATTATGCGGAGCACGCGGCGCCTTCTGCCGCGGATTACGCGGAGGACGCGGCGCCTCCTGCCGCGGATTACGCGGAGCACGCGGCGCCTCCTGCCGCGGATTACGCGGAACACACGGAGTCGCAGACTCCGCAGAAGAAGCCCGTCTTCCGCGCCAACACACAGCTTGTGTCCGTCGACGTCATCGCCCGCGACGCCCAGGGCAACGTCGTCCGCGGACTGACGGCCGCCGATTTCGAGGTCACCGAGGACGGCAAGCCGCAGGAGATCCGGAGTTTCAGCTTCCAGGAGATCAAGGACAAGCCCGCCGGCATCGAGACCGCCGACCTGCTCGGCGCCGCGAAGGAGAAGCTCGCGGAAGAAACGCGGCGGACGCCGGCAGGCGAGGGCCGGAGGGAATCGCCGCGAAGCGCCGACCCGAGCGAAGTTAAACCAATGACGTCGGAGCAGCTCGCCGGACGGAGGCTGATCATCCTCCTGTTCGACATCAGCTCGATGCAGCCGGAAGACGTACAGCGCGCGGTCGACTCGGCGTCGACGTTCGTGGACAAGAACATGACCCCGGCCGACATGGTGGCCGTCGCGACGATCAGCTCGCGCCTCGACGTGCTGTCCGACTTGTCGTCCGACAAGACGAAAGTGTCCGCGGCGCTCGCGCAGCTCGGGTACAAGGAGGGCACCGCGACGCCGCCGCCGACGGCGGACACCGTGGCCACCGACGAGCAGCTGAGCCAGGACGACACGAGCGCGCAGGACACGGCGGACATGGACATGTTCAACAACGACATCCGCCTGCGCGCGCTCAAGGCGCTCGCCGAGACGCTCACGTCGATCGAGCAGACGAAGTCGATCATGTATTTCAGCGCGGGCATGCAGCGCAGCGGCGAAGACAACCAGGTCGAGCTGCGGTCGGCGATCAACGCGGCGGTCCGCGCGCACGTGAAGATCTATCCGGTCGATACGCGCGGGCTGCAGGCGATCGCTCCCGGCGGCGACGCCTCGCGACAGAGCGGCCGCGGATCGTCGCTCTTCTCGGGGGCGAACGTGCGCCAGCAGTTCGCGCAGCTCAACGCCTCGCAGGATACGCTCGGCTCGCTCGCGTCCGACACCGGCGGGCGCGCGTTCCTCGATTCCAACGACTTCGCGCCGGCCTTCGAGCGCGTCCAGCGCGACATGTCCGCCTATTACCTGATCGGCTACGCGACATCGAATCTCGCGAAGGACGGCCGCTTCCGCACGATCAAGGTGCGCGTCAAGAAGCCGAGCGTGAAGGTGGAAGCCCGCGGCGGGTACTATGCCGATCGCGACTTCCAGCATACGGCGCGCGCGGATCGCGAGACGCAGCTTCAGGAGCAGCTCTTCTCCGCCGTCTCGGCCACGGACCTTCCCGTCCTCGTCACCGCAAGCTTCTTCCGCCTCGCCGCGGATCGGTACTTCGTGCCGATTGCCGTGGCCGTCCCGGGATCGGCGATTCCGGTGCCGGCGGACAAAGACAAGGACAAGCTGGTGCTCGACGTCCTCGGCATGGTCCGCGACGAACGCGGCATGCCGGTCGGCCGCATCCGCCAGACGATGCCGCTGCCGGCGGGATCGACGGGAACCGTGGCGTCGAAGCAGATCCTGTATCAGTCCCCGGTGACGCTGCCGCCCGGACGCTTTTCCGTCAAGGTCGTGGTGCGGGAGAACACGAGCGGCCTGATGGGATCGTTCGAGGCACCGGTCACGGTACCGGAGCTGAAGCAGGCGGCGTTGAAGGTGAGCTCGGTCCTGCTGAGCACGCAGCTCCAGCCGGCGAAGGAGACACGGGACAACCCGCTCATCCGCAACGGCGAACAACTGATCCCGAACCTGACGCACATCGTCGGCAAGGATCAAAAGATGTTCTTCTACTACGAAGTCTACGATCCGGCCACCGAGACACAGCCCGACGTCCGCACGAGCCTGGCGTTCTACCGCGGCAAGGTGAAGGTGTACGAAACGCCGGTCGTCGAGCGCGCGCAGATCGACGACCCGTCGCGCAAGGCCGCCGTCTTCCAGCTCGAAGTCCCCGCCGGCTCGCTGGCGCCCGGCTTCTACACCTGCCAGATCAACATCATCGACTCGATCGCGGGCAAGTTCGCCTTCCCGCGGCTGGTCTTCTTGCTGCGGTAAGCCGTTGCTGGAGTTCGAGGTTCCGCGGACCCTTGGAACTTCCCATCAATTCTGCAATCCTACTGTCCATGATCGCGATCATGTGGCAGTTCGACGTCCGGAGCGGGCGTGAGACCGAATTCGAACAGATGTACGGCGCCGACGGCGAATGGACCGCCATGAATCGCCACGCCCGGTCCTATCTCGGCAGCTCGTTCCTCCGCGATCAGAATCGAGCGTCCCGATACATCGTCATCGAATACTGGAGCGAGATGCTGGTATACGAGCAGCATCGAGCCTACCGCTCCGACGCGATTACTTCCCTGGAGGAGCGGCGTACCGCCCTCGTGCAGTCGATCGAGCCGGTCGGGATCTTCACCGCGCTCGACGTTCCCGATCGTACCGGACCCACCTGGTCGCAGCGAGGCTAGCGGCCTTCGCGCGCCTCTGTGGACACGGGCGGGGCATGCGGGGAAGAGGGTTCGTTCATGGGCTCACGGAAGAGGACGATCTTCCTGCGATTGCTCGCCCGGACGCGAGATATCAGCCGGTCTCCCCTTTCGCGAGCCGGGTGATCTTCTCGATGAACTCCTTCTTGCCGCGCGTGTAGGCGATCCGATCCTTCGGGTGCGCGGCGGCGAGGTGGCGCTTCAGGGCGACGTACTCCGCCGCCGCGTCCGGATGGACCACCAGATAGTCCCGGAAGAACAGCGAATCCCAGTGCTCGAAGCCGCGCTCGACCATGTGAATGTGGTGCGTGCGAACGCCCGCCGCGTCGCGCTTGATGAACCAGGCGTAGAAAGGCGGACCGTCCTCGCCGTGCGTCGGCCGCCAGAAGTAGTCGTAGCCCTGCGCCTCGAGGATCGGGGCGATGCGCTCGCGGGCGGCGGCCAGATCGGCGACTTCCACGAGCATGTCGACGATCGGCTTGGCGTCGAGCCCGGGGACCGCCGTGCTGCCGAAATGCTCGATGCGCCCGAGCAGTTCGTTCGGCAGCGACGCGAGCAGGTGCGCCTTCTCGCGCGCGAACGACTCGCGCCACCGTGGATCGTAGGCAACGATCTGCACCTCCTCCTCGATGACGCGGCGGATGCGATCCTCGAGCGACTCTGGCTGCCGGGGATTCACGGCACTCGAAATACTACTCTGTTGACGGCCGGCACCGATCGCGCGGAGACTCGCTGCTGATGCGCGGCCGGGCGCTCGCGACCCTTCTCTTCTCCGCCGCGGTGACGGCCACGCTTGTCGCCGCTTCGGCCAGGCTGCGGCAGGCCCGCACGGTGTCGTTCGAGCCGCCGGGACGCGTCTTTGTCGCGCGCATCGACGGCGACACCGCGACCCTGCCGAACGGACGCCGCGTCACGCCCGCGGGCCGCGTCATCCGCACGCAGTCGTACGGCTGGGGAATGGCAATCGCGCCCGACGGCCGGCGCGCCGCGATCGTTCACGCGGACGCCATCGAGATCGTCGACCTCGCTCCGCCATTCGGCGTCCGCCGCATCCCGCCCTACCGATCGGGCAAACATCCCGAGCTGGGAGCGGGATCCTACATGGGCTGCGCGTTCTCGCCCGACGGCGCGCACCTTTATTACGGCAGCGCGGACGCGGGCCGCATCCTCGAGCTGGACGTCGCTTCGGGCTCCGTCGTGCGCGCCTTCGATTTGAACGGCGGAGGATACGCCGACAGCTTTGCCGGCGATCTCGCGCTCAGTCCCGACGGGCGCCTCCTCTTCGTCGTCGATCAATTCAACTATCGGCTCGTGACCATCGACGTCGCCGCGCGGCGGATCGTGCGCTCCGTGCGCGTCGGCCGCAATCCGTTCGCGATCGCGCTGGCGCCCGATGGACGGACGGCCTGGGTCTCCAACGTCGGCATGTTCGAGTACCCGTTGTTGCCGGGCGTGGCGCCGTCGACGCGCCGCACGCGCGGACTCACGTTTCCCGCATATGGGGTGCCGTCCCGTGAAGCCGAAACGGGCGTCACCGTCGACGGCGTCCGCGTGCCGGGCCTGGGCGACCCCAACGCGCCCGAAGCGATGTCGGTGTTCGGGATCCGACTCGAGGACGGGCTCGTGACGGCGCGCATCAAAACCGGCTACCTCGTCGGCGCACAGCGCGACGACCTGACGACGGTCGGCGGCGCGAGTCCCGCGGCTGTCGTCGCGGATGCGCGTCGCGTCTACGTGGCCAACGCGAC
>Ga0310810_10003493_pt1 | contig 17140 bp, 15 predicted proteins | sample NCmetagenome_FD_207641 | JGI IMG/M metagenome (GOLD analysis project Ga0310810, IMG submission 207641) | Soil microbial communities from experimental microcosm in Duke University, North Carolina, United States - NC | ecosystem: Engineered > Artificial ecosystem > Soil microcosm > Unclassified ... | reverse complement strand
TGTTGCTCCTTCCCGGCGGCGGACTGAACGCCACCATCGGCTTCTTCACTGGCAACCCGCCTTTCAACGCGATCGAGGAGTTCAAGGGGGAATACCGCTGTATTACGGCGGACCTGCGCAACGCCCCCAGCGGCCAATCAACCGGTCCTGTCGAAGTCGACCGGCCGTGGGAATCCTATGCCGACGATCAGATTGGGCTGATGGACCATCTGGGCATCGACAGGTTCATGGTCATGGGCTTCTGCATTGGCGGCCCCTTCATCTGGAATCTGCTGAAGCGCGCTCCGAATCGGATCGCCGCAGCCGTCGTGGCGCAGCCCGTGGGCTGGCGTCCTGAGATGCGCGATCGGAAGTACCAGGGATCGTTCTGGGCGAACTGGGGTGCAACGTTGATCGCGAAGCGTCCCGAGATCTCGTTACAGACGACTGATCAGTTCGTTACTCGGATGTTCGAGACCAATCCTGACTTCGTGTTCACGGTCACTCGCGATTTCGTGCGAGGTTGCCAAAACCCGGTCCTAATCATGCCGGACGACGTCCCGGCACACCCGTATGCCGTCGCCATGGAATGCGCGATGCTCGCGCCCAAGGCCGAAGTGAGCATGTTTCCGTGGAAGGAACCCAAGGAGCGAATTCCGCTGGCAGTGCGCCAGATACATTCCTTCCTGCGCGCGCATCGGCCTGCGTAGGGCGGTGCTGAGGGCGCTGTTCATCTGTTCCGTGCTGTTGACGCGCGTCGCGTTCCCGACGGCCGCCGCTCAGGAGAACGCGCGCGGCGTGTGGCGCGCGAACGATTGCTTCATCCAGGCGTTTGTTCTTGGCGATCGGGGGATCGCATCGGTGAGCTACGGCAACGGTGTCGGTGAACAGCGCGCGCGGTGGACCTGGGGAAGAGAGGGGCTGAACATCGTTTCGGACACGCGTGGAGTGCTGCTGACGGAAGGGCACTATGAAGACACAGTGCTCGTCGCGCAGGTCGATTACTCAACGACTGACGATGTGGACTTCAGGACATGCAGGTTCACGCGATGAACTGAATCCTGTTAGGGGACGACCTGGATCCCCGACGGCTTGGTCAGCGTGTCGCGATACTCGATCGCTTCCGACGGGATACAGAGCGTCTCTGGAAACTCCTGCGCCTTCATCCAGTACAGATTCGCGCGCATGAACGTCCACGGCTTCGTATAGAACTTCGGGTCGTCCACCGTGATGGTCAGCTGGATGTTGTATTGATCGACCCGCCTGTAACGCTCCTGAATGCGGGCCATTGAGCTGCGCGGATGTCCAACCGTGTCCAGCCACGGGCGTTCGTCCAGACCCGTCGTGTCGATGACAAGCGTGACGTCGTTCTCCCAGCGGCCGACCGAATACCCGTAGTAGCGCGATTCGGGAGCGCCCTTCACGTCCACCGCCTTCGGTAGCGCGCGGCCATCCATCCAGATCTCGCGCCATGCGCGCTGCTGCTCGTACGCGATGAGAATGCGGTTGGGCGCCGAGCCGAACAGCATTCCACCCCGGTTCGTGATGGCGTAGGTGAGCACGGTGCGCGGGAAGCCGAGCGGATCGCAGGTGATGTACGGCTCGTTTGATTCTCCAGGAGGGGTGTCCGGCCCGTTCCCGAGATTCGTGGCAAGGCTGTATGCCTTGCGTTGCTTGAAGATCGCTTCGCCCGCCGGCGTCATCGGCGGCGCGGGATCGGGCTTATTGCTCGTGCCCGGTCCTACCCACACTCCGGACAGGTCCCGTTTCGGCGCGGGGCCGGGTGGATTCGGCATCTTCGGAATGCCCTCGGATATGTACTCCTCGCCGGCTTTGCGCAGTTGTTGGCCTTGAAGCGCGGATTCCAAGGCGTGCACGACGAGCAGCGCCAGCACCGCGGCCATTGAAGTCAGGATGGAGTTGCGCACGGTGTGCCTCCTCATTACTTCTTCACGCGGTCACTGCCACGAGTCGATCGCCTTCTTTGGCAGCGACTCCGGGGTGTACTCATTCAGCTCGAGCCGAGTGCCATCGGGATCGAAGACGTTGACGTTCTTGACGTGGGCTCCTGGAGAAACGGTGACCGCCTGGCCGATTGTCCCGGGCGCATTACCAGCGGCCGCCGCGAGACCAGCCTGCCGGAGCCGAGCGATCGTGCCATCGAGGTCGCGGGTCAGTAAATGGAAGTGCGTCAGTCCGGGAGATAGATTTGCTCCCGCCGGCTGCAGTTCGAGGAACGTGTCGCGGCTGCTCTGATAGTAGACATTCATCCGCTGGGGATCCGTGCTGCCAAACGTGAATGCGACGCGAAACCCGATGACACTCTGATAGAACTTCGCCGACGCTGGCAGGTCGTTCGCCGCGACGCCAACCACACTCAGCATCAGGCCCTTCGCGTCCTGAGCGGCGGTCCACGACTCCGCCGATTTCTTCATCAGCGATTCCGGAACGATCTCGTTCAGCTCCAGCCTGATGCCGTTCGGATCGTAAACGTTCGCATTCTTCACGAAGATGTTTTGGGAGTAGCCAGCGTCAGTGACGGCGTTCGCGGGCCGGCCGTTCTGTGGCGCCGTCGGCAAGCCTGCCTGGCGCAATCTCGCGAGCGTGGTGCTCAGACTGCCGACGACGAAATGCGCATGGGTGAGGCCAGGGCGGACGTCCGCGGTGGCCTGCTGCATTTCGAGGAATGAATTGCGGCTCATCTGAAAGAACGTGTTCGTTCGCGTGCCGTCCTGGCTCGAGAACTTGAAGGCGACCGGGAATCCCATGACGCGCTCGTAGAACGCCTGCGATTTCGCGTAATCGCTGACCGCAATGCCGACGAGGCTCAGGCTGAGGACGTCGTTCTTGCCCTGGCCCTGAGCGGCGCCTGGCCGCGACACGATTCCCGCGACGAGGACACCAAGTGGTAATGCGAAGAGAGCGAACCGCTTCATCTGCTTCCCCTCCTTGACAGTCCGGCCGTCCTTATACACCAAGCGACTGCCGTCGAGCATCCTCTTTGCTCGCGAGCAGGCGATCGCTAGGGCTTCCGCCGGCCGCGGCGCTACAATCGCGCACGCGGAGGACGAAAGCATGGCGTTCGACCTGGTCGTCAATGGGACTCAGCACCGCGTCGATGCCGATCCGCAGACGCCGCTGCTGTGGGTCATACGCGATCACATCGGCCTGACAGGCACGAAATTCAGCTGCGGCATCGGGCAGTGCGGCGCGTGCACGGTGCACGTGGACGGTCGCGCCATCCGCTCCTGCAGCGTGCCCGCCTCGACCGCCGTCGGCAAACCGATCCTGACGATCGAGGGCGTGTCGCCGGACGGCTCGCATCCGATTCAAGTGGCCTGGAAGGAGCTTGACGCGCCGCAGTGCGGCTATTGCCAGTCGGGGATGATCATGGCGGCACTCGCGCTGTTGCACGACCGCCCGCGTCCCACCGACGGCGAGATCGATGCCCGCGTCACCAACGCCTGCCGGTGCGGCACCTATCACCGGGTCAGGCAAGCGATTCATCTCGCGGCCGACTTAATGAGGAAGTGACATGAGCAGCGATGTCAGTCGTCGCGAGTTCCTGGCCACCGTCGCCGCCGCGCACGGCGCCTTCGTCCTCGGCTTCTGGATGCCGGACAAGAGCCAGGCGCAGACGCCTTCTGCAAAGCCGTCCGGCGCAGTGTGGTACGAGGACCCGGCCACTCCCGAGGTCAACGCCTGGATTGTCGTCGCGCCCGACGAGACCGTGACGATCCGAATCGCGCAGACCGAGCTCGGTCAGGGCGTGTGGACGTCGAACGCGATGATGGTCGCCGAGGAACTGCAGTGCGACTGGACGAAGGTCCGTCCCCAGTACGCCTCGGCCAACCGCGACGCGCGCGAGAAGGCGCCCGAGTGGACGCTGAAGGTGCCTGGCAACGGCGCCACCGATCCAACGAGCGGCGGTGAGCCGACATTCGCCGACCGTAATCCCACCGGCGTGTCCGGCATCCCCGACAGTCTCTATCGGCGCATGCGCACCAACGCGGCGTCATCGGTGAAGGATGGCAGGTACTACCTGCAGCTTGCGGGCGCGGAAGCGCGCGAGCGTCTCCTGCTCGCGGCCGCGGGCTTGTGGAGTGTACCGACCACCGAGCTGACCGCAAAGGACGGCGTCATCACTCATGGACCGAGCGGGCGCACGACGACCTACGGGCGCGTCGCCGAGCGGGCCGCGCAAACGCCGCACCCGCACCCCGAGACGATCCGCATCAAGTCACCCGATCAGTGGACGCTGATGGGCACCGAGCGGAAGAACCTCGACGTACCCCTGAAGGTGACGGGGCAGACGGTCTACGGCATCGATGTTCGCTTGCCGGGGATGAAGTGGGCCGCCGTCAAAGCGTGTCCGGTGTATGGCGGCGACATCAAACGCTACGACTTCGAGGCCATCCGCACGATGCCCGGTGTCCGTAGCGCCGTCCAGTTTCCGATTCCCGATCCGTCCTGCACGCGCGGCCGCGTCTTCAGCGGCGGCGTCGCCGTGATTGCGGACAGCTGGTACCAGGCCAAGACCGCCATCGATCGGATGCCGATCGAGTGGACGATTCCGCCGGAGAACGCGGCCGTCAACACCGCGATGATGCGTGACGCGCTGGCCGCGTCGATCGCGCAGCCGGGACAGGTGCGTGTCGACCAGGGTGATGTGTCCGCCGGCTTCGCGCGCGCCGCGAAGATCGTCGAAGCGACGTACTCGACGCCTTATCTCGCCCGAGCGCGCATGGAGCCAGGCAACGCGACCGTGTTGGTGACGAACGACCGTGTGGACATCTGGATTGGCGATCAGAGCCCGCAGGAGACGCGCTTCAGCGCATCGAAGATCACCGGAGTGCCCGAGCAGAACGTCTACATCCATCTGTGTCATCTCGGCGGCGGATACGGACGCAACGGCAACGGACCGCAGGCCGAGCAGGCGATCATGATTGCCAACCAGATGCGCGGCACGCCGGTCCACATGTTGTGGACGCGCGAGGAGGACTTCATCGGGACGACGTATCGCGCCATGGGCATGGCGCGGTTGAAGGCCGGCCTCGACGCCGACGGCTGGCCGATCGCGCTCGACGTCCGCACCTGCATGCAGCGCGACGGGTTCGGTCCCGAGGCATCGTTCGACGTGACGTCGCGCTACTACGTGCCGAACTATCGTTATTCGACGCACACGACGAAGTTCCACATCCCGGTCGGGACGCGCCGCGGCGTCGGCCAGGCCGCGCACGATTTCTACCGGGAAAGCTTCATGAACGAGCTCGCCCACGCGGCGGGTAAGGATCCCTATCAGTACCGTCGCGAGTTGATCGCCCGCACGAGCCTTCCGTACAAGGCCGACATGATGAAGGCGCTGGACATGGCGGCGGAGATGTCGGGTTGGGGCACGCCGCTGCCCAATGGCACGGTGCGCGCGATCGCGCTCGAAGAGCGAGGCGCCGAAGGCAACGGGATGGCGACGATCAGCGCCATGGTGCATACCGTGTCGATCAGCCGCGAGGGGAAGGTGCGGCTCGAGCGCGTGGACGTGGCGCACGACACCGGCTTCGGCCTGGTCAATCCGCTCTCGGTGAAGAAGCAGATTGAAGGGCAGATCACCTGGTTCTACAACGACGCGATGCACCAGGCGACGACGATCGCCGACGGCCACGTCGTCGAGAACAACTACAACCGGTTCCCGATCTCGCGGATCGCAGAGGACCCGCCCGAGATCAACATCCGCTTCTTCCCGACCGGACACTGGCTGATTGGTATGGGCCACGATCGCGCCACGTCCGTGCAAGCGGCCATCGGTGACGCGATCTACCAGATCACCGGCAAGCGATTCCGGGACCTGCCGTACAGCACACACGATCTGACCTGGAGTTGAGGGTCGCGGCCGTGTCGGCGCGCCGGGATCCGCTGGACGTCCGGGGCGTGCTAGGATCACCGCCGCTCGAAAACCTGACAATTAACCTCGGAGGAAACGATGCCCCCTCGGATTCTCCATCTAGTCGCGGTCGCGGCGTGCGTGACCGTATCGCTCTTATCTGCGAACTGCGGATCCTCCACCCCGACTACGCCCACCCCAAGCCCAGCGCCGGCACCCGCTCCAGCGCCCGCGCCGGCACCGGCGCCCACGACGGCGGGCATACAAGGCACCGTCTCGAATGCCTCCGGGATCGCGATCAACGGCGCCAGCGTCACCGTGATCGATGGGCCGAACGCCGGGCAGGCGGTGACGACGAACGCGAACGGCAGTTACCGGTTCAACACGTTGGCGATTGCCAACATGAACTTCAGCGCGACGGCCAGCGGCTACCTTGAAAAGCGCGCGGGCACTTTCGTCAACGGCACCAACGGCCTCAATTTCGTGCTCGAGCCCGTTCCTCCTCCGCCACCTCCACCCGAACCAGCGCCCTCGCCAACCATTACCATCGGCACGCGGATCATCTCCGGTGGCGGCGGCAACAGTATTCAGGAGTGGGGATTCTCGGCCTTCAGCAACGTGACCGACATCACCTCCTATGATTGGTCCTTCGGCGACGGCGGAACCGCCAGCGACGTTGGATCCGAAGAGCAGCACGTGTACCGCGCGAAAGGAACCTACACGGTGACGGTCGTCGGGCACCGACGTCAGGGAGACGTGACAGGCACGCGCCAAATCACGGTGCAGTAACGCAGCGCCGGAAACGCGACAGAGGTGCGCGGGGTTGGCACTGCCATCGCCGCGCATGGTCCCGGATCGATCCGAACGTCCCCAACCGGGCGACGTCACACCTGACAACGCGTTGTGACCACCGACGTGCACGCTCGGTCGCAATGGTCGAGCCCTGCCTGATAGTGGCACGCGCGTCGCACCACGTGAGTTGTGACTAGAGCGATCGCGGTCTTGCTCGGGATTGTCTGGGCGGGCTCGGCGGCGTGGACGCAGGCACCGCCGGCCGAAACGCTGTTCTCCAGCTACGCGCCACTGAGCGTGACGCTCGAAGCCTCGTTCGACGACCTCCGCCACCAGATGCTGCAAGACGTCACCTACTCGGTGACGGGCACGCTTTCCTACACCGACCCTGACCTGGGCGAGGTGCGTCTGAACAACGTCGACGTAACTGGTCGAGGGAATACAAGCTTCAGGTCGGGCCAATGCGAGTTTCCCAAACTGAAGCTGAAATTTCACGGAACGAACGGCCGGCCGCCGGGCTCGCTGTTCGACGGCGTGACCAGCGTCAAAATCGGCACGCACTGCGGCGACGGCTCAAACGATGTGCTGTCGGCAAGGTGGGGGCGGTTGCAGAACGAGAACTCGCCGATCCGGGAGGCGTTCATCTATCGGCTGCTCGAAGCGCTCCATGTGCCCACACTGAAGGCACGGCCGGTCCGAATCAGTTACGTCGACGTGAAGACCAAGACCATTAAAGGAGCTACCGGAGGTCTGGCCACCACGCGGACGAGCCTCGTCCGGAATGCCATGTTGCTCGAAGACGATCGCCGGGCAGAATCCCGTTTTGCCGCGTCCGGGCAATACACGGAGGACACTTTTGGGTCGGCGGACGCGAGGTTTACGCCGGCGGATTCCGCACGGCTGGCATTTGCCCAGGCGCTCATCGGCAACTTCGACTGGTGCGTACGATTCTTCCCCAACGATACGTATCGGTGCGATGGCAGGCACGCGCTGTGGAATGTCCTCGCCTTGAGGCGTGCCGACGGGAGCGCCGTTCCTGTGCTCTACGACTTCGATCTCGCGGGGATGGTGACCGGGCATCATCGGTGGTTCGCCAGCGTGTTCAACGCGGCATTCGCACCCGGCGCGTCGGAAGCCGCGATAGAGGTGCTCGCCCAGTTGCAGCGCACACGGACCCTGTTCTCACGGGCGCAACTCGACGCGACCCGGGCCGAATTCATGAGCCACAAGAAAGAGGCGTACGCCGTACTCACCGAAGCGCAATTGGACGACGCCGGACGCCGGCATGCGGCAGCGCACCTGGACGCGTTCTACGCGGTCATCGAGAGCGACGAGCGTTTCTATTTGCCGGTGGTGGTCGCCGATAACACGCGCATCTACCTCGACGCGCGACAGAAGCGACGCGCATGCGCCAATGCGCTGGCTCCGCGTGGAACGCCTGTTAGTGCTCCGGTGGAAACGCGCGGCTCAATGTGGCGCGTCGTGATCCTTGACGCGCTGTGGCAGTGGGCGCCGCCGCAAGAGTGTGAGGCCGTACACGCAGGGACCGTGTGGGTGCCGGCGACCGCCATCTCGTCGCACTATCCGAATTAGACTCGCAGGCCGCAACACCGCTTGAACAGCGCTTCCAAGCAGCAACGATCGCTTCTTCTCGTCACGTTGCTGCCTGGCATTGATGTCGATCTTCCGCGAGGTCGCGGAGCTATGGGGCTTCACGAGCCGGGACTTCAACAGTCGTCGTGCTCTCCACGACATGCTGCTTGGTCACGTGTTGCTTTGCTGGTTTCGCCGGCTTCGGCGGTTCAACGGTCGTCGTGCTCTCCACGACGTGCTGCGTCGTCACGTGCTGCTTCACCGGTTTCGGCGGCTTCGGCGGTTCAACCGTCGTCGTGCTCTCCACGACCCGCTGCGTCGTCACGCGTTGCTTGACCGGTTTCGGCGGCTTCGGCGGTTCAACCGTCGTTGTGCTCTCCACGACTCGCTGCGTGGTCACCCGTTGCTTAACCGGCTTCGGCGGCTTCGGCGGTTCAACCGTCGTCGTGCTCTCCACGACGTGCTGCGTCGTCACGCGCTGCTTGACCGGCTTCGGCGGCTTCGGCGGTTCAACCGTCGTCGTGCTCTCCACCACGTGCTGCGTCGTCACGTGCTGCTTTGCAGGCTTTGCGGGCTTCGGGGCTTCAGCAGTCGTCGTGGTCTCTGACGCCTGACCCACAGCTTCTTGTGCGCTGTTTGCGGTGATGTTGCTGTGAACCAGAGGGCCCGTCAGCAAGGGCAGGTGGTCGCTGGCTCGAACGCCGGGCGCCAGACAGACCGTGACTACGATGGCGCCGCAGATTCCTGATATTGGTCGCATGGGGTTATCTCCTCTTGCAGTGCGTACTCATGTTCGAACCACGTTGCGCGGAAGAGCCGAGCGTTGGTCGTACCAGCACATGTTCCTCTTCGATTTCCCGTACTCGTTGACCATCGGGTGGGGGAGAAAGCGGTCGGTGTGATGCGGGCGCTGATCTCCGGGAGAGCTGTTCTCGCCGATCCCGTTGCTGGAACGAGCGCAGCCAAACCGCACGGCAACAGCGCGACCGTTACTGATGATGGGAGCTACCGGATATTCATGACTGACCCTCACCTTCGGGCAACGCATGTCGTATCAGACGGCAAGCGCTGTGCCCCGGCGCCGGAGACGCAGTTCGCCGCTCGTTGATACGTGTTACTCACACTGCTGAAGCGGAGCGAACGACGTGCTTGGTCTCAAGCCGCGGTGAATCAGGTTCTGCAGGCGGTGACGCACACGTTTTCTTGCTGAGACGATCGTGAGGTGAGCACGCCGCTCGCAGGTCTTCGGTATTCACCACCTGCGCATGCGGCGACGTCAACCACGATGTCACCTGGACTTGAACGGGTTCTAATACGCCGGTTCTAACAGATATTTCTTGTACGTCGCGTTTGCGTCGGGCGACGTGAGAAACGCCAGCAGTTCTTTGGCTGCCGCCGGATTCTTGCTCTTCGATGAGATGAACCCGATCAACGGCGTTGGCGGAGCGATCTGCGCCGGCAAGGTGCCGACGATGTCGATCTTGTCGTTGCCGTACATGCCGATGTAGTAGGTCATGCCGATTTCAGCTTCGCCGCTGGCTGCCATGGCCATGGCACGACCGCCGCCTCTGGTGAGCGTCGTCTTGGCCTTGACGGCATCCTCGATGCCCAGCCTTCGAAGCATCATCACCACGTTCACCCCGGACGCTCCCGTGCCGCCCTCAGGGTCTGGGTAGGCGATCGATTTCGCATTGAGCAGCATGCGCTTCACCGCCGAGGGGGTCGAAATATCGGGTTTCGGCGCGCCCTTCTTGACGGCGACGGCCATCCACCCGTTGGCAATCAATGTGGCGCTGCCAGGTACCACGTTTCCCGATGCAATCACATCGGCGTCATGCGGAAATTCGACGATCCCGACATCGAAGGGTTCCCCTTTGACGATCGTGTCCCGCGACTCGATGAAATTTGGAAATCTCAGCGCGACTTTGCGGCCCGTCTTCTTCTCAAATTGAGCGATCAGTTCCTTGAACCCGTCGTCGCCGCGGCCGACGATCGTGACCGAGAGTTCTTCCTGCGCGCGGGCGACGCTCGCGCCTGCCAGCACACAGACAATCACCGCTATCACGCAACGCCATCGCCTCACGTCATTTCTCCCGTCGGCAAAGAATACCAACCCGCCGTGTCGCGTCAACTCCTGTTTGGTCGTTCCGTCACCGTTTTCCCGCCGGCACGAGGCAACGCGGATTTTGCGCCGCCGCGCTCTTCGCCCGTCAGGAGAGCGTCCACATCGGCGTACGCATAGATCGTTGGCGCGTGATTCTGCATCAGGCCTCCGGTATCCGCCGTCGGACCGTAGGTGCTGTGCAGGTCACGTCCCAACATCCTGAGCATGGCTGTTTGCTGGCCACGATGATGAGAAGTGTGCGTCAACCGGCGAGTCATCACCCACGCTCTGGATCGCTCCACGTCGAAAAACGTCGTCAGCTCCTCCCACCAGCGCTCGTCTGTCTGCCGCAGTCTCGCGAGTCGATGGCTGCTGTCTTCCGCATACCGTTTTATGAACCCGAGGCGCGTTTCACGTTCAGGCAGGGGCGGAGCATGAACGTCGATCCCAAGCATGTTGCGAAACCACAGATCCTCGCTCACGCATTGATGCACCATCTGCTCGCGCACGCTGCGTCCGCGGGGATCGGCCTCGTTCGGGCGGACTGTGAGGTCCTCGTCTTTGAACTCAGTCCATACGCTCAGGACCTTCAACCGCTCGGATGCGTAGCTCTCGATCAGAAACTCGTATTTCATGGCTTGCCGTCGCACGACATGATCGCTCTGATGCGTGTTCAACTAGGATCGTTATCCACACCGATCCCGGCGGGTGACATTTTGGCCCGAATTTCTTTCAGCCTCGCAGTCGCCGCCTCGCTCGCCGTGCTGACCGGCTGCGGATTTCACGCGAACAGGCGGGTGTTCCCCGACACGTCGACGCGTATCGCCGTACTCACCGACCAGCTGCCGGGGGCGATGAACGACGCGCAGGTTCGCTTTGCAGCCACGCACTATGTCGGCACGCAGAAGCTCACGCTGAACGTCTCGCGGCGCCTCCGCGCGATTAGTCCCGGATTCCTGGTGCTCCACTATCACCTCGCGATGTGGCAGTCGGCGCCGAACGTGCTGTTCATCACCGAGGGCAACGTGTGGGGGAACGATTATCCCGCCGTGAACGCCCACGAATCGTGGTTCTGGCACAACCGCGAGCATCAACGTGTCACCAGCAACCACGATGGCAAGCTGCTGATGAACGTGTCCGACCCTGGGTTTCGCGAGCACTGGCGTGACTCTCTGATCAGGCAGGTCGAGGACGGTGACTATGACGGCGTTTTTCTGGATTCGGCATCGCCGGCACTGCTGCAGGGAGAAGCCCGCACGCCACCCGACCCACGACTCATTGCCGACGGGGTGCGCACCAACACGTTTGAGGAACTCGGAGGGAGGAGTTGGATTGAGGCGTGGAACGACTGGATTGCGGACCTCGATCGTTCACTCTCTTCAAGAGGAGTCCCGCTCATTCCTAACGTCGGCAGCCTCGTGACGAGCTGGGACAACTCCGACTACTCATTGAGCGCGGGAGCGTTCTGCGAAGGATTTCTCGATCCGGCATTCAGCACGGAAGACTGGAAAGCCGCGGCCAACCAGACGTTGGCGCTCGTTCGACGGAACAAGATCGTGATTCTCCAGAATTACCTGCCGTCGGCAGACGAGACCGAGAAACGCCGCTTTCTCCTGGCGAGCTATCTCCTCGTCAAAGGCGCTCGAACGTACGTCGCCTATTTCGCGTCGAGCCCGTTCGAGTGGTATCCGGAGTGGGACCTGGACCTCGGTGGCGCGCGGAAGAGCGCCGTCACCATGGACGAATTGAGCTGGAACGGGATCTATCGGCGCGACTTCGACAAGGGCATCGTTCTCGTCAACCCAGGCGCGAGCCCCGTGCGCGTGACCTTCGAAGGAACGTTCAAGCGGGTTGAACCCGTCGGTGGAGGAGCGGTATCGGTGGATGGAACGGTCTCGGGACGTGTGGAAACCGTACCCGTGACGACCCTCGAGATCGGTGCGAAAAGCGCGGAAATCCTCTTGCGCTAATTCGTTCGTGCTCCGGGCAGTACATCTCGAGCCTCTTTGATATCAGCGATGGTCGAGGCATAATCCTGCCGCTCAACGAACATCCGGACGCGCCTATTCGTGTTCACAGGAGATGCGCCGATGACCAAGCCGAACAAAACCGCTGTGAACCGTCGTGGGTTCCTGAAGGGCGCTGCGACCGCCGCCGCGGGCGCCGCGGCACTGGGCTCCTCGGTCCCGATTCCCGATCTCGAAGCCGCACAGAACGCGACCGTCGACGCGTCGGCGCCGCCGCCATCCGCGGACCAGATCACTCGAGACACCGGTAACGTCCGGCCGGTTGCCTCCGGCGGTCGCGAGCGCGCGGTTATACGTCCCGGTTCCGATCTGATGGTGCAGGCGCTGAGAGACCTTGGCATCGAGTACGTGGCGGCCAATCCCGGCTCGAGCTTCGAGGGGCTGCATGAATCGGTCATCAATTACGGGAACCCGCCGAACAAGATGCCCGAATTCATCACCGCACTCCACGAGGAGTCGGCCGTCACGATGGCGCACGGATACGGGAAGGCCACGGGCAAGCCGATGGGTGCGCTGCTGCACGGAACGATCGGCGTGCAGCACGGCGCGATGTCGATCTATCAGGCGTACTACGACAGGACACCGGTCCTGCTCCTCGCCGGACGTGACTTGGGGTTCATCGCGGCGCACAGCGCCAATGACATGGCGGGAATGGTGCGCAGCTTCACGAAGTGGGACGCACAGCCGAAGACACTCGAGGAATCGCTGACGGCAATCCAGCGTGCCTACAACGAGGCGATCACGCCGCCATGCGGTCCGACGATGGTGGTGATCGACATCGAGCTCCAGAAGGAAGAAGCCCGCCAACTGAAGGTGCCGGCGTATACGCCGCCGAAGATCGGCGGCATCGATACGAGCCAAGCGCGGGAGATCGCAACGGGCTTGCTCGACGCACAGAATCCGCGCATTGCCGTCGGTCGTCTACGGACACCGCAAGGCGTGAACCTTGCCGTGCAGCTCACCGAGCTGGTGGGCGCCTCCACCGATTCGGCCGCGACGCAGGGGCCCATGAGTTTTCCGCAGGGGCATCCGCTGTACGGTCCCGGCGCCAGCACCACGTACGATTACACGCTTGGCCTCGAAGCGCCGGCCGCCACCGTGGCGTTAGTGGGACCAACGAACTCGACGTTGCTCAATCGGGACGTCACGAACATCGGCTTCGGCGGCATCGCGCCCGGCGTCGGCGGTAACCGCGGGACCGGCCGCGGCAATTCGCCCGGCGGCCGCACGATCGATGTCGACGCGGAGGCGAGTCTGCCTGCGGTGATCGAGGAAGTTCGCAGGCAGATATCCCCAGACAAGCAACGCGTCATCCGCGAGCGAACTGCGAAACACGCTGAGGCGAATCAGCGCGCGCGCATCGACGCGCTCAAGGGTGCCCTCGAGCAGAAGCGTGCGGGATGGGACGCGAGCCCGATTGCGACGGCGCGCATCTACGCCGAGCTGTGGCCGCTCCTCGAACACGAGGACTGGATCCTGTCATCGCCCAGCAACTTCTCCGGCGCGCACAACACCCAGCTCTGGATTCACGACAAACCGTACAGCTATCTCGGCGGACAGGGTGCCGGCGGGATGGGTTATGGAGCCCCGGCATCGGTCGGCGCGGCTCTGGCGGCGAAGAGCCGCGGGCAGATCGTGATCAACATCCAGACCGATGGCGATCTGAACTACGCGCCAGGCGTGCTGTGGACGGCCCAACATCATGGCCTCCCAATGCTCACCGTGATGCATAACAACCGCGCGTGGCATCAGGAGCTCATGTTCGTCGAATACATGTGCGGTGTGCGGGGGCGCGGCGGTGAACGCGGGTACATCGGCACAACGCTGCGCGACCCGTACATCGACTACCGAATGATGGCGGCGACATACGGCATGGCTGGGGAAGGGCCGATCACCGATCCGTTGAAACTCGGTCCGGCGTTGAAACGCGGCATCGCCGCGGTAAAGCGTGGCCAGCCCTACATGATCGACGTCATCACGCAGCCGCGATAGGGGGACATGATGCCCAGGACGTATCGAGTACACGCCTGCGTGATCGCTGCGCTCATCATTCATTCGGTCGTGCTCGCCCAGGGAACAGCGGGCGGAGGACAGCAGGGTCCCGCCGCAGCCGCCGGGGCCCGTGCCGGCACGCCGCCGACGAGCCCGGTGACTGGCGACTCGGTGAAGGGCAAGAAGCTCTACTTCGACTACGCGTGCTACTCGTGTCACGGGTACAGCGGCGAGACCGGCGCGCGCCGATTTGTCCCGACCTGGCCGGCGACGCTCGCCAGCGAAGCGAGTTTCATCGCGTTTCTGCGCGGCCGCGCGAACGCGGCGCCGGTGCAGCCGTCCACCAGCATGCCGAACTATGCGGCGCAGTCGCTGAGCGACGCGAGCGCCAAAGACATTTACGCCTACATTCGCACCTTCAAGAGCAACGCGCCGCCGGCGGACCAGATTGCCGTGTTCAAGCAAATCCTTGCCTCCGCCCAGAACGACAGATCGGCGGCTACACGGAAATAGCCGGAGGACTCATTCATGTTCATGCGGACTTTCCTCTTGTGGTTTCTCGCATCGGTCATGCTCGTCGCCCAGCAACCCGCTGGTCGCGGCGCCGGTCCTGCGCCCACATACAAGAACTTGAAGGTGTTGGCGGCGAACTCTGATGTCCCGTTTGTCATGGCCAGCTTCAACGAGGCGCTGGGCGTGCAGTGCATTTACTGTCATGTCCAGGGGGACATGGCCGCCGACGGCAATCCCAAGAAGGACATGGCGCGCAAGATGATCGGCATGGTGCGCATCATCGACACGAGCTTTTCGAGCGGCAACGGTGTGTTCCCGGCCGGCTATCACGAAGTGGATTGCCTCACGTGCCATCGCGGCAATGTGAAGCCAGAGACGATGGCGCCGAAGAAGTTCTACAACCGCGGCAACTCGCTTGGTGATGGACCGTTTCCCGAGAGGCCCGGCGTCAGCTTGAAGGTGCTGCCAGCGAACACGCCCGTGCACGGTCCTGACTCGATCATGGGCGAATTCCGTGACGCACTCAGTGTGGATTGCCCCTATTGCCATGGCGGTGGTCCGCAGGAGAACGACATCAACCCGCGCAAGGACCTCGCGCGCAAGATGATTCTGCTGGTCCGTCAGATCAACACGAACTTCCCGGGCACGGGTGTCTTTCCAGTGGGACCGCAGATGGTGACCTGCTATACCTGCCACCGCGGCGACACGCACCCCGTGAGCTGGTCCAACAAACGGTACGAGCTGCCGGCCGCCAAGCCATGATCGCCGCGATGATTCCATCGACGAGCGCCGCGCGATACGTCTGTAAGGAGTGAAGATGGCGAAAAAAACGAACCGGCGCGAGTTTGTGCAGGTGGCCGGACTGGCGGCGTCCGGGTTGATCGCTCGTCCACTGGCTGGCGCGGCCGCCGAGCCGCAGGCGCGACAGGCGCCGCAGGGCCGACCGGCGCCGAGCACGATGGGCGCACGATTTCGCGCACTGCTGAACGGGCCGGAGCCGTTGATCTGCCCCGGCGCCTACGATGTCCTGACGGCTCGTCTGATCGAAGTGCACGGGTTCAAAGCGGCATTTGTCGGCAGCAGCGCTCCCAATCAGGAATTGGTCGCGCTGCCGGATCAGGCAGTTGTCACGGTGTCCGAGATCATCGCGTATAACGGCGTCATCGCCTCGAACGTCGATATCCCGATCCTCGCGGATGTTGACGATTTCGGTGCGACGCCCCTCAACGTGTACCGCTTTGCGAAGGAGGCTGAACGAGCCGGCATCGGCTGCGCGGCGTTCGACGACCGGATGCCGCTCAATCGCGCCACGGCGTATAACGTGCCGGGCGTCTTTTCGAAGGCTCGGATGATCGACAACATCCACGCCGCTGCCGACGGGCGCACGGACATGGTCTTGATCGCGAGGTGCCTCGCTCCGACGCCGAACAACTCGTACACCGAGATGCTGGATCGGGCGGCCGCCTATGCCGAAGCCGGTGCTGATGCCGTGTGGATTGGATTGCCGACCGCGCAGGATTACGTACGCGCGGCCGACATGATCAAGAAGCCCCTCATGGCGGTCATCGGTGGCGCGAATTTCCCGGCAACTGCAGCCGCCATGAAGGCGGCTCGCGTCGCCGTGGGCCAGAGCGCGAGTATGGTGAACATTGCATTGGGTGCGATCGACAAAGCTCTGGTCGAATTGAAAACGACAGGCCGAATGACCGAAGCGCAAAAGGGCGCTCTGAGCCGCGAGACGTCGGACAAGGTCGAGCAGGTTGCAGAACTCAACGCGCGCTCGCGGAAGTACAACCTTCCCAGCGCGTCGGCTCCGGAACGCTAACCCGCGCCGAACCGGCGCCAGGCACCTTTACCTTTCGTTGCGGTTCTCGGATACAGGACCGACACGAAAGTTCTATCCTGCGACTACCGATAGACATTGAGTCGTGAGGCCTATGCTGAACCCTAAGCGCATCACCGTACTTGTGTTGGCGATCGCCCTGCTCGCATGCGGGCGGAAGACCGGCTACGACGCTCCCGCATATAAAGCCTCAGCCGATGCAGCCAGGAGCGGCATTGTCGCGCCGCTGCAAGACGATTCTGCCGCCGACATCATGTCGTGGGTCGACGGCGCGCCAGTGACTGACTGGAACATCGAGATCCAAAAACGGGAACGCGCAATCGAAGGATATCTGAACGACGCAGATCCCGGCCGAGCAGCAAAATACGGCTTTCGGAGCGGTCAGAACCCGAAGCTGGCGTGGGACTGGTTCAACAACA
>Ga0310810_10003492_pt1 | contig 17142 bp, 9 predicted proteins | sample NCmetagenome_FD_207641 | JGI IMG/M metagenome (GOLD analysis project Ga0310810, IMG submission 207641) | Soil microbial communities from experimental microcosm in Duke University, North Carolina, United States - NC | ecosystem: Engineered > Artificial ecosystem > Soil microcosm > Unclassified ... | reverse complement strand
AGTTGCGCTTGATTTTGCCTGCTGTTGAAAAACTTCATACTGTGTTGTCCTTGGAGATTATTCTATCTGGCATCAACCATCCGCCAATTCCGCCGATTCTGGACCCCTATCCCGTATCTGCCCGACAGAACCCAAACTCGGCTGCATTTGCGTTCTGACCAGACGCATCAAGACCCTGGCTGCCAGTTCCTGAGGCAGGATGGGTTTGGCAATCAGGTCATCCGCGCCGATCAGAGCGCTCGCCGCCCGAATTTCGGGATCGTCGTGTGCCGCGATCAGGATTACGGGGGTCCTCTCATAGCCCGGCACACCGCGCAGGCACTCGCGTAATTGCAATCCATTGAGCACTGGCATCTCGATTCTCAAAATAACCAGATCATAATGCTCGCTGTTGATCCATTGCCACGCCGCGACGGAGTCTTCAGTGCTGCGCGCGTTGAGCTGAGCCCGACGCAATGCGGCCACGACCACCTCATTGGCCACCGGATCATCGTCCACGACCAGCACGTGGGCCGAGAGCGGCGTGCCGCCGTCCGATTCGCCGGTTTTTTGTGAAAGCAGCCCGACAACTTCCACCAAACGGTCCACCGTTCGCAGCGCGGAAGTGCCAAGCTGCTCCGGATTCTCCATTAGCACCTGCAACAAGGCATCCAACACTGCTGTTGCCTGTGCCAGCACTGCTAACCCGGCCAGGTCCGCCGTCTGGGCCAAGCAACGGACCTTCAAGAACAGGTCCTGTAAATGGTCCTGTTGCTCGGCCCCGGATAGGGGCTCGCACAAGAGAGCCGCAGACAGGTTGCCAAGGTCGCAGCATATCGCGGAAGCATCGGCCAGAAAACCCGCCCTGGCTTCCGCCGCGCCTTCTTCCGTGCCGCCTTGAACCGTGTCATCGCGCCAATCCGTTGCGGTGGCCTGTGCTGGAGGCGCATCCGGCGGCGTTCCGTGATCGGCCAATGGCTGCAATGGCCTGGCTGACACTAGAGCCCTCGGCTCGAGGATTTCGTCGATAGCAGCCATCAACACTGTTGGACTGCACTGGTCCTTACGAAAAGCCTTCTGAATGCCGATTCTCGCAGCATGCCGCCCCACGTCGTTGTGGAGCTCATTCGCGAGCACTACCACCGGAGTAGCCGCCAACCTCGGCTGTCCGCGAACGAACTTGAGCACGTCCACACCCGTAACCTCCGGCATCATCAGGTCGAGCACGACCAGGTCCGGTTTTGCGGACTCCAAAAGCGATAAGGCCGCGGCGCCGCTTGCCGCGGTAGCTACTTGAAATCCATGCGCCGAGAGCCGGTCGCGGTAGGCCCGAGTCGTGACGGCGTCATCATCCACCAGCAGCAGTCGTTTCATAAATCATCCCCTTCATACCCATAACTACATATCAAAAGCTTGTGACCTCCGCGCGACTGATCTCTCGCGTCCTTGACCTACAGATGAAAGTGGTGCTCGACACAAAAACGATCGTCAACCGACTTCGATGCAACCTACTCTCTCACGACCCCCGTGATACACACAATTCGCCCTACTACGGACAGGCACCCGCAGATTCACGGACAAATCCAACGCGGACCCGGACGGCTTGCGATTTCTCAAGTCATTGGTTGCGCTGGAAAACGCACTGGTGCGCACGTGAATAAAAGGTTTGCTAAGGAGAAGCACTCACGTCCACAACTGGCGGTCGAGCGAGCGGAATTGGATCGCTTCGGAAATATGATCGCCAATGATTTGTTCGGACTCAGCCAGGTCGGCGATGGTGCGGGCGACTTTGAGGACGCGATCGTAAGCGCGGGCGCTGAGATTCAAATCCGACATCGCGAACTTCAGCAACTCCATCGTGGACTCGTCCAAGGTGCAGTATTGTTTCAGTTCGCGGCTGCCCATGCGGGCGTTGCAGGTAATGCGCGGCTTGTCTTTGAAGCGCAGTTGCTGGCGGCGGCGGGCGGCAATGACGCGTTCGCGGATTTGCGCGGAGCTTTCGCCATTGCTCGCGCTGGTGATGTCCTGAAATTTCACAGCGGGCACTTCAATGTGCAGGTCGATGCGATCGAGGAGTGGACCGGAAATGCGTCCGAGATAACTTTGGATTTCGCGCGGCGAACTGCGCGACTCGGCTGGCATTTTTCCATCGGGCGTTGGGTTCATCGCGGCGACCAACATGAATTGAGAGGGAAAGGTCATGGTTCCGGCGGCGCGAGAAATGGTGACGCGCCCTTCTTCGAGCGGCTGGCGCATGGTTTCCAGCACGCTGCGTTTGAACTCGGGCAACTCATCGAGGAACAGCACGCCGTGATGTGCAATCGAGATCTCTCCCGGAGTGGGATTGATATTACCGCCGAGCAGGCCCGCGTCAGAAGCGGTATGATGAGGTGCGCGAAAAGGGCGTCGAGTGACGAGTGCCTGGCCGGCCGCGAGCAAGCCAACGATGCTATGGATCTTTGTTGTTTCCAATGCCTCATCCAAGGTTAGCGGTGGAAGAATCGTGGCGAGCCTCTTTGCCAACATCGATTTGCCGGTGCCCGGAGGACCTATGAGTAGCACATTGTGCCCACCACTGGCGGCGATCTCGAGGGCCCGCTTGACGGATTCCTGGCCTTTGACTTCGGCAAAGTCGATCTCCTCTTCGTGGTCCTGATCGAAGATTTTGGCAATGTCCACGCGGGTTGGCGCGATTTGAGTTTCGCCCTCGAGGAAACCCACCGCTTCACGCAGGTTTCGCACCGGAATTACCTGCAGACCGGCGACGACCGCCGCCTCGGCCGCATTTTCTGGAGAGACAAACACTCCGGTTTTGCCCTGGTCTCTCGCGCTCAGTGCCACCGACAAGACGCCTTTCACCGGCCGCACCGCGCCGTCCAGGGCCAGTTCGCCGACCATCACAAATTTGTCGAGTTGAGTGCTCTCCATTTGTTCGCTGGCAGCCACGAGGGCGACCGCAATCGGCAAATCAAAACTCGGTCCCTCCTTCTTCACGTCGGCTGGCGCCAGGTTGATCGTCGTGCGCCCGAAAGTGAATCCGAACCCGGAATTGATCAGCGCAGTCATAACCCGGTCGCGCGATTCCTTTACGGCAGTATCGGGCAGGCCAACAATCACAATGACCGTGTCACCATAACCCGCGTTGACTTCGACCTCGACCGGATACGCTTCGATTCCGTTGACTGCGGCAGAACAAACCTTGGCCAACATATGTCAAGTTATATTCTGACCCGGGCAATTCCGCAATCCGGAAGTTGATTGGTTCATTCAAGCCACAAGACCGGTCGAACCTCACCCGGTTCGTGCGCCGTCGTCGTCGGCTTACCAGGGAAGCCGGTTTGGGGTCTAGCCGTGTTGTGCGGGTGCAGTGCCGGGTGTGAGTAGGTAAGTGCCGATATCGGTGCCGTGCATCCGTGTGATGGTCCTTTTGAGATGCTTCTTGTGAATGGTCCAGGGGCCGAATTTGGAGACTGCCAGAAAATCGCCGTCGGGGTCTTCGTCGTAGATGAGCCAATCGTGGATGTCGCCGCCGCGAGGCAGCCCGATTATGACAAATCGACCGGCTCGGAGCTCGCGGTCGATTGTTTCGAACAGCGATGATACCTGGAAGGTGTCACCTCGGGATTGAAACTGTTGATGGAAGGTGACGCCTTCGAAGGTTTTGCCGTCAAAATCATGAAAGCTGCCGTCGGCTTTATTCCGCCAGGCGTCTTGCAGCCCATAATACGATGTTGGCACGCGGTGCATGAGTTTCAGCACCATTTCGACCGAACTCGGGATGCAGGACATCATGTAACGCTGTTGGTGAACGTCGACGATATGGAGGTTGAAGTTGGTTAGTCCTCGTCGCGACGCTGGCGTAAGGGGAAGCACAAGGAAGGCGATGACTGCGACTGTGCAGGGAAGTGCCAGAAGGCCTACGGCTTGAGAACTCCTGTTGGCCCGGTGTCCGAGAGTAACGCACAGGAGCACGCCAATAAAAATGGCAATGCTGATAAACAACGGCTCGATCAGATTGGTTGGGTGGCGACCGATGGAAAAGGGTGATAGCCTCAGCGCGGCCCAGACAAAGAACGGAACGATTAAGGCGAGCAGTTGCCAGAATTCCCAGCGAGATCTTTTACGCCCAAAGAAGATGGCGGGACCGGCCAATGTCGCGGCAATGACGGCGTGCAGTACCCACACGATCAGCAGTGTGCCAAAAGTGCCCATGAGTTGGTGAGTTTAATGGCTTCTATGTATATCAGTGAAGTCGCGGTGCGGCGACCCTGAACACACGTTGGGCAACCTGGTTTTAGTTATCGCTAGCAACCACGAAAGCGCAATCCGGATTTTGCGCGATGAGCCTGGATATGATGGCTCTTCATCGCGCCAAACCGGTTGGCTGCTCGTCGGACGGTCGGGCTCGGGCCGAACGCAATGCCGTTTTATATGGACGACGATAGTTGGATTGGACCGAGCAGCGTCCAAAAAATAATTTTAGTCCCCCAAGTCAAAAGTCCACATACCTCGCGGATCGGCGGTGGTGCCGGAACCGATGGTCCTGGTGGTCTGGTACAGTCCAACATGCCCGTCATGGAAGAGGTAATTGAACCGTTGTGAATGGAGGCCGTAGGAAACGCTGCCGTAAGTATTTCCGACGGTGCTGATGTTTGGGGTCCTGGTGGTTTGGATACAGTCCTCGGACACTCCACCGGGTGTGGCGGGACCAGGTCCGGCGCAAAAAGAAGGCCAGTCGTTCCCGGCCATATTCCTGCCATTCGCCAATTCGGCCAGGAGGATCGTGCCTGCCTGATCCAACACCTGAGCGACTTTGAATCCGCGCGGGTCCCAATTGAACGTGTTTGGCGCCGTGCCGCGCAGATTGTAAAATACACCGATCCCTTTAACGTTCGAAGAAGGCAATGCCGCATTGGCGGAGAGCAACATGAAGTTGGGGCCAGACCAGTTCATGGCATAAGAGCGGCGCGCGGCGAACTGGTTCAACCATGTCTCCGCTTTGGGAAACTCGATCCGATCGGCGGGGCAGCGTAGTAGCTTTGGAGTGTGCTCCGGCGAGGTGACCCCCATGATCAAGTCGTCGTCCCCTGCTGTTCCGCCGATGTTGCGGTGGATGTAATCGTCCCAGGACAATTGGTAAGTGACGTCACCGCTGGAATAAACGGCTGGTGGATACATGTCCTGGTGATCGCCGGTGAATAGTGTAATACCCAGGCCGAGCTGTTTCATGTTCGACAGGCATTGGATACGCTGAGCGCGAGCTTTGGCCTTGCTCAGGACCGGCAAGAGCAATGAGGCCAGAATGGCGATAATGGCAATGACGACTAACAATTCAATCAGGGTAAAGCCTCGGGCACGCCTTCGCGATAACCAACGCGCCAAAGCCGCTGTGGGGGTAGAGCTTACAATCTGCATTGTTCCCAAAATACATTAATAAGAATAAAAGATCGAGCATTTAAAAGTGATTGAAGTAATCATTAATCAACATTACTCGCAGCGGTGAGTACATCGAACCATGACTTCCGGACCGGTGGCAGGTTGGAAACCTGCGGTACAGCAGAGTGGAACTCTGCGTTAGGATGGAGGGAGGTCGTTGAGGATTGACCAGGTTTCGTCGAGGTCGTTGTGGCAGCGTTGGACCCAGGCGTCGCCCCAGTAGAAGTTGCAGCTGGTTTCGGCCCGGAGCAGACGCCACTGTGCCTCGGAAAGACGATGTTGAAGGTCCGGGTTGTTGCCGTCTGCGGATTCGGTCCGTTGCCGCGTGGCGTGGAAGGCCTGACTGGTTTCCGTCACGCGCTTTAACGCGTCTTTTTGTTGTTGTGAACCGGTCCACTGGGTGAAACCGGAACCGCTATGCCAGCCGGTGTTCCAGGCGCCCGACTCGATGCGCACCTCGCCGTGAGCGCCGTGTTCTCGAAGGTAATCGTCGATGAAAATCGGGCGCACTTCCGTTTCGCCGCGGCGGACGGTTTCCAGGAGCGGTTGGTAAAACATGCCCCAGAAATTTCCTTTCTCTGAAATGTTTCGGAACCAGCCGCCGTTGTCGCCGTCAGTCGCAGTTGTCACCAGTGGGGGAAAATCGCAATGCCTGGTTCGCTCGTGGACTTCATGCATGAACCAGCCCGTATCCATACCGGATAACTGGGCATCCGACAGTTCACGATCACGGACTATCACAACGATTTCCTCTCCGGCATGCCGGGCGATGTGCGGTCGATACCGGACTTCCTCCCAGCGCATAGGCGTAATTGGCACCACGTGCGGACTGTCGACCAGGACGTATTGGTAACCGAACTTTTTGAGCAGCGGGATGAGCTCCATGGCAAAGCCCATTTCGGGCGGCCAAAAGCCCGAAAAGTTGGTGCGCCAGAACAGATGCCGGGCCAGGCCATGCCAGCGGCCCAACTGTTCCTCCCAATCCGCAGGTGGAATTAATGGCAGGACAGGATGGTAATAGGCGGTGCCGAGGATCTGAATAGTCCGCTGGTTTTGCAGTTGCCAGAGCAAATCGCCGCATTTGACGATGCCATAGACGCGCTGCTGAAAATGCGGCTGCGACAAAGTCTCTAATAGCGTTCCGGAAAGAGAAAGATGGACGCGGCCGATGTCTTCGTAGGGCCAGAGAGAACGGGGAATTCGGTCCAAGGCCCACAAGATTTCCTTAGCCTCCCACTCATTGGAATCGAGGATCGACTCCAGATTCCCGGAGGGTTGGTGCAGGTTGAGGACGAGTGAGTGAAAGACGTGTCGCATTAACCAGGAACGCTAAAGGTCCGCCAGGCTTTGGAGTGCGCCAGTCCTCTGGCGCTTTTCGATTGGTCGTCGCGAATCCAAAGCGCCACAGCACTGGCGCACTCCAGACGCTGGCGCGCGAGTACGCATCCATGCCGAGACCGGTGAAAGCCGTTGTTCAAAGTGTTAAATCAGGCACGCAGTTTCGGAGTCGGCCGCAGTCTGGGCCGCGGTGGCGCTTTGTGATGAGGGCGACGGGATGGCTCGCCGCAATAATTCATGGTTCCGACTGAGCACGGCGAGCCAGTGGTTCATCTGCTCGGCGCTCGTTTTGTCCGTCCAATGTTCAAAGGGGGCAGCGGCGGCAGTGTCGAGCGGGAGCCTTTCGCCTGTTGGGTGAATTTCCAGGGTGAAGCTGACGGGGCGCGAGCCAACCAGGTCCAATGTTCGAGCGACAAGTTTTAAGAGTGCCTCGGGCCCAAACATGGGCGCCAGTGCGCGGCGTCCGCGATGCTCAAAGTTGATGGGGATTTCGGCAAAGAAACTCAGGTGATCAGAAACGCCAAAGGGACTAAAAGTTGAAAGCGGGTGCGCGTCGTGCAGGTGAAAATGCAATGGCCGCTTGAGGGCACAGATTTCTTCGACTAGTTTAATGGCCGCCTGCGCCCCAAAGTCGACGGAAGCTTGCACGTCCTCGATCACTTTTGGCAAGTGAGGAGGCTGCGATTTCAACGAGCAAATGTCCTCCCCAGGATGTTTCCGAACGTAAGCGGCGCGGGCGGCGCGGAGGCCGACGTGACCGATATCGATGCAGCAACTAATGGCTCCCAGGTCCAGGATTGAGGAGAAGAACCGTGTAAAGTCGGCGGGCTCGAGGCCGGCGGCATATTCGATGAAGAGAGTCGGGCAGTTATTTATTTTTTCGAGCTGAGCGTCCAATTTCCAGGCCGCGTTAATGTAATCATCTCTGCGCGAGATCATCGCGGTATGGTCGTGGAGAACCATTCCTGAGACTTGTCCCGCGCCGCGCGCGGCCAGCTCGAGAATTTGTTTTTGGCTGAGTTCATTTATGAGGTCGAAGTCGCGCGGCAGATGAACGACGGCTGGCGCATCCTCGAAAGGCCGGAAGTGCAACAAATAGTCGAGTTGCTCCGGGGTAGCGGCGTGGATTTCCGTGCCCATGCGGGCTTCAAGGAAGCGCTGGCGCGCCAATTCCAGCAGGCCCTCGTCGCCGGCCATTCGCTTTTCGAAGAGGCCTAAGGTGGTGACATTATATTTTTGGGTAGTCATGTATTTCAGAGGCCCTGTTGTGGACGGGTCTGAACTAGATAGATTTTATCCTGAATTACGACTCCTTCAATGTCTTGCGGTTTTGCGAGTGCCTGTTCGACGAGAGAACCGATTTTGCACAAACGACGGCAGACTGACTCCAGGGCGGCTGGATCGCGGCTGAGATTAATGCTCGAGTAATCGATGATCTCATAGAACAACTCCTCACCCCTGCCCTCTCCCCTTAGAAGGGGAGAGGGAGAAATATCGGCAGACAAAGTTTTTGACGTAGCGTCACGCGTCTCGCCTGACGTAGAGAGCGGCGTCCCGCCGCCCGGGATCTTTCTGCTCGCGCTCTCGCGGTCCAGACTTCGGCCTTCCGTACTCTCGGGTCCGCTATTCAGGGATTGGCCGAGGCGGCTTCCGCCGGGCAGGATGCCCGGCTTTACGGCAGCCGAGACGCCTACCGCTACGGGTCGTGCGGCTTTGCTGAAATTGGCAAAGGCGAGGATTTCCACCTCGCCCGATTGCTTAGTGCAGGTGAAGCGATAGGGCTCACCGGCGGCAGCGGCTGAAACAAGGGTTTCGCCCAAGCCCAGGACTATTTCACCGTACAGAGTATGGGGATCACGGGTAACTGGGTTGACGGTATGGAGCACAAAAGCGAGATCCGGACTAAGCAGTTCCTGAATCAATAGGGCCATATGGACCTGATCGTGTGGAATTCCTGCTTGTCGTCGGCTGAGCGTTGCGCGGGAAGTCCACAGGGAGGCCCAGACTTTACGAATCGCACTTGCCGCATCAGAAGGCGAGACGTTGGGTACAGACTCGTACAAACCGGCGCCGGCCAATTCTTCGGTGTCTTCAGCGTTGGCGCTGGAGCGGACGATGAGAAGCGACCGGAATTTCCGTTGGATTTGCGAAATAATTTCGTCAGGTACTGACAAGTGCTGCATGAGCTCGCGGAGCCGGGCGGTCGCGGACTCGACTTCGGCGGCTGGCCCGCTGTCTAGCTCTTTAACTGCTTCCCTGTATTTAGCTTCAATGGCTGGCGCTGCACGCATTACTTCTTCCATGACCCCGAACGGGATTATCAGCGCTTCGGGCGTTGTGAATCCCGCGGCCGGCTGGCGAGATAATTCTGCCAAACGGCGCACGCCGGCCGCTTTGCCGCCACCGTTTTCAGGTGTGACCTCCTCGAGTGCGATGCATTGTCGTTTTTTGGTCAGTCGCACCGTTGGCACTTTTACTTTGCTCGCTGGAACGCGCTGTTTAGCCGATTCAACCTGGTCGACTTTGTTCCATTCGATTTTGTCCGGCGTTGCGTTCAGAGCAATAAACTGGCCGGCTAAACCTTGCAGGCGCTCGAACTCAGCTGGTTCTTCGCAGCCGACGAAGACAACCCGCGCTTGCCGCGCCCGGACGGCGAGATGCGAGAGGTACGGCAGCTCGTGAGCCAGGACGATGCCAGTGACGTTGGTTGGAATTTCCTCGTCGCCAATAGCCTCCCCTAATAGCGCCACAGTGGGTTCCTTGATGTCTGCTTGGCGCAGGTTAAGGAAATGGATCGCAGTGGCGCGCCCAGCGGCTTTGCCTGGGACAAGAACATCCCAGGGCGGCAACTTGAGCAGCTGCCGAATGTTGCGCAACAAATTCGTCGTCAGTTTTGAGATTTGAAAGACGATGTGGCTGCGGATATCCGCTTCGGCAAAGACGCGGATTGCGTGCTCAGCGACGCCAAGTGCCCGACCTAGCTTTGCGGCACGAGAGGAAAACAGAGCGACCACCCGATCGCCGAAATCCTCAGCGAGGCGTCGGCAACGGAGAAGCGTCGCTTTTTGTCTGAGGAGGTGAGTGCGTTTCGCTGACGGCAACAGGGTTCCCCAGGCTCGAAGTTCATTTTGAACAGCAGTGCTCTCGATTGGATCGACGCCGCTCAAGACCAGGTTTTGCAAGGCAAGAGTGAGGGCCTCAGTTTGACATTCGGTGGCGGATTTGGCGTCTGGTCTATCAAAGGCGTTGACGATCTCGCTCAGAAGAACGAAGGCGAAGTCTTCGAGAGCGATATCGGCGAGCAAGATGGCCTCGGTTTCAGCACCGGGTTTTCGCATCACCAGCTCGAGACAAACTTGCCGTAAATCAGTCAAGCTGCGGAAGGTGGCCAGCAGCGGTGTAGCGTCGGACGTCCCGCCTGACGTAGAGGGCGGCGTCTCGCCGCCCGGGTGCATCGTTTTCCGACTCGATAATCCGCCGGGCGAGACGCCCGGCTCTACGGCAGGCGAGAGGCCTGCCGCTACGGCTGTCTTCTGCTTCAGGAACTGCTGGATCAGTTCGGCACCCTTGCCTTGCAACATAGGGCCGACGGCACTGAGGCGTTGTTCGAGCGATTGGGCATTAAAGAATTCCTTTAGCTCCTCGTGAAAGATTTTGAACTGATCAACGAAACCAGACGAATAGCTCGTACCGGGAGCGGTTATCCGTTCCAGTAGTGCGGTCGATGTGGCGAGGTCTTCCGGGCCCGCGCACCGATGCAACTTGTTTTGCAGCGTAGTCTTGATTTCACGCTTCAAGTCCTGCGGGATATCATTCCGGTGGGCAATATCCCGGATGCGCGTCAACGGTTCGGGACGCTGAAAAGTTTGAGCTGAAGAGGGTAACCAGGGATAAATCTTGCGGACGATGAACTGATTTTCGGGCGTCGTCAGTTTCGCCAGGCGGTCCTGGATCTGCGACGCCAGACGCGCGTGCTGCGCGGGACGAAAGTGGCGTCCATCCTCCGAACAGGGGATTTCACCTGTGCCGAGGAAACGCAGGTATATCGCGATATCGACGAGTTGGTCCGAGGTAACCGCGGGGGTGTCGCTGGCCAACAGGTCGCGAATGAAATTCAGTTTTTCACGCCAGCTTTGCCGCGTGCGGTCGCCTTGCACCAATTCACGAACGAGATCTGTGGGCGGCGCCTCCTTTCGCCCAGCCTCCTGGCTTGGACCATCATCGTCAGCAAAGGATATGTCTTGCAGACTGGAAGTCTGCGGTACGGCAGAGTGAAACTCTGCGCTACCCCATAGCTGGAGCAAGCGGTCACGCGCGTTGTTAAGCAGCGAAGGAGGATGAGGCCACTGTTCGAGGATCATCGAACCGGAGTAACCCCGTTTTTTCAGGCGGGCGACGAGTTGTCGAATGCCGGAATCGTCACGGGAAGAGGGTCCGGTAAAGAGCGGCAAATGCGAATCGCTGTCGCCCCAATTCTCGTGGAGGTGAAGGTGGATGATCGGCAGGTTGGGATCGAGGCGATCAACAAAACCCAGGTAATTGTTGCGCGCGGCGGCGCAGAGGTTGGCATGGCCCAGGTCGAGACACATGCCGACATGGCTGGTTTTGACTGAATCCAACGACCGCAATTGGGCGAACAGCTCGTTAAACAATTCTGGCGAATGAAGCGGCGTGTTCTCGATGGACAGCTGCACTCCGGCCTCTGCGGTTCTTCCTATCAACGGGAGTATGGCCTGAATAAACGCGGGTACGCCCTGGCCGTGCTCGAGGTGAATATTGATTAGGGCCGCGCCGAGATCGCGCGCGAGGTCCAAATCTTTCCAGAACAACGCGATGCCATCAGGGGTCAGCAGATTGGCCTGCCAGCGCGCGTGCACCGAGAGGCGCATACGGCGAGTTGGGACGTCTTCCGCGATCGACTTGCGTGCTGGTGTAGTAAGGTCCTCCTCATCCCACCCTGCCTCCGGTTTTTTATCCGGAAACCATTCAAAAGCGTCAAAGCCCTGGGCCACGGCATAATCGAAAGGTTCGGTGGGGGTCGCAGCCCAGCAGGAAGTCTGATTTCCGATGTGGACCATGCTCGATTCAGCTCAAGCCGACCTGTGGCCGGGTCTGCACGACATAATAATTGTCCCCGGCAACGGTGCCCTCGATGTCCTGAGGTGAACCGCAGGCGCGCTCCACCTCAATCCCGATGCGGGCGACTTGGGCGATCAGATGTTGACGGAATGATTCATTCCACACCAGCGGTTGGTGACTGTAATCGAGCTCGACGGATCGAGGAGGATTAAGCAGCACGCTTTCGTAAAGACCTGCCCCCGCATAACCGGCGAGGTCCTCGCCATTGGAATCAGAGCGGAAAATTAAACCGTCGCCATAAAGGCCAAGGCTCTTGCCGGGGAACGACAGCAGGGTCTGTTGCCCGGTACTTTTTTGCGAGACGAAACTCATTGCCCGGCCGGGGTAATTGCCGACCAAAGTTTCGCCAAGGCCAAGGACTACTTCGCCGAATAATTCTTCGCGGTCGCCGTTCGAAGGATTGACGGTGTGAATGACGAAAGCGTAATCGGCAGGGACGACCTGCTGGACCAGGACAGCCATGAATAACGAGTCATGGGGCAAGCCAACGCGCTCTCGGCTTAGAAAGGCGCGGTCCGTCCACTTGGAAGCCCAGACCTGTTTTATCCGACTCCAGGTCGTGTCCCAATCTTTCGGCCACGCAAGACCGGAAGCGGACATCGCCTCGCGCAACGCGCTTTTCAACTCTTCGGGAGCAGTCAAAGCAAGGACGGTTTGCCTCAGGTTCGACAGCGGCTCGGTTTTGCCGCCCTCGGTTTGTTTAACCAAATCGGCGTAACGCTTTGCGACGTCGCGATTCTGGTTGAGGCTCAAAACTTTTTCGAACACGCCAAACGGCAGTGCGGCGGAGTTCGGTTGTTGAACCCAATCTGACAAACGACCGCGAAGCCGTTTTTGATGTAGGGATTTGCTGCCGACCAGTTTTTCATCAAAGTCGGCAAGGGGAATGGCGTATTTTGTGAACGCGCGAGGCGTAACTCTCAACTGAGGCTTTTGTTTCTGCGGAGTTTGGGTGGCAGGATCAGAGGCGGCTTCAGATGCGATAACATCGCCGGCGGGGTTGATTTCGAGCCTGACCTTACGACCTTTAAAAGATTTTAACTTCTGGAACAACTCAGGGTCGTGACAGGAAGCGAAGAGCACGTTGGCGTTTCTGGCGCGTACGGCAACGTGGGAAACGATATCGACGACATCCGGAGCAACGACAGCGGTCACACTTTCGGGAATTTCTTCTTCGCCGGTGACCTGGTCCGCAATGACGATCCTTGGAGAATCGAAACGTTTGCCCTGGATCGAGCGTAATTCGCTCACAAGCTCGATTTGGCCTGTGCCGCTACCACGACTGATGATTTGCCAGTCGCCGATTTTAGCGGCCTGACGCAGCAAGGGGTCGAGATGTCGCAACAGGGCAGAAAGGGCGAATCCCAGGCTGCTGCCGCGCACGACTTCTTCGCTGAAAAGGGTTATGGTCCAGGGCTCGGCCTTAAAGCCTTCACCGAGCAGCACGGCTTTCGGCTGAAGCAATTTGTAAAACTGATCGATCCAGCCGGTGAGCGCGCGTGATACGCGGTCGAGAACCGATTTGGCGTGGAGCGACCACAACGCATCGAAACGAGGCATGGATTGGAGGCGCTGCCAATGCTGCGAGCAGATCGCCAATTCCTGCTGTTCGTAGGACAGCGTCACATTTTCCAGGACCCAGGCAATGAGGTCTGTCAGGCGATCCCCGTTCAGCTGCAAATGAATATTCCGCTCGATGATTGCCCGCAGGAGTTGCTCAAGCGCCAAATCGAGGTAGAGGAACTCGCGCAAACCGCTGTCGCATCTGAGATAATTTGATAAATTGCGCCGGGCCTCGGTGATTTGGCGCACGAGTTCGAGTCCGGCTTCGCCTTGATCGTTACGATGATGGTAGATGTGATTCAGCAGCCCTTGCAAACCACCATCCAACTGGTTGCGCGCAGCGTTCAGCGCCGTTTCAAGGTCGGTGCCAGAGTGGCTTGCCTTTAAAATTTTCAAGAAATTCCGGAAATCGTGCAGGAGACCATCCTTCAGGTGCGGGACAAAATCGGGGTCGCTGCGGATGGGGCGCTCGAACCTTTGTAAACGTTCACGGGTGACACCCCCGGCCTCAAGTGTGCGATAAAAATTGTCGCGATTACCATTGCTGCTGAGGAAGGCCAGGTAGGCTTCACAAATGACCAGGTCGTCGGGGGTGGTATTGTTGTGCAGTTTTTGGTGCCATTCTTCGAGGAAGTGGCCGCTGACTTCCTTGACGTGGTGGCGATGCATGATATTGAGGATCTCGTCGCGAATACGCTGGCCTTCGCCGCCACGGCCAACCGTGGCGAGCATTAAGCGCGCGAGCGGGCGGCTTCCCGGTTCATTGCGATAAATTTCGGCAAGTTTCTGCGTGAGCCGTTCCTGGGCATGCGCCAATTCGCGCGGTTTGGTGTTGAAATTACGCTGCCAGGTTAGCTGGCGTACGGCGGAGAACCGGAGATAAACGTAAATGAGCGCGATGCCGTCGAGGCTGCCACGCACCCGGTCGAGCAAGTCGTGACAGAGATTGAAGCGGTGCATCAATGTCCAGGAATTGTGCGCCTCGGCGCGAATAATTTCCGCAGCAATATCGGCATGCTGGCCGGCGTCGCCTGCGCCGCCTGCGCCGCGATGTGCTTGAACCGGCAGGTAGAAATTTCCTCCCCGGTAGTTGATCCAACGCCCATCGGGTCCGTCTCGGAGCACGAACTGAATTCCCAACGGCGCATCCGGTTCGGCAAAATCGAGCTCAACGACCTTAAATCCGTTTTGAGTATAGAAAGGCGTTTCCGTGGCGGTGCTCTGGTAAACCGTGGTGTTTTGCGGGCGGGAGCTCTCTGGCGGCAAGAGCCATTCATGTGGCGAGCGTCGCGCTATTCCCCAGTGGAAAAGCAACTCGCCAGGACGATTTGAAACGAGGCGGATGCGATAGCCCTGCTCGGTCCGGGTGACGCCGGTTGCCAGTTGAGATCCGCCAGGTAGGTCGAAGACGCGCTCGAGCAGCTTTTCTTCGGAAGCGATCCTCTCCTGAAGCACAGCGAGCGGCGTTTGACCCAGCGGAATCTGGTAATTACGTCCGCTATTATTATCCCAGCGGTTTTCGTCAGGAAAGAACAGGACGAATTCCAGAGCGGAGTAATCCGTCGTTGTCCCGAGCGGGATCGTGAGAATGGCATGGCCGTTGATCTGGGCAAAAGGTGTCTGCAAGGCGGTCTGCCCAACGAGCGTCGTGCCGGGAGGCCAGGCAGGCTGTGGCGGTAAAGTCCAGCCTTCGCTTTCTGGTTTACGGAGCCCCCAGTGCAGCAGGATTTTCTTAGCTGGTTCGGCTTGGAGGGCGAGTTGGAGGTCGGCGTCGTGCCGGGAGATTTGAGCTTCGAGTTTGACACCCGTTCGCGTGGCGATGGTCTGTGTGGCATTCATCAAGCCCTGATGTAGTTATAGATATTGAGATAGTTCTGGCCCGGGTAGTTCCAGGAGTAGTCACACCGCATGCCGTTGACCATCAGTTCGCGAAAATATTGAGGATAATAATTCCACATGCCGATCGCACGTTCGAGCGCCGATTCCAAACCCCGCGAGTTGTAATCATTGAAAGCGTATCCGTTCCGCTCATGATACGGTCTGGGAGCAAAATTGGCGTCCACGACGGTATCGGCGAGGCCCCCGGTGTTGCGGACGACGGGCACGGTGCCATATTTCAAACCAATGATCTGGGTCAGGCCGCAGGGTTCGTACTCGCTGGGGACGAGGATCAGGTCGGAGCCGGCATAAATCAGATGCGCGAGTTCCTCGTTGTAGCCGATTTCGAGATGGCAATCGGGATTATCGTTGAACCGCCACTTCATATTCCAGAAGGCCGTGTTGATATCGCCCTGGAGGCTTGAGCCCAGCAACACGAACTGGCAACCGCGTTCCAGGCAATAAGGCACCGCGTGCAAAATCAGTTCGACTCCTTTCTGCGGGTCAAGCCGCCCGACGAACGAGACAATCGGTTTCATCCCCTGGCGCAGCCATAAGCGATGCCTCAGGGCATCTTTGTTGGCGTATTTATCGTGCAATGACCCAAGGCCATAGCGTTTGGCAATGTGCCAATCAACCTCGGGGTTCCAGACGCCGTAGTCAATGCCGTTAAGCACCCCGCCGAGCTTCTGGTGATGCAGTCCCAAAATGCGCTGCAAACCCATGCCGAGGGTAGTGTGGCGGATCTCATAGGCATAGCGCGGTGAGACAGTGGTGACAAAATTGGAATAGACAATCCCGCCTTTCATCAGGTTGATGGCGCCGCGGCGGTAATCGTCCAGCAGACGGTCGTAGGTCATCAGCAGAGCCGGATTTAGGCCGACTGCGCGCAAGAGGAATTCGCCGCTGATTCCCTGGTGACCGACGTTGTGAAGCGTGAAGCAGACGCGGGGATGGCGCATGCCGAGGTGCTGATACATCTCGTAGAGCAGCACCGGAATCAGGGCCGTTTGCCAGTCGTGGCAATGGATGATCTCGGGGTGCTTGTTGGTTTTGAGCATGAACTCCATCGCGGCGCGGCAGAAAAAGGCGAAGCGTTCGCCGTCATCGTGGTGACCATAGAAGACGCCACGATTGAAGAAGTTACGGTCGAGGTGGGGTTCGATGAAGAAGCATTTCAAACCGTCGACCCAGCCGAAAAAGACGTCGCAATGGATCCATTGCTGGTAAAAGGGCACCCAGAGATCGCTATAGCATTTGGTCAACCCTGCGATGCGGTCATAGCGCATGCAGTCGTATTTGGGCAGGATGATTTCGACGGCATGTCCGCGAAGCTCCAGTTCCTTGGAGAGCCCATGGACAACGTCGGCCAGCCCGCCGACTTTGGCGGCAGGCGCGCACTCAGGCGTCACCATTACGATGAACATGCGAGCAAAATCAGCTAAAGAATGCCTTGATGGCCGGGATTGTCCGAAAACAGACGGGGCGGTGCCAGCACCAAATCCGGCGAGGAGATTGGATGGGTGGCGGAGTTTGTTGGTTACGGCAGGTCGTTGCAGTCTACCGGGCCGGCGTATCGTGCATGAGCGAGACCCTGATCAAGCCGCCTTCCCGGACGTCGAAGGTATGCACAGGCTGCAAAATGAAAGGCGCCCGACGGCATGACGGCAATTGTCGCGGATTAAGCAACGCGCGATAAACCTTTGCGCCGGGTGCGTTGATGTGCCAACTGATGCGGGTTGAACTCATCGCGAGATTTGCAGCGTTTGTTCTCCGGCTTTGGCGGAATAGAGCAGGAATTTGAACGGG